>Ga0265293_10000180_pt1 | contig 156725 bp, 154 predicted proteins | sample Munlanlewell138R_FD_192505 | JGI IMG/M metagenome (GOLD analysis project Ga0265293, IMG submission 192505) | Leachate microbial communities from a municipal landfill in Southern Ontario, Canada - Leachate well 138R | ecosystem: Engineered > Solid waste > Landfill > Unclassified | place...
GGATGGCGTTGACGCCGCGCGATCCGAAGAATACTGTTACCTTAGCACCCTGTCTGAGCAGGTTCAGCGCCGTCATCATGGCATTGAAAACCTGGCACAGCTCGTCGTGGAAACACATGATGGAAACATTTTTGTTCGTTTTCATGATAGTTCCTTTTCAAGACGTCGAAGCAGCCGACAACCAAACATGCGCTGGGTCAAGCAAGCACCAGCGCATGTCTTGCAATTATGCCCCCTTTGCCCGCGTGCCCATCACTCTCCTTTGACGGCTGATTTAAGGCCCTCGAACTCATTTTTCTGTAGCAAAAGGCCCTGCTTGTCATATTTGGGGACACCGTCTATTTCCAGGATATCCTCCAACTGTACACGACTCACCATACCATTAAATTCACCGCCGTCCTCGGCGACGCTCTGATCGCCCCAATACACAGCGGGCGCTTTTGAGTTGGGGGCAAGCGATGCCGGTACCACCAGCACTGACATCTTGTAAAGATTGGCCATCTCAGCCGCAACCAGTATGTTGTTGTTGCAGCGCATCCCGGGCGGTTCGCGCACTACCATGGTGAGCACTTTCTGTCCGTTAATCTCAGTTGCGCCGGGGGCCGCCGCGGAAACTGGCGAGACCATACTCGTGAAGGCCAATGATGCAACAAATGCGGGAATAAGACGTTTCATATCTGTTTCTCCTTTTATAGAACGCTTTTCAGCAAGATGTAACTAGCGACGAACAACAGGAATACCGCGAAACCACGCTTCAGGGCGTCCTGCGAAAAACGGTGAGCGATCCGCGTACCAACAAAGCTGGCCACCACGGTGACTGCGGTGAACCCGCCCATTAGTGCCCAGTCAATGGGCACCGCGCCCATATAGCCGGCGAAGCCTGCATAGGACTTGACGGCGACGATGGCGAGTGAGGTGCCGACCGCAGTCTTCATAGGGATGCGCGAGAGCAGCACCAGGGCGGGGACGATAAGAAAGCCGCCGCCAACGCCAACAAAGCCAGTGAGCACTCCAACGCCAATGCCGTGCATGGCCATCTGCGCCATATGTGGAGAAAACATACCGTTAAAACCCAGTACCGCCTCATTGCCAGACACCGATACATTGCCGGGTGCGTGAGCTGCGATCCGGGTTGGCTTGAGCATGCGCCAGGCAGCCGCATACATAACCAGGGCGAACACTACAAGCTGGATGACGACTGGAGTCACCACGCCGATACGCGCCCCGGCGTAGGTGCCGACCACACCGAACAGGCCGAACACGGCCGCCACTGAAACGTCCACGTTACCGCGCTTCCAGTTGTCCAGCGCGGCTATAGTTGCCGTCACTGCAACTATGCCCATGCTCATGGCGATGGCCGACTTGGGTGCTACATCGAGCAAATATAGTAGCGCTGGTGTGGCGATGATCGAGCCACCGCTGCCGAACAGGCCCAGCACAATACCGGTTGCTATACCCGCGAGGATCGCAAGAATACCCATATCAACTCCTAATTAAATCAAACGAACAGATGAACCACACTTCAATCGACGGCATAGCTTCAGTGCCCTGCGGCCTTGCTGACACGCGCGTGGGCCTCAAAGCCGCCCTTGACTTTCCAGCCTTCTATGCCGTCCTGCAGCACCTTCACATTTTCGTAACCAAGCAGACGCAGGGCGAACACCGCTTGCGCAGACAGTGAGCCGGAATTGCAATACATCACCACCATGCGGTCTGTTGGCAGTTCACTGCGTCGTGCCACCGATTGCCGCCAGTCGATGTTGACCGCGCCGGGGATGTGTTCTTTAGCGAACTGCTCGGCATCACGCGCATCGACGATGAAGACCTTGCTCCAGTCATCTTTCGGGATCTGCTCCGGCCAGATCAGGCTGCTGCTATACTCAGCAAAATCCATATACCCGGAAAGCGCATCGACGATGGCAGGGCTGTCTTCCGCATAGGCCGGTGCGCCCAGCAGGCTAAAACCGACAAACAATGCAATAAGCGTTTTATTCATGAAGATCCCTTGGCTAAAAAAGTTATTGAAAATTCAGGCTTTGGCCAGCGGTAAGCCCGCCGCCCGCCATTTCGGTGTAATGTCGACGGTCTTCCATGCACCTGGTTATGTCCTTCAGCATAACGGCGAGGTATCAAAAAAACGCTGTCGGCAGGTGCCCGCATGAGCTGTTCGAACTCCATATCCCCTCCTCGCCAAGGTTGCATGCCAGACAACAGTGCCTGACAATAAGTAAACAGATATATATTCAATTGAATGCTTGAATAAGCTAACCCGGAGATCACTGCATGTCAAGCGGAAATGTGAAACACGACCTGTTCGCCCAGTTCGCCCGCATCGGCAAGGCTCTGAGCAACGCCAACCGTCTGGAACTCATCGAACACCTCGCCCAGGGTGAGCGCAGCGTGGATGCGCTCGCCCTGGTATCGGGACTGAGCATAGCCAACACCTCTCAACACCTGCAGCAGTTAAGACAGGCCGGTCTGGTCACCTCACGCAAGGATGGACAGCGCGTCTACTACAGCTTGTCGGGAGACGATGTGGTATCGCTGTTCGACGGCCTGCGCCGCGTGGCGGACCGCCACCTGGCCGAGGTCGCGCAGTTGGTCAGCGCCTATCTGGATACCAAGGACAGCCTCGAACCCGTGCCCGCCGCCGAGCTGCTGGCACGGGCGCGCGCCGGTGAAATTACTGTCCTGGACGTGCGCCCACCAGAGGAATTCGCCGCCGGGCATCTGCCAGGAGCCATCAACATCCCACTTGGTGAACTGGCGCTACGACTTGGCGAGCTGCACCCCGACCGTGAGGTGGTCGCCTACTGCCGAGGTCCCTATTGCCTGCTGGCCTTCGATGCCGTCGCGCACCTGCGCCAGCGTGGCCTGCAGGCCCGCCGCCTGGAAGATGGTTATCCGGAATGGAAGGTCGCTGGGCTGCCGGTGGAGTCTGAACAGTCCGACTAGTTACGGCTGTCTACGCTGCTAGCGTCTCTAGCGTGCAAGGGGTGTAGGTGGGATGGGAGAGCATTAGGGAAACGCTGAATAATTACCTGCGTTGTCAGGGCGGTGTTAAAAAACGACTCAAAATGCTCATTTACTACGTGTAAACTGCGCTTTTTCGCCGTTTTTTGCCTAGCCTTGACTGCCTCGCCAACATTATTCAGTGCTTCCTTAGACGGTATTTGAATTGAATGCACCTCTGGCCCGTTTATATTCGTTTGAGCCGTAGACGTCCACAGGAGTAGTCGACGCTGTCGCCCTTCTTCAAATAATCTGATTGTGTGCGCAAAACCATCTACACTAAATCATATTGATTCAGATTAGCCAAATCCACGCTAAACAGCCTTAAAACCAGCGGTGGATTGGCGTTGTAATTGCAAATTAGATTCAAAAAAACAATACGTTGGACATATTCTTTATGTTCAAGACTTTCAGTGTGCGATCTTATCCACACTCGAATACAGGAGAGAGCCATGACTAGCAAGCGAAACAAGCCCACTACCAACGACGCCGGCATCCCGGTTGCCAGCGACGAACACTCGTTGACCATTGGGGCCGATGGCCCGATCGTATTACACGATCATTATTTGATCGAACAAATGGCGATGTTCAATCGCGAGCGCATTCCTGAGCGACAGCCGCATGCCAAGGGCGGTGGTGCTTTCGGCCATTTCGAGGTGACAAAAGACGTTAGCATGTATACCCGCGCCGCGCTGTTTCAGCCCGGCGTCAAGACCGATACGCTGATCCGCTTCTCGACCGTTGCTGGCGAACGCGGCAGCCCGGACACCTGGCGTGACCCACGCGGTTTTGCACTGAAATTTTATACCAGCGAGGGAAACTACGACATGGTCGGCAATAACACGCCGGTGTTTTTCTTGCGTGATCCACTGAAGTTCCAACACTTCATCCGTTCACAGAAACGTCGTGCCGACAGTGATCTGCGCGACCACGACATGCAATGGGATTTCTGGACGCTGTCACCTGAAACTGCTCACCAGGTTACCTGGCTGATGGGTGATCGCGGCATACCGAAAACATGGCGGCACATGGACGGCTTTTCCAGCCACACATATATGTGGGTCAATTCTGCCGGCGACAAATTCTGGGTCAAGTATCACTTCAAGACTAACCAGGGTATCGAATTTCTGAGCCAGGACGAAGCCGACCGCCTGGCCGGTACAGACGGCGACTATCATCGCCGTGATCTGTTCGAATCCATCAAGCGCGGCGATTATCCGAGTTGGACGCTGCACATGCAGATCATGCCGTTCGAGGAGGCGAGAGCCTATCGATTCAATCCTTTCGATCTGACCAAGGTATGGCCGCACGCAGATTACCCTCTGATCGAGGTCGGTCGCCTAACGCTTGACCGCAACCCAACCGACTTCCACACCGAGATCGAGCAGGCCGCCTTTGAGCCGAATAATCTGGTGCGCGGCATCGGTCTATCGCCGGACAAGATGCTGCTGGCGCGTGGCTTTTCTTATTCCGACGCGCACCGTGCGCGCCTCGGCACAAACTACAAGCAAATCCCCGTCAATCGTCCGCAGGCTCCCGTCCACAGTTACAGCAAGGATGGTGCCATGCGAACGCAGAATGTCACCGATCCGGTGTATGCACCGAATTCCTATGGTGGCCCGGCGGCTGATCCATCGTTGACCGACGAAGCCGGGCTATGGCATGCCGATGGCGACATGGTGCGCAAGGCCTATACACTGCGCTCGGACGACGATGACTGGGGCCAGGCTGGTACACTGGTGCGCGAGGTGCTTGATGATGCCGCCCGTGACCGCCTGGTCAGCAATATTGTCGGCCACCTCAAAGCTGGCGTGTCGGACAAGGTGCTGACCCGCGCAATCGAGTACTGGCGTAACGTGGACAAAAATCTGGGAGATCGTGTCGCCGAGGGTGTTAAGAAGTAACACCTCCTGCGCTCACACTGCTGTGTCATGTCTGCACTCATGACCGGCAGACATGACACAGCACTATAATGATCAGAACCGCGTTTTGCGCTGCGCACTGTGTGGATTTTCTGCTTGCCCGTGTGCCCACATAAATGAACAACACACCGACTTATCTGCCGACGCCCCTTGGGTAGTGATGAAGCTTGAGGGCAATAAATGTAGCCGCACCCAATCAGACCCTGCATAGTCATCGTTCGCCAAAGTTACTCATCTGGTTGATGATGTATCGTGAAGCAAAGTTGGCGACTAATAAAACTCCGTACCACCCATGAAATTGGCGTCGGAGTCGTTGTGCGACACATCGACTGCACAACCAGCCTCGCGCACACCCTCGGCCAGTTGCGCGGCCAACATCTGTTCATCTACCCCCGCAAGAATACGCAGCAGCGTGGCGGAAAGTGTCAATCGCAATCCCCTCGAAGATTTTCTACCTATGTCACGACATCAAGAATGGTTATTTTCCATGCGTTTGTTTTTAAGCCCGCAAACTTGAACGCAGGATGAACGGTGGATTCACCTCCTGTTCAGTCCACTGCTGGCAAAGTGCAGCTTCACACCCATCCAAAAGGAGAAGAACCATGCGCCGAAAACTTGCCATCCCCCTGGGCATAATCGCCGCGATCCTGTCCACCTCGCTTTTCGCCGGTCCACGCGAAGATCTGCTGACTCAATACGCTACTGCAGCCAGGACAGAGATGCCAACTTTTTCCGGATTCTCCGCCGCACGCGGGAAGACCCTGCACACCCATAAATTTGCCGGCGGCAAGCCCGACACGCCGGCCTGCACCAGCTGCCACGGCGAGAACCCACGCAACACCGGCCGCACCATGACCGGCAAGGACATCGAAGCCGTGGCGGCATCGGTCACGCCGAAGCGCTATACCGATCATGCCAAGGTCGAAAAGTGGTTCAAGCGCAATTGCAATGAAGTGCTCGGGCGCGCATGCACGGTGCAGGAAAAAGGTGACTGGCTTAGCTACATGCTCAGCCTGTAAACGATCCGAATAAATTTATTTTACAAGGAGCACCCCATGAACATCCCATACCGCCCACTTGCTATTGGTCTGGTTGCGCTCACCTTTTTCACCCTCGTGCTGCAAAGAGCCCAGGCCGGTGGCGACGACTATTTCCCCCCGGTCGCCGACCCGCTGGTCAAGGAAGAATGCGGCAGCTGCCACATTGCCTTCGCCCCCTCGATGCTCCCGGCCAGGTCATGGAAACGCATGATGGCCAATCTGAAAGAGCACTTCGGCGACGACGCCAGCGTCGATGCGGATACCGCTGCCAGAATTTCCAGCTATCTCGCCACCAATGCGGCCGATACGGGCGGCAAGCGCTACAGCAGTAAACTGCTGCGCGGCGTAGCAATTAACAGCGCCCCCCAGCGCATTACCGAGTTGCCGAAATGGGTGCGTGAACACCGCGAGGTTCCCGCCTGGGAATGGAAGCACAAAGATGTGCGTACCAAGGCGAATTGCATCGCCTGCCATGTCGATGCCGAGCAGGGCTTCTACGATGACTAGTGCTGCCCAGGCCTGCTTCATGAATGCTGGATGAACGGACGCTTCAGAACAGGTTCAGGCGCTCCCTCGCACAATGAATGCACAGTCATCGATCCGACCACAACCCAAGGAGATTTTCATCATGCGCACCACAACTATTCTTTCTGCTTTCGCCCTTGGCGTCGGACTGTTGGTCGGCGGTGTAGTGTCTGCCCCTGCGTTCGCCGATGACGACCGACCAGCCCGCACCAGCGAGCGCCAATGGTTGTCGATCCCACAGGTTTACGACAAGCTGGTTGCCGCCGGTTATCACAACATCGAAAAGATCGAACGCGAGGATGGAATCTATAAAGCCCGCGCCACTGGCCGCGACGGCGAACGAACCAAGCTGTATCTCAACCCGCAGACGGGCGATATCCTTGATCGGCGACAGCGCAAGTCCAGTCGCAACAAGAACGGCAGCGACAGTTACGCGCAGGGCCAACGCAACTCTCCCGACTGCAACAAGCGACGCTGTCGTGATGACCTGCCGCAGAAGGACGCCACCACACAGACAACAGGCAAATAAACCGTGCGTAATCCAGCCATGAAAACCCTGCTTGCCGGTCTCATCTCCCTGGTCACCCTGGCTTGGGGGTGGGATTTCCTGGTCACGGGCGGTGCCTCCGGCGGCAGCACCCCCTGGGTCATACGCCAGGAAGGTCTCTACCTGAGCGGCCTCCTGTCGATCGCCCTGATGTCTCTGGCGATGCTGCTGGCTGCTCGGCCAGCCTGGCTCGAAGGGCCACTGGGCGGCCTAGACCGCATGTATCGAACGCACAAATGGGCGGGCATACTTGCCGTCGGCTTTGCCGCCCTGCATTGGCTGATCGAGATGTCGGACGACATCCTGAAGGCCCTGTACGGCCGTTCGGGACGCCTGCCGAAGGATCACGACACCGGCCTGCTGGAAATCCTGCGCGACCTCGCCGAGGACATGGGCGAGTGGGCGATTTACGCCGTGCTGGCGATGCTGGTGCTGACTTTGTGGAAACGCTTTCCGTATCGGCCATGGCGCTTCCTGCACCGGGCGATGCCGGTGCTCTATCTGATGCTTGCCTTCCATGCACTGCTGCTGGCACCAGTCGACTACTGGATACAGCCGGTGGGCTGGCTACTCGCCTTGCTGCTGGGCGGCGGCGTGTATGGCAGCGTGCATTCGCTGAGCGGGCACATCGGTCGCACACGCCGAGTGCAGGGCAAGATCCTTACCGTCGAGCATCCGGCTGCGGACATCGTTGCCGTGCACTGCCAGCTCGATCAGGGCTGGCACGGACATCGTCCCGGCCAGTTTGCCTTCGTCACCTTCGACCGTGGTGAAGGACAGCATCCGTTCACTATTGCCAGTACAGATCACGGCGACCGCACCATTTCTTTCCAGATCAAGGCGCTGGGCGACTATACCCGCGGCCTCATAAACCGACTGCAGCCGGGGCAAGCGGTGACGGTTGAAGGACCCTACGGCCGCTTCGAGCTTGAGCGCCACAACCCGCGTGCGCAACAAATCTGGGTTGCCGCCGGTATTGGTGTCACACCATTCCTCGCCTGGCTCGAATCGCTACAGGACAACCCCGACTCGGCCCCCCCCTCTGCCGATCTGCATTACTGCACGCGTGATCGCAAGACCGATCCATTCATCGCCCGCCTAGAAAAGCTTTGTGCCTCCCTGCCCGGCATCAAGCTGCAGGTGCATGGTTCCCGGCAGGGAGAAGTCTTGACCGCCGCTGAAATGCTGGCCGCCAAGGATCGGTCCCGCCGCACCGAGGTCTGGTTCTGCGGGCCGCAGGGCCTGGCAGAAAAGCTCAGGAAGGGTTTGGACGCCACCTGGCCGGGGAAGCTCCGGTTTCATCAGGAGGCGTTCGAAATGCGCTGATTAATTCGATAGGCTCTTTCATCATTATTCAGAGGCTTTCTAGAATTTATGCGTATAGCGGACATAGACATCCTGGTCGGTACGGTCGCGCTGAACACCAATAATGCTGTCAAGATCTTTGCGCTCGCGCAGGCGGGCTTCGATACTGCGGTCGCTATCGATACGCCACTGGTAACGCCCTTCGATCAGGCTGTTGTTGCTACGGAAGTCTGGTGACAGTAACCAGCCTGATTGCGCCTGGCCGTAAACCAGTGCGAAGCTATGGCGTGGAAAGATATCAATAAAGTTGAAGCTCACCTGCCCAGCCAACCCGCCGGCATCACCGCTGGTACCTGTGTTCATACTGACCTTGGTCGGGGTGTTGGGTGCGTAGCCCCCTTCGCCAGCGAGCATGAACCGGGTGCCGCTGTCCCCCAGCGGCCACTGGGCCGCCAGGCGTCCCACCAGTCCCCAGTAATCCTTGATGCGACCCGTGGCTGAGCCATCACGACGCAGGGCATCGGGCAGGTAATTGATGTCTATCGCCCGCTGCACCACCGGCCCCATGGCCTTGGTGTTCTCCAGGGAAAACACGCCCATCACGCGGCTGCCATTTTCACTGAAATTCAAGGGGGAACGCATGACATTGGTGGGGCCAGCCGACAGGTTGCGCTGCAGAATGAAATGACTGTTCCAGCCATTGTCGCCCTTGCGGGTAACGCGCAGGCCATCGGTCCAGGTGATGTCCACGTTCGGGCTGTCGTTGCGGTCCAGTGACTTCTTGGCGATTCCAACCAGCTCGAACTTGGTCTGCATGCGCCCGAGGGTGAGCTGCCAGCGTTCATCTGGCCTGTAGGTAATATTGAGTTCATCAATAGTGGAATCCCCCCGGCGCAGGCCATCAGTGGAGGGGGCGCTGGTGAAAAACTCGAAGTGATTGTGATTTTCGTAGGTGGAGTAGCGTCCCGCGAAGCGGGCCTTGGCACTCCAGCTGTCGTTAAGTTTCGCTTCCAGTCCCAGACGGATACGAGCACGTAATTCATCCGTAGTGTCGCTGCTACCGTCACGATTGTCACGATCTGAGGAGAAGTAGCCACCGCGCAGATCAGCACTCCAGGACAAAGTGTCGTTGATAGGGTTGGCGGCCTGGCTGGTAGCGTTTACAGCCAGGCACCCACAGGAAAGTAATAAGGCTTTTAATTTCATATTGTTTCTCCTGACTTAAGTTTGGGTGGCGACATTGAGGTTGCCATGTTTCATGGCAACCTCAATCATTTGCGAGCATGACGTGCACAATGTTGGTGCTCCCGGACCTGGGCTGCTCACATGAAAATTCCGGACAAAGCAGAAGGCTAATCACACCATCACATGCAGTCCGTACGATACCGTACATAGACCTGCGCTGAGCTCGACACCCTTTCTCAAAATCAGGAATTCCTGGCGCGAAGAGAGCCGCGATCCAGACCACACACACCCATAAATTTCACATCACAGACAGTCATATTTTGGTCGAAGACGTGCCAAACACCGGAAACGTCTAAACCGTGAAATCTATTGCATTTCAAAGTGTCGTCGAACGCATTCTTCCAGCAGTTCCTGGGCATGAGACTCAGAGCTGTTTTCCAGATGTTGAGAGATATCGAGAGCCAGCTTGCGAAACACTGCCATGACCGTGCCGTCAAAATGGCTGCCGGTCTCCTTGTCCAAAATTTCCATGACCTTTTCAAATGGCAGCGGCTGTTTGTAAGGACGCTTGGAGGAGAGCGCGTCAAAGACATCGGCCACCGCGAAGATGCGTGCGGCAAGCGGAATGGCGTCGCCCTTCAGTTGACGGGGATAGCCGCTGCCATCCCATTTTTCGTGATGCGCCGCAACCACCGCATTGGCGTCATCCAGCCACCCCATGCCGGTCACAATTTCCTCACCCAACGCGACATGGGTGCGCATAATGTCGAATTCTTCTTCGTCCAGTTTGCCCGGTTTGAGCAAGATGGCATCGGGTATGCCGATTTTTCCAACGTCATGAAGGAAACTGCCCGCGATCAGGGCCTGCATATCGTGCCCCGCCAGTCCCATTTCTTCGCCAATGCGGGCAGAAATCCAGGCAACCCGATAATTATGTTCCCCGGTATCAGAATCTCGCTTGGCAATAGCCCGACCCAAGGACTCCATCATGGAGATATGAGAATCGAGCACTTCCCGGGCTTTGCGTTCATTATCTGTCGAAAGATACACGACCACAGGATAAATCGCGGCACCGCACAGCAATGAGGCAAAACACGTTATCAACGCGACCGTCAGTGCGTTGGCAAAGATTTGTTCCTGCTGCCATTTGGGCACCACACGAACACCTTCGAAGTACCCAGTTATGGGGCCACCGACAGCCTCGGGGTGTTCACGCAGGGGAATAAAGACCCGCAACACCCACACGCCATCTGCCATCTTGAGACTCTCATAGGTCGCTGTCAGGTAATCAGGTTTGCCATGGCCGGTCAGAGACGACTCAATGGCCTCCCCCTCGGAGGTCATGGATTCTGCGAGTTTAGCGCCGTTTTCGTCGTAAATTTCCACGATATCGAACAATCCGCCGACAATGATGTTTGCGGCAGCTTCAGCACGACCAATCGCATCCTCCCCTTCCAACTTGATCGCGTGGTGATGGTGGAGCAAACGACCAGATTCCTCCATGGCCAGGGAGACGATGCTATCTTCAGCATTTTCTCTGGCGACATACCACGCAACAGGACTGCTGATGGAGGCGAGCAGCACACTGACGCCGGCAATGAGAATGGCTGTGCGCTTTTTAAATGGGTTCACGGAAAAAATTCGTCCTGAATAAAATCACTATTTATTGTAGCGCGGTTCCAACGCTGTATTGCAAAGGTTAACGAGTACCTGGTGAAATATGCTGGCTAACCGCCTGCTTCACTGAAAAATACACTACCAGACATATCTGACTGGCCAAATAACATCACAGGAACTTATCCCAGTATAATCCATCTCATAACTAATCCAACTGAATCAGGAAACCATGGAACAAGCAGACACAGTTGCCACTCCTGTCCAGGATCGTCTCAAGACCTGGCCTCAATACCTGATGCCCGGTCATCTTCTCTCACGCTTGATGCAGGCGCTGACCAGAATACGCTGGACAAGATTTCGTCAGCCCTTTACCAACTGGTTTATAAAACGTTTTCAGGTGGACATGAGTGAGGCAGCCGAATCTGATCCACTCGCCTACCCACATTTCAATGCTTTTTTCACCCGCGCGCTCAAGACTGACGCACGGCCAATCACTGACGGGATTTATGATATAGCCTGCCCTGTAGATGGAGCTGTCAGCCAGGTCGGCAAAATCACGAATGGCCGGTTATTTCAGGCCAAAGACCATGAATATAGTCTGCTCGAACTGTTGGGTGCTTCGGAAAAAATGGCAGCACAATTCCAAGATGGCCACTTTGCCACACTCTATCTATCACCACGTGACTACCATCGCATTCACATGCCTGTAGATGGCCAGCTACGCGAGATGGTGCATATCCCCGGACGACTGTTTTCCGTCAACGCGGCCACAGCACGCAACATCCCACGACTTTTTGCCCGTAATGAACGTGTCGTCGCGCTGTTTGATACGGCGGCAGGGCCCATGGCAATGGTGCTGGTTGGAGCTGTCTTTGTGGGTAATATTGAAACCGTCTGGCATGGCGTAGTTACCCCACCAGCAGGGCGCATCATCCGTCGCTGGCACTACACCGACGATACCAGGACCATTCAATTAAAGCGTGGCGAAGAAATGGGCCGTTTCAATATGGGTTCGACCGTCATTCTCCTGTTTGGGGCAAATGCCATTGATTGGCTCAATATTCTTGAATCTGGTAACAGCCTGCGCATGGGGCAACTCCTGGCCACGCGCCATACAGAAGACAATATCAAAACAAGCCCTGCTTAATCTCAGAAAATAGCTGAAGTTGCTATTGCATAGCATTGATTCGGATGATATTTTAAGACCTCGCTAATTACCTTACTTAGTCTGATGGAACAATACGAGGTTAGTAAATGGCTAAGGGACGAGGCCACATCGGATTCTCACTGCCAGAGCGCGAGAAACCACAAGATGATGCCTTTGATATCAGACCTCACAAAGTGGAGGCCTGGATCTCCCAGCTGCCCAGAGGAAATGTTGGGGAAACCGCACGCCAGGTATTTGGCACCCTGCACCAAACCAATCGTCAACAGCTAAGCTGGAAAAAGCGCTATCAACTGCTGGAGACCATACGCGAACCAGTGCATTACGTCAGTGCGGCACTCAATAAACACCTTGATACCCAGAGCCTGCCACTGCAAACAAAGACACAACGCATTGCTAAACTCGCCATAACTCTAAACAGTGAAATGGCCTTGGGCTACAAGATAGCCATTGAAGATATGCTGGCAGGCAACTTTCTGTTGCGCAGTAAAAAAGCGCTCACCATCATGCTGCATCGTGCCTTGACTTACCTGAACCAGGATTTGCTCACCTGCTACAAGGTCTACCTACCCGTTGAGCAGGAAATCTGGGGCGATCTGCATCGGCTATATAGCTATGCTGAAAACAGGCGTTTACATAATCGCACGGTTGTGGATAAAGAACAGACCATCATCAACAAGAGCAAAATATCCACCGCCTATAAACAGGCCCTGCTGTTATCGCTTGCTACGCCATACCGCCTGCGACGAGGCGAGGCCAACACACTGTGTGACGCACTGCAAATATGGGCTGACCAAGCCATACTGGAACAGTACACGCCTAAATTCGACCATCAGTCTTCGCGCTTTGTTGTACACCTTAATAGCAATAAAGAGCCTTACCATGTTTCATTCGAGCTTCAACCATGTGATGCCAAACAATGTCGCTTCCTCAATCTTGAACCATTGGGCAAAGCCATCCAGAAAGAAATTGACGCGCTTGCCAGTAACAAACCCACTAAACTAAAAAAACAACTGGGCAATCGCTTGACTGGCGACTTGTTGCATCGCCTCAAGCTGGATTGGGACGCCCCTGCCAAAAGACTGCACCAGCGCCAAAACAAGCAGTTCAAAGCAGAGGTGATAATCGGCCTGACAGCTATCCATCGTGCTCTCAGTCTTACCCATTCCCTGCAAAACATTACATTGAAAAATGCCGTCTGCAATGTCGAAGCACTTTTTGACAAGACAGCTTCCTATTCCAGTCGCGCTGTCGAGGCCGAAAATCAAACCAGGGAAGATGTATGGAATATGTTCAAGCCTGAGAAAACCAAGGTCGAACAAACTCAACAAGCAAGCACGCCAGTCACACCTCTACAGATCCAGAACTGGGATGTGTGCGATGAAAGTGCTGGCGGATATCGTGTGCGCAGAAAAGCTAATGACACCTTCAAAATACAGGTAGGTGATTTGATCGGCATCCGCTCATTGGGTGAGGCCTGTGACGCCAATTGGATTATCAGTGTAGTACGTTGGATTCAACACCCAGACAAAGATACTCTGGAGATGGGCCTGCAAAATCTGGCGCATTGTGGCCTGCCTGCCGCAGCAAAAATAAAACAGGCAGACAACCAATATTCCGTCTACCATCGGGTCATAGCACTACCTGAAAATCAGGTTCAGGCACAGAAGAAATCATTACTGACTCCACCGCTTCTCTTCAATAAAGAAACAACGCTACTGATAGAGTTTAATGGCAGCAAACGCCATCTGAAACTCATCAGCCCAGTGGAAGGCAGCAACTCTTTTGCCTGCTTTAGCTATGAAGAAATACATGAACCCCAACCGACAGCCAATAAAGAAAAACCACACCCAGCCTCGCCGGCTGCTGATTACTCATTATTATGGAAAGAACTCTGATGACCCAACATCACCAAAAAACACCCCAGGCAGGAAAGGTTACCAATGACAAAAGCTGAAGAAGTCCTGCGACTTATTATTCTTGATGACTCATCCAATCATGCCACTACAGTAGGCAGCCTGTTGCGTAACACAGGCCAGTCTGTGCGTATCGAACGGGCTGAGGACGATGAAGATTTGAGCGCACTGCTCGCGCAAAAAAGCTGGGATATGGTCATCGCCAAAACAGATTTGCCATTCTGCACCCCAGCTGATGCAGCACGTCTTATCACTGAGAGTAAATCCATGGTTCCACTGATAATACTGCTCGATGACATCGAGGACAGTGCTATCAGTGAGCTGATCAAAACAGGTGCGCGTAATTTTGTCAGTCTCAAACACCCGCTCCTTCTGGTGCACATCCTGCAACAAGAGTTTGATTATTTATGTCAGCAACGCAATTTCAGTGCCTGTAAGGCATCGCTGCAGGAAACCAACAAGCGTGCACAAAGCCTGGTCGACAGTTCACAAGATGCCATAGCCTATGTGCATGAAGGTATGTACATTTATGCCAATGAATCCTACCTGCAGATGTTTGGCTACTCCCTACTGGAAGAGATCGAAGGCATGCCGATCATGGACATGGTATCCGACAAGGATCAGGGTAAATTCAAGGAATTTCTACGCGGCTATCTCAAGGGACAGAGCAAGACCAACACACTCAGCCTGCATGGACGCAAGGCAGATGATGAAGAATTTACTATCGCTATGGACTTCTCACCTGCCAGCTATGATGGTGAACCATGCATCCAGATCATGATTCATGATCAATCCGCCAGCAGGGAACTGGAAGACAAGCTGGACTCACTCACCAAGTACGACCTGCTTACTGGTGCTTACAACCATCAATACTTCATGACACTTTTGCAAACCAATATTGAGCAGGGAGATGGCCAAGGCACTCTTTTCTATCTCGCACCAGATAATTTCAACTCCTTACGAGAGCGTTTCAGCATTGCAGGAAGCGACCTGCTGCTGACAGATTTCATCAAGCTATTACAAGATAAACTGCTGAACATTGATAATTTACTTGCCCGTGTTCATGGTGAAGTATTTGCCCTGCTCCTGCCTGGAATGTCTGAACAGCAAGCTACAGACCTGGCAAAAAAATTACTCACTGCCATAGAAGAGCATATCTTCGAAATCAATGTTCAATCCATCAGCCTGACAGGCAGCGTCGGCATTGCTCTTTATAATAAAGAGCTGCGTGATAGCAATGAATTATTACAACGGGCGGAGAAAGCCTATAACAAGGCTGCGGCTGTCACCAATAAATTATTTCTCTACAACCCGCTTACTGAGGGCATGGTCGAACGCGAACAACAAGCCTTGCTTATCAAACAAATCAAGACAGCCCTGCAAAACAATCGCTTTGTCCTGCTTTACCAGCCCATAGTCAGTCTGCGTGGTGATCTGACCGAGAACTATGAGGTTTTGCTGCGTATGCTGGATGATGATGGCAAATACGTCATGCCAGGTGAATTCATACCAGCGGCAATAAAGGCCGGTTTGATGGTTAGCATTGACCGCTGGGTTATGGCCAATACGACCAAGGCCCTGATAGAACGACTAAAGAATGGTTACCAAACCAATTTCTTCATCAAGCTCTCAGGTGACTCTTTGCAGGATGACGGTCTGCTGCCATGGTTAGGTGATCTGCTTAAAGCCGCTAAAGTCAGTGGCAGTTACCTGACACTGGAGATAGATGAAACTGTCGTAAGTCGTAACCTGAAAAGAATAAAATCCTTGATTGAAGGATTGCATCAATTACACATCAAAGTAGCTATAGAGCACTTTGGCATGGCACCCAATCATGCCAATTTGTTGCGTCATGCAAGCATGGATTATCTGAAACTTGATAACCGACTCATCGATAACATCAGTCAAAGTGAAGATGGCCTGGATCAGGTCAAGGAAATCACCGCCATGGCACAGCAAATGGGTATCAAGACCATGACTGATCTTATTGAAAATGCCAGCACCCTTTCAACACTATGGTCATGCCAAATCGACTATGTTCAGGGACATTTTTTGCAAGAGCCCAGTACTGAAATGAATTATGATTTCGGTACACTATAGTTAATAAGATGTAACCAGGCACGAGGCATCAGCATCACCGCTCTTTAATGAAACATGCGTGTTAATTCCTGATAGCTTGGCAATTTGTCTGGATAACAATGCCTTCTTTCAAGGCATTTGATAGACCACATATTGTCACACAGTTCCAAAATATGGAGATAATTGTTGTAAACAATAATGGCAAATTTCGTTATAATCCACACCCATTTCACAGTGACAGAAATCCCTGGATAAAACGACATCAATGAATCCTCTCGCGCAATGCAATTTATTATGGGTGAAGCTGTTTCCTTTTCTACGCTGGTGGCCACGTGTCAATCGTGAAGCTGTCCGCTCTGATCTACTGGCTGGACTGACTGGCGCAGTTATTGTTCTGCCGCAAAGCGTGGCCTTCGCCACGATTGCTGGATTACCACCAGAATATGGGCTTTACGCCGCCATGGTACCGGCGGTTATCGCCGCTTTGTGGGGCAGTTCCTGGCATCTGGTATCAGGTCCAACCACGGCCATCTCCATCGTCGTCTTTGCCTCTTTGAGCAATCTGGCAGAGCCTGGTAGTGCTGATTACATTCGCCTGGCGATTACCCTGGCCTTTATGGTAGGTGTCCTGCAACTGGCCATGGCCTTGGCAAAAATGGGCAGCCTGGTAAATTTCATCTCTCACTCAGTAATTGTAGGTTTTACCGCCGGTGCGGCTATTCTTATCGCTGCCAGCCAGGTGAAAAATTTCTTTGCCCTGGACATTCCACGTGGCAGTCATTTCTACGAAATCATTTATGCATTTTTTCAGCAGCTTGATGTCATCAATCCTTATGTCACGGCAGTCGGTGCAATAACACTTATAGTCGGCATCATCGCCCAACGATATGCCAAACGTATTTACATGATAGTCGCTATGCTGGTTGGCAGCCTGTTTGCGTTGGGACTAAATCTTGCTTTTGGAGCAGACACCACAGGCATACTCACTGTCGGCGCGCTGCCTTCACAATTGCCCCCGCTATCCATGCCGGACTTGTCTCTGAGTACGATCAAAAACCTGGCACCAATTACGGTAGCTGTTGCCCTGCTCGCCATTACCGAAGCCGTATCCATTGCCCGTTCGATCGGCAGCAAGTCTCAGCAACGCATAAATGGCAATCAGGAGTTCATTGGGCAAGGCTTGTCCAATGTGGTAGGTGCCTTCTTCTCAGCTTATCCAAGCAGCGGCTCTTTCAACCGCAGCGGAGTGAACTTTGCCAGCGGAGCACAGACCCCACTGGCATCAGTATTTGCCGCCCTTGCCCTTGCTCTGATCGTATTGCTGATTGCGCCACTGGCTGCCTATCTGCCTGTAGCAGCAATGGCTGGCATACTGTTTCTGGTGGCATGGGGTTTGATTGATTTTCACCATATAAAACAGATCCTGCTGGTCAGCCGCAGTGAATCCATAATACTTGGCGCCACATTTTTTGGCGCACTTTTTCTGGAGCTGGAGTTTGCCGTTTTGCTAGGCGTCATATTGTCCCTGGTGTTTTACCTCAATCGAACATCACAACCGAATATTTTAAGCCGCGTGCCAAACCCAAAAGATATAAAACGTTCATTTACCACTGACGCTAATTTACCTGAGTGTCCACAGTTGAAAATTATGCGTATCGAAGGGTCGCTGTTTTTTGGTGCCGTCAACCATGTGGAAAATGCCCTGCAGAATGTGGACACTATCAAGCCACAACAAAAGCATTTGTTATTGCTTGCCAAAGGGATTAATTTCGTTGATCTCGCCGGAGCCGAAATGTTGACCCAGGAGGCCGTGCGCCGTCAGCAAATGGGAGGTGGTTTCTATTTATATGAGATCAAGGACATTGTTTGCCAAATACTCCATCGTGGCAAGTACATCAAAAAAATCGGCGATGAAAATATTTTCCGTTCCAAAACAAATGCCTTGCAAATCATAGTAAATGACAGACTGGATCACGCCATCTGCCGTCAATGTGATAAACGTATCTTCCGTGAATGTGAACAATTCAAACCTGACAACGAGAAATAATCCATATAAGCTACCTGGGTACAGGCCGTAATATTATCTTGCACCCAAGCAGGTGAAAAACCGGCTTTGCCACAGCGCCACAAGGAATAAAAGTGTGCAACGTTTGAAGTCGATTCATATCATGAACTACCCTTCTCGACTCTGGCATCGCCTGCAACCCAGTTACTTCCCCATTGCCTACAAACTCGCTTTACTCATAACCATCGCAATCACACTGGGCATGTCGTTGCTTGGTGTGGCGATAGTGGATAACCAAACCAGGCTGCTCCGCCAACAGATGATAAATTTCGGCCAGGCAATAATCAGTCAAGCGGCTGAAACAGTAAAAGAACCCTTATTGACTGGTGATGCCATTACACTCAATCTAATATCTGGCAGCCTTATGCGGCATGGTGATGTGCTTGGTGTAGTTATTTACAATGATGAGCTCGAACCTCTTAGCCACGTGGGCGTAGCTCCATCATCATCCCAGCTACCCACGATTATTGGCAACGCAAAAGTCGATGGCAGTACGACATTCGAATGGCAGGCAACAACATCAGGCCAGAGTGCAAATGCAACCGTCTTTGTTGCTTCGGTTGTCACGCGTGATCTGATAGTGGGATATGTATTGCTCACCTTCAGTCATCTGCAACTGAACGAGGCCAAACATGCCACCTTACAAGCCGTTATCACCGCCACTGTACTGATGATTTTACTAGGAACCGTCATATCCATCCTGCTTGGGCAACATCTCTCCAAGCCTATCAACAAACTTATGGAGGCCAGCCTGCAGATTTTTCGCGGTCGCTATACCTCACGCATCGAAGAGCGGCGCAACGATGAGCTGGGTACACTGATGCATGCTTTCAACACCATGAGCGAAGGACTGCAACGCAAGGAACAGATAGAACAATTGTTTTCCCGCTACATTCCATCCAAGGTGGCCCGTGAAATGCTCGACAACATAGGTCAGGCGCAGCTTGGTGGTCAATCAGTTGAAGCCAGCGTGTTGTTTGCCGACATTACTGGATTCACAGCCCTGGCAGAACAGCTTACACCTGCAGAAATAAGTGTTTTACTGAATGAATATTTCAGTGTAATCGCCCTCGCCGCACAGGCTTATTCAGGCCACATAGATAAATACATGGGTGATTGCGCCATGCTGGTGTTTGGTGTACCGCATGCCGATGAACAACATGCTCTCAATGCGATCTGTTGTGCGGTACTCATACAACAACTAATTACTGAATTGAATAACCAGCGGCAGAGACGCAATCAAACACCTGTTTCATTTCACATCAGCGGCAACTCTGGCACCATGCTGGCAGGTAACATGGGCTCAAAGGATCGCATGGAATATACCGTAATAGGCGATGCAGTAAACCTTGCCTCACGACTGTCAACAGTCACTAAAGCAGGACAGATCCTCATCAACAAAAGCATGGGTAAGCCATATGTTCAGACCGGACAGATTATTGTGCAGGAGAACAACACAATCCTGCTGCGCGGCAAACAACAACCTGTCACAACGCTGGAAGTGCAGGGCCTGGACAAATCACTACGCAAGCAAATGGAACGCCATTATCATCATATCCTGCGCCAGCAAACCCTCCTGGCAAACAGCTGATGTTACGCCTGATCTGCATATTGTTACTGCCATTGCTGTTTACCGGCTGTGCCTATTTGACCAGCCAGGAAAAAATCAGCCACGCACAAATCATGCAATTACTGCAAGCACAGCAATATGGCAAGGCGCTCAATACCCTGAACCATATCAAGCCCGGACACCCTGATTATGCTGTCCTGAATGAACTGCGTGAGAACATTACGCAACAAGCGGAACGATATGCAAACAAAACAGCTGGACAAGTTTTACAGTTTACCAGGCAAGGTAAATGGCAGCATGCCCTTGATCTAAGTACCTCGGCCCTGATCAATTTCCCACAAAATCAGCTATTACAGGAAACTCATCAGCAGCTTTTGTTAAGCCGGCAAGAGCAGCTGGCAAAATTGGACAATGAGTTACTACAGGCCCATGCCGAAAGTCTGTTACTGCTATTGCCTATCCAGCAACGTCGAGCGCTTATGACTCCAGGCTCCAGACAGATCCAAAAAGAATTGCACAAGCTAGAGCAAGATGCCAGCGCGACAGGAGCCGAACTACTAAGACTGGGACGTCTGGCAATGACAGGTAATAATTCAGCCGAGGCCCGCCGCTATTTTGACCTGGCCTTGCGGCTCAACCCAAGCGATGAGGCACAACAGGCAAAAAAAGATTTTTCACGTACTTTCAAGCAAAGCGCATCAGCCAAAAAGAAACAGGTTCCGGCCACAAAGTCAAAGGGCAAGACGAAAGATCTGCTGCAACAATATCAAAACGCCTATGCGCAGCAGAACTGGCTTGAAGCACAGCGCTTGCTGGCCTTGTTGAGGCAGAAAAAAAATCCACCAGAAGAACTTGACGAGCTAAGCACCGACTTAAATGCCAGGGTAGCTGAAGCTGTCAATCAATATCTTGCACATGGCAACAGGCTTTATGCCCAAGAAAAATATGAACTAGCCCTGGCCACCTGGCGCAGGGCAAATCTACTGAAACCTGATAATAGCCAAATCAATGATCAAATTTCACGCGTTGAGCGTGTACTGGATAAATTGCGCTCTTTACAAGAAAAACAAACTGACAAATAGATCAGTCAGGTAGGGCGCAATAACCAACGGGCATTGCGCCGGATGTAGATATTCCCCCAGCTGATGTTGTGTTACAGCTGATGTTGGTGTCATAACGACGTTAAGCCATCAAGCAAGCGCTCAACTCAGAACTGTTATTCCCGCGCAGGCGGGAATCCAGAAAAAACTGCTTTTTGGTTAAAAAGTAATCAAGTATGATTTTGCTCTGCCCTTTGGCTAAATCACCATTTGTGGCTATCATTTTTCCCCACCCATCATGCCATCTACACGCTGAAAACCACGTGGTAATTTATGTCCATGCCGACCGCGTTGACCTGCATAATGCTCAAGATCCGATGACTTCAAGGTGATGTGACGTTTACCGGCAAACAAGGTCACTGCACCATTTACCGGAATTACAGCAACAGCAAGGACATACTCTTCACGCAAGGAAGCCTTGCCAGATGGAATACCGATTATCTTATTGCCCTTGCCACGCGGCATTAGCGGCAACTCACTGATCGGGAACAGCAACAAACGCCCGTCATTGGTAACGACCACAATCTTGTCACTGGCGTAGTCATTTACCTTCTGTGGCGGCAAAACCTTGGCACCACTGGGCAAGGTGAGCACGCTCTTGCCAGCCTTGTTGCGGGTATGCAGATCAGATAACTTGGCGACAAAACCATAACCTGCGTCAGAGGCCAACAGGATCAAATTTTCATCCTCACCCATAAGTACGCTCTCAAATGTAGCACCGGCAATCGGATTGACTCGTCCTGACAAGGGCTCACCCTGACCACGTGCCGCAGGCAAGGTATGGGCAGGCAAGGAATAACTGCGACCAGTGGAATCGATAAAGCAGACAAGCTGATTGCTCTTGCCACGCGCTGCGTCCTTGAATCCATCGCCTGCCTTGTAACTTAGCGCAAGCGGATCGATATCGTGTCCCTTGGCAGCACGAACCCAGGCCTTTTCCGACAATACTACAGTTACCGGCTCGGCACTGATCAAGGCATTCTCTTGCATGGCCTGTGCCACGGTGCGTGCCACCAGGGGTGAGCGACGATCATCGCCATACATTTCTGCGTCAGCCAGCAGTTCCTTCTTGACCAATGTTTTCAAACGCGCATCTGATGCGAGGATTTTTTCCAGGGACTCGCGTTCCTTGGCCAATTCATCCTGCTCGCCACGGATTTTCATCTCTTCAAGTTTGGCCAGGTTACGCAATTTCAAATCAAGAATCGCCTCAGCCTGAATTGGGCTCAAAGCAAAACGCTCCATCAAGACTGGTTTTGGCTCATCTTCATTGCGAATGATCTGGATGACCTCATCGATGTTAAGGAAGGCAATGAGCAAGCTATCGAGTATATGCAAACGATGCTGCACCTTTTCTAATCTATATTCCAACCGCCGCCGCACTGTTGCAAGACGGAAAGTCAGCCACTCAGTCAGCAAATCCCGCAAGTTTTTAACTCTTGGCCGCCCATCAAGGCCAAGTATATTCATATTGACGCGGTAACTACGTTCGAGATCCGTGGTGGCAAATAGATGATGCATCAACTCTTCATCATTGATGCGATTGGAACGCTGCACGATCACCAGGCGCGTTGGATTTTCATGATCTGATTCATCACGCAGATCCTCTACCATTGGCAACTTCTTTTGCTGCATCTGTTGGGCAATTTGTTCCAGTATTTTTGCCCCTGAGACCTGATGCGGCAGTGCAGTAATAATCAGCTCACCATCATCACGCTCCCAGAGGGCACGCATACGCACGCTGCCATTGCCAGTCTGGTACATTTTTAACAGATCGGCATGTGGAGTAATCACCTCAGCCTCGGTTGGATAATCAGGTCCCTGCACATGCTCACACAACTGTTCTACTGTAGCCTTGGGCTCGTCGAGCAGGCGCACACATGCACTTAGCACTTCACGCAGATTATGTGGTGGGATATCCGTGGCCATGCCAACCGCAATGCCGGTTGTGCCATTCAGCAAAACATTAGGCACACGCGCTGGCAACAATGCTGGTTCCTCCAGCGTGCCATCGAAATTGGCCACCCAATCCACCGTGCCATGCTCCACTTCGTTGAGCAACAAATCAGCAAATCTGGCAAGACGCGACTCGGTATAACGCATTGCCGCAAAGGATTTTGGATCATCAGGCGAACCCCAGTTGCCCTGACCATCGACCAGCGGATATCGATAGGAGAAAGGCTGTGCCATCAACACCATTGCCTCATAGCAAGCTGAATCTCCATGTGGATGGAACTTGCCAAGGACATCACCAACCGTGCGTGCTGATTTTTTATACTTGGCACCGGCCTTCAGGCCCAACTCACTCATCGCATAAACAATACGCCGCTGCACCGGCTTCAGACCATCGCCAATATGTGGCAAGGCACGATCCATGATCACGTACATGGAATAATCCAAATACGCTTTTTCCGTAAAGGTCTTCAGCGGCAGGCGCTCAACACCCTCATGATTTGTAAATATTGTTTCACTCATGATGTTTACTCAGAATTTCAAGTAGCAAAGCAGCAAGCGATGCCTGTTCGGCCCCCAGATAAGGGGCGATGGTGATCTTCACCTGCGGATATTCTGTTTGCTTGATCTGTACTTGTGTCGGCACATCAGTCACTACATGCCGACCTCTCGATAAAAAATATGGCAACACAATTATCTCTTGTGCAGCCTTGTCGATGGCCGTTTGAATGGCGGCCGGGATCGAGGGTTCGACAAGTTCAAGAAAGGCAGCACTAACATCTGCATACTGTGTGCCAGCCAATGATTTCAACTGTTCTGCCAGGCGATGCACCTCTTCATTGGAGGAAGCTCTGCGGCTACCATGGGCCACCAATAGCAAATGATTCATAGCTCAGCCATATCGCCCTTTTGTTCGAGCCAGCTCTTGCGCTCACTGGCACGTTTTTTTGCCAACAACATATCAAGCAACTGATGGGTATCATCGTCAGGCTCGATGGTAAGCTGCACCAGACGACGGGTATCAGGCGCGAGGGTAGTCTCGCGCAACTGCAGCGGGTTCATCTCGCCTAGGCCCTTGAAGCGAGTCACACTGATTTTCCCACGCTTTCCTTCAGCTGTAATGCGATCTATCACACCTTGCTTCTCGGCATCGTCAAGCGCGTAATATATTTCCTTGCCGATATCGATACGATACAGCGGCGGCATAGCCACATGTACATGTCCACTTACCACCAAAGGACGGAAATGACGCATGAACAAGGCGCACAACAGCGTTGCAATATGGGCACCATCAGAGTCGGCATCTGCCAGAATACATACCTTGCCGTAACGCAACCCAGCCAAGTCATCCGAGCCTGGATCGACGCCAATGGCAACCGAAATGTCATGCACTTCCTGTGAGCCCAACACCTCGGCAGGGTCAACTTCCCAGGTATTCAGGATTTTGCCACGCAAAGGCATGATGGCCTGAAAATCCTTGTTACGAGCCTGTTTGGCCGAGCCGCCAGCCGAGTCACCTTCAACCAGAAACAATTCGCTGCGTGTAATATCCTGACTGGTGCAATCAGCCAGCTTGCCTGGCAAGGCTGGCCCTTGTGTGATCTTCTTGCGTACCACCTTCTTGCCAGCGCGCAAACGACTTTGGGCATTATTGATGGCAAGCTCAGCCAGGCGCTCACCAAGATCGACATGCTGATTGAGCCACAAAGAGAAGGCATCCTTCACCACGCCAGCAACAAAAGATGCACACTCACGCGATGAAAGACGTTCCTTGGTCTGGCCGGTAAATTGAGGGTTAGACAACTTTACCGACAGAATATAACTCACCTTGTCCCAGACATCTTCCGGTGCTAATTTAAGACCGCGTGGCAGGAGATTGCGGAATTCACAAAACTCACGCATCGCCTCGGTAAGACCAGTACGCAAACCATTGACATGCGTGCCACCAAGCGCAGTAGGGATCAGATTTACATAGCTCTCTGCAACAGGCTCACCACCTGAGGGCAACCAGACCACGGCCCAATCCACCACTTCTGTCTGACCGGCAAAGCTGCCTATGAATGGATCTTCCGGCAGGACTTCTGCATCCTTCAACTCATCAAGCAAATAATCCCGCAAGCCATCTGCATAACACCATTCTTTCTGCTCATTGCTCTGCTCGTCAAGAAAACTGATATGCAGACCAGGACAAAGCACGGCCTTGGCGCGCAACACATGCTCAAGGCGCGAGCGTGAAATCTTTGCTGTATCAAAAAATTGTGGATCAGGCCAGAAACGCAAGGTCGTGCCAGTTTTGCGACTGCCAACCTCACCTGTCTCCTGTAGCTGCGATACCTTACGGCCGTCCTTGAAAACCATGTTGTATTCCTTGCCGCCTCTTCGCACCCACACCTCAAGGCGGTTTGACAAGGCATTGACCACAGAAACACCAACTCCATGCAGACCGCCGGAAAACTGGTAATTTTTGTCAGAGAATTTACCGCCGGCATGCAGTTTGGTCAGTATCACCTCGACACCAGGTATTTTCTCAACTGGATGCAGATCAACAGGCATGCCACGACCATTATCGCTGACCGACAAAGAACCATCTTTATGCAGGATCACTTCAATATTCATCGCATAGCCTGCGATCGCCTCGTCCACCGAGTTGTCGATGACTTCCTGGGCCAAATGATTGGGGCGGGTAGTGTCGGTATACATGCCCGGACGCTTGCGTACTGGATCCAGACCAACAAGGACTTCAATGGATTCGGCGTTATAACTACTTTTAGGCATATTTGCTTGCTTGAGAAATATTCAGTTAACCATATGGAGGCGGGATTTTAACGCAAAAACGCCCTGGTGCGATGAACCAGGGCGTTATATCTTGATATAAAGGATCCTGTCAGGTCTTGAATTGACTGACCATGGTCTGCAACTGCTCGGCGAGCTGTGCCAATTGCTGACTTGCAGCTGCTAACTGTTGTGTACCTTCTGCAGTTTGCTCAGCCACGCTGGTTATATTGACGATATTGCGGTTGATTTCCTCGGCCACTTGTTCCTGCTGCACGGCAGCATCAGCAATATGACGATTCATATCAGTGATGCTGTCAACTGAAGAAGTGATATGCTCCAGGGCCGTGCCAGCCTGTGCCGCTTGTGCAACGCTCTCATTGGCCTGCACGCGACCTTTGGTAATCATAGCTACTGCATTACGGGAACCTTGTTGCAACTTCTCTATGATCGCCCTGATTTCAGTGGTGGATTGCTGCGTGCGCAAGGCAAGTGTGCGCACCTCGTCGGCTACAACGGCAAAGCCACGCCCTTGCTCACCAGCACGCGCCGCCTCAATCGCTGCATTGAGCGCGAGCAAATTCGTCTGCTCGGCAATGCCGCTGATCACATCGACGACAGTCCCAATGTTATCACTATCATCTTCAAGCTGATGGATTGCCTCTGCCACCTGCTCCACTGCTTGTGCCAAATCATCGATGCTGTCCACCGTCTTGGCCACGGTCTGTCGACCAGCTGATGCTTGCGCATCAGCTTGCACAGCTGAATCTGCGGCCAGACTTGCATGTTGCACCATTTCCTGCACAGTTGCTGCCATCTGGTTCATGGCTGTAGCAACCTGTTCTGTTTCATGCTGTTGTCGCTGCACACCATTATTGGTGGAGAGACTGATCTGTGACATCTGCTCGGCAGCCGCTGCAAGCTGAGCAGTAGAACTACTGACCTGACTGACTATCTCGCGAATTTTGGCGACAAATTGATTGAAGGCCGAACATAACTGGCCCAGTTCATCCCGACTATCTACCCTTAACTGACAAACGAGATTACCTTCACCTGCGGCAATATCAGTCATGGTCTGCACTGCGATCTGCAATGGCTTGCTGATCAATTGGCTAATAATCCAGGCACCAAACAAGCCCAGCAACAAGCCCAGGATTAATAACAGTATGACCACAGTGCGTGTCATATCAATTTGCTGAATCAAGTTATAGCTGCCCTGCTCTGTACGGGTTCTCAACTCCTGCACCAACTCATCGAGCAAATGCTTGCTCTCAGTCAGCAAGGGGCCCAATTCACTACGCACCAAATGGGCATCTGTGCGCCATTCATCACCGCTGTGCAAACGGCGCATTTCGTTAAAATTATTTTCGAAGCGTTGCTGCAGGGCGACAAACTGTTCAAAGGCATCCTGCTGCTCAAAGTTGAGTTGTGCAGCACGCTCTTCCAGTTGCCCAAGCAGCTTGGTCACGCTATCTCGATGCATTTGAATTTCAGCCACAGAACTGTCGATACGAAAAGCAAGATAAGCGCGGATGCCATTCATTACATTGGTCCATGCATAACGCAGATCGCTGAAGAGAAACATCAGTTGCTTGCGGGTTGAATTAGCAGGCTCCTCCTGTTCCGCCTGGATCATCTGCGACAAGAGTTGCAGTGCCTCCTGACTGAGCGGATTGACGTTCAAACCGGCATATTGCATGGCCGGGAAATTAGCGCCATCATCTACCGCCAGCTTCAACATACGCTCACGATATGTGGCAAATTTTTCTACCTTGGCAGCTATTGCAGTTACCTTGTTACCCAGTGCCTTGTCTTGCTGGATCAAAGGTTGCTGCTGCAGGTTGCGCAACAGTTCGCTGACCTGTTGCAGGTTTTGCAGATAATCCTCGCGTTGCTGTGGCTCTTTACTGAGTAGATAAAAGCCAAGTGAGGCAGTGGTATGTTCAAGGCGCGTAGCCAACTCCAGCGCATCCAGTACTGTGGGCTGGATATGCTCGACCATATCGGCCATATTGCTGCGCGTAGTGCTTAGACTGCTGATGGTTGTCAGTACCACCGCCGTCAGGATTGCCAGTATCACGCCAAATCCAAACCAGAGCTTGGTGCGAATGGAATAACGGGCCAACAAAGGCTGAATGAGTGCAAACATAATTATCCCCTTCTTGGCTATTCAAGCATCCCAGCACAGGAAAGGCCAGCCTTGGCATGTCTGATTATATAAAAAATAAACAATGATTTATTTGATTGTTTACTGAGAGCAAAAATTCTGGTCAGTTATGGGCTTATATCAATTCGCGCCAGGGCAAACCATCATCCTGTCCCACCACTGCTATCCACTCGGACTGGCAATCCAGTGCGGCCGCCAGGGCGGAGGTAACAAGTTGCGGCGTATTGTTCTTGTCACTGATATGTGCCGCTGCTATATGCTGTAATGCAGAATAGTCGATTCTACGCAGCAACTCAGCCGCTTGCGCATTATTCAAATGACCATAATCACCATCGACCCTGGCCTTCAATGAAGGCGGGTAGACCCCATGTAACAACATCTCACGGTCATGGTTACATTCCAACAGTAACGCATCACAAGCAGTAAGTTGCTGCTCGATATGCGGTGTCAACGAACCAGTGTCGGTGAGCAGGCCAATACGTCTAGCGCCATTGCCAAAGACAAACTGTGTAGGCTCCCGCGCATCATGCGGGACGGGAAATGGTGTGACTTCTATATCATGTACGGCAAAAGAGGTATGAGAATTGAAGATTCGGCAGTCAGCCTCCAGCTTGTTGCAGGCTGCGCGTGTGCCGGCACTCAGCCATATTGGCACACCATGACGGCGGGCAAACAAATCCACGCCAGCAGCATGATCACTATGTTCGTGAGTAAGCAATATTGCGGTGACCTGTGACGGCTCACGTCCCAGGCGCAGAAGACGCCGCTCGGTTTCTCGCAGGGAAAAACCACAGTCAACCAGCAGCAAGGTTTTATCTTGCTCAACCAAGGTGGCATTACCACGGCTGCCACTGCCAAGTGAGGCAAAACGCATCAATTACCAACAATCTGCTGAAAAACAATCCATCAGGCAGGCTCAAAACGATTCACGCAAACATAAATCAACGCAGCTCTGTTTCTAATTGTTGCAAGATCTTCATTGCCTGCTCAGCGCCATCCTGCTCTCCTTCGCTGGCCTCTACCGTAACAATAGTAAGCTGATCGCCTTTACTCTGTAGCAAGATACGCGCGGTCGGCTCATTTGCCCTGGTTTTATCCTTGCTTGAAAACAGACTGGAGAAAAAGCCTTTTTTCTTCGCTTCGGCCACTTGATCCACAGGACGTATGTAGTACCGACCTGCCGAACGATCACGATCTTCAACCAGGAAGCCGATACGATCCAGCGCTATACCCACCCGTCTCCAGGTGCGCACAAAAGATTCATTAACCTGCAACTGTTGGCCTTGCAATTTTGCACGTGGCCCGGGATCTTCAGACTTGGCCGCCAATTGACTATCGGCCACCGCCTTGGACACGCCAAAATAAATCATCATACGATTGAGCATCTCGGCTACCAACTCAGGATCGGCCGGTCGTGGCTGCCAGACTGTCTCGTAAAATTCATCCTTGCCGCGCTGTATTTCCGCCATGCCATAATGCGTTATAAATATCTCGGTAACTCCTTGTTCAGCGCCACGCTCAACTCGCATGCGGAACATATCGCGTGTTGGGGCTGAATAAAAATTCTTGAATACCTTGCTGACAAGATTGGTCACCCAGTCACCCGGAACATCAGCACGATTCTCGGCCCACTGTGTTTCCAGCACGCCAAGTTTTGGTTCGTCTTTCTTGATATCCAAACCCTGCTGTGCCCAAAAGTTGCGCAAGCGCGCCCAGATATCCTCTGGCTCGGCATTTATCTGCAACCAACGCAGGTCACGATCACGCAACACTTGCACATTGGCCTGATGCGGCAAGACCTGCACTATATGCTGCCCTCCACCCTGCTCCTCCTGTAATGAATAACTCTGTGGCAAATCCATTTCGCCTCGCAGATCAGGAGCGCTTAGTTCAGGTGGCATTTCAAGTGGTGGCAACGAGCTGGCACGTTGATACTCGGCCTTGCGTTCAGCGTTGCCAGCACAGGCAGAAAGCACAAGACTAGCCAGCGCAAGCGTGGCTACAACAATAATATTTTTGTGCACGAATATCCCTCGTTGCTGTTCGGGCAATGATTCCCGAATCAAAGCACGCCAGCCAACTTCAAGGCCTGGCGCACGGTGTCATGATATTGCTTGGAAAGCTCAGTCAAAGGCAAACGAATTCCAGCTGGAATCAGCCCCATTTCATACAGCGCCCACTTGGTGGGAATAGGATTGGCTTCGACAAACAGATTCTTGTGCAACGGCTCCAGTTTGGCGTTGATTTTTTCTGCAGTGGCACGGTCACCCTGCAAGGCTGCTGCACACATCTCATGCATGGCCTTGGGCGCCACATTGGCGGTAACGGAAATATCACCCTTGGCACCCAATAAAATCAGTTCCATGGCTGTAGCATCATCGCCACTATAGATGTCTATACGCGAGCCACAACGCTCGATAAGCTCCTTGCCGCGCTGCAGATTCCCTGTGGCATCCTTGATGCCAACGATATTGCTGATATCGGCCAGGCGATCTACCGTATCGTTGTGCAAATCAACAGCTGTACGGCCAGGCACATTGTAAAGAATCTGCGGCATTGGTACTGCCTCGGCCACAGTGCGGTAATGGAGATACAGTCCTTCCTGGGTCGGTTTGACATAGTAAGGCGTGACCAACAATGCAGCATCCGCACCCGCCTCCAGCGCGCAACGAGTCAAACTGATGGCCTCTGCCGTAGAATTTGAGCCGGTGCCGGCGATAACAGGCGTCCGTCCGGCTGCAAGCTCTACTATACGGCGGATTAAGGCGCAATGCTCGTCATGGTCGAGTGTGGATGCCTCGCCCGTAGTACCCGCTGCCACGATGGCATCGGTACCATTGCTTATATGATACTCAACCAGCTCACGCAGGCCGTCGTCATCCACAGCACCATCTGCATGCATCGGGGTGACCAAAGCCACCATACTGCCATGAAACATGTCCGCTACCCCATTACAAACGCCGCCTTGCGCTGGCGTCAAAAAAGACGTTACATCGTACAAGAAACAGAGGCTGATAGACAAGTAAAGCGAGAAGTAAAGCGAGAAGATCAGCCATCCTTCTGTAGCCACCGCCAGGCAATCAGACTGCCCACCGCGCTCAGGCCAGCGGCAATGGCAAAAATGGATGCAGTATTCATTTTTTCCCAAACCACGCCACTGTAATAACTGCCCAATGCGCCACCAGCACCGAATGAAATGGAGGCGTAAATTGCCTGGCCACGTCCTTGCAGGCGGCCATTGAAATAGCTATGAATCAAGGCAATCGCGGTGGCATGATACATACCAAAACTTGCCGCATGCAGTATTTGCGCAAACAGGACAACAGGAAGGAATTGCGGGAAATAGGCAATCAGCAGCCAGCGTAGTGTAGTCAAGAGCAAACTGGCCAGTAACAACTGCTGCAGAGGATAAAATTTGACCAGCCGTGGCATAAGGAGAAATACGCCCACCTCAGCCACAACTCCCAGCGCCCACAACTGGCCAATGGCGCTAAGCGTATAGCCATGACCTTCCATGTACAAGGTGTAAAAAGTGTAATACGGGCCATGACTGGCCTGGATCAGAAAACATACTGCCAACAAGGCCAGCACCTGCGGCTTGCGCAATACCGACAACATGGACTGTTCTGCCAGGCTGGATTGGATCATATCCTGCCTTGGTGCCAACATACTGGCCAGCAAAATACCAAAGAATAAAATCAACATAACCAGCGGCACAATACTGACATCATATACATCCAGCAATTGCCCCAGGCCAGCTACCGCTATAATGAAACCAATAGAACCCCACAAGCGTATCGAGCTATAGCGATGGTGCTGCTCACCCAGATAATGCAGGGTGTTAGCTTCAAACTGTGGCAGGACGGCATTCCAGAAAAAACTGAACAAGACCATCACCACAGTCATCGCCCAATAACCGCTAATAAAAAAAACGGCGATAAAGGCAAGCATGCCAAGCGCTGCGCCACTACGCACTACTGCAAGTCGCCGACCGGTACGATCGGCAATCCAGCCCCAGATATTTGGCGAGATGATCTTGGTGGCCATCAACAATGCCATCAACTCACCAATTTCAACGGCGGAGAATCCCTGATGCTTGAGGTAAAGACTCCAGTAAGGCACCAGCACACCGAGACTGGCGAAGTGAAAAAAATAAAATGAAGAAAAGCGCCAGTACATTACTGAGCGCTTAAGTGAGGAGAGTTTGCGGCATTTCAGCTAAAGTTAGGTTCGACCATACCTGATTAAGCAGCTCATTCCGTAGCTGCGGGAATGATAGGTGTGGCAGAGCGAACCTCGCCATTCTGTCCGCGCTGGCGCAGGAAATGATCCATCAACACAATAGCCATCATTGCCTCGGCGATTGGTGTTGCGCGAATACCCACACAGGGATCGTGCCGTCCGGTCGTCACCACCTCCACCGGCTCACCACGCAGATTTATACTGCGACCAGGCAGGCGCAAGCTGGATGTTGGCTTCAAGGCGATGGAAGCCACGATATCCTGACCACTGGAAATTCCACCCAGAATGCCACCAGCATGATTGGAGAGAAAGCCATCTGGCGTAATTTCATCGCGATGCTCGCTACCCTTTTGTTCCACGCAGGCAAAACCAGCACCAATCTCTACGCCCTTCACTGCATTTATAGACATAAGGGCATGCGCCAGATCAGCATCGAGGCGATCAAAGACAGGCTCACCAAGACCTGGTGACACACCCGTAGCAACCACATTGATACGTGCGCCAATAGAGTTGCCTTCCTTGCGCAAGGCATCCATGTATGCCTCCAATTGATCCAGCTTGCTGGCATCAGGAAAGAAAAATGGGTTTTGTTCTACGGTGTTCCAGTCAAACTGTTCTGCCCTGATTGGGCCGAGCTGCATCATATAACCACGGACTTCTATACCGTGACGATAAAGATATTTCTTCGCTATAGAACCAGCGGCAACACGTACCGCAGTTTCACGCGCAGATGAACGCCCGCCACCACGATAATCACGCAAGCCGAATTTTTGCTGATAGGTATAATCGGCATGGCCTGGCCGAAATTTCTCGGCGATATCTGAATAGTCCCTGGAACGCTGATCGGTATTTTCAATCAACACACCTATAGGTGCGCCCGTCGTGCGTCCTTCGAACACACCGGAGAGAATGCGTACGGCATCTTCCTCACGACGTTGCGTAGTGTGACGTGAGGTGCCTGGTTTGCGTCTGTCGAGGTCATGCTGCAGATCGGCCTCACTCAATTCCAGACCAGGCGGGCAACCATCGACTACCGCGCCCAAGGCGGGGCCATGGCTTTCACCAAAGGTCGTAACGGTAAATAATTTGCCTATACTGTTGCCTGCCATGATGTCACCTGATAGTCAGATCACTTTTGAAAAACGCTGTTGACCTTTCTCGCGCAAATAACGATCGAAAGTCATGCAAATATTACGAATCAGCAACTTGCCTGCTGGTTTCACCTTGATGGCGTCGTCATAAAGCCACAGCAGACCATCCTCCTGCATTGTCGACAGGGCCTGCAACTCAGCAGCAAAATAGCTATCAAAATCAATGCCGAACTGCTCTGCCAACTTGGTTTTATCCAGATAGAAATGACAAATCAACTCAGTGATCACCTTGCGTCGCAGCAGATCATCATCCGTCAGTTCAACACCACGAAAGATCGGCAATTGCCCTGCATCGATCGATGCATAATAATCTTCCAGCTCCTTGAGATTTTGCGCATAGCAGCGCGCAACCTGGCCGATGGACGTGGCCCCCAGGCCAATGACATCGCACTGCGCATGCGTAGAGTAACCCTGGAAATTACGATACAAAGTACCACTGCGCTGCGCCACTGCTAATTCATCATCCGGCTTGGCAAAATGATCCATGCCGATATAGACATAACCTGCTGCGGTGAGCTTTTCGATGCTCAACTGCAGGATATTGAGTTTTTCCTGTGCTGTAGGCAGCTCATCGGCATTAATGCGACGCTGTGGTTTGAACAGCTCAGGCAAGTGCGCATAATTGAATACCGACAGGCGATCAGGAGATATCTCCAGCACTTTGTCCAGAGTAGCGGTAAAACTTGCCACACTCTGCAGTGGCAGACCGTAAATAAGATCGATGCTGACCGACTTGAATCCCTCATGCCGTGCCGCTGCAACCGCTGACAAGGTAACATCTTCTGCTTGAATACGATTGACTGCTTTTTGCACGCGTGGATCAAAATCCTGCACACCCAGGCTCATGCGATTGAAGCCAAGCTTGCGCAACAAAGCGATAGTATCCGCCTTAACCTCACGCGGGTCGATCTCGATAGAGTACTCGCCACTATCATCATCACGCAGATTGAAGCAGGCACGAGTCTTGTCCATCAGCGCAGTCATTTCAGCGTGACTGATGAAGGTCGGTGTACCACCACCCCAATGCAGCTGATCGACACGCCGATTTTGATCATACAAGGCGCCCTGCAACTCCAGTTCGTGATGCAGCCGATCCAGGTAAGGTGCAGAACGCGTTCTATCTTTAGTTACCACTTTGTTGCAGCCGCAATAAAAACAGACCGTGTCACAAAATGGGATATGAAAATATAGCGACAGAGGATTAGCACGCTGATTGCTGGCTTCTACCTGCCGCCGGTAATCTATTGCACTGAATTCCGTATGAAACTGGACTGCAGTCGGGTAAGAGGTATAGCGGGGGCCAGATTTGTCATAGCGTTTGATCAGCTCAGGATCAAAAACAATTTGCGCATCATAATGACTAGTCGGTGTATTCATGCTGTTCCTCCGCGACAACTATGCGACTTATTCACTTTCCGTATCCAGACCTTCTTTGTGGGTCTTATTAATCATCGCCAACAGATCAGCGAACGGAATGCGACTGCGAAAACGATTGACGATACCCATATATGGCAAATCTGTCGTGCCAAACTCATAGCTGCCATCTGCCATTGAACTACGCAGATCCGTGAGCATCTGCATCAGAGTAGACAGATAGGGCGGGACTGCACCCATTCCTTCTGCATCGTATTCATAACTCGAGCGCAGCTCATCGACTTCAATGATAGCTTCATCCACCATATGGACATACTGCTCGGCGCTCTTGGGTCGCAAACTCAATGCCATTTTCATCTCCTGAACAAATGCTGATACTCATTCAACTGCTCGGCGGTCAACAGAAAAACACCATCTCCACCACGAGCAAATTCCAGCCAGGTAAAGGGAACATCTGGCAACTGCTCCACCAGGGCATGCCAGCTATTACCCACTTCCACCAACAAAACCCCATTTTTATTCAGATAGGTGTTGGCCTGTTGCAGTATTCGCTTGACAAAACCCAGGCCATCCCCGCCAGCCGCCAACGCCAGCTCTGGCTCGTGGTGGTATTCAGCTGGCAAGGCATTCATATCATCGGCATCCACATAAGGGGGATTGCTGATGATAATGTCATATTTGTTACCTGCCAGATTTTGAAATAAATCTGACTCAATGGCATGCACCTGTCCGGCCAGGCCATGCCGCTCAATATTGATCGTCGCCACCGCAAGAGCCTCGGTAGAAATATCTACGGCATCAACTTCAGCATGCGGCAAATAAGTTGCACAGGCAATAGCTATACAACCGCTACCAGTACACAGATCCAGCACGGAGTTAACCTGTCCGGCATCAATCCAGGGGGCAAATTCTTCTTCAATCAATTCAGCTAGCGGCGAGCGTGGTATGAGCACATGCTCATTGACATAAAAAGACAAGCCAGCAAACCAGGCCTCATTTGTCAGGTAAGGCGCCGGCAGACGCTCATTGATACGTCTGTGCAGAAGCTGCACCACTGCCTGCTTTTCTGTCTCGGTCAAACGTGTGTCCAGATAGCCCTCGACAATATCCAGGGGCATGTGCAAGGCATGCAACACCAGATAAGCCGCTTCATCCAGGGCATTGTCAGTACCGTGACCAAAGTACAGCCTGGCTTCAACAAACCGACTCATCCCCCAACGGATGAAATCACGTACAGTCTGCAATCTATCGAGCGGCATAATTCATGGTTTCTTGGCATGTTTGGGACGGAAGCTAACGACAACCTCAGGATTAGTTTCCAGATACGGCCCTTCGATCAAATCGATGCAATAAGGCACGGCAGGGAAAACGGCATCAAGGCAATCTTTGATCGCCGATGGCTTGCCAGGAAGATTGATGATCAATGAGCGCCCACGGATCCCGGCCAGCTGGCGCGAGAGGATGGCTGTTGGCACATATTTCAAGGACACCGCGCGCATCTGCTCGCCAAAGCCATCCATTATCTTGTCACAGACTGCCGCTGTCGCTTCAGGTGTAATATCACGCAAGGCCGGGCCTGTGCTGCCCGTGGTTACCACCAGACAACAGGCCTCATCATCACACAGCTCGCGCAAGACAGCTTCCAGTTGAGGCTGTTCATCCGGCACCAGCCGCGTTACTGCTTCCCATGGGATGGATAGCGCCTGCTGCAACCATTCATGTATGGCTGGACCACCCAGATCAACATATTCACCGCTGCTGGCGCGGTCGGAGACAGTAACAATACCAAGACGAATTTTCTGCATGATAACTTCTGACCCAGAGTATTCAGGACTAATCTAGTGTAACTTATCTGCCGCAAGAGTTTCTGCGCAGCTGCAACAATCTGGCTAGTCGGTCAGAAGTCATATACCAAGGTAACAGCACTCAAGGTATCAGTTTTCTTCACCCCGGCAGGCACATCACTATTGTGTTTGGCAGCGAAGGAAAGCCTGAGGGCAAACTGACTGTTTATGCGCACACTGAGTGCAGAGATCGATTCGGTATAGGTGTTATTCCTGGCCGTTTCCAGCAAAATTTCTTCAGTAAGCCGCGTGCTGGGACTGATCTCCCAAAGCAACTTGCCAGCAGCGCGCAACATTGCCTCATCCTGACGCCTGGCCTGACCAGTCTCACGGCTGTGGCGGCCACCAGCGCCAATTTCCAGATCCAGTTTAAGAACCTTTTCGTTGATAATTCGACGACCATAACCGGCGGCTTCAGAAAGCTGATAATCGTAACCACTGAAACGGCTCTTCTCATAACGCACGGTAGCAAACACATAATCTGCTTGGGTAAAGTTGTAATCACTCTTGCCACTGGCCAAATAACGCTCAGCCGTTGTCTCGCCGCTATCCGAGGTACGTAAAGCCTCCAGGCGACCTTCATGCCGCCAGGTTTCAGTCAGATAGCGTAATTTTGACTTGGCATTGATGCTGCGTGTAGCGGTATTGCCACTAGTGGAGACCACGCCCAGTTCCGCTTCGCCACCAAAGCCGAGCTCCTCCTCGGCAGCGTTAACAAATCCAGACCAACAATTCAGCAATAGCACCGCACAGGGCACAAAAATAGAGATGAGCTTTTTCATAGAGGCGGCAGGTTACCGATAATACCTGCTCAGTTCAACCCGATACCTGGCACGGTTTTATATGTAGCCTTGCAGCTGCACCGGTAAACGCCGCTCTCCCCAGTCGCCTGCCCTGGCCTCGAACACCCCAGCCAATGCCGTGCCACAGGATGTGCAACAACCGGCTTCATCCAGTTGCCACTGTGTGATGGCATAACCCTTACGGCCGATCAGCAACTGGCCACAATGATGGCAATAGGTGCCCTGGCCTTGTGGGTCGAAGACATTGCCGGTATACGCATGGCGTACACCATTTTGCCTGGCGATACGCCTGGCTGTGGTCAGAGATATCAGAGATGTAGGCGGAACATCGAGCATCTTCCAGCTGGGATGAAAGGCCGTGAAATGCATCGGCACATCCGGCCCCAGCTCCTTGAAGACCCATTGCGTCATCTCCTCCAGCTCGCCTTCTGAGTCGTTATGTCCAGGGATGAGCAAGGTGGTCAGCTCCAGCCAGACTTCTGTTTCATGCTTCAGGTAACGCAGCGTATCCAATACTGGTGCCAAGTGTCCGCCGGTCAGCTGATGGTAAAATTTATCACTAAAGGATTTTAAATCGATATTTGCCGCATCCATATATTGATAGAATTCCTGGCGCGGGTCGGCGCAAACATAACCAGAGCTTACCGCAACCGACAAGATGCCCAGCTCACGACAGGCCTTGGCGACATCAATGGCATATTCGTGAAAAATAATCGGATCATTATAGGTATAGGCCATACTACGGCAGCCATAATCAGCAGCTGCACGGGCAATCATCTCTGGCGTGGCCTGATCCAGCAAGACATCCAGCTCTCTGGCCTTGCTGATGTCCCAGTTTTGACAGTACTTGCAGGTGAGATTACAACCTGCCGTGCCAAATGACAGCACTGGCGTGCCGGGGAGAAAATGATTGAGTGGTTTTTTTTCTATCGGATCAACACAAAAACCACTGGAACGCCCCCAAGTGGTCGATACTATCTTGCCGCCAAAGTTAGCACGCACAAAGCACAAGCCGCGCTGGCCTTCCTTCAGCTTGCAGTAGCGTGGACACAAATCGCATTGCACACGCCCATCGTCCAGCACATGCCAATATTTTGTCTCTACAATACTGTCTGCCTGAATATCATCCAGGATAGTTGTCTCCATCATCTAACCTCGCCTTGCATGCACTAAGCTTTTCTATATACGGCAATAAAGATTTATTTTCGCTAGACTGATAATTAGTAATCCTGATATATGTCCCTTACGGGCAACCGTTGCATCAATAATAGATGACAGGAGCAGGCCATGCAGAAAATTCGTCCACCGGCCGTGGCCGGTCAGTTTTATCCGGCTGAAGCGCAGGCATTGCAGCAAACACTGCAAGACTTACTGCAACAGGCAAAACATGATGGGCCAGCGCCACCAGCCAAGGCCATCATCGTGCCACATGCTGGTTATATCTACTCCGGACCAATCGCCGCCCGTGCTTACGCACAACTTAAACCCTTGCGCAATATAGTGAGGCGAATAGTGTTGCTCGGCCCCGCTCATAGAATAAGCTTTACTGGCCTGGCCTGCAGCAGTGCCAATAGCTTTCAAACTCCCCTGGGCGATATCCCATTGGATCGCGCCACCATCGATAAGCTGACCGCCCTGCCCCAGATTCATATGCGCGATGAAGCGCACCGGCTGGAACACAGTCTGGAAGTACAGCTACCATTTTTACAGGAAGTTTTGCACGAGTTCAGCCTGATACCACTGGTGGTAGGAGATGCCAGCGCAGAGGAAGTCGCCGAGGTATTGGAACTGCTGTGGGGAGGGCCGGAAACACTTATCATCATCAGCACGGATCTATCGCATTATCATGACTACAGCACAGCTCAGCTAATGGATCACAAAACCAGCAAAGATATTGAACAACTGAATTATCAGCACCTGTCGACCGACAGCGCCTGTGGTCGCAACCCTTTGCGCGGCCTACTGCTTATTGCACAACAGCGCCAGCTCAAAATAGAAACACTCGATCTGCGCAACTCTGGAGATACCGCCGGCTCACAAGATGCCGTGGTTGGTTATGGCGCGTGGGTTTTGCACGAGACCAGGGCTGCATGATCACCGAGGCCAATCAACAGGTTTTGCTGCGCGTAGCCGAAAGCGCCATCCAGCATGGACTGGAGCATGGCAGCACAATATCTATAGACGCAAAGGATTACCCAGCTGAATTGCGTTCGATACAGGCCAGCTTTGTGACGCTGCACCACCGTGACAAGCTGCGTGGCTGTATCGGCAGCCTGACGGCTATACGGCCCTTGGTAGAGGATGTCGCACGACACGCTTATGCCGCCGCCTTTGAAGACCCGCGCTTTACACCACTCAGTCAGGCAGAACTGCCCGATCTGACGATCCATATCTCTATTCTCAGTCGTCCTGAGCCCTTGCAGTTTGCTAATGAAGCCGAGCTACTCCAGCAATTACGCCCTGGTATCGACGGCATCATCCTGCAAGATCAAAATCACCGCGCGACCTTTCTACCCAGTGTCTGGGAGTCCCTGCCTGCAGCAGATAATTTCTGGCAACAGCTCAAACGCAAGGCTGGACTGCCGGCAGACTGGTGGTCAAATACATTGCAGGTAGAACGCTATACCACGCAAAACTTTACGCACAGTCAGGCAACAAACGAGAATTCCTAACACGCATTCACTACGCCATCCGCGCTCCCTGGTGAAATATGTAAATCATGAAACCAATAAATAATTACCTGTAGCAAAATAGTCAGCGCAAATTACCGCAACAAACATTCTCCCACCGAACCGGGCAGGCAACTCGCGCCACCACGCCATATGGCGTGATCCAGCCTTGCCCCCGCAAGATTCACAGCTTGCAGATCCACAGCACTAAGGTCTGCATAGGAAAGATCAGTGCTCTCCAGATTAGCGTTAGTCAGATCTGTGTTGCGCAGATTGGCACCCTTGAGGCTGGCACCATGCAGGTTGGCACCTCGCAAATTGGCCAGACTCAAATTGGCATAAGAGAGATCACTGTTGACCAGATTGGCTGCGCGCAATACAGCACCGATAAGGTTGGCGCTACGTAGATTTGCCCCAGCCAGGTTTGCATTGGGATACTGCCCACCCTCCATCCGGCAATTACTCCAATTGACCCCAGGCGCAGGTGGAGCATCACATTCAGGCTCGTCAGGTTTATCGGTTGAAGGTATTAAAAAGGCTATCAAGATCAAGGCCAGCAAAGCACCTATGACAAGGAAATAATCACGCGGCTTGATTGCGCGACCGGGATGGATCCCATCTATTTCATGAAAGACAACAAGAACATCTTCTTCACCTTCCCGCCGATCTCCATTTGACGGCGGTCCTTTTGCTACAGCGCGTTCATCGGCCCAGCGTCTGGCTGCCGCCAGGCGCTCCTGTGCTTCGGCATCATCTGGATGAGCCCGTGCGGCATGGATGACCTTGGGGATCAATTCCGGGATTGCACTGATAGGCAGCCATTCTTGCCGATCCTGACTCGCCTCATCCTGCTCGGAGATGCGACCCAGGAGGATATAGCTGCCAATCAACCTAGCCGGAAATGGCCCCTTGACTTCCTTATTACGGCGTACAAACCAATTATGTGTATCTATCATGACTTGGATAGGCCTTTATCTAAAGATCCACCAATTGTGGTTATACTGCATCCTGGCAATATCGCCTAGCTTATACCTTTTTTTGCGTCCCATGCAGATTGCTCAACCACCTCAAGGAATTTCTCTTTCTCTCACCACCACCAACCTGGCCAATAGCCAGCAGTGGCAGGATGGTCAGATCGTCAATGCCAAGGTGCTGGACGTACAAAAAGATGGTCAATTATTGCTGCAACTTGATGGCCAGAATAAATCCATCCAGGCACAAAGCCCACTACCATTGGCCGCAGGACAGCAACTGAAATTAATTGTGAATATTGAGGCCAATCGCATTGTCCTGCGCCTGCTCGATAATCCTGTCGAAGAGACTATCATGCAACAGGCCTGGCGCACGGCCTTGCCACGACAACAACCGCTGGTGGCCGTGCTGCAACAAATCGTCAACTTGATAAAAAACACATCGACACTACCAGACCATGTCAGCACAAACCCCAAAGCAACTACCAGCACAAACCACACAGCCACGGCCTCCTCTGCCAGCACAAGCACAAGCCCCACAGCCACGGCCAATCGCATAGATTCGGCCACAGCGCAGCTACAATCAGCAAGCCCGGCTAACTTACAAACTGCCGCCGCACAAATAGCAGCAACGCCCGCGCCAAGTAGTAATTTGTCGGCAGGGGATCAACTTCGCAACCTGGCGACAGAACTCTTGCTCCGACTGGCCGAGCCTCAGCGACTGACGACAGCTGATGGCCTGCGTCAAGCAATCAGTCAATCCGGCCTGTTTCTGGAAGCACGCCTGGCCCAGGGGGATACTTCTACACTATCACAAGATTTCCGTGCCAGCCTGTTGCGTCTGCTCAGTCTGGTTAAAGGACAGCAAGCACCTGCACCAGCTGCGACACAGGCCACGAGCAATCCACAACCGACACTCAACCAAACTGCCATGCTGGAGCTTGGTCAACAACTAGAAGGTGCACTTGCGCGCCTAAAGGTAAACCAGCTGCAGACCTGGCAAGCACAGCAGACCAGCAATGATCCTGCCTGGCTACTGGAACTGCCGGTGCGTCATGGCAATGAATTTGATGTCCTGCGTATGCGCATCCAGCGTGATAGCAATAACGGACAAGACAAGGGAAAACCTGCCTGGTCAGTGCGACTGCACTTTGACAGCGAGAAATACGGCCCGGTTGATAGCATCATTACCCTGCTTGCCGGCAAAGTTGGGGTTAGCTTTTGGGCCGGGCAAGCCGACACAGCAGCACGTTTTCAGCAACACCTGGAAGCATTGCGCAGCCAGATGCAGCAGGCTGGTCTGGAAGTAGAACATTTGCGCAGCATGACTGGCCAGGCCAGGCTGGACGATGAGCAGCCGCACGGCGGACTTTTGAACCTGAGCGTATGAGCAAGCAGAAAAAACCAAAAAATGCCATCGCCCTGCACTATGATGGCAAGAATGCACCACGCATCACTGCCAAGGGCCGCGGCAGCGTGGCAGAAGAGATCATCGCCCTGGCTGAGCTGCATGGCGTGCCATTGCATGAAGACAGTGAATTAGTCGGACTGCTGGCTCAATTGGAACTCAATGACACCATACCGCGTGAACTCTATTTGGCGGTAGCTGAGGTAATTGCCTTTGCCTATAGGCTGACAGAACGTTTCCCACCTGGATGGGGACCTGATGGCAAACGTGATGATGAAGGAATCTAGTGGTTTTTATTTTTGTAATGATGGTGCGTGGCGCGAGTCTTATATTTCTTTATTGCTGACCCAGGCGATGCATCATCGCCACCAGCTCGGCCTCGCCTTTGGACAGGCCACACACCTCGACCAGGTCATCAACTCCCGCACCCTTGTGAGCTAACTTTATCGCCTGTGCATAGGAACGTTCCTCTGGCGCATCCTGTTTCAGCTGTTCCTGGCGCAAACCAAGATCCTCCTGCTGTTTGGCTAACTGCCGCTGCCGCCGCTCGATCTGATTGATGCGATCCCCAACACTGACGGCAGCATTGCATAGCGCGCGCAGATCACCCTGCATGGTGTGCAAGACAGAAGCCTGCTGTGACAACCTGCGTTGCAGCAGTAAAACAAAAATCAATAATGCAGCCACGCCAAGACAGGCAATCACAATCAGCCACAGGCTGTCCATCAGTTGATGCCCTCAGACATAGACATCGATGTGTGGTTTATCGCCATCATTGTTTTCATCAGGAGCAGACTCGTCTTCTGTCGGCTCTTCCTCCTGCGGCAAGGGTGGTTCATATTTTTTTGGCGGCTGTTGCCTGGGCTGTCTGTCGGCTTCACCAGGCACACTATGCGGCCGAATCACCGGACTCGGTGGTAATATAGGGGTTGGCCCAATATCAGCCATCGTCCGTGCTGCCCAGCAGCTTGTTTAAATCCACCAGAATCAGCAGTTCATCCTTCAGGTTACTTACGCCCTGAATGAACTGACTGCTAATATCGTTACCCACATTTGGGGCCACCTCGATAGCAGAACTACGGATATCTGCCACTTCAGCAACACTATCAACCAGCATACCAACCACTTCGGTGTCGCTTTCGAGTACGATGATGCGAGTGGCATCCTCTATTTCTCTTGGGGGCAGACCAAAGCGTTTGCGGGTATTGATGACCGTTACCACATTGCCGCGCAGATTGATGATGCCAAGGACAAAACCTGGCGCGCCAGGGACGGGAGTTATCTCGGTATCACGCAAGACCTCCCGCACGCGCATGACATCTATGCCATAAATCTCTTCATCCAGCCTAAAGGTTACCCATTCGGTGACTGGATCATTTTGGTTCTGTACCTGCTCACTCATCTTGCTCACTCCCGTTCTCAAGACCGTTATCCGGCCCGTCTTCCAAGCCAGTGGCCAGTACATCAGCAAAGACTGACGGATCCAACAAGGCACACATATGCTCAATCACCGTCCCTGCAAGCCAGCGTCGCTTGGTGCGGCTGGTGCGCCAGCGCACGGCATCAGGCTGTAATGTCACCACCTCGGCTAGCTCATCACAGGCCAGTCCCCATGTGCCATTGTTGATGAATACCACATGGCGCAGACGCTCCTGCCATGGCAGGACATGCAGCCGCCGCTCCTCTGGCATAACCAGTTGTGCAGTATCAACTACCGGCACGTTGCGCTCACGATATTGCATCAAGCCAAGGTACCAGTCCACATGCCCTGGCATTGGTGTTATTTTTTCCCTGTCCCATTCCTGTACGCCAGATAGCTCCACCAGGGGAACAGCCAGGGTCAAACCACTCACTTTGAACAACAGAGCCTGAAAGGTTTTCTCACCCCAGGCAGGTTTCCCCTCCACATGCGTCGGCTGGACAATCGGCGCTGTTATCACGGCCGCTTCTGGTATGTTCACGACTGTAGTGTTCAGCTCCAGCGTGTCCTCGCGCAGCATGGCCTCGAAGTAAACGCTGAGCGCATCCTTCTCGGCCAGCAAAGGTGTCAACTTGTCCTCTTGTCTGTTCATGAACCACTCTCAGCAGGAGAGTTATTCGCCAGCAAACTGGCCAACAAGGCATTATAGGCGATAGTCCCGCGTGCCTGTGGATTCAGATAGGACAATGGCATACCTTCCCGACTGGCCTCGCGAAATTGAGTGTCTATAGGGATCACCGAGCGCCATAACATACCAGCGTAGTTATTGCGCAAGGTCTGCAAGGTTTCCAGTGAAGCACGGGTACGGCGATCAAACATAGTTGGCACAATAAGATAATTCAGTGGGCGCTTACGCGCCTTGGTTACCATCATCAAGGTGCGCATCATGCGTTCCAAACCCTTGAGTGCGAGGAATTCGGTTTGCACCGGGATCAGTAAATGACTGCTGGCCGCCAACGCATTAATCATCAAAACGCCGAGGACCGGCGGGCAATCAATGAGCACATAATCAAAACGATTGGCCAGCTGCACCAGAGCTCGACCAATTACCAGTCCCATGCCCTCCCTGGTGCCAAGCTGGCGATCCAGTGTCGCCATCGCGGTTGATGCAGGCAACAGTGACAAATTCTCAAAGCGTGTATTGAGCACAATGTCACTGGCAGAATACTGACTGCCATCCTGAAACAAAGAGTAAACGCTATGTTCGATAGTATCCGGATCGTAGCCAAAATATGTCGTCAAGGAACCGTGTGGATCCAGATCGACCATCAAGGTGGCATGACCACGTTCAGCCAACAGACCAGCCATTGTTACCGCTGTGGTGGTCTTGCCTACCCCACCTTTTTGATTGGCAATAGACCAAACCTTCATTTACCACCTGCCACAGCATTACGCTGAATATCCAGGGTTCGTCGCGCCTTGTCATCCGCCAGAATGACCAAAACCACACGACGGTTGCGCCGTCGCCCTTCAGTGGTGGCATTCTCGGTTATAGGTCGATATTCACCATAACCAATGGCCGCCATACGCTCAGGCTGCACACCCTGGCCCATGAATAAATGCACTACAGAAGCAGCCCGGTGAGCCGAAAGCTCCCAATTTGAGGGAAAGGAAGCTGTGGCAATCGGCACATTATCAGTAAAACCTTCGACCTGAATAAAATTGGGATATTTATTGAGGATTCTTGCCAATTCATAAAGCACGGGCCTGGCTTCTTCCTCCAGATGTGCACTACCACTATCAAATAAAATACTGGTATTTATCTCTATTTCAACCCATAACTCGTTATGCGTAACCTTGATCAAGTCCTGCTCAACCAGATCCGCCATGGCACGCTCGAAATCCATGGCAATTATGCCCAGCTCATCCAGCTGGGCTATCTGCGACAACTGATCGATAACACCTGGCGCAGCAGCTGTAGCAGTTTTTTCCGACTTGAGAGGTGAAGGCTCGCCAGTTACACCATCGTCCCCAACCTGTATTGGTTGCATGGTCTTGGGTGTGGTTTTGAAGGCCGACACGAGGGTATCGGAAAGTACACGGTATTTGCCTTCATTGACCGATGAAATCGCATACATAACAACAAAAAAGGCAAACAGCAAGGTAATGAAATCCGCATAGGAGATCAGCCAGCGATCCAGATTTTCCTCTTCTTCCCGGCGTTTACGACGCGCCATACGGGCCCCCTGGTGAAATATGCGGGCTAGTGCAGATAACCCTGCAACTTGGTATGTATATTACGCGGATTTTCGCCCTCGGCGATAGAAACTATCCCTTCGATAATCATCAGGCGAAACTGGGTCTGAGTATAAATAATGCTCTTGAGTTTACTGGCAATGGGAATAAGGATCAGGTTGGCCACACCCACACCATAAATCGTAGCAACAAAGGCCACGGCAATACCATGTCCCAACTGACTTGGGTCGGCCAGATTATGCATCACCTGAATCAATCCTATCACCGCACCGATAATACCTATAGTTGGCGTATAGCCACCCATACTGGCGTAAATATTGGCTGCCTGAAGATCGTAGTGTTCATTGGTGTCCACATCCACTTCCAGGATGCCGCGCATGACCTCTGGCTCGGATCCATCTACCAATAATTGCAAACCCTTGCGGGCAAAGGCATCCGGCTCGGCCTCGGAAACAGATTCCAGGCCCAGCAGCCCTTCCTTGCGCGCGATATTGCTCCAGGCAAGCAGCTTTTCTATTGTCTCGTCAGCTGCCAACACAGGAGGGCGAAAGATCCAACCGAGAATATAGATGGAGCGTATGAATGTCGCCATCGGTGCCTGCAGCATGATGGCACCCAGACTGCCACCCAACACGATCACCGCCGCTGGCCCATTTAGCAATGAGCTGGCCTGGCCACCTTCCAGATACTGGCCAAGCAGCAGCGAACCTACGCCAAAAATCAGACCAAGAAGAGTAAGGACGTCCATATTATGTTTTTTGCGCTATCGCCATGCCGATATTGGGCAGTGGCAACACAGCATCGGCCAACCCTGCATCAACAATGGCGGCAGGCATGCCATAGACCACACTGGTAGCCTCATCCTGCGCCCATATACTTGAGCCGCCCTGCTTCAACAAACGAGCACCCTCGCGCCCATCTGCACCCATGCCAGTCAACACGATGGCCAAAGTCTGGGCCGGGAAGATCCTCGCTACCGAGCTGAAGGTAACATCAACAGATGGTTTGTAGTGCAAAGCAGGATCGCTCTCGGTGATATTAACTGTGGTACGCCCACCACGCTGCTCCAGTACCATCTGCATCCCACCTGGCGCCAGCAGAGCAAGGCCCGGCTTTAATTCATCACCGTTTTTGGCCTCGCGCACCTCGATCGCACATTGCTGATTTAGACGCTGGGCAAAGGCCGGTGTAAAGGTGCCAGGCATATGCTGAATCAATATCAATGGCAAGGGAAAATCAGCCGGCAATTTGCTCAATACCTGCTGCAAGGCTACCGGCCCGCCAGTGGAAGTACCGATCGCCACCAACCGATATTGACCACGGCGGGCTGGCGGTGTCGCTGTTGGCATGACCGGGCGCGTTGCAGCTGTTGCCAGTGGCCGGCTGGCTGCACTTTGGCGACTGGCAGTTGTTGGTGGCGGCGTTGGAGCTGCTGGCCTGGTGGTGGTAGTTGCGTGTGATGATGGAGTTGCATGCTTGCTACTGCCAATGACATAGACCCGCTCACACAGCTGGCGTCTGGCCTCATTCTGGTCACGAGAGATATCCTCGAATTTCTTCGGCAGATAATCCACAGCACCAGCATCAAGGGCATCCAGCGTGGCCTTGGCGCCATCGGTGGTCAGCGAAGAAAACATCAGAACCGGTGTTGGTGTTGTCGCCATGATGCGACGTGTGGCCGTAATGCCGTCCATTACCGGCATTTCAATATCCATGGTCACCACATCAGGACGTAACCTGGCTGTCTGTTCCACTGCTTGGGCGCCATCGTTTGCCGTACCCACTACCTCAAGGCGTGGATCGGCACTGAGCATCTCAGTCAGGCGACGCCGAAAAAAACCTGAATCATCGACTATCAAGACCCGAACCGGCATCTACAATCCCCTTTATATTACGTCTGTCTTATGCCTGTCGGTGTCCATAGGACTTCATCAAACCCGGCACATCCAGGATCAGCGCTATCTTGCCATCGCCGGTGATCGTTGCACCGGCCAGTCCCATGGTGCCATATAACAAGTTACCCAATGGCTTGATCACGACCTCTTCCTGGCCGATAAGATAATCCACAACAAAACCAACCAAATGCGTACCTACGTGCACGATTACCACATGTCCAGATTCTGGCAAGGTAATTCCACTACAACCATCCACCATCCAGCGGGTCAGATAATAAAGCGGCAGCGCCTTACCGCGCACCATCACCACCAACTGCCCATCAACCACATTGGTTTTAGTCAGATCGAGATGGAAAATCTCATTGACACTGACCAATGGCAAGGCAAAGGTCTGCTCGCGAAGTTTGATCATAAGAGTCGGCATAATCGCCAAGGTGAGAGGCACCTTAATGGACAGCCGCGTGCCCTTGCCTAATTCAGATTGAATATCCACGCTACCATTCAATTGGGAGATTCGCGTTCTCACCACATCCATGCCCACGCCACGGCCAGAGACATCGGATATCTCGGTCTTGGTAGAAAAGCCAGCATCAAAAATGAGTACGAACGCCTCGCTGTCCGTCAGTCGCGCCGCAGTTTCGGCATCCATCATACCCTTCTCAACCGCCTTGCGTTTCAACACTTCCGGATCCATCCCTGCGCCATCATCCTCGATCACAAGCAGGATATGGTCACCTTCCTGTTCTGCTGCAAGCAACAAAGTTCCCTGGCGCGGCTTACCTGCTTTCTCGCGCTGATCCGGCATCTCAATGCCATGATCGACGGCATTACGTACCAGATGTACCATTGGATCAGCCAGCGCCTCGACCAGGTTTTTGTCTAAATCAGTTTCTTCACCTTGCATGACCAGGTTGATTTCTTTTTTCATGCCGCGTGACATATCACGCACCACGCGCGGGAAACGGCCAAACACTTTCTTGATCGGCTGCATGCGGGTTTTCATTACAGAGGTTTGCAGATCGCCAGTAACCACATCCAGATTGGCCACAGCCTTGCCCATCTCCTCACGTGCCTGACTGATATCACCACCCTGCGCCAGGGTGGCAATGCGATTACGCACCAATACCAACTCGCCAACCATGTTCATGATGTCATCCAAACGCTTGGTATCGACACGAACAGTGGTCTCGGTCTGATTGGCAGTATCGCCGCCACCTGCCGTCTTTGTTAGTGCTGATTTGGCTGTTGCAGGTTTGTCTGCCTGGACTGCCGCAGTTGCAGGTGCCTCTGTAGCTTGAGGTGTCTCCTTGCTTACGTTGGCTTCAGTCAGCGATTCTGCTGCAACATTTTCGACAGTCGGAGTGGTGAATTTGCCCTCGCCATGCAATTCATCCAGTAGGGCATCAAATTCTTCCTCGGTAATTATATCATCCGCAGCGGTGTCCGCAGTTTCCGGTGTTACCGGTGCAGTAAATTTGCCCTCGCCATGCAATTCATCGAGCAGGGCATCAAACTCTTCTTCGGTAATTTCATCATCGGAAGTTGTGGAGGTTGGCACTGATTCACTGGCATTCTGAGTTGCCGATGGGCTTTCCAGTGCATCCAGCAATGCCTCGAATTCTTCATCCGTAATATCACCCATGTCATCTGCCACCATACCGGCAACAGCAGCAGAAGAAGATTCAATATTGGCTGGCTCGGCTGCACTTGGTGCTACCACATCAATCTCGGCTGCGACCGTTGCCTGTGGTTCTACAGAAGTTTCAGCTGGCTGCGCAGCATCTGGTTTGGCCAACACCCTCAACTCTTGCAACAGATATTCCTGCGCCGGTTCAGGCTCCTCGCCAGCGCGCAGCTGAGCAAACTGTGCATTGAGTATGTCGAGCACTGGCAATACAGTATCCATCAATTGCGCGGTTACCTGTATTTCACCATTGCGCAACAAATTAAAGACATCCTCGGAGAGATGACATACTGTCACCATAGCATCCAGCCCAAGAAATCCAGCACCGCCTTTTATGGTATGAAAACCACGGAATACCGCATTAAGAAGGTCGTGATCGTTGGGGCTACGCTCCAGATCAACCAACTGCTCGTTCAACAGTTCCAGGATCTCACCTGCCTCAATCATGAAGTCTTGCAGGATCTCATCATCAGCATTCAGCGCCATCTGCGTTCCCCATTAAAAACCCAGGCTGGACAACAAGTCATCCACTTCATTCTGACCTGCAACCGTCCCACTATCCACACCAGGTACAGGTGGGCCACTGGCGGCAATACGGTCTTCAGGTTTCCCTTCTTTTTCTTCTACGACAAGACTCTGTCCCGAGATACGAATCAGATCTACCAGATTGCGCTCTACCTCATCAACCAGCTGCACCACACGATAGATAATCTGTCCGGTCAGATCCTGAAATCCCTGGGCCATCAAGACTTCCTGCAGGTTGGCGCGTAACGTTGTTGTGTCCTTGCCGATACTGTCGAGAAATTCAGCCACACGACGACTCAAATCACGAAATTCATCCGCCCCCATCTCGCGATTGGTAAAACGATTCCAGCCATCAAGCAATGCGGCTGCGCGTTCTTCCATCGATTCACAGACCGGCATGGATTCTTCCACTGCCGTCATTGTGCTATTGGCAGACTGCGCGGTCATACTGACCACATAATTAAGCCGCTCGCGCGCATCTGGAAAATCATGCTCCGCCAGCGAGGCAATACGGGAATCAAGGCGAAAACTTTGCAATGCCTCATGAAACTCGCGGGTCAGTAACCCCAACTCCTGGTATAAAGATTTTTCACGCATGCTGGTCATTTCATCCAGCAGACGCGCCGCCTTGTCGGCCTCTCCAGCTTCAACGGCCTGAACGATGACATGTATTTTTTTAATACACTCATCAGTCAGCGGTTTGGTTTGAGTATTCATTATTTTGAAATTCCTTTGCGATACAGCTTCTGGCCAGGCAGGAACTACTTGGCAGCTTCCAGCCGCTCGAAGATCTTGTCCAGCTTTTCCTTCAGGGTTTGGGCGGTAAAGGGCTTGACGATATAGCCATTCACGCCAGCCTTGGCTGCTTCAATAATTTGCTCTTTTTTCTGCTCCGCTGTAACCATCAACACTGGCATATGTGCCAGTTTCGGGTCGGCACGTACTGCCCTGAGCAGGTCAATACCCTGCATACCTGGCATATTCCAGTCGGTGACCAATAGCTCATAGTTGCCTGTTTGCAGCATGGGCAAAGCTGTTGTGCCGTCATCGGCCTCGGAGGTATTAGTGAAACCAAGATCGCGCAGCAGGTTCTTGATGATGCGGCGCATAGTGGAAAAGTCATCCACAATTAGTATTTTTATATTTTTGTCCAAGGCAATACCTCCTGACATTGATATCCAGCCAATCAACTGGAACCAGTCTGGCTATAATGGTCTATCTTAACCTGAATATGCTCTCAAGAAACCTCTACCTGAGCCTTGAGAATAACGTCAGCGATAAATAAGCAATTTTTTTGTTTGTCCAGCGAAGCAAATATCAACTATTGCCGCTACTGTAACATCGTCAACACCATTTCCAAAAAATAGACTCTATTTTTTTGCATTTAATCTGTAGCATCCTGCATGACACCGCGCAGCCGCAGCAAGGCACGCCCATGGATCTGGCAAACACGTGATTCACTGACCCCCAGCACGGCACCAATTTCCTTTAAATTCAGTTCTTCATCATAATACAAGGCCATAATCAGGCGTTCGCGCTCTGGCAGTCCATCTATAGCCTGTGCCAGCTGTTTGTGCAGCTCTGCCAGTTGCAGATTTTCTTCAAGCCCTGGCCCCTCGTCTACCAGTCTATCCAGTATTGATTCATCATGCCCTAAAGTTACTTCATCCAGACTGAGCAGGCGATGACTGCTAGAATCCAGCAAGATTTGATGATATTCCTCACTATCTATCCCCAGTGCACTGATGATCTCCTGCTCAGTGGCCTCGCGCCCTTCCTGATTTTCTATCAGTCGTATAACCTCGCCGACCTCGCGCGCCTTGCGATGAACAGAACGAGGTGTCCAGTCAGCACGACGTACCTCATCAAGCATGGCTCCGCGGATACGAAAACCGGCAAAAGTTTCAAAGCTGGCGCCCTGTCCACAACGATAGTTACGCGCAGCCTCCAATAGACCCATCATGCCTGCCTGTATCAAATCATCAACATGGGTGGTATTGGGCAAACGTCCCAACAGGTGATAGGCAATCCGCTTGACCAGGGGCGCATATTGCTCGACCAGATCATCGGACCAGGTATTTTCACATTCGATGGCATAAGCCACCATGCCGTTCATGACTGCACCCTCCATATCATGACCAATTCTCCCAGCTATCAGCTTCACTACGTACCAAACGCTCGACAAAAAATTCCAGATAGCCGCCAGCTACCGTAGGCATAGGCCAGCTATCCGCCTTTCTGGCCAGTGCAGTAAAAGCCTGTGCCGCCTTGCTGCGTGGATACATCTCAACGATCGGTCGCTGACGCTGTACGGCCTTGCGCAAGTATTCATCGTAGGGAACGCTACCCATGTAATCGAGCACCACGTCCTCAAGAAAACGATCCGTTACCCTGACCATCTTGGCGAACAGCTCACGACCTTCCTGTGGGCTATGAGCCATGTTGGCCAGGATACGAAAGCGCCGTACATTGTGTTCCTTGTTGAGCAACTTGATCAGGGCATAGGCATCAGTGATGGAGGCCGGTTCATCACAAACCACCACAATCACTTCCTGCGCTGCCTTACTGAAGCTGACCACGCTGTCTGATATCCCGGCGGCGGTATCTACCAGCAAGACATCCACATCGGCTGAAAGCTCGCTGAATGCCCTGATCATCCCTGCATGCTCTGTCGGCGTCAGCTCGGCCATGCGCTGAATGCCAGATGAAGCAGGAATAATGCGTATCCCGGCTGGCCCTTCGACCAGAATCTCTTCCAGGCTGCGTTCACCAGAAAGCACATGTGAAAGGTTATATTGCGGCTGCAGACCAAGCATGACATCCAGATTGGCCAGCCCCAGATCTGCATCAAACACCAACACCTGACGGCCAACCTGTGCCATTGCCACCGCCATATTCACCGAGACATTAGTCTTGCCAACGCCACCTTTGCCGCTGGTCACCGCCAGCACGCGCACAGGCTTGGGCTTGTGCATACGCCGCAGACCAGCGGCTTGATCGTTTGTGTTATCCGTCATTCGTTTGTCCCACTAGCAAGCCTGACCGCCAAAGGCGGCAGCCAGCGCCTCCTCCCCTGGTGCCTCAGCACTGTTTTGCTGCAATAATGCCACACTCTGGCTCACCAACTTGTTGGCCCGCGCCTGATGCAAATCTTCCGGCACGCGTTGACCATCACTGATATAGGCAATGGGCAACTGCTGCTGTGCCACAGCCGATAGCACCTCACCCAGGCTGCCTGTCTCATCGAGCTTGGTAATGATGCAACCGGCCAGTTTCATTTGTGCAAAAGCGCGCGCTGTCTCATCCAACGCCAATCGCTGCGCCGAGGCCGACAAAACCAGATAACTTCTCACGCGAGGCGAGCCTTGATGCAACATGCTCATCTGTTCAGCTAAACGAACATCACGCTGACTGATGCCTGCCGTGTCAATCAACACCAAGGGAACATCGCGCAAGTTATCAAGAACGGTGCGCAATTCGCTGGCGTCATTGGCTACATGCACTGACACTCCCAACAAGCGTCCATAGGTACGCAGCTGCTGATGGGCACCAATACGGAAACTATCGGTTGTCACCAATGCCACACTGTTCTGTCCATGACGCAAGATGAAACGGGCAGCCAGTTTGGCCACCGTCGTGGTCTTGCCCACACCTGTCGGACCAACCAGCGCCACCACCCCTCCGTGGCCCAGAACAGCGTCTTCACTTATCGGCAACTGTCGTGCCAACAGCCCCAAGGCATGGCGGAAGTGGTCTTCATGATCAACTGTATAATTGACTTGATCAGCGAGTTGGCGGCACAAGGATGGCGCAAGCCCCAATTCCAACAGGCGCTGCATAAGTTTTGCCCGCGCTGGATGAAGCAGGTTTTGCTCACGCCAGGCCATACCGCTGAGTTGACTCTCCAACAAGCCACGCAGGGTCTTGATCTCCTCGCGCATACCATGCAGCGCCGGATCATGACTCCACTCTATCTGCTTGGCTGGCGAGGATTGTTTGCTTGTTGTGACTGGCTCTGCCTGGCCAGTCTTGCTCTGCAATGAGGTAGAGATAGCAGCAGCAAATTGTGCGCCATCACCTGCCATGTGCATATGACGACCTGTGCTGAGAGTTTGCTCTTGAGGAAAGAGTACAGGCGCAGCGCGGGGCGAAATAACAGCTTGGGATTCTTTTTCTACCATCCCGCGCACCAACGCCTCGTCATAATCTATCGCCGCGACAATCTCTACACCGCCATTCACCCTGCGGTTGGAGAGGATAACGGCATCTGGCCCCTGCTCTTCGCGAACCAGGCGGATAGCCTGGCGCATATCGGCGGCAAAATAGCGTTTTATTTTCATCCCATCGACCCTCGCAGCCAGGCCGCTTGGGGCGCGGCTAGCCTGCCTGATTACCTACCGTAGCTACAATACGCAGCTGTTTATTGTCCGGGACCTCGTTATAGGCGAGGACATACATACCCGGAATCGTGTGTCGTACAAACCGCGCCAGCATCTCGCGCAAAGGGGCCGATACCAGCAATACAGCCGGCTGACCGGCTATTTCCTGCTTCTGGCCACTCTCGCTCAGTCCTCGGTGGATACGCTCCGCCAAGCCCGGCTCAATGCCTGCGCCACCATCATCTGACGCTCGAATACTCTTAAGCAATATCTGTTCCAACTCTGGCGCCAAAGTAATAACAGGCAACTCATGTTCCAAGCCATTGATTTTCTGGATAATCATGCGGCCCAACGAAACCCTGACTGCACTCGTCAAAATACCGGCATCCTGTGTACGTGGTGCATGTTCAGCCAGCGTCTCGGCAATACTGCGCATATCACGGATGGGAATACCCTCAATCAGCAGGTTTTGTAAAACCTTCACCACTACCGACATAGGTAATAACTTGGGCACCAAATCCTCTACCAGCTTCGGTGCTGATTTACCCAACTGACTTAGCAAATGCTGTACTTCTTCATGGCCGAGTAATTCATGGGCATGGGTTTGCAGCAACTGGCTCATGTGTGTCGCTACCACGGTATTTGGATCTACCACGGTATAACCCAAACCCTGTGCCTCCTCGCGACGATTTGGCTCGATCCAGACGGCCTCCAGACCAAAGGCCGGATCAATCGTCTTGATACCAGTCAACTCGCCATAGACCTGACCAGGATTGATCGCCATTTCACGATCTGGGTAGATCTCCGCCTCGCCCAGCGTCACCCCCAATAAACTGACACGATAGGCCGCTGGTGAAAGATTCAAATTGTCACGAATGTGTACTGCCGGCACCAAAAAGCCCAATTCCTGGGATAGTTTCTTGCGCACCCCCTTGATGCGCGCCATCAGCTGCCCGCCTTGCGCCTTGTCGACTAATGGGATCAATCGATAGCCAACCTCCAGACCGATTGGATCGACCAATGGCACGTCATCCCAGGTCAATTCCTTCAGCTCAGTGCTTGAGCTGGTAGCAGGTTCAGCCACAGATGGCGGCGCTGCGGCCTCCCGTGCCTCTGCCTTCTGCTTGTGTAACAACCACCAGGCGGCCCCACCTATGACAAAAGCCATCAGCAGGAAGGGCGAATTTGGCATCCCCGGGATCAGACCCAGCATCAGCAATACCACAGCTGTAACCGCCATGACACGTGGATTGGAGAACACCTGGGCAATCACCATGTCACCCATATCGCGTGAGGCCGAGACACGGGTAATGATGATGCCAGTCGCGGTAGACAAGACCAGCGACGGGATTTGCGCCACCAGGCCATCACCTATCGTCAATAGTGCATACACCTGGGCGGCATCAGCAAAGGCCATATCATGCTGCGCCACGCCTATCACCAAACCACCGATTATGTTGATGATCGTAATGAGAATGCCAGCCACGGCATCACCGCGAACAAACTTGCTCGCACCATCCATAGAGCCATAAAAATCAGCCTCGTTAGCGATCTCCTCACGCCGGGTACGCGCGGTATCAGGGTCGATGAGGCCAGCATTGAGATCCGCATCAATCGCCATCTGCTTGCCAGGAATGGCATCAAGGGTAAAACGCGCGCTGACTTCCGAGATACGCCCCGCACCCTTGGTCACCACGGCAAAGTTGATGATCACAAGGATCACGAACACCACCACACCGACCGCATAATTACCACCGACGACAAACTCACCGAAAGATTCAATAACCTGACCGGCAGCGCCCGGGCCATTGTGACCTTCCAGCAAAACCACGCGCGTAGAGGCAACATTCAGCGCCAATCGCAACAAAGTCGCGATCAGCAATACCGTGGGAAACACGGCAAAATCCAATGGTCGCAAGGCGTAAATCGTTACCAATAAAACGATCAAAGAAAAAGCAATATTAAAAGTAAAGAAGATATCCAGCATGAACGGCGGCAATGGCAGCATCACCATGGCCAGCAGGATCAACACGATGATCGGCGCACCTAGCCCCGAGTTCAGCAGCATACGCGTGGTATGCAGGACTCTATCGAATTGCGCCATTTATGAATTTCCCCATTTATTCCACACTCATGCCCAATCAGGCAGATTTAATCATCATGTTGTAAATCATCCGGTATAGGCAAATCTGACATATTCACCGTACCCTCACGACCATATATCGGCCCTTGGCGCAGGTGATATACATAGGCCAGCACCATCGCCACGGCTCGGTACAGACCAACCGGAACAGGCTGATCCAGATCAGTACTATAATAAAGCGCGCGCGCCAAAGGCGGTGCTTGCAGCACAGGCACATCATGCTCCTGTGCCACATTACGGATTTTCAACGCAATCAGCTCAGTGCCCTTCGCCACCACTATCGGTGCGCCACCACCTGTCTGATCGTAACGCAATGCCACCGCATAATGTGTCGGGTTAGTGACCACCACATCGGCCTTTGGTACCTCGGCCATCATGCGTCTCTGGGCAATTTCCATTTGCATGCGGCGGATACGCCCCTTCACCTCCGGGCTGCCCTCGGTCTGTTTGAACTCATCACGCACTTCCTGCTTGGTCATGCGTAACTGGCGCTGATGATCCCAAAGTTGAAACGGCACATCTATAAAGACCACGATCAAAAGCGTGGCGCTCAGCAACAAAAATGCCCAGGCCAGCAGACTGCCAGCATGGCCCAGACTCAGATTTAACGATTCACTGCTAAGACCAAGAAAATCATCACCCATGGACTTCAGTAACAGCAAAGCTGTTAATGCCACCAGCATGAACTTAGCCATGCCCTTGATCATTTCCAATAGACCACGCCAGCCAAATACTCGCCCCATACCTTTGATAGGATCCAGCTTTTCCCATTTGAAGCTGATAGAGGTAAAGGCCCAGCCACCAAGCACGGCGGAGGCTCCAATGGCAACCACTACCATCAAGACAAAAAACGGCATCAAAATCCATAAAGCCTGAACCACGGCTGCAATGAAATGAGCCGGCAAGCCATTTACATCAAAGATCTGCTCGCGGGATAGACTCAGGTTTTGCCTCATTTGCAAGGCCAGGCGGGTTGTCATCGAATCACCCATAACCAGAAAGGCGGTGGCCGCTGCCAGCAAGGCTGCTACGGTATTTAATTCACGCGAGCGTGGTACCTGACCTTTTTCACGCGCCTCCTGTTGACGCTTGGGTGTCGCCTGTTCTGTACGTTCCTGACCATCACTTTCAGCCATGGCCTACTCCCCGCTCAATAAACGTATAATCAGCGCAAACCCTTCATTGGCAAGGGCTTCAAACTGTGGAACAATCGTAGGCAGGGTATACAGGATCACCACAAAACCCATTATCAAGGACACAGGAAAACCCACGGCAAAGATATTCAACTGCGGTGCAGCTCGTGCCATGACACCAAAAGCAATATTGACGACCAGTAATGATGCCACTGCTGACAAAGCCAGCGACAAGGCACCAGCAAACATCTGCGTTCCCCAAATAACCAAATGCCAAAAGCCGTTACGCGTCAGGCCATCGATCGCTATCGGCAAAGTTGTGAAACTCTCAGCAACCATTTCTATCATCAGCAAATGGCCGTTGAAGGTAAGAAACAATAAAGTCACCAACAACAGATAGATCTGTGACAACACAGGAACCTGCATGCCGTTTTGTGGATCCACCATAGAAGCAAAGCCAAGACCCATCTGCATGGCGACAACCTGACCACCTGTCGTCACTGCAGCAAACACCAACTGCAAAGTAAAACCCATTGCCGAGCCGATGACTATCTGCTGCATAATTATCAGTACAGAGGCCAGGCTAAATGGATCTACTGAAGGTACTGGTGGCAACACGGGCACCACCACAGATGTAATGGCCAGAGCCAGCATCAAGCGCACGCGCATTGGCAGCATAACCGAACCAAAAATCGGCATCGCCACTACCATCGCAGCAACACGAAACAGTGGCCAGAGGTAACTGCCGAGCCAGGATGCGATTTCAGCAGCGCTAAAATGCATGCGGACTAACCCAACAAAGACGGGATGTTTGTTATCAACCGCTGCGTAAAATCGATCAGCAAACGCAACATCCATGGTCCAGCGATCATCAATACCGCCAACATGACCAGAATCTTGGGAATAAAGCTGAGTGTCATTTCATTGACCTGCGTTGCCGCCTGAAACATGGCCACCAATAAACCCACCATCAACACAGGCACCAGTAACACCAGGATCAATAGCGCTATGACCTCCAGTGCCTGCTGAAAGACTGTTAATACCGTTTCAGGTGTCATGGCATGATTTCACCAAGTAACCTCTGTATAACTACCTGCGTAGTTATGCAGAGGTACACTAAACATAAAAGCTCGCCGCCAAGGTGCTCATCACCATCGCCCAGCCATCCACCAGGACAAATAACATCAGCTTGAAAGGCAGGGAGATGATCATCGGCGAGAGCATCATCATACCCATCGACATCAAGGTGCTGGCCACCACCAGATCGATGATCAAAAAAGGTATGAACAATAAAAAGCCAATCTGAAAGGCCGTCTTCAATTCACTGGTAACAAAGGCTGGTACCAATACCGAGAGTGGCACTTCATCGGCTGACTCATAGCCTTCACTACCAGACAGGCTGCCAAACAATTGAATATCACTCTCGCGAGTTTGCGCCAGCATAAAACCACGCAGCGGCTCACTGGCCTTTTGCAATCCTTCCTGAAAACCGATTTTTTCATCCATATAAGGCTGAAACGCCTCGGTGTGCATACGCTCGAATACTGGCGCCATAACAAAAAAAGTCAAAAACAAGGCCATGCCGATCAACACCTGGCCTGATGGTGCCTGCATCAAACCAACTGCCTGACGCAAAATAGCCAACACAATTACAATACGGGTAAACGAGGTCATCATCATCACTGCCGCCGGCAGAAAAGTCAGCGCAGTCATCAACAACAAAACCTGAATACTCAGGCTATAGGTTTCACCACCAGCAGGATTGGTCGTAACCGTCACTGCCTCCAGCCCTGTCTGGGCAAAAACACTAAAAGGCAAAAAAGCCAGCAAGGCAAATAATACCCAACGCACCCTGCTCATGCGCGTCTGCCTTTTTTCAAAATTGTCTGCAACCGTTCAGCAAAGCTTTCATCTTGTGAGTGCCCATTCTGTGCATTGATTGGCTCATCCAGCACATGCAGTGTCTCTATCCGTCCTGGCGCCACGCCCAGCAATAACTGCCGCTGGCCTACCTGGATCAATACCACACGCTCCCGCTGACCAACCGACACACCACCCAACACACGTATCAGCCCCGTATTGTGCTGTGCAAAACCACCCACCCTGCGCAACAACCAGGCGAGCCCAACAATCAGCAACAAAATCAAACCCAAAGCCAGCAACACCTGCAACAGAATTGTCGTTGTAATCGGCTCCACTGTTGCGGGTGTTGGACGACCAATATCTGCCGCCATTGCCGGCAGTTGACAGCAACAGCCGAACAGCCCAGACAGCAATATGCGCAACAGCTTCATTTTAGTTTTTTCACTCGCTCGACTGGACTTATGACATCCGTCAGGCGTATACCGTATTTTTCATTCACCACCACAACTTCACCGTGTGCAATGAGCGTGCCGTTTACCATCACATCTAGTGGCTCACCAGCCAACCTGTCCAACTCCACCACCGATCCTTGATTGAGCTGCAACAGATTGCGGATGCTGATCTTGGTGCGGCCTATCTCCAGCGAAATAGTCACCGGCACATCCAGAATTACATCCAGATTTACATCTTCAGACAGCGGCGGTTGATGATCGTCACGCAAATTCTCAAGTGGCGCCTGCTTGATATCTGCGCTGGCTTCAACTTCAGATTTCTCACTATCCTCAGCCTCTGCCATGGCAGCTGCCCATTCATCCATTACATCGCTATCGTTGTCGTTTGTTTCGCTCATGATTTTTTCCTTCCTGCCTCGACCAGCGCCTTACCAGGACGCCCTACCTGGCTCACAACTTTAACCGCCAGATTTTCATTAGATACACCCAACGTGCCACGGAATACCGGCACGCCCTCGGCGCGCAGGGTTACCAATTCTGGCATTTCAATGGGAATGATGTCGCCCGCCTTTACACGCATGATATCGCGCAAGCTCATCTCCACCTCAGTCAGACTACTTTTCAGCTCTACCTCAGCGGTGCGTATTTCTTCGCGCAAAGCCACCATCCAGCGCTCATCTGTATCGGTACGATCGCTTTGCACGCCAGCATCAAGAACTTCTCTGATGGGTTCCATCATGGAATAAGGCATAGTGACATGCATATTACCGCCACCACCGTCGAGCTCGACATGAAACTTTGTGGCAACCACCACCTCGGTAGGACTGACGATATTGGCAAACTGTGGATTGACCTCGGAATTCATGTATTCGAAATCAACATCCATCACCGGAGCCCAGGCCTCACGAAGATCTTTAAAGGCCAAATTCAGCAGCATCTGAATTACGCGCTGTTCGGTAGGTGTAAATTCACGTCCTTCGATCTTGGCATGATAACGGCCATCGCCGCCAAAAAAATTATCCACGACGATAAAGACCAGTTTGGGATCAAGAACCAACAGGGCCGTGCCGCGTAGAGGCCTAATCTTGATCATGTTCAGGCTGGTCGGGACATATAGGGTATGCACATATTCGGAAAACTTCATCATCTCGATACCAGCCACCGAGATTTCGGCAGAACGACGCAACATATTGAACAGACTGATACGAAAATACCGCGAGAAACGCTCATTGATCATTTCCAGGGTCGGCATGCGACCACGGACGATGCGCTCCTCACTGGCAAAGTCGTAGGTGCGCGCCTCACCAGCGGCTAGACCATCATCCGCCTCGGTCTCGACATCGCCACCGGATACCCCATGCAACAGGGCATCTATTTCGTCTTGGGATAAAAGTTCATTTATGGCCATGGCTCTTACTGCATAATGAATTCAGTGTAATAAACAGCGTCCACCTTAGCCCCTTTATCATTAGCATCAAGGACATGCTGGATCTTGGCCAAAATATCCATACGCAACTGTTCCTTACCCTCTGGTGTACTGACTACATCATGGCTCTGACTGCCCAATAGCAAGAGAATATCGTTTCGGATCGCAGGCAAATGTGTATCTACTACCTTCAAGGCATTTCTGTCATAACTCATGACCTGCAGGTTTATCTGCAGATAACGGACTGGTGAACCAGGGCTGAAATTGACCACCATCTTGCGTAAGTCCAGATAATGGGCCTGTTTTGTCTCTGCGATCTTGTTGCCAGTACCCTCTCCTTGCCCATTTCCTTTTTGACCCAGGAAAACAAATGCTCCCATGCCCACCAAAGAAAGGAGTAAAACTGCGATAACGCCGTACAGAATCAAAGGTTTCTTGCCGGATGATTTGGGTTTTACATCAAGATCCAGTTCATCGTCGTCTTTTACCGCCATGTTTTTGGCCTCTGTTGTTGTTCGCCAGATTGAAGCAATCCGCGTGCCAAGAAAATTATTCTTATCATTTGCACTAAATTAAAATTTTTATCTTGTGCATGATTCGTCAGAAAAGTGACTAGCATCAAGGAAACAAGTGTTCCCGATAATATTGCAACTCGGTGATGGACTCACGAATATCATCGAGTGCCTGGTGGCTGCCATTCTTCTGCAGGCCTGCCGCCACCTCTGGGTACCAGCGCCGCACCAGCTCCTTGACGGTGCTGACATCCAGATTGCGATAATGAAAGAAAGCCTCCAACTCCGGCATCCAGCGAGCCAGAAAGCGACGATCCTGGCAAATGCTGTTACCACACATCGGTGATTTACCCGATGGGACATATTCCTGTAAAAAATCTATAGTCTTCTGTACTGCATCAGCTTCATTAATCTGACTGGCACGCACCCGTTCCAGCAGGCCCGAATCAGTATGCGTGTTGGTATTCCACTCATCCATAGCAGTGAGGACGGCTTCAGGCTGGTGAATGGCCAACACCGGCCCTTCAGCTAGAATATTGAGTTGGGGATCAGTGACAATAGTGGCAATCTCGATGATCCGGTCAGAGAGCGGCTCAAGACCGGTCATTTCCAAGTCTATCCATATAAGATGATCAGGGTTGGCAGGCATAATAAAAACGAACTCCCAGCAAGATTTGTGGAGTATTCTAACAGAAGCAAGCATGTTGCCAGACCGATATTAGAAGCTTAATTGATGAATGAATTTACCCTGCTATTTGTCCTTGTCCTCATCCTCATGATGGCGGTGAAATTTTGGTTGGCGCAACGCCAAATAAGCCACGTCAATGCACACCGCGACACGCTGCCACCAGCCTTCGCCTCGCGCATCAGCCTGCAGGATCATCAACTGGCGGCTGACTATACCGTGGCACGAACTCGCCTGGGGCGCTGGGAGCTATTTTATGGCAGCGTCCTGTTACTGCTTTGGACTCTCGGTGGCGGCCTTGCCTGGCTCAACCGGCTATGGCTGGACATGCCGTTACCATCCCTCTGGCAAGCAACAGGTCTGTTGCTCAGCTTTGCCCTGCTGGCAGGACTGCTCGACCTGCCTTTCTCCTGGTATCGTACCTTTCAACTGGAGCAACGTTTTGGCTTCAACCGCAACACCCCCACACTGTTCATCATCGACTTGCTGAAAGGCACATTGCTGCTGCTACTGCTGGGAGCGCCACTGGCTGCCCTGGTACTTTGGCTGATGGACAGTGCCGGCAGTTGGTGGTGGTTTTATGTCTGGCTGGTCTGGCAAGGTTTTGGTTTGTTGCTGATGTGGGCTTACCCTGCCTTTATTGCGCCACTATTCAATAAATTCAGTCCGCTGGAAAATACCTCCCTGAGCACACGCATTGAACAACTTCTGCAGCGCAGTGGCTTTACCGCCGCCGGCCTTTATGTCATGGATGGCTCGCGTCGCTCGGCACATGGCAATGCCTATTTCACCGGCCTTGGTCGACACAAACGTGTGGTATTTTTCGACACCTTGCTTGAGCGTCTCGGTGATGATGAGATTGAGGCTGTTCTGGCGCATGAGCTTGGCCATTTTCATCATCGCCATATCCGCCAACGACTAATCCTCAATGCCCTGTTCAGCCTGCTGGGATTGGCCCTGCTCGGCCAATTGACTGATGCAAGCTGGTTCTACCAGGGGCTAGGCGTAACTCAGCCATCCATGGCTATGGCTCTACTGCTGTTTCTGCTGGTAATGCCGGTATTCAGCTTTTTCCTTCAGCCATTGCTGGCGCAGCGCATGCGCAAACACGAATTCGAGGCCGATGAATTTGCCGCCAGACAAAGCAGCGCCAGCGATCTGATAAACGCATTGGTAAAACTCTATCAGGATAATGCCAGTACTCTCACACCAGACCCGCTGCACTCGGCTTTTTACGACTCACACCCGCCAGCCTCGGCACGTATTGCTCAGCTACAACAATGAGCAAGCGTAAACTGACGCGCCAACAAGCCTGGCGGATTGAAAAAATTCAACAAGAAAGGCAACAACGCAGCCAGCGTAAGGCCATCGATCTGGGGCAATTCTCTGCCGACCTGTTGGGGCCTGAACAAGAGGGCTTGCTTATCGCCAACTATGGCGCCGCTGCTGATGTGGCATCGATCAATGGTGATATCTACCGCTGCCATCTACGCCAAAACCTGCCTCTACTGGTGGCTGGCGATCGTGTGGCCTGGCAGGAAATCACGGCAGAGAACACCGGCATTATTATTGCCCTGCTACCACGCCACAGCCTGCTTTCGCGACCTGACGCATTAGGCCAGCCACACCCACTGGCCGCCAATGTCGATCAAATCCTGATCGTCACCGCGCCGCGACCGATCTACAGCACCGACCTCATCGATCAATATCTGGTCGCCGCAGAAAGCACTGGCATCACACCCCTCATAGTGCTGAACAAAACAGACCTCATCAGCACAGCAGCAGAACGCGAGGAAATCGAACAGGATCTACAGCATTACCAGACCATTGGCTACACCATCCTGCACACCAGCACCTACCAACAAACCGGGCTGGATAGTCTACGCTCATCTTTACAAGGACAATGCAGTGTATTTGTCGGTCAATCCGGGGTTGGTAAATCGTCGCTGATCAGCGCGTTCTTGCCGCAACAGACAATTCGAATTGGTGGCCTGACCGAGCACAGCGGGCATGGTCGTCATACAACCAGCACCACACGCTATTACCCTCTACCCGAGGGCGGAGCAATTATCGACGCACCTGGTGTGCGCGAATTTTCCCTTTGGCATATGAGTGCAATAGAATTGGCACATGGTTTTATTGAGTTCAGACCGTACCTGGGTCGCTGCCATTTCCGCGACTGCAGCCACCGCCATGAACCAGGTTGCGCCCTGCAACAAGCCGTTGCCGATGGGCAGATCAGCACCACACGGCTGGCTAGCTACCACCGCATGAATGAAGAAGATATGCATTAATCCGGCACTGTGTAGATACAGCTATCAACGTGCAGGTGCTGGTCCCAAAACACCTTCGATGATATTTTCGATGCCGTTATGATTTACTGGCGCAGGATTAGCTGGGGTATCAACTGGCGGTATTACCGGGAGGGCTGGTGCGACAACTGGAGAAGGAACCAAGTCATTACCAAGACCAATGGCGCGCTCCGTTGCCTTATTGAGCACAACAATACTGATACGCCGATTAACCGGGTTGTAGTGGTTTTCCTTGTCGAACATCACCGAATCGGCCAGTCCGACCACCCGGCCAAATTTTCTTACCGGCATTCCAGATGACACCATCTCACGCCGCGCTGCATTGGCTCGATCGGCCGACAGCTCCCAATTACTATAATCAGTTACATCACGACTATATGGTGTCGCGTCAGTGTGGCCGCTGAGACTTACATAATTGGGGACTTCATTGATGGTGCGGGTCAGCTCCCGCAAAATAGCACGGGTATAAGGTTTCAAGCTTGTACCACCCAAATCAAACATCGGGCGGTTTTCCCGATCAACGATCTGGATGCGCAATCCCTCACTAGTGATATCCAGCAACAATTGATCCTTAAAATCCTTTAACGTAGCAGAGGTTTCGATCTGCTCCTTGAGTTTTTGCATCAGCTCATCGAGGCGCGCTTTGTCCTCTATAATCTCGGCAATTTCGTCTGGTGTTGGTGTGGAAGTATCTCGGGACGCATCTCGCAATGGCTCTTTCTCGCCGCGAGGCTCCTCCAGCGATGCACCCAGCTTGATAAGTGAAGTAGAAGCCCCACCAGCAGCTTGTATTGCACTGGGGTTTTGAAAGTAATCGGCAATTGCAGAGCGTTCTGCCTGGGTAGTAGAACCAAGCAGCCACATCAAAAGAAAGAAGGCCATCATCGCCGTGACAAAGTCTGCATAGGCAACTTTCCACGAGCCGCCATGATGTCCATGACCACCCTTCTTAATCTTCTTTACGACGATTGGCTGTTTTTTATCATTCAGGGCCATGACAATTGAGAGGAGATTTATTTCCTCTTTACGTGCTCCTCCAGCTCGATAAAGCCCGGACGCACAGTGGAAGGCAGGGCCTTGCGGCCAAATTCCACAGCAATCTGTGGCGTATAGCCGTTAAGCGTCGCCATGATGCACACCTTAATACAGCTAAGAAATTTACTTTCTTCGTCAGCACGATGCTTGAGCGCACTGGCCAGTGGTCCAACAAAACCATAAGCCAACAAAATACCAAGGAAAGTGCCCACCAGCGCAGCAGCTATCTTCATACCCAGGATTTCAGGGGGCTCACCAACCGAGCCCATGGTAATCACCACGCCCATTACCGCCGCAACAATACCAAAACCAGGCAGACCATCAGACATGGTCATAACTGAATCACCGGGCAGCGTTGCTTCCTGATGATGGATATCCAGCTCCAGATCCATCAAGTTTTCCAGCTCAAAAGGGTTCATGCTACCGCCTACCATCAGGCGCATATAATCCGTAATGAAATTCAGCGCATGTTGATCTGCCACAATATTGGGATATTGCTTGAAAATTTCACTCTGATCTGGCTCCTCGATATCATTTTCCAGCGCCATCAGACCTTCCTTGCGCGCCTTGGCAAACAGATCATACATAAGCGCAAGCAGTTCCAGATATGACTTTTTACTGTAGCGGATACCACCCAATAGTTTGGGCAAGCCCTTCAATACTGCCTTGATGATCTGAGGTGGATTGGAAATTATAAATGCACCTATGGCACCACCGCCAATAATCAAAAGCTCTGGTGGGTGGTACAGGGCAAGCAACTGGCCACCAGACCAGGCAAACCCACCGAAAACACTAAATGTAACAATCAGCAGACCAACTATCAGCTTCATACTTAGGTCTATCCTTAAGCGCAGTTATTCATCGAGGTATCAGAGAGTATCGGCAACAAACCAGTTTCCTTTACTGGTAAGACATGGCCCAGAGCTGCCTTCACTACAGACAGTGAATTGAGAATATTACCAGTACCAGAGTGCGAAAACACCTTGCCATACAGCTATAATCATAGGAGGCTTGTCTAATAATTCAGTTAAGCCAGGACAAGAGGCAGCTGCATGCATAACACTCTGAATCTCTGGGTCGACAAGCTCCAGCATGTCACTCTCCCCGCGATGTCACCTACGGTAGAGGAGCTGGACAGGCTCAGTGCCAATGAAAATGCGCAATTCTGGCAACTTGCTCAGGTAGCCGAAAGAGATCCTGGCATTTGTATTGCGCTACTGCGCCATATAAATACAGGACGCCAGAACAAACTACGCAGTGAAGTCAACACGATAGAAAACGCCCTCATGATGCTGGGGCTGACCCAGCTGCGTTCCCTGCTCAAGTCTCTCGTTTTGATGTCCAAAGTCGAGAATTCTGCTAATAAACAAAAATTTCTGCGCCTGATGGCTCAAAGCTATCACGCTGCCTGGCAAGCAAGAGAGCTGGCTCGTCTGCGCAAGGATATGGAAGTTGATGAAATATTTCTTGCTACATTGCTGCATTGTCAGGGGGCAATGCTGCTCTGGTTATACGCCCCTGGCAAGATGGAACAAATAGAAAAGCTGGCCACAGAAAAACAGATACCACACATCCAGGCTCAATATGCAGTACTGGGGTTTGGCCTTAACCATCTATCCTTGATGTTGGCACGTCGCTGGAACCTCCCATCCCTGTTGCAAGAAAGCCTGAAGTCAGAAAATGCCAAGCAACCACGGACATACAATATCATGCTGGCTGTGCAACTGGCTCGCGCCGCTGAGCAGGGTTGGTATCATGCAGGAACCACTACCGTCCTGCAGCAATTGTCTGATTACATGAACCTTGATTTCAGCCAGATAACCAGCAAGTGTCATCGCGTTGCAGTAGAGGCGGCACGCCAAATTATTGAGTGCCCAGCCACGCCAGCGGCCGCACGCCTGATCTATCCCGGCCAGGCCGAAGCAGAGCCAAACTGGACACCTGAAAACACGACTATCACCAATGACCCAGCCACAACAAAGACCGTCCCTAACAAGGAACCCACAGTGGCCCTCTGTCTATCCCCGCAACTGCATATTCTGCGCCGTAGTCTGCATGAACTGCAGGCAGGCAGCAAAACCAAACGCCTTGATCTACAGAACATCCTCTCATTAGCCATGGATGCCATGCATGATGGCACAGGGCTGGAACGAGTTGTATTTGCACAGTTATCCCAATATCAACAATTACGTGCGCGAGCTATTGCAGGTGCAGACAATGATCCGGTATTCAGCCGCTTTGTTATCGAGCTGAATACCGACAATCTATTTACCCGCCTGATGCAAAAGCCCCAGGCGATATGGATTAACGACAGCAATCGGGAAAAATTCTGGCCTATAGTGCCCAAGGCGTTCCAGCAGATCATTCGCTGTGACAGCTTCTTCGTCTTGTCTGTCTTCGTCAATGACAAGCCGATTGGCCTGTTATACGCCGATCGTATAACCAACCACTGCGCCCTGGACAGCCGCGCCTATCATCGTTTCAAGCAAACGGGATTACTGATAGCCCAAGCCATGGGCAATATGCATGAACAGGCAGATCAGTGATTCACTTCCCGCCGCCCATGAAAGGCGTGCGACAAAGTGCCACCATCGACATACTCCAACTCTCCACCCAGTGGTACGCCATGGGCAATACGAGTAGTTCTTATCCCACGCCCGTGCGCCAACTCACTAATGTAATGGGCAGTGGCCTCCCCCTCCACCGTGGGATTAGTCGCCAGGATCAGTTCACGCACTTCACCACTATCCAGGCGGTGTGCTAACTGATCCAGTCCAATATCATCCGGACCAATTCCATCCAGTGGTGACAGATGGCCCAGCAGGACAAAATATAAACCTTTATAACCGGTAGATTGCTCCAGTGCCTGAACGTCGGTAGGGGACTCGACGATACACAACAAGGAACGATCGCGACGTGTGCTACAGCATAATGAACAGACTTCATCTTCGGTCAGCGTACGGCAATCACGACAATGCCCAACCCGACTGATTGCCTCCAACAATACTTCAGCCAGGCGGCGACCACCCTCACGATTACGCTCCAGCAGATAATAAGTCATACGCTGTGCCGATTTGGGGCCAACCCCTGGCAGACAGCGCAAGGCCTCGATAAGGCGAGCTACCAGCGGGCTATGTGCCATTTTTAGAACGGCAGTTTCATACCTGCTGGCAAATTCATGCCAGCAGTCAAGCCCGACATCCTTTCCTGACTATTTTTCTCCACCTGACGCACGGCATCATTCACTGCTGCGGCCACAAGATCCTCGAGCATTTCCTTGTCATCCTGCATCAAACTGGGATCAATGCTCACACGTTTAACATCATGACGACCATTCATCACCACGGACACCATGCCGCCACCGGACTGCCCGGTTACTTCCATCTGCGCCAACTCTTCCTGCATGCTCTGCATATCGGCCTGCATTTTTTGCGCCTGACGCATGAGATTGCCCAATCCACCTTTCATCGATTTTTCCTCAACAGTTCAATATATCAATCCAGAGGCCGCACTGAACCTGGTTCAATACTGCCAGCAAAACGCTCAAGCAAACCCTTTACCTTTTCATCATCTTCAATCGCCCTCTGCGCACCATCCTGCCGCAACTGCTCGCGGTGCTGCTGTGCTTTCATTGGCGTCTCATGAGCAAGTTGTTCCTGCAGCCTGATTTCAAGCCGCAAGGGACGAGCAAAATACGTTGTCAGAGCCTTGCCCAGTGCATCTTCACTCTTCTTACTTTGCAAGGCATGCTGACCGGCATCCAGCGCCAGCACGATTTTATCGTCAGCGAACTCAAACAAAGCACAATTGAGCGCCAACTGCCGAGCCAGACCCGACAACGGCAAGGCGGCTGCTACTTCGTGCCAGTCAAAATCATCGCTGACCGGCTGTTTTACTTTCGTCACATCTGACGGAGCCGACACGCTTGCAGCAATAACAGGCGTTATTTCAGTTGGCTTTACCGCCACCGGCCTGCGTGAACTACCGACAGAAACAACAGTCTTGCTGGTATTTGTTGGTTCCCGACCAGCTGTGCCAGCAGGACGAAAGGCCAGCATACGCAACAAAACCATATCAAAGCCACCACGCGGGTCAGGTGCCAGGTGCAAATCTCGTCGACCAGTCAAACCAATCTGATAGAAAAGCTGCACATCTTCCGGCGTAATGATCTGTGCCAGCTCAAGCAAGGCCTCACGATGCTCCACATCCTCACCCAAGGCGGCAGGAACCGCCTGCGCCAGGGCGATTTGCAACAAAGAGCTATTCAATTCATTGAGTACACCGGCGTAATCAGGCGATAGCTCGGCCAATGCCGCAGCCTCAGCCAGCAACACCGCAGCATCACCCGATGCCAGTGCATGCAACAAGGCTATCACCCGCGTGCGATCAATCGTGCCTAATAGACCACGCACCGATTCTGCCTCCAGTACACCGCCACCATGTGCAATCGCCTGATCGAGCAGACTCAGTGCATCGCGTATGCTGCCATCGGCAGCACGCGCAATCTCACTGAGCGCAGCTGGCTCTGCCGTAATGTTCTCATCTTGCAGAATGGTCTGCAGATGATCGCGAATTTGTGTCAGCGACAAGCGCTTGAGATTGAATTGCAAACAACGGGAAAGTATCGTCACTGGCAGCTTTTGTGGATCCGTGGTCGCCAGCAAAAATTTGATATGCGGGGGCGGCTCTTCCAGCGTCTTCAGCAATGCATTGAAGCTATGATTGGAAAGCATGTGCACCTCATCGATGAGATACACCTTATAGCGGCCACGACTGGGGGCATACTGCACGTTATCGAGTAGCTCACGCGTATCCTCGACTTTGGTACGCGAAGCAGCATCCACCTCGATGAGATCAATAAAACGTCCCTCATCAATCTCCCGGCAGGCACCACATTCACCACAAGGCTGAGAAGACACACCGCGCTCACAATTAAGCGCCTTGGCCAGAATGCGCGCAATGGTGGTCTTGCCTACCCCACGAGTACCAGTAAACAAAAAGGCATGATGCAGACGGTCGTTATCCAGGGCATTGATCAGGGCACGCAATACATGCTCCTGCCCAACCAGGGTAGAAAAATTGCGTGGGCGCCATTTGCGTGCGAGAACCTGATAACTCACGGGTACACTATTCTCCAATAGATACCCCAGCAAGAACCGTGCTGAGGATGGCCAAAGTATACCTTGGCAAACCAACAGAGATCACAAACAGACCATCAGACTCAAAATTAGGTGGCGTTCCGTACCAGCCACACCCCGGCGCCCGAGTCCACTGTTACGGCTGCTCCCTTCCGGGCCTGACCGGGTTCACAGTCTGTCGTCGCGAGGGGACCGGCACGGCCCGCCATTGAACTCAAGGAAGCTATACTAAATATCGAACAATTCTGAAGCCACAAGAAAATTGGCGGAGAGGAAGGGATTTGAACCCTTGATACGCTATAAACGTATACACGCTTTCCAGGCGTGCTCCTTCAACCACTCGGACACCTCTCCAGGAAACGCGCAAGGTTAAACCAGAACAGCAAGTCAAGCAATACACCAGCCCCTGATACTATCCAAATATATGCGCGCTCTGGCGAGGTGGAACATACAATCTACTGGGTCTTAGTACATATCTGGCAAAAACGACCCTACCCAGCCATTCACATTAAGCATGTGTATGATGGTTTATCTGATAGTCAACTAAACCCCATGCCGACTACGGATATCTTCCAGCAAACCTGCGGCAGCGGCCTCGACCATGTCAAAGACCCGCTCAAAGCCTTCTGCACCACCGTAGTATGGATCCGGCACTTCGCGTTCAGCCATGTGCGGGGCAAACTCCATAAACAGACGCAACCTATGCTCCTGCCCTTCAGGGCACAACTCAGAGAGTAAAGAGTAATTATCCCTATCCATCGCAAGGATATAATCAAATAAAAGAAAATCCTCACGCACGGCCTTGCGAGCGCGTTGTACGCTTAAGTCTATCCCGTGTCTTTTGGATGTTTCTTGTGCACGACTATCGGGTTGCTTACCTATGTGATATGCGTGAGTACCAGCTGAATCCACCTGGATCCTGTCGGCAAGTCCTGCCTCACACACCAGGTGTTCAAAATAACCATGAGCCATGGGCGAACGACAAATGTTTCCCATGCAAACCATTAAAACACTTATTTTTTTCATGTCACCAAATCATCTGAAGTGGGTTGCAATAAGGACTACTGAGCAAATATTACATATTATCCATCTTACCAGATAGGCAAAAACTTGCGAGTTGTTGCCAACTTCTCATGTTCCTGGTTATTTATATTCTTGATTATTCAACGGACCAGATCGGCAACAATAGGAATGAATTGCTACACTCAAGAAGATGTCACCAATCAGGAGAAAGGCCATGAACTGTCGCCAGCTGACACTAGCCCAATTGAGTCGCCTGGTAGGGCAGCCAACTATACATAACGGCGCATCCTGTCATGTTATCGAGGTATTGGCCGAAGGCCCGACCCTGGTGCTACAAGACGATGGCTGCAATACTGAGATTCAGGACAACCGCTTCGGCGAACCCAATCGTAGTGTACCGCGCACCTATATTGTACCGCTGCTGGAAGGCGAGGAGTTGAACCCTGATTTTATTCTATTGAATCTACTGGACTGTAACTGAGCCAGCAGCCAATACCCGCCGCACACGCGCCAAATCATCTGGCGTGTCCACTCCAGCAGCCGGCTCTACTTTCGCTACGCCCACATGAATACCCGACCCATGCCACAATACACGTAATTGCTCCAGTGACTCGATCCCTTCAAGCGGCGAGGCGGGCAACGTAACATAGCGTTTCAGATAGCCAACACGATAAGCGTACACACCAAGATGGCGATAGTGCGTCGTCTGTGTCGGCAATTCGGTCGTGCTCACAGCAAAGGCATCGCGATGCCAGGGTATAGGCGCGCGACTGAAATAGAGCGCCATACCGGCCTGATTCATTACTACCTTCACCGTGTGCGGGTTGAATATCTCATCTACTGTTTTAATGCGTGTACACAAGGTGGCTACTTCAGCTTGTGCCTGCGCGGCCAGATTCTCGGCCACCTGTCTTAACAACTCCGGCGGCATCAGTGGCTCATCGCCCTGTAGATTAACCACGATCTCATCGTCGTCATAACCCTGGTTTTGCACTACATCAGCAAGGCGCTCACTGCCTGATTGATGCTCCACCGAGGTCAAGCAAACATCTGCACCAAAATGATTAGCTGCTTTGACGATACGCATATCATCGGTGGCGATCAGCACACTGTCAGCACCAGAGGCCAGAGCAGCTTCATATACATGCTGCAACATAGGCTTGCCCGCGATCTCCAGCAAGGGTTTGCCAGGCAACCGCGTAGATGCATAGCGAGCTGGGATGAGCACACGAAAGAACATTACACTTCCTCGTCTGCCGCCAGCTGGCGCGCTTCATCTTCCAGCATTACCGGAATATCATCACGGATCGGATAGGCCAGTCGATCAGCCTTGCAGATCAATTCATGCTGTTCTTTTTTATAAAGCAAAGGCCCTTTGCACAGAGGACATACAAGAATATTCAGTAGTTTTTTATCCATAGCTCTCACCTCGCCAACAGAGTAAGCAGTTGCTGGCCAAACTTATTCGCCAATTGTGCCGTAACGGTCACAGCCCAACATCTATCGTCCGCAAATACCCGACATTTCACGCCATCCTTTTCTGTCATCAACACCGGCAGATCATCAGCAAACTGCAAATCAGCTACGCTATAGCGGTAATGATCGGGAAAGGCGTGCTCGATCACTTCGATACCGTGCTCACGCAATAGCTGAAAAAAACGTGCTGGATTACCTATGCCAGCCACGGCATGCACGGTCTGGCCACGAAAAAATTCCAAACTTTGGCTGTCACCATCATGCAGTCGCTGCACTACTTGAGGCTGTAGCAGCATCTGCTGCTCGCACTCTTTAGCCACCCCGTTGGCAACGCGCAAATCCACCTCAGCTAACCTGCTAGCTGGTTCACGCAAGGGGCCGGCTGGCAAACAAAAGCCATTGCCCAGACGTCGACTACCATCCAGTACAGCAATCTCGATGTCTCGTTGCAAACAATAATGCTGCATGCCATCGTCAGAAATAATGATGTTGCAATCATGCTCTTGCAAAAGAGCTCTGGCCGCAGCCACTCGATCAGGCCCCACCATCATCGGACAAGCAGTGCGCTGCACCGTCAACACCGGCTCATCACCGACCAGACGCGGGTCAGAATCAGCCCTGACTGGCTGTGGCCAGTGTGCGGCCAATCCACCATAACCACGGCTGACAATACCTGGCCGCCAACCATTGGCCTGCAACCACTCGGCCAGCCAGATAACCAATGGCGTCTTGCCGCTGCCGCCCGCGGTGATATTGCCCACCACAATAACTGGCACGGGCATGCGCACACTGCGCCACCAGCCTTGCCGATACGCCTGACGGCGTAACATTGCCAGCAGGCAAAACAGGCCAGCCAAGGGCAAGAGCAGCAGCGCAATGGGATTAATGCTGTACCAATAATGATCAAGCCGTCGCATTACAACGCCCTATCAATTATCTTTACTCGATTGTTCAGCAGCAGCCTCGTCGGGAGCTGTTTGAAACTGCAAACGATGCAAGGCTGCATAGTGTTTATTTAACGCCAGTAATTCCCGATGTGTCCCCATCTCAACAATACGGCCCTTATCCATAACCACGATGCGATCCGCCTTTTCTATCGTCGATAGGCGATGGGCGATCACCAGGGTAGTACGATTCTGCATGACGGCCTCCAGCGCCTGCTGTATATGCCGTTCGGAATGAGTATCCAGGGCAGAGGTTGCCTCGTCCAGGATCAGGATCGGGGCATTTTTCAGCAGTGCGCGAGCAATTGCTATGCGCTGGCGTTGACCACCAGAGAGCAACACACCATTTTCCCCAACCAGCGTATCCAGACCCTGCGGCAGATCGCGAATAAATTCCATCGCATGCGCCGTCTCTGCGGCTTGTGCTATTTCTTCACGCGATGCCTCGCCCGTGCTGCCATAGGCGATATTGCGCGCAATCGTATCGTTGAACAACACGATATGCTGGCTCACCAGGGCAATCTGATCGCGCAAACTACTTAGTTTCAGCGCACTAATATCCACGCCATCGAGCAGGATCTGCCCGTGCTGGACATCATAGAAACGTGGCAACAGGCTGACTATGGTGGACTTGCCGCTACCAGATCGACCTACCAAGGCCACAGTCTGACCAGGTTCGATCTGCAGATTCACATTATGCAATACAGTTGGCTGTTCAGGCGTGTACTGAAATGAAACATCCCTGAACTCCACCCTGCCAGCAGCACGCGCCAACTCTTGTTTACCCTCATCCACTTCCACTGGAGTATCGACAAAGCCAAATATACTTTCAGCAGCGGCAAGACCTCGTTGCAGCACCACGGCCACCCGTGTCAAACGCTTAGTAGGCGCATACATCATCATCATCGCGGCAATAAACGAGACAAAAGTACCAGGCGTGATCTGCTCCAGCATGGTATCTGTAGTTGCCAGATAAATTATTCCCGCCGAGCCCAGGGCAGTGATGAACTGCACCAAAGGCGAACTGGCTGCCACCTGCGATTCCAGCCGCAGGGTCAAGCGGCGATTGCGCTCATTGACCTCATTAAAACGCTCAGTCTCATATTCCTGGCCACCAAAGACCTTGACCACACGCTGGGCCATGACAACCTCTTCAGTAACATGCGCAACATCACCGACAGAATGTTGAATCCTTGAGCTATAACGACGGGCATAACCACTGATCACAGCAATGACCTTAGCGATTACCGGCGCGGCAATAAATAGAACCAAGGCTAATTGCCAGCTGAGATAAAGCAGCCAGGCCAACAAGGCAATAACGACAAAAACATCACGCACCAAAGTAGTGATCACCTCGGTACTGGCTGAGGAAACCTGTTCCACATCGTAAATCAGTTTAGACACCAAAGTGCCGGAAGCAATGCTATCGAAATAACTTACCGGCAAACGCAATAAATGGCGAAACATCTCGCCACGCAAAGCTTGAATGACGCGTCGCGCCACCCACTGCATACCCATCGTCGAGGTATAACTGGCCAGGCCACTAATAAAAAACAGCAGCACCATGGCAACTGGTGTCCATTTGATAACCAGGCTGTCACGATCAACAAAGGCGCCATCCATCAATGGCTTGAGCAATGCAGCAAAAGCAACTTCAGTAGCTGCCGTCACCAGTAAAGCAAAGATAGTCAGGATAAAAACACGCCAATAAGGCTGTACATAACGCAGCAGGCGGCGATAAAGCTGCGCTGAATGTAGCGGAATTTTGCTAGCACACATATTTCACCATGAAATGCAGATGAGGGCGTAGTTAATACGCCTCGAGGCTAATGCGTGAAGTAGCGAAATAGTAGTTCCCTTGCGACACGGGGCAACAGGATAATCGGCTCGCAGACCAAACCAATGCTGTGCTATTGAGAAAAAGCAAACAACCATTTTGGCTTTCATTTAAATAGATACAATTCATCGTGATTTCAATAAAGACGGCTTTTACTCACATTCTGGTGAAATATACAAGCCAGACACAATTCACTGTTCCTCGGCAGGCTGGCTGGTAGCAAAAGTCAGCTGATAAAAACCCAACTGACGTGCGGCGTCCATCGCCTTGATCACGGCCTCGTGAGGCGTACGCCGATCGGCGCTCAGGATCACCTGTGGCTTTTGTTCATCACCTGCTGCCCTGGCGATAGCATGTTTCAGTGTTGCCAATTGTGTGTTGATAACTTCCTCACGATTGATAAAAAACCGTCCTTCACCATCGATACTGATTTCCACAACCTTGCGCTCACTATGCAGGATCTCTCCGCTCGCCTCTGGTAAATCAATGGCAATTTCAGTCTCGCGGTTAAAGGTGGTAGAGACCATAAAAAAGATCAGTAACAAAAAGACGACATCAATAAGTGGAGTCAGATTGACATCAGGCTCCTCGCGTCGTTTAGCTTGAAAATTCACCCTGCCACATCTCCTGCCTCACGTTCACCGTGGATGACCTCCACCAACTTGAGCGCCTCCTCCTCCATGCGCAGTGCCAATGCATCCACCTTGCCGCGAAAATAGCGATAAAACATCAAGCTGGGAATGGCGACCGTAAGACCTGCTGCCGTAGTTATCAATGCCTCGGAAATGCCGCCCGCCAGCACACCAGGATTACCCGTGCCCTGAATAGTGATCGCAGTAAATACCTTGATCATGCCAAAGACTGTACCCAGCAGACCAAGTAATGGCGAAATGGATGAGATCGTACCCAAGGTGTTGAGATAACGTTCCAGCTCCTGCACTGCCTGCCGCCCTGCTTCCTCCAGGCTCTCCTTCATTACCTCACGGCTGTGATGCATATTGAGCAAACCTGCCGCCAACACGCGGCCCAAAGGTGAGCTACTACGCAAAGCCACGACCTGCTTATTGCCGAGTTGATTGGATTTGCACAACTGCCAGACCTGGCCAACCAGATTTCCTGGCACCACTTTTGACTCACGCAAAGACCAAATCCGCTCGCCCACAATGGCCAACGCCAGAATGGAGCACAAGATGATGGGCACCATCAGCCAGCCACCAGCAACAATAATCTCAAACACCTGTCACGCCCTTATCTACTCATATATAAATGTGCCTACACTTTAGCAAACTGACACAAGGTAAAACCATTGCCAAACAATAATTTCACGGACTAAACCAATAGCGTCGCGCCCTCTCCCGCCAGGATTCGAGCTGCACATCATCCTTGCCCAGATACACCTTTATCGCACCCTGCATAGCTGTGTTATATGAAACCGCACCTATTGCATGATAACGCCCCTGTACCAGTGGATGTGGAAAACTCCAGCGATTGCGGTAGCCGGTAGAGAATATGACATAGCGTGGCGCTACGGCAGCCACAAAGCCTTCAGTCGACGAAGTCTTGCTGCCATGATGAGGTGCCACGATTACATCAGCTGCCAGCTGCGCGGAGATTTCCTGCAATAATTGACGCTCGGCAGCCGCCTCGATATCACCAGTCAACAGCACCGCACCCTGTGCCGCGGCGATACGCAATACACATGAAGCATTATTATCAAACTTATATCCAGACCAGTCTCCTGGTGACAAGATGGAAAAATCCACCCCATCCCACTGCCAGTTTTGTCCGCGTACGCAAGCTTCATGCTCCCGCCAGGAATATGACTCGTCCACGCCGCTGATAAACCTCTCTATGGGCATCGCAGCCATTAGTGACTTAGCACCGCCCGCATGATCGCTATCACCATGACTAAGGATCATTGTATCTATTTTCTGGATACCAAAATGCTGCAACACTGGCAGCAAGACCAATTCACCAGCATTTGTATTAGCACCAAAAGGCGGCCCGGTATCATAAATCAGGCTATGCTCTGCGGTACGCACCAACACCGCCAAGCCCTGTCCCACATCCAATACCGTCACCCAGGCCTCGCCGATTTTCGGCCCAGCAGGGCGCAGCAACAACATCGGCAACAACCAGACCAGCCCCAGCCACCGCGCTGGCCAGCCACGCGGTGCCAGCAGCCAGAACATACCAAGCATCGCCGGCAGCAAGGTCCATGGCATAATCGCCAGAGCACTCCAGCTCTCCGGCAACAAGCCAGTACACCACGACAGCCACCACCACAGCACATCCAGCCCCAACAACGCCAAATACAACAAACCCGCTGCTGCTGTCGGCCAAAGCGACAACAAGACTGTCCCCAGCAACACCAGCGGCACCACCAGCATAGACACCCAGGGCACGGCCAATAGATTCGCCAATGCACCGATCAAAGGTACCTGCTGAAACCACATCGCCAGCAAGGGAGCCAGCCCAAGCGCCACCAATACCTGCACCCGTCCCCAACGCCACCACCAGCCACTATTGCCCAGCCGCCAGCCCATGCCAAAAAGAATTATCGCCACGGCTGCAAAAGACAACCAAAACCCTGCTGCCAATACCGCCAATGGATCCAGCAACAAAACGGCCAGCAAGGCCATGGCCAGCACCCGCACTGGCGAGATATTGCGTTGTGCCAATACCACCAGCATGACCACTGCCACCATGATCAGCGCGCGCTGGGTGGGTATGGAAAAACCTGCGAGCGCCGCATACAGGCTGGCCGCCAGCAATGCAGCGAGTGCAGCTGCCTTGGGAGTTGGTAACCATAAAGGCCACAACCACAGTCGGCGCAGCAGAAAGAACACCAATCCTGCGACTATCCCAACATGCAAGCCGGAAATGGCCACCAAATGATTGGTGCCGGTAGCGCGCAACACCTGCCACTGCTCATCGCCTATATCCCGACGCTCACCCAGTGCCAGTGCTACCACTATTCCAGCCAGGGGATGATCTTGTGCAGCTGAACGCAAGGCTGTATGCATATTCTGACGCAGACGCTGCAAGGGATACTGACCACTATCCTCACTCAGCAAGACTGTAGATTCACCAGCACGCACATAACCTGTAGCGCGAATACGCTGGGTAAACAGCCAGGCCTCATAGTCATAGACGCCAGGATTGGCAAACCCATGTGGGCGCTTCAGCCGCACCTGTAAGCGCCACCGTTGACCTGCCTCAAGCTCAGGAAAACCACGATACCATGCCAACCGCACATTACCTGGCGAGGGCCAGCTTTTGCCCTGGTAGTGCATATTTTCGACTGAAAAGATAAAGCGACTGCGTTCGGTATTTACCTCAGGCAAAGAGGCAACCAGGCCCTCAAGCAGCAAATCCTTGCCTTCCAATTCAGCTGGCAAAGACTGCGCCAGAACTAGCCCGGCATGCAGCCAGGCCCAAAGAAACCCAGCTACGGACCAGGCCAACAGGCGCGACAATGTCTGCGCTCGCCAAAAGCAAGGCAATATCCAGGCCAGCAACAACGAGGGCAACAACAAAAATAAAAAAAGCAAAGACGGCAGTACCGGCTGCCACTGAAAAACAAGTATCCCCAATAAAAATGCCAAGATTCCTCTGACCATATTTCCCATCCCTGGAACTTTGTGGATAATAGGCGGCTACTTTCAGCGCAATTGCCTGCTCACCTAATCAATGCCAAAAAAACTCTTCAAACGCCTGATACCGGATCATCGTACGATCCGTGAGCACAAGTACCTGCGTATCTTTGGCAGACTGTTGCACGATCCCAACTTATTTCATTTCAACCGCCGTTCAGTTTCCGGCGCCGTTGCCAATGGCCTGTTCTGGGCTCTTATCCCGATGCCATTTCAAATGCTGCCATCGGCGTTATGCGCCATTTTCTTCCGCATCAATCTGCCACTATCTGTGGTCCTGGTCTGGCTGACCAATCCTATAACCGTGCCACCTGTCTTTTATTTTTGCTACAAGGTTGGTAGCTGGCTGCTCGACACACCACCACACGCAATGGCAGCTCGTCTCAGCACAGAGTGGTTGGGCACTGAGCTGGCCATCATCTGGAAGCCTTTTCTGCTCGGCTCCCTTGTGGTGGCTGTCACCAGCAGCCTGCTTGGCTACCTTGCTGTACGTCTGCTTTGGCGCATCCATCTAATTCGGCATATCCAACGCAAAAGGCGCGAACGCGAATTGCGCAAAGTTTTCCGTGATCATAATGAATAAGCATACTGATCAACCTGCCTGCCTATGCCTGCGCAATCCGCCCATCCTCCAGCCGCAAGGTACGATGCATACGCGCCGCCAGACCAAGATCGTGTGTCGCCACGACAAAACTGATTTTTAAATCCTCGTTCAACTCCAGCATCAAGGCATAAATTTGCTCGGCCGTACGCACATCCAGATTACCGGTTGGCTCATCGGCAAGAACACATTTAGGTTGGGTAACCAGGGCACGAGCGAGCGCTGCACGCTGTCGTTCACCCCCGGACAACTCACCAGGCTTATGACTTTCACGCGCAGCCAGTCCAACCCGCTCCAATAGAATAGCCGCCCGTTGTGCAGCCTCACCAGGCTGCATGCCCTGAATTAGCAGCGGCATGGCAACATTTTCCAATGCCGTGAATTCTGCCAGCAAGTGATGAAATTGGTAAACAAAGCCAAGCGCGCGATTACGCAAATGACCCCGCGCTGCCTCGCCCAGCATAGCCATGTCTTGACCTGCCACCTCAACTCGCCCACTCGTAGGCAGGTCAAGACCACCAAGCAGGTGCAGCAAAGTGCTCTTGCCAGAACCAGATGCCCCAATAATGGCAACACGCTCACCGCGCTGCACACTGAGACTCACCTCACGCAGCACCTCGACAGTCTGCGGCCCTTCGTTATAAGTCTTGCTCAGCTCGTGGCAGGCCAGCACTACCTCACTCATAACGCAATGCCTCCGCAGGCTGGGTGCGTGAAGCACTCCAGGCCGGATACAAGGTCGCCACTATGCTAAGCAGAAAGGCCAGGACTGCAATGCGTACCACATCGGCAAAATTTAAACGTGAGGGCAAAGTGCTGATGTAATATACATCTGCCGGCAGGAACTGCACCGAGAACAAACTCTCAATAGCAGGAACGATGGTCTCCACATTCAGCGCGAGCAAGACACCGCCAACCACGCCCAGCAAGGTACCAACAAAACCAATCACCGTGCCTTGCACCATAAAAACCCCCATCACTCCTCTCGGCGAAAGGCCAAGTGTGCGCAGGATGGCGATATCGGTTTTTTTGTCGGTAACTACCATCACCAACGTAGAGACAATATTGAAAGCGGCCACCGCCACAATCAGCGAGAGGATGACAAACATCACCGTTTTTTCCGTGCGTATAGCACGAAAGAAATTGGCGTGCTGCTGCGTCCAGTCGCTGACGTGATAAGTACCAGGCAGATTGCCAGCCAACTCACGCGCCACCCATGGCGCAAGAAACATATCATCCAGTTTCAGCCGTACTCCAGTTATCTCCCCAGACATGCGGAACAGGATTGCCGCATCATCCAGGTGCACTAAAGCCAGGGCACTATCGTATTCATACATACCGACCTGAAAAATGCCGCTGACGGTAAAACGCTTCAGACGTGGCAATACACCTGCCGGCGTCACATTGGCCGAGGGCGTTACCAAAGTTACTTTATCACCCACTATCACACCCAGAATACGCGCCAGATCAACACCAAGGATAATGTTGTATTCACCGGCACGCAGATCATCAAGCGAGCCGGCCTGCATTTTTTCTCCCACCTCGGAAACAGCTGGTTCCTCGGCAGGCAACACACCCCGGATTAAGGAGCCATTCACCCGCGTGCCCTCGATGAGCATGCCCTCCTTCTGGATAAATGGTGCTGCACCCAGCACACGCGCATCCTGCCGCGCAAGCTCGGCCACCTCTTGCCAATTACGCAAAGGCGCGCCATAACCACTGATTGTGGCATGCGAGGTCATGCCCAGAATACGATGACGTAATTCATGTTCAAAACCATTCATCACCGACAACACCGTGATCAAGGCAGTCACCCCCAGGGTGATGCCCAGCATGGAGATTAGGGAAATAAAGGAAATGAAATGATTGCGCCGCTTTGCACGCGTATAGCGCAAGCCGATATATAGAGTCAGAGGTCTAAACATAGGGCGCTATTAAACCACAAGATAAAGCCAGGCGACTGAGTTTGATGCCACAATATTATCGCCAATAAAATCACAACAAACTCATTACAGAAATCCGCCAATAAAATATAGTGTGCATTGTATTGTTCAGAACTTTGAACGCTACAACGGTGGGCTAAGGAAGCGCTGAATAATGTTGGCGAGGCAGTCAGGGTTAGGCAAAAAACAGCGAAAAAGTGCAGTTTACACGTAGTAAATGAGCATTTTGAGCCGTTTTTTAACACCGCCCTGACAACGTAGGTAATTATTCAGCGCTTCCCTAAAGTATTCTCCATATCTGCCGTCATCACTAACAAGGCGGACTAAAGTTATCTGCACTCGGGACGCTATTGAACTCAAGCACAGCAAATTCCCGAGACCGCCATGATCATCACACAATCCAATCTACAGATGCAGAGTGGCCGCAGCTATCTGCAATACCAACGCCAGCATGAATCCCTCACCACATGGAAAAATGGCGAGAATGGCCAGCGCGAACAAATCACCCAGACCTCCAGCCGGGAACAACTAAAGCTGGAAACCAGTAGCAGTCATCTACAGATGAACCACCGCGCCATGCAAGCACGACTCCCGGCACAGAATCCTAACCAAAGCCCTGCACAAACTCCTGTGCAACTCATGCAGCCTGCGGCAAGCAATATTACAGCCAGTGCACCTGCGGACAAAACCAGAGAAGCTGATGCCACAGTTGGTGGTTTCAATGAGCTGCAACTAACCGCCATCATGCTGCTTATAGAAAGACTCACCGGCCGCAAACTGGAAATCTTCATTCCCAATAAAAGCAATGATGGCGGGCCGCCTGCCGTAGAGGCGCAAAGCGGCAGCACAAATCAGGGCCGTGGCTCTGTTTATACAGCCAGCCAAATCCATTATGAATGGGAAAGCACCACGTTCTCGGCACAGGGCATCGTGCACACTGCCGACGGCCAGGAAATACAGCTTTCTCTGCAACTTAACATGAGCCGTGAATTCTTAAGCCAGACCAATGTTTCAGTGCGCAGCGGCGATGCTCTGAAAGACCCGCTGGTGATTAATTTTGACGGCAATGCAGCCGAGCTAACACACACCAAATTCGCCTTTGATATTGATGCCAATGGCAAGCTCGACGAGATTTCCTTCGTCAAGCCAGGTAGTGGCTTTCTTGCCCTGGATCGCAATGACGATGGCGTCATCAATGACGGTGCAGAATTATTTGGTGCCTTAACTGGCAATGGCTTTGCTGAACTTGCCAGATATGATGAAGACGGCAATGGCTGGATCGATGAAAACGACACCATCTTTGCCAGCCTGCTCATCTGGAGCCGCGATGCCAATGGCAAGGACCAATTTAGCAGTCTGAAAGAACACGACATCGGTGCCATTTATCTTGACCATATTGAAACCCAATTTGCCCTCAAGGACAGCAACAACGATATGCACGGGCAGGTTCGTTCCAGTGGTATCTTCCTCAATGAAAGTGGCAAAGTGGGTACAGTGCAACAACTGGATTTGGTGGTTTAGGGAAGCACTGAATAATGTTGGCGAGGCAGTCAGGGCTAGGCAAAAAATGGCGAAAAAGCGCAGTTTACATGTAGTAAATGAGCATTTTGAGTCGTTTTTTAACACCGCCCTGACAACGCAGGTACTTATTCAGCGCTTCCTTATTAGCCAACTTTGGCAACCGCAACCTTGTCTCGCAGGTACACAGGCTGTGCCTGCGCGGCCTCTACGGCCTGACCTGCCTGCCAGCCCGCCACTGCCAAGGGCAATAAATCTTCTGCCTGCGGGTAGCGCTCACCCTGATATACAGACACAGCACAGCGCTGTGCCAATACCGCTCCATAAGTTTTCCAGCCACTGCCATAGCCAAAATAACCAGCGCCCGGCTGGGGTACTTGCTCAGGTGCATACACCCCCTCCTCACCCAGTAATACCATTACGCCTGCGTGCGCCTGATAAAGCCCCCAATACACCTCGCCCATACGCGCATCGATGGCTACGGTCACCTTTGCTGCGCCAAGTTCGCGCAAAGCGCCCTGGGCGAGTATTGCCAGGGTTGATATCGGCAACACCGGCAACTCGGCGGCATATGCCAGTCCCTGGGCAACACCTGCAGCAATACGCACACCAGTGAAACTACCAGGGCCGCGGCCAAAGCCCAGGGCATCGAGCTGGCTCAATGACAAACCTGCCTCGGCCAAAACCTCCTCTACCATAGGTAAAATCAGCCTGGCGTGTTCGCGTGGTGCAACCTCGCTGCGTACATATATATTCTCCCCATTCAACAGGGCGACAGAACAGGATTCAGTTGCAGTTTCCAGAGCGAGAATTTTCATGCCGATATATCTGTCTTGTTCTTACCGGCAAGCGCAGGCAAGGCAAAAAAGCGCTGCACGACCTCCAGCTTGCGGGTTTTTGTCATTGGCGGCAGGCTGTTGATAAATATCCGGCCATAAGGCTTGCTGCCCAAGCGCGGATCACACAACATCAACACGCCACGGTCGGCGGTATCACGAATCAACCTGCCCACGCCTTGCTTCAAGGCAATCACCGCCTGCGGCAACTGATAGTCCATAAATGGATTACCGCCCTGTTGGCGCATCGCCTCGATACGCGCCTGCAAGACCGGATCGCCGGGCGAGGCAAACGGCAACTTATCGATGATGACACAGGATAAGGCCTCACCGCGCACATCCACACCCTCCCAGAAAGAACCTGTACCCAACAAGATCGCATTACCCAACTGACGAAACTGTTCCAACAGGCGCGAGCGTGGCATTTGTCCTTGCACCAACAATGGGTAATCCAGCTTACCATCCAGTATCTCTGCCGCCTCCTGCAATGCACGATGACTGGTGAAGAGAATAAAGGCTCGACCACGACTGGCCTCCAGCACCGGCAAGGCCTGCTCAATGACTGCAGCAGTGTAGCCAGGGCTATTTGGTTCTGGCATATCCGTCGGCACATAAAGCACAGCTTGCTGGGCAAAATCAAATGGACTATCCCAGCGTTTTGTTTGTGCATCATGCAAGCCAAGTCGCCGGGTAAAATGGTCAAAGTTCTCCGCTACTGCCAGGGTCGCCGAGGTGAACACCCAGGCACAAGGGCGTGCTTTGATCTGTTCCTGAAACAAACTGGCTACATCCATAGGCGTGAGGTTGAGTGAAAATGAACGGGCATGTGTCTCGAACCAGTGTATTTGATCGACAGGTGTTATCCCGCTGATCTGGGCGTAACGTGTGGCTGTTTCCTCGCAACGGCGCAAACAGCTTTCAAGGCCCTTGCCACGTGCCGCCAGTGGCTTCAGTTGTTCCTGTAGCTCATGCAAGGCGGCGGCCACATCGTCCAGCGCCTGCTGAAAACCAGACAACTGCAAGGCCTCATGCCATGCACCCCGCCGCGCCTCGGTACCAAAGGCCAGACGCAAATCCTTAACGGTCTTTTCCAAATGCTCGGCGCTGCTACGTAAACGACCAGTCTCTCCCGCTTCGCGTACATCTTCAGCAATGGTATCTCGTGCCAAATCCTGCAACTGATAGCCACTGACCGTCAGGCCAAAAAAATTAGCTGCAATGTCTGGTAGTTGATGGGCCTCATCAAGAATCAAGGCATTGACTCCAGGCAGCAGCTCACCCACACCCTCATCACGCAACGCCATGTCGGCAAACAACAAGTGATGATTGACCACCACGATGTCGGCCTCTTGTGCCCGCCTTCTGGCCTTCATCAAATGGCAGTCATCATAATAGTCACAATCATTGCCCAGACAATTATCACCAGTAGATGTCACCTGCGGCCACAAGGGAGAGTCTTCGGCCAAATCACTCAACTCGGCAATATCACCAGAACGGGTGATCCCTGACCACTCGCGTATCTTCTGCAGATCGGCAACCTGACTACGCGTGGGAAAACGTCCGTCACTCAAGGCCAGCTCCATGCGGTGCAGACACAGATAGTTGGCACGCCCCTTGAGCAAGGCCAAATCGACTGGTACGGCCACCGCATCGCGCACCAGGGGCAGATCCTTGAGAAACAATTGATCCTGCAGATTCTTGGTGCCAGTGGAGATAATGATCTTTTGTTCGGTGAGTAGTGCAGGAACCAGATAGGCAAATGTCTTGCCCGTGCCCGTGCCGGCCTCGGCAATAAAAACCTGTTGTTTTTCCAGCGCCTCGGCAACTGCCATTGCCAGCTCCTGCTGTTGACTGCGCGGTAAAAAGCCCGGGATCAGTTTGGCAAAAGGGCCATCCGAGGAAAGCAGGTAAGAGATATCATCCATGAGTGTGCAGTTTAATAATTTTCCCAAATACCATCATGGATTTCACCTTCTTCACGCGCCCACACCAATTGGCCAATGGCCTTGAACCTGGCGACTGACATCGGGCCTCGTTTGCTACGTTTGCTGTCCTCAACCTCTTCCACAGCGGCAAGGATTGGCTCGCGTTCTGCCTCCCAAATCTCGGATGTCATAAATTCTTCATCCATCAACACCAACATCACGCTATCCCAAGGCTGTTCCAGTTTCAGCTGACCCACGCGTTGACCACCCTTGCCTGTATCAAAGATCGCGCGCCCCTTGATCTGCACCCGCCGCCCCGCGCGCTCGCCACTGCGACCAATCGCGTCATAACCAAGGCCAGGCTCGTTGCAAACCTCCAGATCAAGCAAGCGAGCGGCATCATATTTGGCAATCTCGCCACTTACGGCCAACGGCTGCCCGGTCATGCGGCGATACTCTGCAGCCAAGCGCCGCGTTTCCGCCATCAATTTATCTACCGAATAGACTGCCACTGGATCAGCCCCTTTATATTCATAAATTGCACTATCTTACCAGCCCTGGCCTATGAATGGCGCTTGTAGAACCTCATCAATCAAGGCAACATAAAGCCATGTCCAGCCCCATCATCAAACAACAACAATTGGTGCATAAGCTACTTCAGCAGGCACTTGATGCCGCCGATTACACACCTGATCACACGCAACTGCTGGAGACCCACATCTCCTGGATAATGCTGATCGGCGAATATGCCTACAAGATCAAAAAACCACTTGACCTTGGTTTTCTCGACTATTCCAGTCTGCCGCAGCGACAACATTTCTGCGTCGAAGAAATACGCCTCAATCAACGCACAGCACCACAGATCTATCTTAGTGTCATGCCCATCACTGGCACCGTTGATAACCCTTATTTCGGCGGCAACGGTCCAATACTTGAATACGCCGTCAAGATGCACCGTTTCCCTGCTGGCCAATTACTCAACGAACTGCTGGCAAAAGGCCATTTGACAACTCAAATGATCGACACCCTGGCCGTCAATGTGGCCAAATTTCATGACATTGCAGCCGTGAGCGATCCAGACACACCATGGGGCAGCGTCGAGGCCACATGGCAACCCATGCAGGAAAATTTCGATCAAATAAGACCTTACTTATCCCAGATAGAGCAACAAAACCAGCTTGAACATGTGGCCAACTGGGCAAAAAATGAAAAAAAGCGACACACTAATCTGCTCCAACAGCGCCGTGATGGTGGCCATATTCGTGAATGCCACGGCGATCTACATCTGGGCAATATCGTCCTGCTGGACGGCGCGCCATGCCTTTTTGATGGCATAGAATTTTCAGACAGTCTACGTTGGCTCGACACCTTGAACGACAGTGCATTTTTGATGATGGATCTGCAAGCACGCAAACGTAATGACTATGCCTGGCGTTTTCTCAACGCCTATTTAGAGCATAACGGTGATTACGCCAGTCTGCCGCTGCTATCATGGTATTTAGGCTATCGGGCAATGGTGCGGGCAAAGGTAGCCGCGATACGAGCCAGCCAGATTGACGATAATGAGACACAGCAACAAAAGCTACAAGGCGAATGTGCGTCATATCTACAGTTAGCTCTTTCCTACACAGAACCACCTCGGCCATATCTTGTCATCACCCACGGCCTGTCTGGTTCAGGCAAGACGTACTACAGCCAACAATTACTCGAGCAATTTGGCCTGATCCGTCTACGCTCTGATGTCGAGCGCAAACGTCTGCATGGACTGACGGCAAAGTCATGCAGTGAGTCAGAACTTGATAGCGGGATTTATACCGCCAAGTCCAGTGAGCAGACCTATCAACAACTGGCATTGCTGGCGGAACATATTTTAACAGCAGAGCAACCTGTGCTGCTCGATGCCACCTTCCTGCAATATGCTCAACGACAATTGATGCGTGACTTGGCCCAACGCCTTGATCTGCCTTTTATCATCATAGACTTTCATGCCAGTGCAGATGAACTACGCCGTCGCATCATTCAACGCAAGCACCATGGCCAGGATGCCTCAGAGGCCGATCTGGCTGTATTGGCAAAACAAATTGTAAGTCAGGAACCAGTGGCTGAAAACGAGCAAGTACACTGTCTGCAGATAGACACCCAGCAAGACAACACCCACGACATGATGATAAGCCAATTCAGAAAATTATTAGCCAGCATATTTCAGTCTAGCGCAACGCTGATGCAGTAAATGCAGGCTAGATCTTGTATTGCGCCATCATGGCATGTAATTTTGCTGATAATTTAGTCAGCTGCGCACCAGCAGCACTGATCTCACTGGCATGAGCCGAGGTGCTATTGGCAAGGTCACGCACCGATACAACACTGCGATTGATATCATCGACCACCGCACTTTGTTCTTCTGTAGCCGTGGCGATCTGGCTGTTCATATCGGAGATTGCGGTCACTGCATCACCTATGCTTACCAGTGACTGCTCTGTCTGCCGCGACTCATCAACAGCTACATTCGCCTGAATTTGTCCTTGCTGCATAACAGTTACGGCCTGATGAATCCCCTTCTGCAGATTATCAAGCATCGAGCGAATCTCACCCGTAGAGTCCTGCGTACGACCTGCCAAAGTACGCACCTCATCGGCAACCACAGCAAAGCCACGGCCATTCTCACCAGCACGAGCAGCTTCGATAGCGGCATTAAGTGCCAATAGATTGGTTTGTTCTGCAATGGCACTTATCAACTCGGTAATGCTGCTGATCTGATCGCTATCCTGCTTGAGACGATTGATCACATTGGCGCTTTGCTCTACTTCTTCAGCCAGACGATGAATGGTTGCACGCGCAGACCTGACAATCTCGCCACTTTGCCTGCTTTCCTGTGCGGCAATCTGGGCAAACTGCGCTGCCTGTTGCGTGCTACGCACCACCTCATGCACTGTATCCACCATTTGATTCATGGCCATGGCAATCTGTTCGGTTTCAGTTGCTTGCTGTTGCATGTGCTGGGCTGTTTGCTGGCCTGTGACAGAAAACTGCTGCGAGGCGGCTGCCAGCTGCGCAGAAGTCTCGATAAACTGCCCAAAAATAGTGCGCAAACGAGCCTGAAGCAGCTTCATGGCCTGCATCATTTGTCCTACCTCATCATTGTGTTTTACTTCAATACGACGGGTAAGGTTGCCTCCAGCCATTTCTTTGGCTATTCCGACAATCAATGACATAGGTTCGATTACTGTTCGTTGTAACAGGACACCTGTAACAACCATCACGAGCAAGCCAAACAGACAGATAATGACAATAACAAGTGTACTATTTTGACCATACACAGCGAGCTCATCTACCAAGATCAAGCCATCTGCCGTGATATGCAATAACTGAATCTTTGCGTTGGCGATCTGACTAGCCTGTTGCGGATCATCCCGTAACAATTGCTGCACCTCGCTTATCTTCGTGAAATGTTGTTCCAGCAAACCCTGCTGTTGTGCAGAGCTGTAATAACTCACAAAAGCCGCTGCAATTGCCAGGCTGGCCAGTACCAACAAAATAGCAAACAAGCGCAGCCGCAGGCTGATATCAAAAACACTTCGCTGTTTTGGCAGCCTTGCCTTGCCGTCCGCTCGCAGCTTGGCGTAAAGTTGTTCTGCGGCCTCGATCTGGGACTTTGATGGACGCGAACGAACTGATTGATAAGCAACAATCTCACCTTGTTCATGAACCGGCGTAACATAGGCGTCGACCCAATAATAATCGCCATTCTTACAGCGATTTTTCACCACACCACGCCAGCTCTGCCCAAGCTTGACGGTATCCCACAGATCCTCAAAGGCAGCTGGCGGCATATCTGGATGGCGCACAACATTATGATTTTTACCAACCAACTCTTCTTCACTGAATCCACTGATTTCGATGAAGTCACGGTTAGCGTAAGTGATAATCCCTTTAAGATTGGTGATCGAAGTGATGGAGATATCACTACCATAGCTACGCTCATGATTGGTGACGGGCAGGTTTAACTTCATGACTACTCCTTAGCCTTTATTATTCCATGGTCACAGAAACAGCCTGGCCACATAAGATGAGGCCATCATGCTGTACGCGATGGTTTTAATTATTAGCAAATCATTATCAATGATTTAGCGATGCTGGTGAGACACGCAAAATCAACTGGATACTGTGTCACAAAAACAGACTAATTTCAATAAATCTCGAATAACACGGCAGCATAGAAATAATGAGTGCTAACGCACGCTAAGCAGCCAGGTGGCAATGCTCCCGCTTAACAAAAAGCCCAGTAAGGCAAAAACGACATAACGACGATAGCGTTTAAGCAGCGTTTGTTGAGTCAATACTGAAAGGATAAAAGGACGACTACCATCATCAGGCTGCATCAAAATACTGTGCACTGCCTTGTGTACACGCCTGGCCTGATCATCCAGGCTCACTTTCCAGGCAGCCTTGCGCACTGCCTCCCATTCTTGAAGATCAATCAGGCCGTCATTGTTACGATCAAAGCGGGCATGCAACGTAACTTGATCACGCTTCCACTCAACCAGCAAACGGCGTACATCTTCCTGGGTATTGGGCAATTCCTGTGAACTGCCTACTGTGCGGAACTGGCCGATGGCATATAAGGCATCACCAGGATGCATACGCTTTTCTGTATAGCGAAACCTTCCTGAACGTCCCCGTCTTCGCCCACCATGCCACATCGGCGTTGCACCATACCACACCTCGGTAATGGCAGGAATCACGACGGCGCCTTCTGGGTCTATGATGCAATCACCCGTCTCATCACGAAGCAAAAAAAGATCATCGCTGGTTACCTGTTGTACGGTTTGCCAACGATCCCGATGTCTGCTGTCAGAAGTTTTTTCTTCTACCTTGTAGCTATACCAGGTGCAAAGCATGCCCGACAGAGGAGACACTATAGGCGCTCCCTTGAGCAAATAACCGATACCATCCAGCTCCACATAGCCTTGGGCCGCAGAGCGCACCTTGGATGTGGGGGTATCGTCGATAATATGGTAGCGCTTGAGAAAGCGGAAAATAGCATAGAAGCCAGCAACGCCAAGCGCAATACATAACCCGGTCAAAAACCAAAATTCACCAGGCTCAAGTTGTTGGACGATCTCTACCCATGCAGGAGGGATAATAGATTCAAACACGGCTTAACCAAATAGCGCCTTGATATCCACATCCTTTTTTTCTGTCACGCTAAATTTGAGCAATTGTTTCGCATCAAAGGCAAACATGCGTGCAATTATTATCTCGGGGAATTGCTCAATCCGCACATTGTTAACGTTGACAGTTTCATTATAGAACTCACGCCGATCGGCAATGGCATTTTCCAAACCGGAGATACGCTGTTGTAGATGCTGAAAATTCTCATTCGCCTTGAGCTCAGGGTATGCCTCCGCTACGGCAAATAAATTACCCAAACCCAAACGCAGCTGTGATTCAGCAGGACCCAGCGCGCCCACATCGCCATGCTCCCGCGCCGAATAAACTGAAGAACGCGCTTGCATCACATTCTCCAGAGTTTCCTGCTCGAATTTCATATATTGTTTACATACCTCGACCAGCTTGGGCAACTCGTCATGACGCTGCTTGAGCAACACATCAATATTAGACCACGCCTTTGCAACAGCATGTTTTATTGTGACTAAATTGTTATAGATAATAATGGTATAGATGATAAAAACTGCAATCAGCCCCCAAAAGATAAACTGTCCGATACTCATACAATGCTCCCTGATATATTTTGCACGATGAATCGTGCGATATTTTTGTTAATGAGTTTAATTCAAGTGATGTGCTTGCCAGCCAATCGACCGCAATAATCAAGTTGGGCAAATCTAACAAGTCTTGCCGTCACGACCAATAAAGTAATCCGCCAATCACAGCTAACAACAAAATAAGGTACCAGACCCATGAATGCCGTTTTTTAGCATATGGATCGCGGATGGATCGTGCCGCACCAGGCGGTAACTTGGCCAAGGCGGTGAGCGAGGTGCCGAAGGGAATATTGATTCTCGCCTGTATATTGATGGCCCAGCCATTGGCATCAAGCAATGGAGCCAGATTACGCTGGCGCAGCTTCAACCAGGCGATGAACATGGAAGGCCCAGAGATGGCCAGAATAATAGCTACAAAAACCAAAGGCACCTGCCACCAGGCCAGTAACATCATTCCACCAAGCAGAGCTGCCAGGGAAGTACCAATAGCACCAATAGCAAGTCCTATTGCAGCAAAAATACCGGCAAATTTTGCAACATCGAATGGAGCAGGTGGTAATGCAGCAAACTCACCAGCCTTAGCCATTCCTTCAATGCCAGCAGACATAGAATCGTCTATAGCTTTTGCTTTGGCTTTAGCTATTTTGCCAATCTGTTCACTTATAAAACGTGCTGCACGCTTATAAGGATCGCTGAAGGCCTGGCGGATGCTAATCGGATGTACAATGACATTCACTACCATGGCATCCCAATCATTGCCCTTGCGATCTATAAATAAACCATTACGACCTACAACCAGACCATTGGCGCCACCAGCTGTCATCGCGGCAGCAACCGTTATTTTTTCATTGCCACCACGACGGCGGCAATCACAATAGACCAGAAATATCCGGCTCAATGTCGCCAGTGCAGCATGTTTGCTGACATCATTGACCTGGACACACAAATCACAGCTGCGCTGATCCAGATATAAAGTACCCACCTGAAAAATTGCTTTGTGTTGACCACTATAAAAATCAGCGAATGAAATATAATTGCGCAGCAAAACGGCAAGATCGCGCACATAACGCACCAGCCGCTCTACCTGGCCTAGCGTATCAAACAGTGGCTTGCTGGCCAGATCCATGTCAATCAGAGCTGTAAGTTTTTGTTGAAAGCCACTATTGAGCAAGTGCTGCAATTGTTCATAATCAAAACGCGCCAGCTCCTCACCAGCCTGCTCTTCAAGCCAGGCTGAATACGGTGCCAGTTTGTCTTGTATATTTCGCCAATCATCCTCACCAAGCACCGACCTCTCGCCCAGCAAGGGAAGCACTGCGGCAGCATGAAACTGCGCCAAGGCATCTGCCCAGGCCGGATTGATACCTTGAGTCAGCGGCAATATTGCATCTGCCACCACAGTAGCCAATGGAAAAGTGGCAAGTTCCTCATCTCGAATACTCAACTGCCGGGCAGCCAATAAGGCAAAATCCGCCTCGGTGCGGTTCATCGAGCTAATGGCATGCTCATCGTAGCCAGCCAAACGGCAGCGCACAAAAAAGTCATCAACCTTATCGCGCACTGCAGATAATGTGGCATAAGCATTCGCCGTCGCATCGCCCAGAGGCAAAATATTATGCTGCTCATGCTGCGCCTTCAGTAGCCAATCAAGACGCGCCTGGGCTGCAGCAAAAAACTGTGCCAGCTTGTCAGCCGAAACACCCGGCTCGCCACTGCGGTCTGTCTCACCACCAACACAGTCAATGATGTTTTCAACAAGTTCGCGCAATTCATCATCTACAACTGACGAAGCAGGCACGATACCATCTCCATTGAAAGGTTGATTAGCTGCTATCTCTTGCATTTGCATTACATCAGCCACTGATATGTGTGCAGCATCTGACTTGCCTAGACGGCTAAGCGCATACTTGGCTGATGCCAAAATTGACTTGGCATGTTCATGACTATCGTCAATAAGTGACAGCGGCAATGCCTGCATACCTTCAACGACTAAATCAAGTTCTTTGAGCAAACCATGACAGAAGTGAATGGCGGCAAGGATCTCTGGCACACGGATACGCCCATCATGATCATCATCGATGAGCTGCAAGGTTCGGCTATCAAACTCAAGCCCCTTCACAGGGCAACTAAGTGTCGCCCAGAGCTTTTTATCCAACTGCTCAAGCGCCAGCAGATCAGCACCATCTCGCAGCAAGACCTGATCAAAATCTCCGGCCCTGAAGAACTGCCATTTATGTAAAACGCCAGAAGAATCCATTGGTGCAGTCATAGTATGGGTGGAGTTTATGTTTGCCGGCCTGTTGTATGAACTTAGGGAAGATTTTTGCTTTATTTACTGATGATTCAGCTCAAGCTCAATCCTCTCCAATGCGGCCATCGGATTTTCAGCCGCTGTAACTGGCCTGCCGATCACCAGATAATCCGCACCAAGTCGCACTGCATCAGCAGGCGTGGTAATACGCCTTTGATCACCTTGTACTGACCACGATGGCCGAATCCCAGGTGTCACCAAACTAAATGAATCACCCAACTGCTTACGCAGCATCATCACTTCTTGTGGCGAACACACCACGCCATCCAGACCAGCATCACTAGCCAAGTCTGCCAGTCTGGCAACGTTATCGGCCGGAGTCCCTTGCAAGCCAATTTCACTAATATCCTGCTCACCCATGCTCGTCAGGATTGTGACGGCGATCAACAAGGGCGGCTTGCTTACATTGCTCATGGCTGCGCGTGCTGCTTCCAGCATGCGCCGTCCACCCAAGGCATGCACATTGACCATCCACACGCCAAGCTCAGCAGCCGCCCTGCATGCTCCCGCTACAGTATTAGGGATATCATGAAACTTGAGATCAAGGAAAATATCGAAACCCTGCATACGCAAAGTCTGTACAAGCTGGGGCCCACCATGAGTAAACAGTTCCTTGCCTACCTTAAGGCGACAACGTGATGGATCCAGCTTGGCAACCAATTCGAGTGCCAGGCGCGGCTCTGCGTAATCAAGTGCAATTATGATGCGTGATCCGGTGTTGTTCTGCATTGCCTACTCGCCTTCAATTACATTCGTCATCTTGATAGTTCCCCATTGCTTGCAACCTGGGCATTGCCACTCCAGTGTCTTGCCGCTATAGCCACAATTGGCGCATACATAGGCATGCTGATTAGCCAGTATGATATCCAGCAATTCCTTCAATACCAGAAATTCATGCTGTGCCTGGCAGGCACCACTAGCAAGCTTTAAGCCAACCAACTGAGCCATGCCACGGACAGATGGATATGCGCGCAGATGCTCGATCATGAATGAAGATGCGGCCTGTTCACCTTGCTGCTGGCTAATTACATCAGCCAAAGCCAACATAATTGATTGGCCACCATGACGAGACAACAGTTCGTGCAGATAGTCAATCATCTCCTTGCTGCGGCCTTGCTGCGCAAAAGCCTCCTGCAACAGCGGCAAGGTTTCAGATAGATATTCAGGATTTTGTTGTTCTACCCTGCGCAGGATGCGTACTGCAGATTTGTAGGCCTTGCCTTCCAGCTCGATGCGTCCTTCAATCAAGGTGGCGCGTATACACTGACGATCCTCCTGCAAGGCACGGCGTAACATACGCAATGCCTCACCACGTTCGCCCAGCATCAAGGCCTGCTCGGCCTGTTCACAAAAAAATTGCGCGATAACAGTACCAATATTTTCGCCCAATCCTTGCAGCTTTTGGCCTATCGACACCGCCTTTTGCCAGTCCTTTTCCTGCTGATAAATATCCAGCAACTGCATCAGTGCCTGGCGTCGATAAAAAGAACTCTCCCGCACCAATTGCTGAAATAAATTTTCAGCACGATCCAATAACCCGGCACGCATATAGTCTATACCAAGTTCATACAGGGCATGATCACGTTGCTGTCGATCTAGTGTGGGTCTGGCAATTAGATTCTGGTGTATGCGTATCGCGCGATCAACCTCACCTCGTCTGCGCAGCAGACTACCGATGGCAAAGTGGGTATCTACCGTTTCGCTGTCCACTTCCAGCATCTCGATAAATACCTCAACCGCCTTGTCAGGCTGTTCTCCAAGAAGATAATTCAAACCCTTGAAATAATCAGCTGACAAATAAGAGGCCGACTTAGCCGCAGATTTTGCATCACGCCGCCCCAGCAACCAGCCCGATAGAGCAGCTACTGGCAATAGCAGGAATAGAAGTTCGACACCCATAAAAAATTAATGACTGTCACGCAAAGGCAGCTGACGCAGATTGCGTATTTCCTGCTCGCAGGTAGTAAGTTTGCGTTGTAGCCGTGAGTTTTTGTGGCGCTGCGCAAATACCAACATCAGGCTTGCGCCCACACCAATCATGCAACCCAAAGCCAAGGCAAGAACAACTATTATTGATAGCGGTGCGGTGATAGAATCAAAATAATAATTCAGTGTCACCGAGGCAGAGTTTTGCAAGGCAAAGCTGATACCAATTGCCAGTAACAACAAGAAAAGAACAAGAATCAAAAGGCGTTTCATAGTGTCCTCACATAATGGCCTTATGGCTAACCCGTATATTTCATTTGGGCGTGAGAAAAAACTCTGATTTTATTGCCCTGACAAGGCCTCACATCAACTCAACAACTTCGCCACAATTGATACGCTTCGTTCCGCTGCATACCCCATCTTTACTAATGAAACATGCAAGCTAGTCATTGGAAATATTTACACTTTGACCCACGCGTTCACGCAACTCTTTACCAGGCTTGAAATGAGGCACATATTTTGCGCCCAACTGGACAGATTCACCAGTCTTGGGGTTGCGCCCATCGCGTGGAGGACGGTAATGCAATGAAAAACTACCAAAGCCACGAATCTCTATGCGCTCACCATCAGCCAACACTTGTGCCATTTGCTCAAGTATGGTTTTCACGGCCAATTCAACATCCTTGGAATTGAGCTGAGGCTGTTTCTGCGCCAGGATCTCAATCAGTTCCGATTTGGTCATGAACCCCCCAAAAGTAAGAAAGGCCTGCCCTTTGGCAGGCCTTCAATAACACTACTTAGTCGTTTTTGTTTTCCAATTGCTCTTTCAGCAAATCGCCCAAGGTAGGATTGGCGGCAGTTGATGCACGATGGTAATCATGCATAGCTTCAGCTTCTTCCTCACTATCCTTGGCCTTCACTGACAGGCTGATGCTACGGCTTTTACGATCCACACCCATGAACTTGGCTTCTACTTCATCGCCAACCTTGAGCAGGGTACGGGCATCATCAACGCGCTCACGCGACAACTCTGAGGCGCGCAGATAACCTTCCACACCTTCTTCCAGATCAATAACTGCACCCTTGGCATCAACTTCCCGCACCACGCCTTTAACGATGCTGCCCTTGCGGAACTCGCCAACGTAGTTGGAGAACGGATCCTTCTCCATCTGTTTGATGCCAAGCGAAATGCGTTCACGCTCAGGATCAATGGCGAGGATAATCGCCTCAACCTCATCACCCTTGCTGTAGTTACGCACAGCCTCTTCACCAGCTTCATTCCAGGCGATGTCAGAAAGATGAATCAAACCGTCGATGCCACCGTCCAGACCGATAAAGATACCGAAGTCGGTAATGGACTTGATCTTGCCGGCGACCTTATCACCCTTATTATGGCTGGAGGAGAAGGCATCCCAGGGGTTTTCTTGACATTGTTTCATGCCCAGTGAAATACGACGACGCTCGGCATCGATATCCAATACCATGACTTCTACTTCATCACCCAGCTGTACAACCTTGGACGGGTGGATATTTTTGTTGGTCCAGTCCATTTCAGAGACATGTACCAAGCCTTCCACGCCTTCCTCGATCTCAACAAAGCAACCGTAGTCAGTCAGGTTGGTTACCTTGCCAAACATGCGGGTGCCGACCGGATAACGGCGGGTAATATCGCCCCAGGGATCTTCGCCAAGCTGCTTGAGACCCAGAGAAACTCGCGTTCGCTCACGGTCAAACTTAAGTACCTTGACCTTGACCTCATCACCAACATTGACCACCTCGGAAGGATGCTTGACACGCTTCCAGGCCATATCGGTGATATGCAACAGACCATCGATTCCACCAAGGTCAACAAAGGCACCGTAGTCGGTAAGATTCTTGACTACGCCATTGACAACCTGGCCTTCTTCCAGACCTTCCAGCAGGGCATCGCGCTCTTCACTGCCCTCGGCCTCGACCACGGCACGACGGGAAACCACAACATTGTTACGCTTGCGATCAAGCTTGATAACCTTGAATTCCAGCTCCTTGCCTTCCAGGTAGGAAGGATCGCGCACTGGGCGCACATCCACCAGAGAACCTGGCAAGAAAGCACGAATATCCTTCAAGTCGACAGTAAAACCGCCCTTGACCTTATCGATAATACGACCAAACACGCTTTCACTAGCCTCAGAGGCTCGCTCCAGACGAGTCCATGATTCAGAACGCTTGGCCTTTTCGCGAGACAGACGGGTCGCACCAAAACCGTCTTCCATCATCTCCAGAGCGACATCTACTTCATCGCCGACCTGTACCTCGAGCTCGCCATTCTCATTGAAGAACTGCTCGATCGGGACAACACCTTCTGATTTGAGGCCGGCGTTGATGATCACTACATCGCTGCCTACCTGAACCACCTTGCCGGTAATGATTGCACCTGGGTGCATCTGGGAACCAACAAGACTCTGTTCAAACATTTCTGCAAAGCTTTCGCTCATCGCTCACGTACCTTGCCGTTATCTACGGCGTATGTAAAACCGCAATGTTGCCGCGGGTTGAAGTTAAAAAAACCATCCTCACCAATTGAGAATAGCCCCTACTGCATACCTAATCGTTGCTGACAAACAGCCAATACTTTGGCCATAACTTCCTCTATACCGAGCTGTGATGTATCAATAAGCACCGCATCATCCGCAGCCACAAGCGGCGAGGCGCTGCGTGTGCGATCACGCTCATCCCGCTCGGCAATCTCTTTGTAAAGACACTCAAGATTAGCACTCAATCCCTTGTCTTTCAACTGCTTATATCGTCTTTGTGCACGTACCTCGGCACTTGCCAGAAGAAATATCTTTACCGCTGCAGTGGGAAAAATTGTCGTGCCCATGTCACGGCCATCAGCCACCAGACCTGGTGGTCGCAAAAAATCCCGCTGGCGCGTCAAAAGTGCAGCACGCACTGCTGGCACAGTAGCCACCCGTGAGGCGTCATTGCCAACATGCTCGGTGCGAATATCCTGGCTAACATCTTGTCCCGCAAGAAAAATTTTTAACTCTCCCGCAGTCTGTGGTTTGAATTCCACAGGCAAGTCAGCGGCGATCCTTGCCAAAGCAGCTGCGTCATCAAAAGACACGCCCTGACGTCGTGCAGCCAAGGCCGTCAGCCGATATAGCGCACCACTATCAAGAAAATGCCAGCCAAAATGCTGGCTCAAGAATTGACCAATAGTCCCCTTGCCCACACCGCTCGGGCCATCGATAGTGATAACCGGGATCATGCGCCCTCTGCCACCAACTGCAAACCAGACTGATTGGCCAGCGCCACAAAGCCAGGAAATGAAGTATTGACGTTGGCACAGTCGGTGATGGTAATAGGGCCAGAGGCCACCAGTGCGGCCAGCGCAAATGACATGGCAATGCGATGATCACCGTGGCTAGCCACCTGGCCGCTGCCTATCTGCCCACCACGAATTACCATGCCATCCGCTGTTGGCTGCGCATCTATACCCAATGTCACAAGGCCATCGGCCATTACCTGAATCCGGTCAGATTCCTTGACCCGCAGCTCCTCGGCACCTGTCAGAACTGTCTCGCCCTCGGCGCAGGCCGCGGCAATGAACAGGGCCGGAAACTCATCAATCGCCAATGGCACTTGCTCTACTGGAATGTGTATACCCTTGAGTTTGCTGGCACGCACGCGTATATCGGCCACCGGCTCACCACCAACCTCACGCTCATTTTGCAGTTCGAGATCGGCACCCATCTGACGCAGGATATTGATCACGCCAATGCGGGTAGGGTTGATGCCCACATGCTCCAGCAGAATATCTGAGCCAGCCGCAATGGCGGCACCAACTATGAAGAAGGTAGCTGACGAAATATCAGCTGGCACATCAATCGCAGTGGCTTTGAGTCTGCCGCCGCCCTGCAGGCACACCTTATTGCCCTGTTGCTCAACGGTATAACCAAAACCACGCAGCATGCGCTCGGTATGATCGCGCGTCGGCGCCGGCTCAGTAACACAGGTCTTGCCTTCGGCATACAAACCAGCCAGCAGCAGACAGGATTTCACCTGTGCACTGGCCATCGGCATGGTGTAATCAATGCCCTTGAGTGTTTGTCCACCTTTAATCCTAAGTGGCGGCGTGCCCTGCTCGGTCGTTGCCACTATGGCGCCCATCAAACGCAATGGCTCGGTAACTCGTTTCATCGGACGCGTAGATAACGAAGCATCGCCACTCATTTCAAGGTCAAAATTCTGACCTGCCAGCAAACCGGACAGCAAGCGCATGGAGGTGCCAGAATTCCCCAGATAAAGTGGTTTAGCTGGCGGTTTAAGACCATGCATACCAACACCATGCACAGTTACACGACCTGCCTGCGGCCCCTCGATCTGCACGCCCATGGCGCGAAATACCTCCAGGGTAGCGATATTATCCTCGCCTTCGAGAAAGCCCGTGATTTGTGTGACACCCTCTGCCAAGGAGCCGAGCATGATGGCACGGTGAGAGATGGACTTATCACCAGGCACGCGAATCCGTCCCTGCAATTTGCCACCTGCGTTAGCACGAAAAATTATGTTATCTGGATTGGACATGAGCTGTTTATCAAGAATTATTGTTTAAATTCATCACGCGCCTTTTTGGCATGCGTAAAAATCTGCATCAGTTTTGCGCTATCGCCACTTGCAATGGCCTCGCGCACGATGGCCAAGTCTGTGACATAGCAATCGAGCACTTTGAGCAGTGCTTCACGATTGGCCAGACATATGTCATGCCACATGCGTGGATCACTACTGGCTATGCGGGTGAAATCACGAAAACCGCCCGCAGCAAAACGGAAGATCTCGGTATGCTCTTCCATGCGCGCCAAGGTATCGACCAGGGTAAAAGCCAACATATGCGGTAAATGACTAGTAGCCGCCAACACCTCATCGTGGTGTTGCACTTCCATCTCCACTACCTCGGCACCTGCCGCTTGCCACATCTCCCGCACCACATCGACGGCATCGACTTCAGTCTCTGCCAAGGGGGTAAGAATAACGCGACGTTTTTGATACAGCTCGGCGAAGGATGCGGCCACCCCACTGCGCTCAGTGCCAGCGATAGGATGGGCTGGCACAAAGCGGGGCGGTAAATAGCCAAAGACGCGCTGCACTGCCTCGACCACCGAAGCCTTGGTACTTCCCACATCGGTGAGTATGGTGTCGGCGGCTAAATGAGGGGCGATAATACGCAAGACCCCTCCCATTGCACCAACTGGCACAGCCAGCACCACTACATCCGCAGCTTGCACCGCCACAACCGGATCAAGCTCAGCCCGATCGATTACACCCAGTTCCAGTGCCTGTTGCAGCTGGACCGGATCACGGCCACAACCGATCACCTGAGAAACAGCACCAGCCGCTTTTAATGCCCGCGCCAGTGAGCCACCTATCAGTCCGACGCCTATGATGCAAAGCTGCTGGATCAAATCAAAGCTCGCGGTCTATGGCCTGGGCAATACCGCGCAGGGAAACCATCAGCTCAGCCAACTCCTGAGGACTGAGCGCCTGATCAGCATCGCACCATGCCTCACATGGAGTAGGATGCATTTCCACCAGCAGGCCATCAGCACCTGCAGCAATTGCTGCCCGTGAAAGTGCCGGCACCATCCATGCCTTGCCACCGGCATGACTAGGATCGACTATGACTGGCAGATGTGTCTCCTTCTTCAACACAGGTATAGCCGTTACATCGAGCATATTACGGTAATAGGTTTCAAAACTGCGCACACCACGCTCGCAGAAAATGATGTTGTGATTACCACCAGCAGCAATATACTCCGCCGCCATCAGCCATTCTGAAATAGTCGCAGACATGCCACGTTTCAAGATCACTGGTTTGGATAGCCGCCCGACTTCCTTGAGCAGATCGAAATTCTGCATATTGCGCGTACCGATCTGGATTACATCGACATCATATTGCATGAAGGCATCTATCTGCCGCACATCCATCAACTCGGTGACAATGGGTAGATTATATTTGTCTGCCGCCTTGCGAAACATCCCCAGGCCTTCAACACCTGCACCCTGAAAGGTATAGGGGCTGGTGCGTGGTTTGAAGGCGCCACCACGCATCAGCCTACAACCCGCAGCAGCGACATATTTGGCCGCCTCATCCATCTGTTGCTGCGTCTCGACCGAGCATGGCCCACCGATAATCTGTATCTTTTTGCCACCAAGCGGGATGCCCTTAATATCAACTACCGTAGCCTGTTGATGATAGGAACGCGCCACTATCTTATATGGCTTCATTACCCGGATTACCTGTTCGACGCCAGGCAGAGCCTGTAATAATTCCTTGTCGATCTTGCTCTCATCGCCGATCGCACCAATAACTGTGCGCTCCACGCCACGCGAGATATTACTGCCCAGCCCCCAGCTTTTCAGTCGCTGATTAACTGTCTCGATCTGCTTGTCAGTAACCTGCTTGTGCATGATAATAATCATGGATTCATCACTCTTTTCTGCATAAATGATTAACGGCCCAGCACCTTGGTCAGGGCCACGAGAAAGCGCTCATTTTCTTGCGGCAAACCCACTGTAACGCGCAGATGATCGGGCATGCCGTAATTGGCAACAGGACGCACAATAACCCCCTCCCGCAGCAAGGCATCAAACAGCGGTGCGGCAGGTTGCCCGACATCCACACTGACAAAATTGCCTACCGAAGGGATATAGGCAAGCCCCATTGAGTCAAAGCCAGCGATTAATTGTTGCATCCCTGCAGCATTGAGCTCCAATGTCTGCTGCAAATGTTCATCATCATCCAGCGCTGCAGTTGCCGCCGCCAAGGCCAGACTGTTGACATTGAAAGGAGGGCGGATGCGATTCAATAAATCAGCCACCTCGGGATGGCAAACCCCATAACCTGCACGCAGTCCCGCCAGGCCGTAGCATTTTGAAAAAGTGCGCGCGACGATAAGATTTGGATAACGATCTACCCAGGTAATGGCATCGGGATAAGCTGTCGCGCCCATCGCTGGAAAGCTGGCATACTCAAAATACGCCTCGTCCACCAATACCATTACGTGCTCTGGCAAATCAGCAATAAAAGATTCAAGTTCATCCGCTGCCAACCAGGTTCCCGTTGGATTATTTGGATTGGCGATAAAAATAAGACGGGTGCGATCAGTTAGCGCTGCACACATCGCTTCCAGATCATGTCCCCAATTTATTGCTGGCACCACCACGGCACGCGCACCCACTGCCTGAGTGAGTATGGGATACACCGCAAAGGCGTGCTCAGAGAAGACGACCTCATGTTCTGCCGTGACAAAAGTACGCACAGCAAAGTCCAGCACATCACTGGAACCATTGCCGAGGATCAGCTGAGCAAGCTCAACTCCCAAGCGAGCAGCCAATTTTTCCTTGAGAATAAAGCCATTACCATCAGGATAGAGCCAGATATCCTCAAGTGTTTCGCGGGCGGCGCGCAAGGCAAAGGGGCTGGGGCCCAACGGATTTTCATTGGAAGCCAGTTTAATGATGTTGCTAATACCCAGTTCGCGCTCCAGCTCCTCGATAGGCTTGCCGGGCTGATAAGCTTTTAGCTGTCGTACGCCCGGCACAGCCAGGGCAAGAAAATCAGTTACCATTCAATAGCGCCTTGGGATAGGAACCGAGAAGCTTGAACAATGAGGCCTCTGCCGCCAGCTCCTGCAATGCAACTGCCACCCGACTTTCTTCGGCATGGCCTTCGATATCGAGAAAAAACACATATTCCCACATGCCCTGACGGGAGGGGCGTGATTCAATACGGCTCATGGAAACACCATGCTGCGCCAAGGGAGCAAGCAAGTGGTACAAGGCACCAGGCTTGTTGCGGGTAGCCACCAGCACCGATGTTTTGTCCTTGCCGGAGGGCGGCACCGACTTCCGTCCAAGTACCAAAAAACGCGTGGTATTATCGGGCTGGTCCTCGATGTTTTGCGCCAGCACAGACAAGCCATACAAACCAGCAGCAACCTCACCGGCAATCGCAGCTGCGCCATCTTCTATTGTTGCACGCCGCGCAGCCTCCGCGTTGCTGCTCACATCGATACGCTCCACACCTGGTAAATTGGTATCAAGCCAGGCACGACACTGCAATAATGACTGGCTATGCGAATAAATCCGGCGCACCTCGGCAAGGTCGCGCATGCGTCCCATCAAATGTTGATGGATGCGCAACTCCACCTCGCCAGCAACCTTCAGAGGCGTATCAAGCAGAATATCCAGGGTATGTCCGACAATGCCACCAGTTGAATTTTCCACCGGCACAACACCGTAATCCGCACTACCCGCCTCGACCTCACGAAAGACTTCGACAATCGTTGGCAAGGAAATAGTTTGCACTGAATGACCAAAATGTTTCAGTGTAGCGGCCTGGGTAAATGTCCCCTCCGGGCCAAGATAGGCGACACGCATCGGCCGCTCCAGTGCTAGACAGGCCGACATTATCTCGCGAAAAAGTCGCGCCATCTCCTCGCCTGGCAGCGGTCCCTGATTGCGCTCCACTACCTTGCGCAAAATCTGCGCCTCGCGCTCCGGCCGATAAAAAACTGCCCGCTCAGCATCGGCAGCGATCTTTACCTGCGCCACCTCTTGCGCCAGCCCAGCCCGCTCATTGATCAATGCCTGGAGTTGCTCATCCAGGACATCGATACGTTCGCGAATTATCTGCAAGCGTGCATCACTCATGACATCAGGCAATAACGCGGACAGACAACACGCCATCAATGGCAGCAATATCATTGACGACAGTCGCAGGAATTGCGCGATCCACATCGACAACGGTGTAAGCCAGCTCGCCACGAGACTTGTTGACCATATCAATGATATTCAAACCGGCCTTGCCCAAATCGCTGGATATCTGGCTCAAAACATTGGGCACATTGGCGTTGGCCACGGTTAACCGATACGTGCCCTCACTACGAGCCTGCACGACCTCGGGGAAATTCACGGAATTTTTTATATTGCCGTTTGCCAGATAATCACGAACCTGCTCGGCCACCATTACCGCACAATTATCTTCCGCCTCTTTCGTTGAAGCGCCAAGATGCGGCAGGGCTACCACGCGTGGATGATTTATCAGCAGCCTGGTGGGGAAATCGCAAACATAACCATAGGCCTCGCCACTATCAATGGCGGCAACCATGGCCTCATCATCGACTATCCCCTTGCGGGCAAAATTCAACACCACCAAACCCTTTTTGGCCTTACTCAAACGCTCGGCATTGAGCATATTGCGCGTAGCATCAATCAAAGGCACATGGAAAGTAATGAAGTCAGCCTGGGCCAGCATTTCATCAAAGCTATTGGCTTTTTGCACCTGTGAGGACAGACTCCAGGCTCCTTCCACCGTAATCCCCGGGTCAAAACCAATCACCTTCATACCCAATGCAATCGCTGCATTGGCGACCTCGCGACCAATAGCGCCCAGACCGACGACACCCAGGGTACGACCAGGCAATTCAAAACCGGCATATTTTTTCTTGCCAGCCTCGGTTTGTTTGTCGATGCTGACATCATCACCTTCCAGCCGACGGGAAAAGTCTCGTGCTGTGCAAATATTGCGACAGGCAATCAACATACTGGCTATGACCAGCTCCTTGACGGCATTGGCGTTGGCTCCCGGCGCATTGAAGACCGGAATACCACGCTGACTCATCTGCTCAACAGGGATATTATTCACCCCTGCGCCTGCCCGCCCGATAGCCTTCACCGAAGCAGGGATTTCTATTTCATGCATCTTGAAAGAGCGCACTAAAATGGCATCTGGCTGCTCGATTTCCGAGGCGATCTCATAATCATTAGCAGGCAAACGCTCAAGCCCGGCAACCGATATATTATTCAGCGTCAAAATTTTGTACATATCACTTCCTGACCTAAAGACCATCAACCATTGCGCAGAGCAAAATCGTGCATGAAGTCCACTAGTGTGTCCACACCCTGTTCCGGCATGGCGTTATAAATGCTGGCACGCATACCGCCGACAGAACGATGGCCTTTCAGCGTGGCCAGGCCAACTTTTTTAGCTTCCTGCAAAAACAGTTCATCGAGTTCGGCGCGCGGCAAGGTAAAAGGTATATTCATCCAGGAACGGCAATGTTTTGCCACTGGATTTTGATAGAAACCATGTGATCCATCGATTGCAGCATACAGTTTCTCCGCCTTGCGCTGATTGATCTCTCCCATGGCAGACAAACCACCCAGATCCTTGAGCCACTCGAATACCAGACCGGCCATATACCAGGCATAAGTGGGAGGAGTGTTGTACATCGATCCATTATCGGCATGTGTCTTGTAATCCAGCATTGAAGCCAGGCCAGCAGGCGCTTTGCCGACAAGATCATCGCGTATGATCACGATGGTCAAACCAGCCGGGCCAATATTTTTCTGCGCGCCAGCATAAATCACCCCAAACTGGCTGACATCCAGCGGCCGACTGAGTATGGTGGACGACATATCGGCCACCAGCGGCACATCACCCGTCGCAGGAATGTAATCGAATTCCACGCCACGAATCGTCTCGTTGGGGCAGTAATGCACATATGCAGCATCGGTTGACAGTTTCAGCTCGGGCTGGGCAGGCACCGTAGTGTAATTACCCACCGAGGTGTCGGCAGCGACATTCACCGTACAGAATTTTTTCGCTTCGGCCAAAGCCTTTTTCGACCAATCGCCAGTATTGATGTAATCAACTGTGGTCTTCTCGCCCAGCAGATTCATTGGCAACATGGCAAATTGCTGTGAGGCGCCGCCTTGCAGGAACAACACCTTGTAATTATCGGGGATCGCGAGCAGCTCACGCAGATCGGCCTCGACCTTGGCGGCAATGGACATATATTCCTTGCCACGATGGCTCATCTCCATCACCGACATACCACTGCCATTCCAGTCCAGCATCTCATCCCGCGCCCGTTCTATAACGGCCTGCGGCAACATCGCTGGACCTGCACTAAAATTGAATACACGCGCCATCCTATCCCCCAAACGTTATTTGCCAGACATTATTTCTCAGTGACCGCTTCTTCATCGGCGGCGTCATCGTCATCGCTCTCACCACTTTCTGCGATACGCTCAAGTGCAACAAGCTTTTCTCCAGCACCCAGCCGGATCAGGGTCACACCCTGAGTATTACGACCCAACACCGACACCTCGGACACCCGTGTGCGCACCAAGGTACCGCCATCTGTCACCAACATGATTTCATCACTTTCCTGTACCAGCACGGCAGAGACAACTGCACCATTACGCTTCGAGGTCTGAATGGAAATAACACCCTGGCCACCGCGACCTTGCAAGCGGTAATCACCGATCGGCGTGCGCTTGCCGTAACCGTTTTCAGTAGCTGTAAGCACATCACCCTCTGCCGCCACCATCAATGAGACCACTCGCTGATCCTGCTGCAGACGAATACCACGCACTCCACGTGCCACCCGACCCATAGATCTAACATCAGACTCATTGAAACGTATCACCTTGCCCGCATCGGTAAACAACAGGATGTCACGCGAACCATCGGTCAGACTCACACCGACCAGTTGATCATTCTCCAGCAAACTCACGGCAATAAGGCCATTGCTACGAATATTGGCATACTCCTGCAAGGGCGTTTTCTTCACCGTGCCGCCTGCTGTGGCCATAAAGATATACTGCCCATCGACAAATTCACGAATGGACAGAATGGCATTGATACGCTCGTCCTTTTCCAATGGCAACAAGTTGACAATCGGCCGCCCGCGCGCACCATGCCCTGCCTGTGGCAGCTCATAGACCTTCTTCGCATAAACGCGGCCACGGCTGGAGAAGCAAAGAATCGTATCGTGCGTATTGGCAACAAACAGCTTGTCGATGAAATCTTCTTCCTTCACCGAAGAAGCCGCCCGCCCACGCCCGCCGCGACGCTGGGCCCGATAATCGGTCACTGGCTGCGATTTGACATAACCCCCATGCGATAGTGTTACCACCACATCTTCTTCACTGATCAAATCTTCCATCGACAGATCTTCATACGTAGTACGAATCTCAGTGCGGCGTGGATCAGCGTACATATCACGCACCTGCTCCAGCTCCTCACGGATCACCTCCATCAGACGATCCGGATCGTGCAGGATATGCAACAGACTGGCGATGGTCTCCAGCAACGTGCGGTATTCATCAATAATCTTGTCCTGCTCAAGGCCGGTAAGTCTATGTAAGCGCAGATCCAAAATAGCCTGAGCTTGAGCCTCTGACAGACGATAACCCCCCTCAACCAGACCAAACTCTTTGGCCAGACTTTCAGGACGCGAAGATTCGGCACCGCCTCGTTCCAGCATCTCTATTACTATGCCAGGTAGCCATAACTGCGAGAGCAAGCCCGCCTTGGCCTCGGCCGAATTCGATGATTTTTTGATGAGTTCGATAACAGGATCGATATTGGCCAGCGCGATCGCCAGCCCTTCCAGCACATGTGCCCGTTCACGCGCCTTACGCAGCTCGAACAAGGTACGCCGCGTCACCACCTCACGGCGGTGGCGAACAAAGGCCTCCAGCAACTGCTTGAGATTGAGCAGACGCGGCTGGCCATCAAGCAGTGCGACCATATTGATACCAAAGACATTCTGCATGGCCGTTTGTTGGTACAGGTTATTGAGCAGCACATCGACGTTCTCGCCACGCTTCAGCTCAATCACCATGCGCATGCCGTCCTTGTCGGACTCATCACGCAGCTCTGAAATACCTTCGAGCTTCTTTTCCTTGACCAGCTCGGCAATACGCTCCAACAGACGTGCCTTGTTGACCTGATAAGGCAGCTCATTCACCACTATGCGCTGACGACCTGAAGCCATTTCCTCGATTTCGGCGCGGGCACGAATATGGATGCGACCACGTCCCGTGTGATAGGCCTCATGGATGCCTCTGGCACCATTGATAATACCGGCCGTTGGTAAATCAGGCCCGGCAATATGCTGCATCAACTCGCTGATACTGATATCTGGATTTGCCATCAGAGCCAGACAGCCATTGATGACCTCACCAAGATTGTGCGGCGGGATGTTCGTTGCCATGCCAACTGCAATACCGGCAGAGCCATTGACCAACAGATTGGGGAAGCGCGCCGGCAATACCGCTGGCTCATGTTCGGAGCCATCATAATTTGATACAAAATCGACGGTTTCCTTCTCGATATCGGCCATCAGCTCATGGGCAATACGCGCCATGCGCACCTCGGTGTAACGCATCGCTGCTGGTGAATCACCATCGACCGAACCGAAGTTGCCTTGTCCATCTACCAGCATGTAGCGCAAGGAGAAGGGTTGAGCCATGCGCACGATCGTGTCGTACACGGCCGAATCGCCGTGTGGATGATATTTACCGATGACATCACCGACCACACGAGCAGATTTTTTATAGGGTTTATTCCAGTCATTACCCAGTTCGCGCATGGCATGCAGCACACGGCGATGCACAGGCTTGAGGCCGTCACGTGCATCGGGCAGCGCGCGACCAACAATCACGCTCATGGCGTAATCAAGATAAGACTGCTTCATCTCCTCCTCGATGTTGATCGAGAGGACTTCTTTTGCAAACTCAGCCATCGAAAAATCTAATCCTTATCTGCCCTTGCACACCAGAGCCAAGCGGGCTTGACGGCGCCCAGCTGTCATAGCGTGGGCGTGGGCCAAGCTGGCGGATTGTATCATAGCTAAAGCCTATGGCTGCTGCATCAAGGCCGCCATTTTCTCTGCATTGGGCTGCAACACCACCCCACGCTCAGTAACTATAGCGCCTATAAGCCCTGCTGGAGTCACATCAAAAGCCGGATTCCAGGCTGAAGCCCCATTAGCTGCTACCTGCCGCCCAGCCAGGGTCAAGACCTCATCGGCAGAGCGGTCTTCAATGGGAATCAAATCACCGCTGGCCAACGACATATCTATCGTCGAGGTTGGCGCCACCACCATGAATTTCACTCCATGATAGCGGGCATTGATGGCAGCACTATAAGTACCTATTTTATTCGCCACATCACCATTGGCGGCAATGCGATCAGAACCAACAATCACCCATGTCACCTGCCCCTGCTTCAGCAGATGCGCCGCAGCCCCATCGACCAGCAAGGTCACCGGAATCCTGTCCTGCACCAACTCCCATGCGGTCAAGCGCGCTCCCTGCAACCAGGGTCGTGTCTCATCGGCATAAACATGGTGGATGCGGCCAGCTGTATAGGCACTGCGTATCACCCCCAGGGCTGTGCCATAGCCGCCGGTAGCCAAAGAGCCGGTATTGCAATGTGTCAATACCGCACCACCTTCGATCAGGGCTGCACCCAATTCTCCCATACGATAATTGGCCGCGATATCCTCTTCATGAATTGCCACAGCCTCAGCCAGTAACGTGGTTTCCGGATTACCAGTGCCCATATCGGCAATCAAACGTTCCATACGCGAGAGCGCCCAAAACAGATTCACTGCCGTAGGCCGAGCCGCCGCCAAATACGCGATATCCTCCTTGATTGCCCCACGCCATGCCTCGCCCGCAGTGTTATAACTCTGACGAGCTGCCAATACCACGGCATAGGCGGCTGTCACCCCGATGGCTGGAGCACCACGCACCACCATCTCACGGATAGCATCTGCCACGGCGCGAGGCTCGGTATAGGAAAGATAAGCAGACTGTTGCGGCAAGATGCGCTGATCGAGCAAATGCAGCTGTTCGTTCCGCCACAAAACTGCGCGTATATTGTCGTGTGACATATTCATGATATTCGAGATATTTGATGCCTGAAAACACGACATCCTACCCGAATTCAATGCATAGGCGTAGAGAGAACAACAAGAAAATGACAAGCAAGCCTGGCTCGCAGATTTCACCATGGAGTGAGCAAAGGCAGAGCGTGCGCCGCGTACCAATCAATAAATATATTTCTTTGATTCCATCACATCAGTCCTGGCTGGCCGCTTGCCCACCAACTTTATCCTGATATTTTTTCAGTGCTGACATAACTGAATCCAGCGCCCTGTCCATAAGCGGCTTTTCATCGGCAAGGGAAACTTGCCCATTGGCAAGTGCAGTAACCAGTTGTTGAAGATTGATATCCCGCACCACCTTGAAGAAGCGGTCAACAAAGACATATTCGCCCATCACCACACTCTTCCACGCCAATTTGCCACGGCGCACGCGTCCATTTTCATCAGTGAAGTTAAGCCAGCTGCCCACCTCAAGCTCACGCGCCATGCTGGCATAAGTGGCATACTGCTCAGCCCACTGCCGATCCTCTTCCTGCCCGGCAGGCATCTCGGAGGACATGACAATTTCTTCCGTGAAAGGCCCTTTGTCCGCTGATGTTGTTGCAGCTGCCGTTTGATCTGCTGCGGCTGAATCCTCGCTCTCTGCCTGCATGAGCACAGCTGATGCAACTTCTTCCGCTGGTGCCATGACCGGCTGCTGGCGGGTACTGGTCGGCGCAGGCAAGGGCAGATCGTCGAGCAAGGTACCCAGTTCCTTGGCCGACATGACACGTCCAGCAGTCTGGCGAACCTGCTCTGCTTCTAGCAAGACAGGCTTCCCAGCTCGCTGTTCAGCGACTGGCTTGAGTGAAGCTGTTGGGGTTGCGGGCTTTTCTACCTCTCTACTACGCAAACCCTCCAAATGGCACTCTTCCAGTGCCTTGAAGAAGCGCTGACTTTCCTCTGCGGGCAGATTGGCAACCACGCTGAAGCGGCGCAAATCGACCAGTAATGAAGGCAACAACCTTGCCAGTGCCTTGCGCTCTACAGCGCCTTGCTTCGGCTGCAGGCTGTCTACCAGGGTGGTAGCCAAAGCAGCGGCACGCTGCCAAGCCTCACACTTGCTACCACTTGCGCGGTAAAGCTCGACCAAATGTTCACTCCAGGCACCCTCCAACAACTCCCTGACAGCATCTGGCAAGATATCCACTGCCAGCAAGGGAGCCATCGCCTCACTGGCGGTAGCGTGTGACTGTTCCAGGGTGATCCGCACTTGTTCAAGCTGTGCCTGCTCCTGCGTGTAAAATTCCTGCAATTCCTGTCTTAATTCGGCAAAAAGCAGCAGATCATCGTCAAATTCCTGCAAGATACGGCCAACAATCAGTTCGATTTTGCCAAACACTGGCGAAGTGGTGACATCCGCCACCTCATCCAGCCCCATACCGGCACGCGCAAGCTCATTAAGCAATAAACGTGCTGGATGGCTTTTCTTGCCAAAAAAATTCCGATCAAGCAAGGCCACCTTCAACATGGGGATCTGCAGCCGTGCCAATACTCCCTTGACTGCAACCGGCAATTCCGGATCGTCGAGGATGAAGTCAAACATCATGCCGACAACATCGATGATATCGGCCTGATTCTGGCTGAACTCACGCCCACTGCCCAAACCCTGCTGCTGGATATTCATTTGCAACTGGTTGCGCAGATTGGATAACTCATCGGAAGATACCGCAGCAGCAAAATGTGGCTGCAGCGCCGACAGGCTGGTCAATACCTCGTCCACGGAAAACGCTGCTGCCACCGTTTCTTCTCTACTCAAGGGTGCATCACTGTGTTGATCACGCTGTACGGCGAGCAACTGTTGCATCAAGGTAAAGGTTTCCATTTGCTCAGCCGACAACTCAACCGCCTGACGGGTCTCATTGTTTGGCTGCGCCACGGATGCACTAACTGCTTGGCCGTTATGCGAATGAGCTGCCCCACGTGAGCGACCAGATACCTTTACAACACTGGAAGTCTGTGGGCGACCCTGTAAATCCGGCAACACGCCGCCGCGCGCGAAAATGGTATTGGCGGCGGAGTAAAAGACATCCAGGTGCTGGACGACAATCTTGTCAAAGAGCTTGTAGACAACCAGCCTGGCAGTGAGCTCCATGGCAACCATAGCGATTGCGGCACGAAAGGACTCACATAGCGCTGCCGGATCGAAAGGGTTTTCTTCTTCGCTGGGTTCCTTGTCGACATCACCATCCTGGGTAGCTGTTTGCACGCGCCTGTTCAGACAATACAGCGCATCGGCATATAAATCCCTGGCCTTATCAACCATGTTGCGCAGGGCAATTGTCTCTTCAAGATCAGCATCATCAATCAGAGCTAATTCCAGCATGACGGGCTCATCCGAACCACCCTGCTCGCCATTTAAGGCGGCACTGAATTCTATCTGATATTGTGTGTTGAATTTCTCCAGCAGGGCTTCCTTGCGCAAGCGTAGCTCGCGCATAAGATCGAAATAAACAGCTTGCTGCGCGTTATTTTCGGCCTTGTTGGCCAGATCAAACAAGGCATCATCAACCTTGTTGAATAAGGTATTCAATAATGGCTGCAACTGCTTTTCAGCATTGAGCCTGGCACTTTGTACCAATGGCGGCAGAGCAGTTCCTTTGGCTCCTGTCGCATCGGTGCGTACATTGAAAGGCAGCACATTCAGTGAATTGCTCATAATGCACCTCCGGACGGATGGACCTGTTTTTCATTCTGTTCTCATACAAATTAGACCAATCCCCACTTACCTACCGTGACGCACACGACACTATTCATATGATGCAGCTCACACTATCGCCGGGGTTAGCCAGAAACCCCATTGGCGTACCCCATAACACGGCTGGCTTGTAAGCCGCTATGCCGCCCTGTATCTTTCGCCCATGCAAAACATCGACACTCTCATCCACGCGCGCTGGGTCATCCCGGTCGAACCGGCTCACCTGGTGCTTGAACAGCATAGTATTGCGATCGGCCAAGGTCGTATTCTCGAAATATTGCCTTCCGTGCTAGCCAGGCAAAAATATCATGCAATAAGCGAAGTGAGCCTGCCTGAACACGCCTTGATGCCAGGCCTTATCAATGCACACACCCACGCGTCGATGAGCCTGTTCCGTGGTCTGGCCGATGACCTGTCACTCATGGACTGGCTTAACCAGCATATCTGGCCAGCGGAGTCACGTTGGGTCAGTGAAGAATTCGTCCGTGAAGGCATACAGCTGGCGATGGCTGAGATGCTGCGCAGCGGCACGACCTGTTTCAATGATATGTATTTTTTCCCTGATACTACTGCCCGCGCTGCCAGCCAGGCCGGAATGCGCGCCGTGGTTGGGCTGATCGTCATTGATTTTCCCAGTGCCTGGGCGCAACATGCCGATGAATATCTGCATAAGGGAATTCAGGTTCATGATCAGTACCATGCCGACTTGCTGATCACCACCACCTTTGCCCCGCACGCCCCTTACACCGTGGCCGATATACCCTTACAGAAAGTCGCCATGTATGCCGAAGAGATGGATATTCCCATCCACATGCATATTCATGAAACTGCACACGAGGTCACGCAAGCCCTGGCTGAGCACAGTCAACGCCCATTGCAACGCCTGGCCGAACTTGGACTGATGTCACCGCGCCTGCTGGCCGTGCACATGACCCAGCTTGAAGATGAGGATATCAGCACGATAGCTATGGCTGGCGCTCATATAGTCCACTGCCCCGAGTCCAATCTAAAACTGGCCAGTGGCTTTTGCCCAGTCCATAAACTACTGCTTGCAGGTGTCAATGTCGCCCTGGGCACCGATGGTTCTGCCAGTAACAACGATCTCGACATGTTTACCGAAATGCGCACTGCCGCCCTGCTTGCCAAGGGTGTTGCCGGTGATGCCAGCGCCCTGCCCGCTTTTTCAGCGCTGCAGATGGCTACCATCAACGGTGCCCGTGCGCTGGGTCTGGAGCATGTCACAGGTTCACTGCAAGCAGGCAAGGCCGCTGATATCATTGCCGTGCGCCTGGATGAGATTGAAACCCAACCGCTGTACCATCCGGTCTCACAACTGGTTTATGCCGCCAGTCGCGACAAGGTGAGCGATGTATGGGTGGCAGGTCGCCGACTGCTGAAAAATCGTCAACTCACCACTCTGGATGAAAACCACCTGCTGGCCTGTGCAAAAAAATGGCGTGAACGCATCTGGCAAAACAAGGTAGAAAATGAATCATGAATACAGCCAACGTCGATTATGTAGAGATCAAAAAATTCGAAGAGCTCGCTTCACGCTGGTGGGATCCTGACAGTGAGTTCAAACCACTGCACGACATCAACCCATTGCGGCTGGACTACATCGATCAACGCGCCTTACTGAGCGGCAAGACAGTGCTGGATGTTGGTTGTGGCGGCGGCATTCTGGCTGAGAGTTTGGCGCAACGCGGTGCCAGGGTGATGGGGATCGACATGGGCGAAGCGCCGCTGGAAGTCGCCCAGCTACACAAGCTGGAATCTGGTGTTGAAGTGGATTACCGCCGCACCACCGCTGAACAATTGGCTAGCGAGATGCCGGCCTATTTCGATGTCGTCACCTGCATGGAAATGCTTGAGCATGTGCCTAATCCGGCCTCTGTCATCGCTGCCTGCGCAGCCTTGGTCAAACCAGGTGGACAGGTGTTTTTCTCCACTATAAATCGCAACCCCAAAGCCTATCTATTTGCCATAATCAGTGCTGAATACCTGCTGCGCCTACTACCCAAGGGCACGCATGATTTTGCCAAATTCATCCGCCCTTCAGAGCTGGAGCCAAGCATTCGTCAGGCAGGCTTGCAGCTACGCGAGCTCACCGGCATGAGCTACAATCCACTGACCCGCAACTACAGTCTGGAGCGTGATCTGGATGTCAACTATCTCGCCTGGTGCACAAGGGATAGCTAAGCTGTGAGCGTGGTCAGACCCTCCAACAAAAAACTCAAAACCATACTTTTCGATCTCGACGGCACCCTGGCCGATACCGCACCCGATCTGGCCTATGCACTCAACCAGACGCTGCAGGAGGCCGGCCGCACACCACTGCCTTATGAACTCATTCGACCCGTCGCCTCCCATGGTGCCGCTGCATTGCTGCAACTTGGTTTTGGTACTGACATGGCTGAGCAGGAACTCAGCAAATTACGCAATTTCCTGCTCGATGTATATCTACAAAACATCACACGTGAATCGGTTTTGTTTGCCGGCATCAGCGAATTGTTGGCCGCCATTGAGCAACAAGGACTCAACTGGGGCGTGGTCACCAATAAACCAGCCTACCTGACCATGCCACTAATGCGCGAACTTGGCCTGGCAGAGCGCGCCATCACCATCATCAGCGGCGATACTCTGCCGCAGTGCAAGCCCCACCCAGCGCCCATGTGGCAGGCCTGCAAGGAAGCTGGCAGCGAGGTTGATGAATGCCTGTATCTGGGCGATGCTGAGCGCGACATTATCGCTGGACGCGAGGCAGGCATTACTACCGTCGTGGCGCTTTATGGCTATATTGATAAACACGAACAGCCGCACAAATGGGGCGCTGATATGCATATCAACAAGCCAACAGACTTATTGCAGTGCTTAGACTGAGAGCTGCAAATCAGCCTGGAAAACAACAGTGCCAACTACCGATAACCTAAGCCTGCTGATACTCGCCATATTATTGGCTGCTGCCTGCGGTGCATTCATCACCTATTTACTGCTCAATCGTCGGGCCATGCGCCTGCATGCAGACAATATTCGTCTGCAAGTCGAGCTGGAGTCTGCGCAACTTGCCGCCAGTGAAAAAAACACTGCCCTACAGCAGGTGCGGGACAATCTGACCGGGACATTCAGCTCACTGGCCAGCGAGGCACTCAAACATAACAGTACTGAATTTCTGCGCCTGGCAGAGGAAAATCTGAAACAGTTTCAAATCCAGGCCAAAGGTGAACTGATACAACGCGAACAGGCAGTAGAAAATCTGGTCAAGCCCATCCGCGAAGCCCTGAATAAAACCGAGCAACAGCTGCATGGCATGGAAAAAAGTCGTGCCGAGGCGCATGGCTCACTGAGCAAGCATCTGGAATCCCTGGCCGAGGCACATCGCCTGCTGCAAGGTGAAACACGCAATCTGGTCCAGGCCCTGCGCCGGCCGGAAGTGCGTGGCCAATGGGGTGAGATGACGCTCAAACGTCTGGCTGAATTGGCCGGCATGGTCAAGCACTGTGACTTCTACGAGCAAGAACAGGTCAACACCGATGAAGGTCGTCTGCGACCCGACATGATTATCCGCATGCCCGATAGCCGTGAGATCATTGTCGATGCCAAGACCCCGTTGGACGCCTATCTTTCAGCAATTGAGGCTGATAGCGATAACAAGCGCCAGCATGAACTGGATCGCCATGCGCGCAAGCTACGCGAACGTGTACGCGAACTCTCTGCCAAGGCCTACTGGCAGCAATTCGCAAACACCCCTGATTTTGTTGTGCTGTTTATCCCAGGCGATCAATTCCTTTCCGCTGCTCTCGAACGCGATCACAAACTGCTGGAAGATGCCCTGGTCGATAAGGTGATACTTGCTACGCCCACCAGTTTTGTCGCCCTGCTGCGCGCCGTGGCCTACGGCTGGCGACAACAAGCCCTGGCAGAAAATGCCGAACAGATCCGCAAGCTAGGTGAAGAGCTGTATGGCCGTGTCAACACCTTCACCGAGCACCTCGCTCGGTTGGGGAAAAGTCTGGAAAACAGCGTAAGCAATTTCAACAAAACTGTAGGCACGCTCGATGCACGGGTATTGCCAAGCATGCGACGCTTCACTGAAATGGGCATTACAACAAAAAAAGAAATCACCGATATCGCACAAATCGAAATCGCTGCACGCGAAATGAATTTGCATGACGATGACAAAAGCTGACCGCTTGGCAGCGGCCTATGCCCACTGTGAGCAGAAAGCTCGCTCCCATTATGAAAATTTCCCGGTGGCCTCACACTTGTTGCCCAAACACTTACGCCAGCCGATTGCTGTTATCTATACATTTGCCCGTACAGCTGATGATCTGGCTGATGAAGGCGAGACAAATCCGGCACAACGCCTGCAGCTTTTGACCGAAATGGCGAATGCCCTGGATGACATCACGCGTGGCATAGCTGGCAAACAGCCGGTTTTTATTGCGCTTGCCGATGTTATTGAACAGCATAATTTACCCGTGCAGTTGTTCCATGATCTGCTCTCCGCTTTTCGTCAGGATGTGACACAAAAGCACTACGCTGATTTTGCCGCCGTACTCGATTACTGCCGTCGCTCTGCCAATCCCGTCGGCCGTTTATTACTGCACCTGCAAAATGAAGACAGCGAGCAAAATATTGTGCTTTCTGATCGTGTCTGCACAGCCTTGCAGCTCATCAATTTTTATCAGGATCTAGCACAGGATTATGCAGAAAACCAGCGCATCTACATCCCGCAGGATGAGATGCAGCAATACGGCATCACAGCAGAACACTATGCAGAACAACGCAATGATCTGGCTTTGCAGCAGCTGATGCAGTTGCAATACCAACGCGCTCGCAGACTCATGCTCGATGGAGCAGTACTTGGCCAGCGCCTACAGGGACGTTTTGGTCTGGAGATCCGTCTTATTATTGCTGGTGGTCTACGCATTTTGGACAAAATGACAAAACTAACAAGCACAGATCCTTTTGCCCGCCCTCGCCTACGCCGCATCGAATGGCCTGTGCTACTCTGGCACGCCTTAAGCAGCAACCGGGATATCCACAGATGACCCCTGATCAATACTGCCAGCATAAAACCGCCCATAGTGGCTCCAGCTTTTATTACAGTTTTTTGTTTTTACCCGCCGCACAGCGCCGCGCCATCACAGCCCTATATGCCTTTTGCCGCGAAGTGGATGATGTGGTGGATGAATGTCAGGATACAAAAACAGCACAGACCAAACTTGATTGGTGGGAGCATGAAATTTCCCGGCTCTATGCCGGTAAGCCACAACATCCGGTTACTCATGCCTTGCAAGCCGTTATTGCTAATTATCGCTTGCCAGAGGAGCAATTTCAGGAAATTATCGATGGCATGCGGATGGATCTCAGCCAGCAACGCTATGCCACTTTCAAGGACTTGTCGCTCTATTGTTATCGTGTCGCCAGCGTAGTTGGCCAAATGGCCGCCGTCATTTTTGGCTACGAAAATCATCGCACCATGAAATATGCCCATGACCTTGGCATGGCCTTCCAGCTCACCAATATCCTGCGCGATGTTGGTGAAGACGCTGCACGTGGCCGTATCTATCTACCACAGGATGAAATGGAGCGTTTTGGCGTTAGTGAAAATGACATCCTGACCAGCTGCTCCTCCGACAAGACCTGCGCCCTGTTTCGTTTCCAGGCAACAAGAGCGCGTAGGTATTACAATCAGGCGATGTTCCATCTACCCACAATTGACCGCTATCCTCAGCGCAGCGGTCTGATTATGGCCGCCATTTATCTGTCCACCCTCGATGCCATCGAACAAAACAACTATCCCGTGATGCACCGGCGCGTGAGCCTGCCTGCCTGGCGCAAACTATGGCTGGCCTGGCGCACCGCACGCGGCGAGACACGACGCAAACAACAGCAAAAATGAAGCCGGTAATAATCATCGGTGGCGGTTGGGCTGGACTGGCCGCTGCCTGCACCCTGGCCGAGGCCAGAATACCCGTCCAATTACTGGAAGCTGCACCACAATTGGGGGGCCGTGCCCGCACTGTGCGTCTGGCTGACTATGATGTTGATAACGGCCAACACCTGCTCATAGGTGCCTACAGCGAAACATTGCGGCTGCTACACACTATCGGCCTGGCAGAAGAACAGATTTTAGTACGCGAAGCATTGCAACTAGATGTCCGGCGCAAACCTGCTGCCTTGCACCTGCGCGCACCTCGACTGCCCGCCCCGCTGCATTTGCTCTGGGCCTTGTGGCAAGGCTTGCAAGGACATGAACGACGTGCGGCACTTGGCTTTTGCCTGAATGCCTGGCGCAATAATTTTCAGCAGCAACCAGATATCAGCGTGGCTGAATTGTTGCAAAAGCAACCTCCCAGTCTGCTTGATGCCCTCTGGCAACCCTTGTGTCTGGCTACGCTCAACACCCCCGTACAACAGGCCTCGGCGCAAGTTTTTCTGCAGGTGTTGCGTGATGCCTTCAACCGCCAGCGTCGGGATTCTGATCTGCTCCACCCACGCACAACACTGAGCCAGGTGTTACCACAACCTGCGCAAGATTATGTCGTGCGTCAAGGTGGCCAAATCCATCGGCGTTGCCGTGCCCTTGCGCTTGATTTTTCCAACAATGCACCTGCCGTGTCCACCAATCATGGAACAATTGCAGCCAGCCAAATCATCCTCGCAACCGCCCCTTGGCATGCGGCGAAACTGCTGGCCGATCATCCACAGCTACACGACTTACGACAACAGATTAAATCCCTGGGTTCAGCCCCCATCACCACCGTCTATCTGGCCTATCCTACCCACATCAGCCTGGGTCAGAGCATGCTGGGTTTTAGCGGTGGCCTGGTGCAATGGCTTATCGACAGGGGCATACTCTGCAATCAACCTGGGCTGCTGGCAGCCGTTATCAGCGGTCCTGGCAACCACAACAATATCCCGGCTGAAAAACTTAAGGCACAGGTGGCCGCAGAGATCGCAGAGCAATTCCCTCATTGGCCAGAGCCATTGTGGTCATACAGGATTCGCGAACAACGTGCCACTTTTTTCTGTGATGTCGACAGCAATAAACGCCGACCAGCCAATGTCACCGCACAAACCAAGCTATGGTTGGCAGGTGACTATACAGACACAGCTTATCCGGCTACCCTCGAAGGAGCTGTGCGTAGTGGGGTATATTGTGCACAACAAATTATTCAGACCAGCCGTAGGTAGAGGAAACCCATGCATAGTTACAAGCCAGCCCCTGATCTACTCAAACAACGTATCATCCTGGTCACAGGCGCCGGTGATGGTATTGGCGCCGCCGCTGCCAAGGCCTTTGCCAACCACGGCGCAACGGTAATCCTGCTCGGACGCAACACGCGCAAACTGGAAAAAATTTACGATGAAATCGAACAAAAAAGTGGACCACAGCCCGGTCTGGCAACATTCGATCTGGAAAAGGCCAGCCACGAACAATACCTGGAGCTAGCCGACCTTCTAGCCAAAGAATTTGGCCACCTGGACGGGATACTGCACAATGCAGGCCTGCTCGGCACCCTGACCCCACTAGCACAGTACGACCTGAAGCAATGGGCGCAACTCATGCAAGTCAACCTGCATGCACCCTACCTGCTCACCCGCGCCATGCTGCCACTACTTAAAAAATCTGCAGATGCCTCAGTATTGTTTACCAGCAGCGGCGTCAGCCAAAAAGGTCGCGCCTACTGGGGAGCCTATGCCATAACCAAGGCCGCTGCCGATAACATGATGGAAATCTGGGCAGACGAACTGGAAACCAATACCAATATTCGGGTCAACAGCATCAATCCAGGTGCCGTGCGCACAGCCATGCGTGCCCGAGCCTATCCAGGTGAAGATCCCAACACCCTGTCGCGACCGGAAGAAATCATGTCTATTTATCTATACCTGATGGGCCCCGACAGCCGTGGCATCACCGGCAAACGCAGCAACGCACAATAAAAACAACCCGGTTAACCAGATCACAGTACGCATCAAGCGCAAAAAAGCTCTTGTTGCGCTTTACTGGCTATCAGTCATGCGGCAAAGACAGGTACGAATTACCGCTTGCCGCGCAAAAATGGCAAGTTCTTGCCACCAGAGATGACGTTTTTTTGGCGCAAGCTATAAATACGCCTGTAACAATTTGTTTATAAAGGACAAATAAACCTGGCACGAAATTGGCATCCGCCTTAACGGTAAAGTCATTTACCGTTGAGAGATAGATACCATGATCAGTCAAGGACTACTCAACACCAGCCACAAATCGACAGTGGCCAAGGTCGTCAGCCTAGCGCACGCCGCCGATACGCCAGACAGATTACGTCTGATCACCGCGCTGCAAACAACTCTTGATCTGCAACAGTTGTTGCATATTTTCTCTACAAGCATGCAGACTCTGGTACCTCATCAAGGCTTGAGTTACCGGCACCATGGACACAATATCTCCCATGATGTTTGTATGGTTAACGCCCGTCATCATCAGTGCACTTATCACCTCAATCTGCCGGATAGCGAGCTTGGCGAGCTGTCCATTAGTCGCGATACACAATTCAGCGAACAAGAGCTGGCACAGTTCGAATCCCTGTTAGATACACTGGTCTACCCGCTACGCAATGCCTTGCACTACCACGAGGCGCGACTGTCAGCCCATCGCGATCATCTCACTGGCGTGCCCAACCGCGCCGCACTGGATGAACAACTGCAACGTGAGGTCACCCACGCCCAGCGCCATCAGCAAGCCCTCTCACTGCTGGTTATCGACATAGACAGATTCAAGAAAATCAATGACCGGCACGGTCATCTAGCTGGCGATATGGTACTGCGCTCAGTGGCACAACTCATCAAAAAAGGCTTGCGCGAGGATGACTTGCTGTTTCGCTATGGTGGTGAGGAGTTTGTCGCCTTGTTGCAGGCAACCTCAACAGATGGTGCCGCTATTGTGGCCGAACGCATTCGGAGCCTCATAAACGCAGCAATCTGCACCTACGGCGACAAAACGATCAAGGTCACGGTCAGTATAGGCATGGCCACGCTGGCCAGGGAAAGTAGCGACAAGCTGTTCGAACGCGCCGACCAGGCCCTCTATACAGCCAAACAACAAGGGCGCAATCAGGTGCAGGTGGCTTAATAACTAATTTTATCTGCCTTGGCTACCCAGGTTGCAAAGGGCAGACTCGCCTCTTCCGGCAGACATTGCAGCATGGTCAAATAACGTTGTTCAGGCAACAGACATACTTCCTTATAGATCAGCGCATCATCAAAGCCAACCGCTGCCGCCTCATCACGTGTGGCAGCATAAAAAATACGTCTGATACGCGCCCAGTATGCGGCGGCCATGCACATCGGGCATGGCTCACAGCTAACATACAGATCACAACCTGACAGGCTGAAATTATCCAGCTGTTGGCAGGCCTGACGTATGGCCTCCATCTCGGCATGTGCTGTTGGATCCTTGCTGGCGGTCACGCTATTATTGCCACGCGCAATAATCTGGCCATCCTGTACCACCACTGCACCAAACGGCCCACCCCCCTGCTGCACAGACAGGTTCGCCAGGGCCAGGGCTTCACGCATGAAATAATGTTGCTGCTCGCTGCAACTCATCTCTCACACCTCATTCCAGCTCATAGTTGCAGTACGGCTGCAAACCACATGAGCGACACAACGGACGTTTACGGCATAACTGCTTGGCATGCATCACGATCAGAGCGTGATATTCATTAAACAATTCCACCTGCCTGTCACAATGAGACAAACCCTGTTCAAAATAATGTCGCAACTCATCATACTTCTCCAGCCCGGTGATCAGTTGCAAGCGAGAAAATAGCCGACGCGTGTAGGCATCGATAACAAAAACCGGCCGCGCAAAGGCATAAAGCAGAATATCATCGGCTGTCTCATGGCCTACGCCTTTGACCTCCAGTAATTGCTTGCGCAGCTCTGCTGTCTCCAGATTCTGCAATTCAGTATATCCGCCAGCTGCCAAATACCAACGACAGTAATTCTTCAAACGGCCAGCTTTGATATTGTAATAACCAGACGATCTGATCCAGCCAGCCAGCGTGGTGTCATCTGTATGCAGAATTACCGTTGGTTCCAGTGCGGCATTGGCCTTGAGATTAGTGATTGCCTTCTCAACATTTGACCAGGTAGTGTTTTGCGTCAGGATAGCGCCAACCATCACCTCGAACGCAGTTTCAGCTGGCCACCACTGCGTGGAGCCATATGCCTCACGTAGCAGAGTATAGACTTGATATGGTGTCATGCCTGCTTGCGACGTTTAACCATATTTGCAGTTTTCTTGTTGAGTGTGCTTTTTGCAGGTCGTGCTGTATCAGCAGATGTGCGTGTTGGTTTGGCTGTCCTGGTTGAGCTGCGTGTGACTAGTTCTTTTGTCCCCGATTTGCGTGATTTGTCGGCACCAGCTGACGGTATGGGTGAGCTTGACCAATCATCTATTGAACCCTTGCGACGCCCGGATTTGCGCTCAACAGATTTGTGCACTCGTGTAGGAGCCACAGGCTTCTTACTGGCTGGCTTTTTGCCAGCAGTTTTTTGTTCTGCAGAAACCAGGCCAACTATCTGTAGCAAAGCTTGTAATGGCTCGCCAGTCAAGTCTTCATAACGACCCAGGCGCAACTGACGACCCAAGTGTATCGGCCCATAACGGACACGGATCAAACGACTGACCGTCACCCCCTGACTTTCCCACAGTCGGCGCACTTCGCGATTGCGACCTTCGCGCAGGGTAACGTGATACCAGTGATTTGCCCCCTCGCCACCGGCAGCGACAATACTGTCAAAGCCAGCTTCACCATCATCAAGCATCACGCCAGCCAATAAATTCTGGATAATTTCTGGTCTGACCTCACCAAATACGCGCACGGCATATTCACGCTCCACCTGACTCGAAGGATGCATCAAACGATTGGCGAGATCGCCATCAGTGGTCAACAGAATAATTCCTGTGGTATTGATATCCAGCCGCCCCACGGCGACCCACCGCCCATGACGCAACACGGGCAAGCGATCGAAAATGGTTGGTCTTTTTTCCGGATCGGAGCGGGTGCAAACCTCACCGGCCTGTTTATGATAAACCAGCACACGGCGCTCCGGACCCTGCAAACTATCCTGAGCGATAATACGCCCATCAAGACGCACCACATCGCCAGGACTTACCTGATCGCCCAGCTTGACCGGTTTGCCATTGATCGAGACACGGCCGTCAATAATCCGCTGCTCAAGCTCACGACGTGAGCCAAGACCGGCACGAGCCAACACCTTTTGTAATCTTCCGCTCAAAGCTCTGCTGCCTCAAATGCTGGATCATAGACAACTACAGGCGGCCTGGTTTCTTCGACATCACTACCCAGATCACGCAAATCCAGTTCGGCATTGAGCTTGTCGATATCCATCAGCTCGGCCAATGGCGGCAACTCATCCAGACTTTTCAGATTAAAGTAATCCAAAAACTGCCGCGTAGTGGCAAACATCGCTGGCCGCCCCGGTACATCACGATGACCCACCACGCGTATCCATTCGCGCTCCTGCAGACTTTTGATAATACTGCTACTGACCGTAACACCGCGCACATCCTCAATCTCGGCACGCGTAATGGGTTGCCGATAGGCAATCAAGGCCAGAGTTTCCAGCGTCGCGCGAGTATAGCGCTGCGGTCGCTCTTCCCACAAACGCGAAACCCAGGCAGACATGTCTTGTCGCACCTGAAAACGAAAACCAGTCGCGACCTCTTTTAGTTCAATGCCGCGCTCGGCATATTCCTCCTGCAACTGCAAAATAATCTGCAACACTGTATCGCGTGATGGCTGCTGCTCATCATCGAACAAGTCTTGCAGACGCTCTGCACTTAGTGGATCGCTGGCAGCAAACAATGCTGCCTCAATGATATTGCGCAGTTGCTCAGTGTTCATGCCGACCGCCTGTTATTCATATGTATCTGCTTCCATGGTCTTTGATGGATATACAACAGCTGTCACGAGCTTGACATGTATGGAACCGAAGGTCTCGGTCTGAATCAATTCCACTAATGACTGTTTGAGCAGTTCAAGGATAGCCAACAGGGTAACGACCACACCACGCTTGCCCTCATCGAGACGGAACAAGCGCGTAAATTCAGTGAAGTGTTCAGCATTGAGCATCTCCAACACCTGCGACATACGCTCACGCACCGATAAAGGCTCACGACTTATTTGGTGGCTGCTGAACATTTCCGCTCGGCGCAGGACATCGGCAAGCGCCAACAGCAAGCCTTTCAAATCTACTGGCGGTGGTGTGCGCACCACCTCAAGCCTGGGCAAATCGACAACCAGCGGAAAGGTATCTCGTTCCACACGCGGCAACTCATCGATATCCTCTGCGGCCTTTTTGTATCGTTCATACTCCTGCAGACGACGCACCAGCTCGGCACGCGGGTCATCCTCATCCTCGTCCACACATGCAGGACGCGGCAACAACATGCGTGATTTGATCTCGGCCAGCATGGCGGCCATCACCAGATACTCCGCCGCAAGCTCCAGATTGACTGTCTTCATCAGTTCCACGTATTCCATGTACTGATGAGTTACCTCAGCGATGGGGATATCGAGGACATCGAGATTCTGCCGCCTGATGAGATACAGCAACAGATCAAGCGGCCCCTCAAAGGCCTCAAGAAAGACCTCCAACGCCTGCGGTGGAATATAGAGATCTTTGGGCAGCTCGGTAATGGGTGAGCCCTGCACAATGGCAAATGGCATCTCCTGCTGCGGACTTATCAGACAATCTGGCTTGGCTTCACTCACCTGGGTTTTCCTATCGGTAGCCAAGACCCATCGCCTGACGCACTTCTTCAAGCGTTGCCCTGGCCGCACTACGTGCAGCCTCACCACCTTCACTGAGGATCATGCGTACGCGCTCCGGATCATTACTGAATTCAGTAATGCGCTCCTGGATCGGTCGCAGTTCATTAAGCACGGCATCAATTATCGGTTGCTTGCAATCAATGCAACCTATCGTGGCCTGGGTGCAGCCTTCCACCACCCACTGCTTCACATCTTCAGTGGAATATACCTGATGCAACTGCCACACCGGACATCTATTTGGATCGCCCGGATCAGTCCGGCGAATACGCGCCGGGTCGGTCGGCATAGTACGCAATTTTTGCTCCACAATTTTGGGCTCATCGCGCAAGGAAATCGTATTGTTATAGGACTTAGACATCTTCTGGCCGTCCAAGCCCGGCATCTTTGAGGCTGGCGTTAACATGGCCTGTGGCTCTGGCAAGATAATTCGGCTGCTGCCATCGAGATAACCAAACAAACGCTCACGATCGGCCAGGGTTATATTCTGCTGCGACTCTAGCAAGGCACGTCCTGTAGCCAGTGCTTCATGATCACCCTGCTCGGTATAACGCCTGCGCAAATCGTGATAAAGAGCAGCATTTTTCTTACCCATCTTCTTAATTGCTGCCTCTGATTTATCGACAAAATCAGGCTCACGACCATAGATATGATTGAAGCGCCGCGCCACCTCGCGAGTGATCTCCACATGAGCCACCTGATCCTCACCCACAGGTACCAGCCCGGCACGGTAAATCAGGATGTCGGCACTTTGCAGCAAGGGATAGCCAAGAAAGCCATAGGTGGCCAAATCCTTTTCCTTCAACTTCTCCTGCTGATCCTTATAGGTAGGCACACGCTCCAGCCAGCCCAGTGGCGTAATCATCGATAAGAGCAAGTGCAGCTCGGCATGCTCAGGCACGCGAGACTGAATAAATATCTTTGCCGAATTGGGATTGAGGCCAACCGCCAACCAATCCACGGCCATTTCCCAGGCCGAGGACTGGATGCCTGAGGTGTCCTCATAAGAGGTCGTCAAGGCATGCCAGTCTGCAATGAAAAACAAACAGTCATATTCATACTGCAATTTGATCCAGTTCTTCAGCACCCCGTGGTAGTGTCCCAGATGCAAACGGCCGGTAGGCCGCATGCCGGAAAGGACTCGCTGATGGGAAGAGGCAAGGGAATTCACGAATACTCCTAGGCGTTCATCAAGACAGAAAGCAGACTCATATATAGATTTACAGACAGGCCAGAGACTACCGACAACATCACCAGCATCAGCCCGATGGCCGGCCAGAGGATCTTGCCGAGCAGACCAGTAAACATCAACGCCAGCAGGATAGGAAAGCCATAAGGCTCAAGGCGTGAGACCTTCCAGGACAATGGCCCGGGCAACAGTCCTACCAACACCCTGCCGCCATCCAGGGGCGGCAGGGGCAGCATATTCAAGACCATCAAAACAGTATTAATGAAGATCCCGGCGACACCGCTATAGACCAGATACATGGCCGCCGCATTACCAGCGCCAAGTTCCATGCCGAGTCGTATGATCAGTGCCCAAAATACAGCCATCAACAGATTGGACAAAGGCCCGGCTATTGCCACCAGCGCCATATCACGCTTGGGATGACGCAGGTTCTCCCAGGTCACTGGTACTGGTTTGGCCCAACCAAACAGAAAACCACCAAGCATCAACAACAACCCAGGCACAAGGATCGTACCCATAGGATCGATATGCTTAATGGGGTTTAAGGTGAGTCGCCCCAACATCCTGGCCGTGGGATCGCCCAGCTGCAAGGCCATCCAGCCATGTGCCGTTTCATGCACGGTAATAGCAAACAAGACAGGCAAGACCCAGACCACCACACGCTGCAAAAGATTCAGTTCATCCATGTTCGAATTATACCCCGATCTGCTGGGTATCACCCTTACCCTGACGCAACAATACCGGCGTATCATCAACCAAATCGATCACCGTGGTTGATTCCACATCGCCATAACCACCATCAATGATCAAATCCACCTGACGCTCCAGCTGCAGACGAAACTCGTAAGGGTCGCTGAGCGGCAATTTTTCACCCGGCATGATCAAGGTGGTGCTCATAATCGGCTCACCAAGCTCGGCCAGCAAGCTCTGCGCTATGACATTGTCCGGCACTCGAATACCGATCGTTTTGCGCTTGGGATGCTGCAGACGTCGTGGCACTTCCTTGGTGGCAGTCAAAACAAAAGTATACGGCCCTGGGGTAAGTTGCTTGAGCAGACGATAAGTACTGTTGCCAACCTTAGCATAGGTGGCGATTTCCGATAAATCACGGCAGACCAGGGTGAAATGATGACGCTCATCCAAGCGTCGAATAAGGCGTATCCGCTCAATAGCGCCCTTCTCGCCGCTCAGGCAGCCCAGGGCATAACCAGAATCCGTGGGATAAACGATGACCCCACCACCACGCAACAAATCGGCCGCCTGACGGATCAGCCGAATCTGCGGATTTTCTGCATGGATCTGAAAAAATTGACTCATGATTCAACAAGACCTAAAACTGACTGACGAAAACTACCCATGCGATCCAACGGCCTTTGGCTGGCCAAGCTCATATTTATCTTCCCAGGCCTGCCATACTGGAGTAAGACCTTCAGGCAGCGCAGCCAACTGACCCAGCTCAAGCCAGGCATGCTCCGGGCCATGAAAATCAGAACCAGCCGAGGCCAATAAACCCAGCCCACGGGCATGACGCGCCATGGCCTGCACATCGTCTGGCCCATGGCTACCTGAAACAACCTCCATCGCCTCACCGCCATACTCCATAAACTCAACCAACAGACGACGCAACTTGCTGGTAGTAAGTGGGTAACGTGCAGGATGCGCCATGACTGCAACACCGCCTGCCCCACGAATCCAGCCAACCGCCTCTTCCAGCGCAGCCCATTGGCCGGGCACATAACCAGGTTTATTCGGCTTGATATAATGCTTGAAGATATCGCGCACTGTCTTGCCACAGCCTTGGCTGACAAGAAAGTGTGCGAAATGCGTGCGACTGATGACGCGCCCACGACTCAATGCCAAAGCCCCTGCGTGCGCGCCAGCTATTCCACGTTGCGCCAGGCGCCGACCCATCTCCTCGGCGCGCCAGTTGCGAAAATCACGCAAGCGAGCAAGCCCGGTCTGCAAGGGGATATCTGCAGGATCAATATTCAGGCCAACCACATGAATCGTCATGCCCTGCCAGGTTACGGAAACCTCTACGCCGGCTAATATCTCGATCCCGCTTGCCTCGGCAGCCAGCCTGGCCTCGGCATGACCTGCCGTATCATCGTGATCGGTCAAGGCCAATACCGTCACCCCGGCAGCAGCTGCGCGCTGAACCAGCGCGGTCGGGCTCAAAGTACCATCGGAAATCCAGCTATGGCTGTGCAAATCGTAAGACATAAGTGACACATTCTACCCCAAGCCCATGACAGGATGTGCTAAAGTTGGCGCCCAACAACCCAGCTAGCCCAAAACATCTCCATGAAACTGCTGTTTGACCTCTTTCCTATCCTGCTGTTTTTCCTGGCCTACAAGCTGTATGACATCTATACCGCAACGGCAGTAGCTATTGCCGCAGCCTTTATTCAGGTCATCTGGTTCTGGTGGCGGCATCGACGCTTTGAAACCATGCATCTGATAACCCTGGCTCTCATTGCCATCCTCGGCGGTGCCACGCTTTGGCTGCAAAACGAAGCCTTCATAAAATGGAAACCAACTGTCGTCAACTGGTTGTTTGCAGTAGCGTTTTTTGCCAGTCAATTCATTGGTCAAAAACCCCTGGCAGAGCGCATGATGGGCACCGCCATCCAGCTACCTGGCCAGATCTGGCTGCGCCTCAATCTCGCCTGGGCAGTTTTTTTTCTCGCCCTGGGCTTTGCCAACCTTTATGTTATGTATAACTACAACACCGAAATATGGGTCAATTTCAAACTGTTTGGCATGATGGGATTGACGCTGGCATTCCTGATCGCGCAAGCCTTTTACCTGGCTCGTCATATCAAACCAGCACCAGACAGCCAGGAAACCGATTGACATGTACTACGCCATCATCAGCCTGGATGTGCCCGATAGCCTGCCACTGCGCCAACAGGCCCGTCCCGAGCACCTCAAACGCTTGCAACAGCTTAAGGATTCAGGTCGTCTGCTACTGGCCGGGCCACACCCTGCTATAGATAGTGAAGACCCCGGTCCCGCAGGTTTTACCGGCAGCCTGGTAGTCGCTGAATTTTCCTCATTGACAGAGGCGCAACACTGGGCCGAGGCCGATCCATACCTCAAAGCCGGCGTCTATGCAGATGTACAAGTCAGACCCTTCAAAAAGGTATTGCCATGAATCGAGTTGAAACCATTCGTGAGTGCCTCACGACCAGCTTGTCGCCACAATCATTGACCATCACAGACGACAGCCACAGGCATGCCGGGCATGCAAGCGCCGGTGGTGGTGGCCATTTTCGCGTCCAAATCGTCGCCGATGGGTTCCAGAACAAAAGCACTCTGCAACGTCACCGCATGGTCTATGACGCCTTGGCTGAACTGTTGCAGTCAAATGAAGTCCATGCCCTCAGTATCGAAGCACTTACCCCTGAAGAAACCCGAGCAAAGGAACCTCTATGAAACTCAAGCACAAACTACTCATCGGCTCAGCCCTGGGACTGGCCATGTCTATCCCTGCTTTTGCTGCACCTACCGACGTCATCGCCACGGTCAACGGCAGCAAGATCCTGCAAAAAGATGTCGATAACTATATTCAGGAGTTCAGGTTATCACCGGAACAGGCACAACAACGCGATCTCATAATTGATGAACTGGTATCCCGCCAACTGGTTTATCAGGATGCGATAAAAAAGAAGCTGGATAAAAGACCTGAAGTAATCGCAGAACTGGAGCAGATAAAGTCCAAGGTACTGCTCAATGCGGCCGTAAAAGAGGCAGCAAATGCCAAGCCGATCAGCGAAGATGAAATCAAAAAAGAATACGAGTTGCAGCTGCCCAAGATGCAGCAACAGGAATACAAGGCCCGCCACATCCTGGTAAAGACCGAAGAAGAGGCCAATAATCTGCTTACCGCCCTGGCTCGCGGCGCTGATTTCTCCACCCTGGCTAATGAAAAATCATTGGACACATCGGCAAAAGATGGCGATCTGGGCTGGTTTCCTGCTAACCAAATGGTGCCACCATTTGCCGAGGCCGTCAGCCAGATGAAAAAAGGTAGCCACAGCAAGACACCTGTACAAACCCAGTTTGGCTGGCACATCATCTCCCTCGATGATTCCCGTCAAGGCAAGGCACCAGACTACGAAACCATCAAGCCACAACTGCAAAATTTCCTGCAGCAGCGCCAGATCAGTGCCTATCTGGAAAAACTGCGTACAGGCGCCAAGATCGACATCAAGACAAAATAACCACACGCAGCAATTGATTACTGCAAGACGCTGGTCATAAATAACGCCAACTCCCCCAACAGCCTATTGTTGGGGGAGTTGGCGCGTAGCCAGGGCCTTGCAACCGGGCCCAACCATCAAACCTACACGGGCCATATTAAATATGCATGCTACATGCTGTGCAGCTTGAGCACATGCAGCAAGGCTGCCGCCTTGTCCAGGCTTTCCTGATATTCACCAGTCATGCTCGAATCCACGGTAATCCCGCCGCCAGCAGCAAAGCAGACCTTGCCTTGCGTATAAACCATGCTGCGAATGGCGATATTGGTATCCATATTGCCATCAAAACCGATATAACCAATGGCACCACAATAAACACCTCGCCGATGCGGCTCCAGCTCTTCGATGATCTCCATGCTTCTGAGCTTGGGTGCGCCGGTTATTGAGCCACCCGGAAAGCAGTCACGCAGCAAGTCCATACTGTCACGATCCTGCGCCAATTCGCCGGTCACCGTGCTGACCAGATGATGCACGCTGGCAAAGCTCTCCTGCGCAAATAACCGCGGCACCTGCACACTACCAGAAACACAGCTCTTGCCCAGATCATTGCGCAGCAGATCAACTATCATCAGATTCTCGGCACGATCCTTGACGCTATTTTGCAAATCCGCACGTTGCCTCTCATCGGCCAGTGGCTCAGCCAGACGTGGGCGCGTACCCTTGATAGGTTTAGTCTCCACTTTGCTGTCCTGCACACGGAGAAACCGCTCTGGCGAGGCACTTAAAACCTGTGCAAAGGGAAAACTCAGCCAGGCAGCAAAAGGCGCAGGATTTTCCCGCCGCAGCCTTGCATACAAGGCAAAGGCATCGCCCTTGGCCGGTGCACAAAACCGCTGGGCCAGATTGACCTGATAACAATCGCCGACCTGCAGATAATGCTGCACACGGGCAAAGCGGTCGGCATAATCCTGTGCTGACAGGTTGCTGCACACCTCGCCTTGCACTGTGAACATTCCAGTCTCACAGTTCTGCTCAGTCAAATTCTGCCACTGCTGCAAGGCTTCCCGATCGCCACTCAGCCAGCAGGAGCGCATTTGATGATCAACGACAACCGCCCAGTCATAAATTCCCACAGCCATTTCCGGCAGTTTCAGATCATCTTCTGCATGCTCGGGCAATGAGACAAAACGCCGCGCCAGATCATAGGCAAAATACCCAACTGCACCACCGGCAAAGGGTGGTTTATATTGGCAAGGTTCTGTCTCTTGCAGAATTTGCTGAAGCAGGAGCAGAGGATCATCTGTACTGTAACTACAGTCCGCGCCACGACAAATTCTGGTTGTAACACCACAGGTAACCAGGGTGACGCGTGGGGCTGCAACAAAAATGTCATAACGATCGCGGCCTGCACTGTCCAACCACATACTCCAGGGCAGCGCGGCCAGTGGCTGAAACATGGTCAACACATCATCTGGATAGGGCAAAGCAAAATTATCTACGGAAGTCACCGCAGTGTTCCCCTAGCCATTGCACAGAGAAAGCTGTTAATTTTGTGTAATGTCATAAACACGTCTCGAAAAATGATCGTGGCAACAACTTCTGGCAACTAACAGCACGTATTTACCCGCAAAGCAGCATACCTTGATGTAAATCAATGTGGCGAACTTGGTTATTTAACTATAAAGTCAATTGGCCATAGCAGTCTCGATGGCGTCAAGCAGTAACAACAAAAATTGGCGGCCAAGGAGGAAATATAATGAGTGAAACATTTACAAAAAGCATGGCCAGAAACATATATCTAGGGGGAGCTGCATTCTTCCTGCTTTTGTTTCTGGCCTTGACGTTTGACACTATGGGCACCCTGCCCGAACGTGACAACCGTCATAACATCAACGACCAGGTAGCCCTGGGCAAGAAGTTATGGGAAGACAACAATTGTATCGGTTGCCATTCCCTGCTGGGAGAAGGCGCCTATTTTGCCCCTGAACTCGGCAACGTCTATACCCGTTTCGGCGGTAGCAAGGACGCCATCATCGGTTTCATCAAGAGCCGACCGGTCGATGGCATTCCAGGACGGCGTAGCATGCCACAGTTCAATCTTTCCGATGAAGAATTGGAAGCCATGGCAGAATTTCTGAAATATACCTCAGAGATCAACACCGCCAATTGGCCACCCAATATTCAAGGTTAAGGGGGAGACAACATTATGCAATATTCATCTCAAGCTGTTGCCAAGCCCTATTTCATCGCGGCCATCGGCCTGTTCATAGGGCAGATACTGTTTGGCCTGATTATCGGCACACAGTATGTCATCGGTGATTTCCTCTTTCCGGAAATCCCATTCAACGTTGCGCGTATGGTCCATACCAACCTGCTTATCGTCTGGTTGCTGTTTGGTTTCATGGGCGCGGCCTATTATCTGGTTCCAGAAGAGGCAGAACGCGAGCTGTTCAGCCCCAAGCTGGCCATTGCCATGTTCTGGATCTTCCTGGTTGCAGGTGCCCTGACAATACTCGGTTATCTACTGGTACCGTATGCCAGTCTGGCGAAGATGACTGGTAATGATCTGTTGCCGACCATGGGACGCGAGTTCCTGGAGCAGCCGACAATTACCAAGATCGGCATAGTCGTGGTGGCGCTGTCATTCCTCTTCAACATTGGCATGACCATCATCACCGGCCGCAAGACCGTGGTGAACATCGTCATGCTGACTGGTCTGACCGGCCTTGCCGTACTGTTCCTGTTCTCCTTCTACAACCCGGTCAACCTGGTTCTGGACAAGTACTTCTGGTGGTGGGTTGTACATCTGTGGGTAGAGGGCGTCTGGGAACTTATCATGGCCTCAATCCTCGCCTTCGTGCTGATTCGCCTGACTGGTGTTGACCGCGAGATCATCGAGAAATGGCTGTACATCATCATCGCCATGGCGCTGATCACAGGCATCATCGGTACTGGTCACCATTATTTCTGGATTGGTGCACCGGAGTACTGGCAGTGGTGGGGGTCCATCTTCTCTGCATTGGAGCCTATCCCATTCTTCATGATGACTGTGTTTGCCTTCACCATGGTGAACCGCCGTCGCAAGGAACATCCAAACAAGGCAGCTACCCTATGGGCGCTGGGTTGTGCGGTAATGGCCTTCCTCGGTGCTGGCGTGTGGGGCTTCCTGCACACCTTGTCGCCAGTGAACTACTACACTCACGGCTCGCAGATCACGGCAGCTCACGGTCACATGGCCTTCTACGGTGCCTATGTGTTGATCGTGATTACCATGATCTCCTACGCCTGGCCACACCTGCATCACAAGGCATCAGCCGCTAATGGCCGTGCCCAGCTGTTTGAGATGTGGTCATTCTGGGTGATGACTATCTCCATCGTATTCATCACGTTGTTCCTGACCGGTGCCGGTATCCTGCAGGTATATCTACAGCGTGTCAGTGAAGATCCAATGCCGTTCATGGTGGTACAAGACAAGCTGGCTCTGTTTTACTGGCTGCGTCTGACCGCAGGCTTTACCTTCTTCATTGGCTTGTGTCTGTACGTGTACAGCTTCTTTGCCAAGGATAACAAATCTCTAGCTACCTCATAGTGGAGCTCTTCGGGGGGCGTTCGCGCCCCCTTTTTTTACCCACGGCATACTCGCCTTTGCCAATTATATTGGCTCATAACCAGACTCATGCATAAACCCCCTAAAGAAGGCCTTCCAGGCGACTTTGCTATTTGGATATTCATCTTTGCCGAGCTGTTGGTATTCGGTTTGTTCTTTCTCGCCTATGCCTTCGCCCGCTCCAATAATGTTGAGCTGTTCAATACCTCACAGCTTGAGCTTGACCGTTTTTCTGGTGCCATCAATACCGTGGTCTTACTGACCAGCAGTTATTTTGTCGTGCGCGCCGTTACTGCCATACGCAATAACGACAGTCGCCGCTGCAGTCATTGGTTGACTGCCGCCATCGCCATGGGCAGCGTATTTCTGGTCATCAAGATGATCGAATTTGCGGCCAAATCCAATGCCGGCATCACCCTCAGCACCAATACCTTTTTCATGTTTTATTTATCACTGACATTTTTTCATTTCATGCACGTCATACTCGGCATGGTGATCCTTGCCGTTGTCTTGTTCAAGGCACGCAATGGCGGCTATAGCGCCGCCAACCATACTGGAGTTGAAACTGGTGCTTCTTACTGGCACATGGTCGATCTGCTCTGGCTGATCCTGTTCCCCCTGGTTTACGTCATTCACTGAGCTATGAAAAAAATATCATTCATACGTCCCTGCACAATCATCTGGCTTATCCTGCTCGGTCTTACCGGCGTTACCTGGTACATAAGCCAGCAAGAGAAAACCGGCCTTGGTATTGTTGCTTTCGTTTTGGCGCTGACACTGTTCAAAAGCCAGATGGTGGCGGATTACTTCATGGGCCTGAAGAAGGTGCGCCTTTTGTGGCGTGGCATAGTCTTTGGCTATCTTCTGGTAGTATGCGGCCTGATTGGTGTGGCGTATTACATCAGCCTTTGAATCCAGCTAAAGGAGACTGATACATGAGCCTGGCAGCAAGACACGGCGACAACAGTTCAAATGAACTGCCTTTTTACCAGCCACAGGCCGATGAAGTCGCGCTATTTGAATATGCCTATAATCATCAACTGCCCATGCTTATCAAGGGGCCAACCGGTTGTGGCAAGACTCGTTTCATCTCTTATATGGCCGCACGGCTGGGACGCCCTGTCTATACCGTTGCCTGTCATGACGACCTAACGGCTGCCGATCTGGTTGGCCGTCACCTGATCGGTGATGGCGCAACTTACTGGCAGGATGGCCCACTGACGCGCGCCGTGCGTGAAGGTGCCATTTGCTATCTGGACGAAGTTGTCGAGGCGCGCAAGGACACTACTGTAGTACTGCACCCGCTATCCGATGATCGGCGCATCCTGCCTATCGAACGCACTGGTGAATTACTCGAGGCTCCACCCGAATTCATGCTGGTAGTCTCCTACAATCCAGGCTACCAACATCTGCTCAAAGGCATGAAGCCCAGCACCAGGCAACGTTTCATTGCCCTGCGCTTTGACTACCCCGAGCCCAAAACCGAGCAGGAAATACTCATAGGTGAAACCGGCATAGATGCCAATCTGGCAGCACGCCTGGTCAACCTGGCCAACTCACTGCGCCAACTGAAAGATCATGATCTGGAGGAAGGTGCTTCTACTCGCCTGCTCGTCTACACTGCCACGCTGATAAAAAATGGCTGTCCGCCGCTTGCTGCGTGCCGTGCCGCGCTTGCCGAGCCGCTTAGCGATGATCCAGAAACTGTGCAAGCACTGATGGAACTAGTCGAGGCCAGCTTTGGCCAATAATTGACAGTTTCTCTTATACCTGAATCAGAACCTTGACAGGGTGCACACCACGCACCAAGCGACATAAAAACACGCGCCATACATCAAACACATGCCGAAAACATGGCCCGGATGTAATCCGACTGAATCCTGCGGTTTGCCTTATGTGTTTTGGTTCAAGGACTGAACCACAACGACAGTAGGGGCAATCATTTACTCTTATCATGCAGCTGCCTGACCAGATCCAGCGTTAGATAGCCATGACCTGCTGCATCTCCCTGCAACACGGTGAACGCCTGATCAGGCTCGCCCCAATGATTAAGCACAATCACCGCATCACTGAAATCATCTGCTTTTGTATAGTCATTGACTGCCACGATTGTCGCTATGCCAGCACCGTGCGAGGCAAGTATGCCATTGCCGGAATCCTCAAGGGCAACGCACTCAGCCGGATCTAGTCCCATCTGTTCCATTGCGTACAGATAAATCCCTGGATCCGGCTTTTTAAATGGCACAACATCACCAGCAGCAATAACTTCAAACCACGATTCTGCCTCAGGATGCAAGGCATGTTGCAACAATGCAGTGACATTTTCCGGAGTGGTTGTAGTGACCACTGCCATCCGCAGACCGGCCGCGCGCGCCTCAGCCAGCAAACGTTTGACACCTACGCGCAGTGGAATGACACCTTCCGCCAACATGCGCATGTAATGTGCGGTCTTGGCCTTGTGCAAAGAGGCAACCAAACCCTCAAGGTCACCGTCATGCTGGAAGTCTGTTTTATATTTATCCAGGTAGTAGCGGATACGTTCCTTGCCACCAGTTACAGATAACAATTCTCCGTATAATTCTGGCGGCCAGCACCAATCCAGACCAGCCTCGGCAAAGGCCAGGTTGAATGCCGGACGATGACCGTCCCGCTCGGTGTCTGCCAGCGTACCATCGACATCAAATAAAAGAGCCTTTAACTTAGCCATAAGTTTCCTTAAAAAATCGTTGCATAAATCCCATTCTTAACCGCTCTTAAATAAAAACAGCCTAAAGCACAGTCGGAAGCTCCCCACTATGCAAACCAACTTCGCCGAAGCTGAGCTTGCGCCTTTTTTATCACGACAAAGATGGCAAATCTGGCCGAGCTGCATTGGGGCTTTCCCGCATGCCAGGAATGCACATCATACACAAGTGTTTTGCTTTATCGAATGAATGATTTACGGAGCACTTGGAACAAATTGTATCTGGTGGCATTGAAGCCATGTATGCATGCTCGGCTGCTGGTTATTGCGCTCTACAGTACTAAAGCTCCTCTCTCCCGCTAGCGGGAGAGGGGCTGGGGAGAGGGAAAAATCTTTACCATCTTCATTCATACGGCCCCCTGCATCCGGCGCAATGCCTGCTGGTTATTGCGCTCTACTCATTGGTTTTTTAATGTTAAGTGAATTCGATGATGAGAAGACATAACCAGACCAATGCAGCGGATAACCTCGCCCCGCTCGGCCACCACTGAACCGCTTGTCAGGCCTTTAACTTGGCCATGAATTTCTTTAAAATTGAGTTGAGAAAATATGGCGGTTTATAAGCCATAATGACCGTAAGCAGCTATAACACGATACAAGACCATTCAACAACTTGCAGGTCATTGTGCTTTCTGGTATCAATGCCGGTTGACCACATCCCAACAACTCAGGAGACAGGCGTATGTCAGTTAAAAAAGCGCCCGCCAAAAAAGGCACTACACCTGCCAAGAAGACCACTACTGCCAAGAAGGCTGTTCCATCCATGAAAACTGTTGCCCCAAAAAAGAGCACTACTGCAACCAAAACACCAGTGGCAAAAAAAGCTGCTGCTACCAAGCAACCGGCTGCAAGCAAGAAAAATGTAGCACCAATAAAAAAGGCTGCTGCGACAAACAAAACTACAGCAAAAGCCAAGCAAAACTCTACTGCCAGTGACTTTGGTGGTTTCACCCCTTACAAGGAAAAAAAGAGTGAGGAATATATGAGTGCGGCGATGAAAAGCCACTTCCGTGAAATTCTGCGCGGCTGGAAGCGTGAGCTAATGGAAGAAGTAGATCGTACTGTGCATCACATGCAGGATGAAGCCGCCAATTTCCCTGATCCCAACGACAGAGCCACTCAGGAATCTGAGTTCACCATGGAATTACGCACCCGCGATCGTGAGCGTAAGCTAATCAAAAAGATCGACGAGTCACTGGAAATGCTCGACAAAGATGAATATGGTTATTGCGAGTCCTGCGGTGTAGAAATAGGTATCCGTCGCCTGGAGGCGCGTCCTACCGCATCGCTGTGTATAGACTGCAAGACACTTGATGAGATCCGTGAAAAACAAATGATCTGACACTCGGCTTTAGTCAACAACATAAAGGGCCGCACGGCCCTTTTTTGTCTCTGAAATCTGCCCAAGAGCTTTAATCATGGATGTATATACCGCCCTCAGCCAACGTCAATCCATTCGCGCCTTTCTTGACCGGCCGGTCAATTATGAGCTGATCCACAGCATACTCAACGCCGCCCGCTTAACTCCATCTGGAGTAAATATTCAGCCCTGGCAGGTAGCCGTTGTGCAAGGAGACAGTAAGCAACGCCTGAGCAAGGCGCTGATCGCGGCCCATGATGCTGGCGCTGCCAAGCCTGACTATCAGTACTACCCGGCACAATGGTTTGAGCCATATAAAGAACGCCGCAAACATTGTGGTCTGGCGATGTATCAGGCGCTGGAGATAAAACGCGAGGATGTAGACAAACAAAAACAGGCCTGGCGCAATAACTATAACTTCTTTGGTGCCCCGGCAGCCTTGCTGCTGTTTTGTGATCATCGACTGGGAACAGGATCATTAATCGACATGGGCATGTTCATGCAAAGCCTGTTGCTTGCAGCGCAGTCACAAGGGCTGGCAAGCTGCCCGCAGGCATCTGTGGCCGAATATCCAGATGTAGTGCGAGAGGTTCTTGACATAGAGCCAGAGCTCATTCTTCTGGCTGGTATTGCGCTGGGCTATGCCGACCCTGCGGCGGCAGTCAACAGCTACCGAACTGAACGCGAGCCGGTGGGCAGTTTTACCCGCTGGTATTGCTAAACCAGGCTAATCCACTTAATCCCAGGCACGCTCATACGAGGAGCAATTACTGCTAAGTATCGATACAAGCAGAAGGGTCAAATCGCCATTACGACGATATCCCTGCCCTCTGCAAATCCCTAATCACGACTACTGATGGCCAAAAAAAGGGAGCGACACGCTGCTATGTCGCTCCCTGAACAGACCGCACTAAACAACCCAATCAGGAGCAGCAACTTCCCTCGGGTACGCCGATCCGCTTCAGGATACTAGCCAGCGGGCAAAAGTTGGTCAGTCCACTTTGTGCCAGGTTGAGGCCGACGAAGCCGGCCAGGAATATCCAGTTAACATGCACGTAGTGGGCTAGTGCGATACTAAGTAGCACCATCAGTCCCGCCACCAGGTGAACAATACGATCGACATTCATAATGCTTAACTCCTTGCTATCACAATAATTAAAAAACGTAAGACATCTGCAGGTTAACCACATTCTGTTCCAGCTCGATCTTGTTGCCACTGCCGCTGTTGGATGTCACTTCATTATGGAAGGCGCGGGCATAGGAGAGCGAAGTAAACATACGCTGCCCCATCTGACGCGTGACGCCCAAGGTCAGATGCTTCTCGGTAACTGCCAGCGAGCCAATATTGCTGTCCACATCCTCCGGCCCGATAGGTGACTTACCGTAATTGAAGCCAGCGCGCACTGTAGTCTTGGGATTCAGCTTTTTCTGTACCCCTATCGCTAACACAGTCTGGTCGGACCAACCGAATTTCATCTTGGTCTGACCACCCGGGGTATTGAAATCAATCTGATCCAGAACGTCGCTGAAGGCGATATGCTTCACATCAACCTCCACCAACAGGTCCGGCATCGGCTTGAAGGCGACACCAAGGCTCAGGATCGGTGGCGCATCCATGGTCATTGAATAGGCCCCAGCAGTGGTATTCCACTTGAACTCATTCATGCTCTGCTTGGTGGTATAGGATGCGCCAAGGGTTAGTTTTGGATTGGGCTTGAAGGTGAGCCCGAAGGTGGCTCCATATCCGTAGACCTGGTTCTGCGGCAGATGGAACATCGGGTTAGAGAGCGCAAGGCTCTGGTAATCGATATTAAATGCCGCGCCAAGCGAGAGTTTTTCGTTCACCTTGTAGCCAACACCCGGTGCAATCTTGTAAAACTGCTTGGTGGTCACGATCGCCTGGTTACCAGCTATATTTGGCATGGTGTCGGGAAAATCGACCCCCATGCCGGATAGACCAGCCATGCCCATGCCGAAGGTGATCTTCTCGTTGGGTCGATAAGCTAACGCACCAGCTGGCATTAGATAATAGTCAGAGCCACTCTCAATGCCGTTCGCCTTGCGCGGCGGATTGAGCACGCCAAAGCCGAAATCAGCACGAAACTCCTGCATTGAGAGATCCGCTAGTCCAGCCGGATTGGTCAGTACGGTAGCCGCATCCTGGGGTGCGGCAGTATGAGCGCCGGCCATACCCCACTGCGTGGCGCTGACACCCAGCATCTGATCGCCATTAGTGGCAAAGGACGGTGCGCTGATGATGCCCAGCGCTACAACAACTGATAATCTGCAATATCGTTTCTGCATGGTAATCTCCTCCTAAGGATGATTTTGGTATTACTGGCTGTTGTTATGTTTTGTTCAGCGCAGCAGGTCTGACTTTCCAGGCACTCCACGGAAGATGGTGTGGCAGCCGAAACAGCCGGTGGTGATATCACCGACCAGGGATGCAGCCTTCGCCAAGTCACCCTCATCCGCCGCCTCGGCCAGACGCTTGGCATTGCCCTCTACCGCGTCGTTGAATCCGGCCAGCGCGCTAAGCCCATCATCATTGATGAATTTCATATCCAGGTAGGGAATCAGCCCACCGATGGGGATACGATGGTCGGCCAGACGACGGGCACTATCAGCCGCCTGCTCGCGATTGTCGGTCAGTACACCTGTGACCATACTGTGGTAATCAGACAGCACCTCGTGCATCACCTGGCGCAGGGTAACCTGGTTGCTGTGACGGCTGTGCTGGCCATAGATCTGTAGCAGCAGTTTTTTGGTCTGGGGAGATAATGCCTTGATCTTTTGCTGCAACTCCGGTTTCATGAGGCTAATCTGCTGGTTCATTAGTTGCTGGAGTTCCTGCATCTTGGGATTGGCATCCTGCGCCTGGGCAAGGCCAATGCCTGCCGACAGACTCAGAGCCGCAGCCAGGGAGATTGCTTTACTGGTAAAGGACTTGACCTCTTTTCCTGGTTTATGCATAACGTATATAACCTCTATTTAATGTGGCACGATGGTAATGGAATACCGAGGACTTGATGGTTTGCTACACGTTTCAGAGTGTCGGATAGTTGACAGAATTTGATTGCGGCGGGGTAACATGTTGTATCAAATTGTTTCAGGATGGTTACATTTACAGGTGTCGGTGCGCTCATGAGTGAGCAGCCGGAGCGCCTGCTGGTGGTAGATGATGAGCCGGAGCTGCGGGCGCTGCTGAAACGCTACCTGAGCGAACAGGGTTACCAGGTGGCGGCAGTTGCCGACGGCGTTGCGATGGAGCAGCATCTGAACAGACACAACGTCGACCTGATCATCCTTGACCTGATGCTACCGGGCGAGAACGGTCTCTCACTGGCCAGACAACTGCGCCAGCAGGGTGGGCAGTCGATCATCATGCTCTCCGCGCGCGGCGAGGAAGTGGATCGGATCGTCGGTCTGGAGATGGGTGCCGATGACTACCTGGCAAAACCATTTAATCCACGCGAACTGCTGGCCCGCGTCCGCGCCGTACTGCGACGTAACCAGGAAAGACAGCACTCCGTAAATAAACAATCCATCCTCTTCGGCCCTTATGAACTCAACCTGTTCAGCCACCGGCTAACCCAAAACGGTAACGAAATCCAGCTCACTGCGGGCGAGTTTGACCTGCTACTGATCTTCGCCAAACATCCGAATGCGGTACTCAGCCGTGACCGGCTGCTGGATCTGACCAAAGGTTACGAGCGCTCGCCATTTGATCGCAGCATAGATGTACGGGTCAACCGTCTGCGACGCAAGATCGAGCCTGATGCAGCTGAACCGATCTACCTGCGCACTGTATGGGGTGCCGGCTACCTCTTCTCCCCCGACGCCTGACGCTGGCTGTGTCCCTGCTCAAACCACGCACCCTGTTCGGCCGCACCCTGCTCACCATTGCCGTGGTCTCGATCGGCTTCCAGATTTTCATGATGGTGGTAATCGGCTCACTGATGTTGGTTCCCTTGGGCCAGCGTTCGGCCGACGACCTGGCAGCACTGATGATCTCTGTCGCCGAGAACTGGCAACAACATGAACAGGATGAACGACGCCACCTGGAGACGAGCTACATGCAGCGTTACCAGATCCTGCCGAGCAGCAACCGCGATCCATTACCAGTCAGTAACAGCTGGCTGCCCTATCGCTTCTTCCTGCAAAATGCCCTCTCCCGGCGCAGTGGTCAGCCGATTCAACTATTGCAACAGAACACCCTGGAACAGGGTAATTGGTTCTGGGTTGATATCCCGTTACAAGAAAGCGCGGTACGGGTCGGGTTCCCCCGTTCTCGCATTGGGGTTAATCCGCCGATCGCCCTTATACTGGTTCTTTCGGCCGGTGCCTGGGTCACTATGATTACAGTGATCGTGCTGGTAAGGAATCTCTCTGCCCCGCTGGAATCACTTTCCCGGGCCGTGCGTACGCTGGGTACCGGAAAGTGGCCGGAGCCGGTCTCTGAACATGGTCCGGAGGAGCTGTCCAGCCTGGCGCGGGGCTTTAACCGGATGACCGGTGAAGTACGTGAGCTGCTAGCCAACCGCACCACTTTGCTGGCCGGCATATCGCACGATCTACGCACCCCGATCACGCAGATCCAACTGGCCCTGGAAATGTTGCCGAACGAGGGTGGCGATGCTCAGTTGATGGCCGGCATCCGGCGTGATCTGGAACGAATCAATCGCATGATCAGCATGTTCCTGGACATCAGCCGTGGACTGGAGGGCACCCAGGAACAGCAGTTACTAATCGAACCGCTACTTAACGAGCTGACCGGGCAGTATCGGGAACGGGGCGTCGAGATCAGCTGGACGCCTTGCTGCGGCTGCTGTCAGCGGGTCAACGCCATGGTACTAAACCGCATCCTCTGTAACCTGCTGGACAATGCCCTGCGCTACGGCGAAAACTCACCCATTAAGCTCGACTGCCGCTGCACTCAAACAAGTGTCGTAATCACGGTAGCGGATCTGGGGCCAGGAATAACCGAGTCGGAGCGGGAGAAAGTCTTTCAACCATTCTACCGCCTGGAGCCTTCACGCAATCAGGATACCGGCGGTAGCGGCCTGGGGCTGGCCATTGTTCGTCAATTAGCACGCGCCTACGGCTGGGAGGTGACTCTGCAGTCGAACCTACCACGGGGGACGCAGGCCATGGTTACCCTGCTGCAACACAAGCAAAGCGCAGACGGCAGCGCGCCCCTCTCGACCAGCGTGCCAGGTAAATCAATCTGACACCTCGGTCGCTGCGATGTGCCACATTAGAAAGCCCACAATCATAGCCTCCTTAAGCCAAACATCGATTTAGCAACCTTGTCTGATATTACTAAACATATCGCCACGCCTAGAGAGAAAATTATGACAATCAACAACATCTCAGAATTCAGCTGCTGAAAAATCGAGCAATACGTGACGAGCTTGCTTAATTTGATTTTGGTATTTCAGGCCAAAGCTGTATCCAGAACCATCATCAGCACAAAACCCACCAACAAACCTGCGGTTGCATAGGCTTCGTGGCCCTGCCGGTGGGACTCGGGAATAATCTCGTGGCTGATCACGAACAACATAGCGCCCGCAGCAAAGCCCAGACCCCAAGGCAACATAGGAGCCGACCATGTGACGACTGCGGCACCTAATACTGCGGTTATAGGTTCAATCAGGCCCGATGCCATACCAATCATGACTGAAAATCTCCGGCTGTAACCCACCGACAACAGGGCGACGGCTACTATCAGTCCTTCGGGAATATCCTGTATGGCAATTCCGATAGCCAGAGCCGTGCCGCGTACGGCGTCAGTGCCAGCATAGCCGACACCGATAGCCAAGCCTTCTGGTAGATTGTGTAATGTGATGGCGAAAACGAATAGCCAGATGCGGCGCAGGCGCTGAACCTCAATGCCTTCACGTCCTTTGATGAAATGCTCGTGCGGTAGCAGCCGTTCGAGCATAAGCAACGAGGCTCCACCGATAAGGATAGCAGCCGCCATGATCGCGCCTGCAGCCCATGGGCCGTAGCCCTCCTGTGCGGCAACCTCAAGTCCGGGGATCGTCAAGGAAAAAACAGTTGCTGCCAACATGACGCCTGCAGCAAAACCATACATCGTATCCTGTGCGCAACTAGACAGTGTGCGCATCATCAGGATAGGCAGCGTGCCCACAGCGGTCGCGCCAGCCGCCAACATACCGCCTGCCAGCGCTAGTGCCAGTGTGGGTGAATGCTCATTGAAATACACCCAGAGCTGATACACCGCCAAGCAAATCAGCATGCCCAGCACGATAGCCAAGAACACGAGTTCAGCGCGAAGTTTAGGTGGGTAAGCTTCCATGTCGTTCGAAAACAGACCTCGCTATCAGCTGACTGGCGCAGGCTTGATGATTCAAACCTGCAATGGGCAATACATTTACCCCGTTATTCCCGCCTGCGCGGGGTTGACGGTTTTCTTATTCAATTACAGCATAATTTACCCACTACGATTGGTGAGTACCACTTAGATAAAGCTCTGGCGGTCTGGCCCTGCCACACCACTCCACCCCTATTTTATGACTAAAATAGGCAACCGGCATGAGCGAATCATTGTAGTCGTGGTGGAGCCTATAATGAGCGTGCGAATTCGGGAGTGGCCATAGGCACCCATCACTAGAAGGTCATAATCACTTTCAGTTTTAACCTGTGCCAGAACCTGTTCCGGCTCGCCGCTACGGATAATTATCTCTGGCTCTAATCCTCCGTCCTTTAAGGTTGCGGCTGCTTGATTAAGGCTCTCGCGGATACTCACACTATCCTTCCCGGCAAACACCAAGGTGACAGGCAGACCCGTAAAAAGTGGGCCGTTAGCAATATAATCGATTGCCTTCTGCGATGAAGGACCACCATCATATGCAACGAGAAGCTTTTCTATTGGTTTGAAGTTGCGATTGGCAATGAAGACCGGCTTGTGAGTAGCACGTAGGATTCGCTCTAGATTAGAGCCTAGGTGGTCCTTGGCAAAATCAGCTGCCTCACCGCGCTTGCCAATGAGGATCATATCGCCACTGTCTTCCTTGCTGGCAATCATTTCCAGCAGGTCACCATGACGTAAACGAGTTTCGACCTCGATGTCGCTGTCACTTTGAATGATTTTTTTGGCATCCTCCAAAATGGCCCTGCCATGCTCTTTGGTCAGCTCCGAACGCTCTGCGTCTAGTTTAGATAGTTGTTCGAGAAGTTTCGTTTGTGCGCCCAGACGGATGGTTCCGCTAAGATCCAGTTTTTCAGGCGCATCACGACGGCCCATTACGTGATAAACCTTGACCTTGGACTCGCTGCGCCTGGCAACCCAGGCCGCATAATGGCACAGGCTTTCGGAATAAGCCGAACCATCAACCAGGGCAATCACCATCTTATTTGTCATTTCTCTCTCCTGGTCACTGGCGCTGTAATTACCCAGTAAGGCGTTCCATTGCGCCTGGTTTGTCATGCACCGCAAGCCTGTCCACAATCGTTTCAGATGCCTTGTTCAGGCCAACAATATTGACTTCGGCACCCTCTCGGCGAAATTTGAGCACAGCCATGTCCAATGCCGCGACTGAAGAAATATCCCATATATGGGCGCGGCTGACATCAATAGTGACTTTTTCCGGCGCTTCCTTGAAATCAAAAGAACTCATAAAATCTTCAGAGGACGCAAAGAAAAGCTGACCTTCAACATAGTATGTTCGGTGTTCGCCAGAGGGAGTGATCTCGCTCCGCACACGGAAAAGTTGCGCGATTTTCCAGGCAAAGAAGATACCTGATAAAAGCACACCAACCAGAACGCCAATGGCAAGGTTGTGGGTATAGATCACAAAGAACACCGTAGCCAGCATCACGATAGAAGAGGATTTAGGATGACTTTTAAGATTCTTGATTGAGGACCATGAAAAAGTTCCGATGGAGACCATAATCATGATCGCCACCAAAGCAGCCATGGGGATCATCGCCACAACACCATCCATGAAAACAACCATAATCAAAAGAAACACACCAGCGGCAAAGCTGGAAAGCCTTCCACGACCACCGGATTTCACATTGATGATCGACTGTCCGATCATGGCGCAACCAGCCATCCCACCAATAAATCCGGTTGCGGTATTGGCGATGCCCTGTCCAATACATTCCTGATTGCGGTCGCTCTCCGTATCGGTCAGATCATCAACAATCTGCTGGGTCAACAAGCTTTCCAGCAAGCCAACAACAGCGATTGCCACTGAATAAGGGAAGATGATCCGCAGCGTTTCAAATGTCAGCGTAATATCCGGGATGAGAAAGATCGGAAGACTACCCGGCAGCTCACCCATATCGCCCACGGTGCGCACATCCCAGCCCATCAGCAAGGTCAGCAGCGTCAGCACAATGATGGTTATTAACGGTGCGGGCACGGCGGTAGTAATCCGTGGGAATAGATAGATGATCGCAAGACCGCCAGCGACAAGCGCATAGGTGAGCCAGCTAACCCTCGCAGGATCAAGCTCAGGCAATTGTGCGATAAAAATCAAAATGGCCAGTGCATTGACGAAACCTGTGATGACCGAACGGGAAACGAAACGCATTACGTAGCCGAGTTTAAATATTCCGGCCCCTATCTGTATAAGCCCGGTCAGCACCGTGGCCGCCAACAAATACTGCAAGCCATAATCCTTCACAAGCGTAACCATCAGGACTGCCGTCGCCGCAGTGGCGGCCGAAATCATGCCGGGCCGACCGCCTGCAATTGCAGTGATCACGGCAATCGAGAAGCTGGCATAAAGTCCTACTTTGGGGTCCACGCCGGCAATGATAGAAAAAGCGATCGCCTCCGGAATCAGCGCAAGCGCAACCACCAGGCCAGACAAAAGATCACCTCGGATGTTATGTAACCATTGGTAACGGTAGCGGGAAAAGGAAATCATAAAGCGTTTTTTATCCTTAGGCCGCAAGCTTTTAGCTAGCGGTATTGACTGGTGTCATCTGTTTTTTGATTGGCTGACGAAACAGCAGTTAGGTAGACAGCCAGGGAATGGGCTGATTTTCATACCCAGCTGCATGAGTCCATGGGACAAAAAATACACATGCCGGAAGGTTCAGTGCCATGCTTCAGAAACTCAAACGCGAGGCAGCAATGATTGCGTAATAAAGAACGATCCAAAGCTGCGTTCAACTTCCACCTTGACAGACTCATCCTTTATCCTAAAGGACTGACCTGGTGACTGTGACCCACACGAATTAATGAAGAACCGTTTTGTGTAAAAAACACCATCCTGTTGACAATTGTGGTGCACACATCAGCCCTTCAAAATCACCTCCTGCAACTGTAGGCATCTTTTCTTAACAAGTATGCAGGCGTCTTACGGGGCTGTTGCCAAATATGTATTTTTACCCGGTTTCAAATGGGAGACTTGCTTGCAAAGTGCGTGAGCTATGCAATCCTGGGTCTTTTTATCTCTTCTGATTGTTGTCCGAAGAGCCCGGCATCATATACATCCTGTAGTACCTGTCAAGCTGGCTGTCGCCTCTGGCTGATTTTGTCTTTTAATAACTCACTGTTTTTTATGGGCTCAGGATGCCCTGGTTGTAGCTCCAGCTTTCGTATATTCTTGTATTCATGCTTGTCGTTGCGCCACGGAGTTTCTGACTAGGCGCGGACAAAGGCTGGCGAACCACAGTAGATTGGCAGTGATAAGGTCTTGGTATGTATCCGACCGCTGTGCTCTGGACTTGAACAAAAAAACATCTACTCTCTATCTATAATTACCAGGCAGTGTAATCACTGCTGTTGCCCACCCAACACACAATGTTAATAGCTGCCCAATTCTGTCAACGAGTATGGGCTGAATAGATGCGCCGCCCACAGCTTGGTATATTAGCCGCGTCAACATTTCTCACACGAGGTAAATTATGCAGATACCACTGGACATTACTTTTAGAAACGCGGAACGTTCCGAGCAGGTGGAAGCGCTCGTGCGTGAGCGCGTCGATAAATTAAACCAATACTTTCAAAATATTATTTCGTGCCGCGTTACGCTGGAAGTACCCAACCGAACTCCACAGTACGATGTTCTTAATCATCGGGTGAGTATTGAAATCAGCGTTCCGGGTGAAGAGTTGAACGTATCTCGCGAGCCGAGCGAGCACAAAAATTTCAATGATATTTATGTGACAATCCGCGATGCATTCGATGCGGCAGAGCAACAGCTAAAGAGCTATTCTGGACGTCTTCGGGAGCCGCGAAAAATCCATGAGGACTCGCCGCGTGCCATCGTCAACAAGATATTTCCAAATGAAGGCTATGGTTTTTTACTGACTCCAGACGAACGCGAAATATATTTTCATGAAAACAGCGTGGCTCATCCTGGCTTTAATAAACTCAATCCAGGAGATACCGTTCGCTTTGTTGAATCACGTGGAGATTCCGGGCCGCAAGCCAGTTTGGTTAAGGCCATAGATCGGTAATAATTCTGCTACTAAACATCGGATAATAACTTAATGGCCTAATCTGGGGCGAGAAGCCCCAGAGGCATGTTCGGCAACAGGCTTTTTACGCTTTCATCTACACCACATCGGTTTTTTCATGTCACAGTTCATCATGCTCCGTCTTGCCATGGAGAAAGGCGAGACACACACGACATACAGCTCACTGCTGTGATAATGGGCAGGATTGCCCATGGCAAGCGGTTCCCACGCACACTACGCTACGGTGGTATTTATCGCACAGGACGAGCGTGAGTGCATTGACCACATTTTTTCACATAAGCCAGGCACATAGCTCTTGATAGAATCAGATTCAAGCACGACTTATCCAGGTTTGGCTCGAACAGTTGAATCAACTGCTCATGGCAAATACGTTTCAGACATAACCGGGCTTTGCCCACCGCCAACAGAAATGCCTAATATCTGGCCACCATCTAGTGATAAAAGACCTAGTGACAAAAGACGGGACATCTGATGATGTCCCAATGCCACAGCAGCGAATAACAACCTGCAGTATTGTTTCTGCATGCTAATCTCTACTTAGGGATGATTTGATATTACTGGCCTTTTTTATGTTTTGCTCGGCGCAACAGGCCTGACTTTCCGCGCATCCTGCAGAAAATAGCGCGGCAGCCAAAATAACCGGTGGTGACATCACCAGCCAATGAGGCATTCAATACAGGAATTTGCTAGCAGGCCCTGTTGGCTGTGATTCTTTTACGGCCATAGCCAAGGACAAAAATGATTCTTTTGACTGTCAATGCGGGAAGTTCTTCTATCCGCCTCGCTGCCTATACGAGCGATCAGCGGCTGCTTGCCACCCATCACAGTGACACAGCGCCAGCGCAGGCTAAGGACGTGCTGCGCGAGTTCATCAAACAGCACAGCCTCGATGACATTGCAGTCGTGGCGCACCGCGTGGTGCACGGCGGTGACATGCTTGTGCGCTCGTGTGTGATCGACGCCGAGGTCGAGCGCGAGATTGAACGGCTTTCCGTGCTCGCGCCGCTGCACAATCCACCGGCGCTTGCCTGGTTGCGTGCCTGCCTCGTGCTGGTGGGCGCACATATCCCACAGGTGGCGGTATTTGATACGGCATTTTATGCATACCTGCCAAAAGTCGCCGCAACCTATGCGCTGCCGCTGGAGCTCAATGCGCGTCTCAGACTACGCCGCTTTGGCTTCCATGGACTGGCGCATGAGGCAATGTGGCGGCGCTGGTGTGCAATGCGGCCAGATGTCATGGATAGTGGGCGCGTGATCTCGCTCCAACTCGGTGCCGGCAGCTCGATCACCGCGGTGCGCGCTGGCCGGGCGGTCGATACCTCCATGGGTTTCTCCCCGCTTGAGGGGCTGGTAATGGCAACTCGTAGCGGTGACATAGATGCCGGATTGTTGCTTTATCTGCAAAGCACTGAAGGCATGTCAGCCGAACAGCTAGGCAGGCTGCTTAATGAGGCATCTGGTTTGCTTGGACTTTCTGGCATAAGCGGCGATATGCGTATCCTGCTTGAATCGAACGAGCCAGCCGCGCGCCTGGCAGTAGAAATTTATGCCTATCGCGCGTGCAAGTATATCGGCGCTTATTTGGCGGCACTGGGTGGTGCTGATGCCATCGTATTCGGTGGTGGCGTGGGCGAGAACGCCCCGGCTGTGCGCGCGGCAATATTAAAGAGCATGGAATGGGCCGGCGTAGACCTGGATGCCGCAGCAAATGAAACAACCGTGTCAAAGAAAGGTCTAATCAGCCGCCCCGGCAGTAAAATCGAGGTCTGGGTGCTTCCCGTGGACGAACAACAAATCCTGGTGCAGGAGGCGCTGGCGGCGCTCAGCCGTCAATGAAATACATGGCAAAAGGAGAGCAAAGATGAATCTGAAATCAAGCAGCAAACAACAAGCAAAGCCGGGTGGGCCACTGTCCGCAGACGAGCTGGGCAGGATGGATGCCTACTGGCGAGCGGCTAACTATCTATCGGTGGGCCAGATTTACCTGCTGAACAATCCACTGCTCAGATCACCACTCACACTCGAACACATCAAACCAAGACTGCTCGGCCATTGGGGCACAACGCCAGGGCTGAATTTCATCTATGTCCATCTCAATCGCGTGATAAAGGCGCACGACCTCAACATGATTTACGTTACCGGCCCTGGTCATGGCGGCCCGGCTTTGGTCGCCAACACCTGGCTGGAAGGCACCTACAGCGAGTTTTATCCAAACATCCCGCAGAGCGCTGAAGGTATGAAGCAACTGTTTCGGCAGTTTTCCTTCCCCGGCGGTGTGCCGAGCCATGTGGCGCCGGAGACGCCTGGCTCTATCAATGAGGGGGGCGAGTTGGGCTACTCGTTATCACATGCCTACGGCGCGGTATTCGACAACCCGGATTTAATCGCCGCCTGCGTGGTTGGCGATGGCGAGGCCGAAACCGGCCCACTAGCTGCTGCATGGCATTCAAACAAGTTCCTCAACCCGGCACAAGATGGTGCGGTGCTACCTATCCTGCATCTCAACGGTTACAAGATTGCCAATCCCACGATACTCGCGCGTATCCCTCACGCAGAGCTGGAAAGCCTGTTTATCGGCTACGGTTACAAGCCATATTTCGTGGATGGATCTGACCCGACACTGATGCATCAGCAAATGGCAGAAACTATGGATATGGCCATTGCCGACATTCAGGCCATCCAGCAGGATGCGCGTGTGAACGGCGTCAAGACACGGCCTGACTGGCCGATGATCATTCTGCGCAGTCCCAAAGGTTGGACCGGCCCAAAGGAAGTCGATGGCAAACAGACCGAGAATTCGTGGCGCTCCCACCAGGTGCCATTTGGCGACATGGAGAATCCGGAGCATCTCGGCCTGCTCGAGCAATGGATGCAGAGCTATAGACCCGAAGAACTGTTTGAAGAAAGTGGCGCGTTGAACGCCGAGCTTGCCACTCTGGCTCCACAAGGCTTGCGGCGCATGGGCGCCAATCCACATGCCAATGGCGGTCTGCTGCTCAAAGATCTTAAATTACCGGATGCCCGCAATTACGCACTTAAAGTTCCTGCTCCCGGCGCGGTGACGGGCGAAGCAACCCGCGCCATGGGTGTGTTTCTGCGCGATGTAATGAAATACAACCTGGACACACGCAATTTTCGTGTCATGGGGCCAGACGAGACGACATCAAACCGCCTCGATGCGCTGTTCGAGGTAACCGACCGGACATGGGTGGCCGAACGATTACCGCAAGATGACCATGATGACCATCTTGCGGTAGATGGCAGGGTAATGGAAATACTGAGCGAGCATACCTGTCAAGGCTGGCTAGAAGGCTATCTCCTGACCGGCCGCCACGGGCTGTTTTCCTGTTACGAGGCGTTCATCCATATCATCGACTCAATGTTTAACCAGCACGCCAAGTGGCTTAAGGTGTGCCACGAAATCCACTGGCGCCGTCCCATCGCCTCGCTCAACATCCTGCTTACCTCGCATGTATGGCGGCAGGATCACAATGGTTTTTCTCATCAGGATCCAGGTTTTATCGATCATGTAGTTAACAAGAAAGCCGATATAGTCCGCGTGTTTCTGCCGCCGGATGCCAACACCCTGCTCTGCGTCACCGAACAGTGTCTGAAGAGCCGTGATCTGGTGAACGTAATCGTGGCTGGCAAACAGCCGCAGCTGCAGTGGCTGGATATGGAGAGTGCAGCCCTCCACTGCGCCGCTGGCATCGGCATCTGGGAATGGGCGTGCAACGACCATGGGGCAGAACCGGACGTAGTACTGGTGGCGGCAGGCGATGTGCCCACGCTGGAAATGCTGGCGGCCATCGACATTCTGCGCCAGCACGCACCTGAACTGAAAATACGCTTTATTAATGTGGTAGACCTGATGACCCTGCAGCCGAAAGAAGAGCACCCGCATGGTCTGTCGGACAAAGACTTTGATACGCTCTTTACCACCGACAAGCCGATCATCTTCGCCTATCACGGTTATCCGTGGCTGATCCATCGCCTGACCTACCGGAGAACCAATCACTATAACCTGCATGTACGTGGCTACAAGGAAGAAGGCACGACCACCACACCATTCGACATGGTGGTACTCAATGATCTCGACCGCTTTCATCTGGTAGCGGATGTGATTGACCGCGTACCGACATTGGGTTACCGAGCGGCGCACCTCAAGCAGGCGATGCACAACAAGCGCATCGAACATCGCGAATACATCATCAAGCACGGCGATGATATGCCCGAAGTAAAGGATTGGCAGTGGGGGGCAAGTAATAGATGACAGCACGGCAAGAAGATACGGCTAAGACCAAAGCGCAAGTACCTTCTCAGATGATAGCCAGACTTGCTATCTGTATCAGGGTAAAAGGTACAATCGCTGTTTCGAGTGCAGTTTAGTGAACCAGACGTTCTAAATCAGCTCGATAAGGAAGCGCTGAATAATGTTGGCGAGGCAGTCAGGGCTAGGCAAAAAACGACGAAAAAGCGCAGTTTACACGTAGTAAATGAGCATTTTGAGCCGTTTTTTAACACCGTCCTGACAACGTAGGTAATTATTCAGCGCCTCCATAACACTCGCGAGAAGTGTGCGTTTGTTGGCGGGTAATCAGTCTCGACGAAGGTGAACAGCTGGGGACTTTTAGCCATATATTTGCGTTAGTTTATCAACAGGCGGGCAAGATTAGGGTTTGTGCTGAGCCTCCTCAATTGCTCGCCTTCTTTGTTTTATTGGCTCAGCAATATAACATTGCATAAAGCAAGCTAACAAGCATACAACCTATTGATTTAATTGAATGTTTCCATCTAAACCATATGGTGTATTTGATTGTTAGCGCAATAGAGCAAGCTGGTGAATCAGACGGACTTCTGGCTTGCAATGACTCTTTATATGAGCTATGAACAAGACATGCGGATTCAATTCTAGTGTTGAAAACAATACAGCTGCTTAAGGGGTGGAAAGATCTTGACTCATGATAATAAACCCGAAAGCAGTAAAGATAATCAAAGCTCTCCAGGGTCGAGACTAAGCTACACAGCGTTATTGCGTTCTTTTTACAGCAACGAAGATGTTTTTGATACTGTCATGGAGTGGGTCGCCAAGCGATTGCTGAGGCGGATCGATAAGGCAATAGCCAGATCAAATACACCGCTGATGGGTCTGGAAGCTGTTTTTATGGCCAATATTGAATTTGTAACTAAATACCCTGAATTACCCAAATTGCTTCTCAGTGAACTACAAAAACAAAGACATACTGTTGCAAAAAAAATGGCCAAAAAACTATTGTCTCATTACAGTATCCGCTTGCATGCTTTGTTCTGTAATGCCAAGGCACAAGGTGAGCTGCCTAACGACTTAGATGTTGATACAGCCGTTACGACATTTGTAGGCTCAATTCAGGGACTGGTTGTTCAGTCTTTGCTACTTGATGACCCAGGCTTCATAAAAAGAGAGGCACCTAGTGTGTTTCAAAGTGTAGTGACGGGCAATGTAATTAAGCACAGAGAAAACATGGGTGTAAATAAACCATTATTAACTGCTGAAGAATATAGCTATATAGCATCTTTAAGAAAACGCTGAGTAAGTTATTCCTTAAGTACTGCAAATACCAAAAATTTACCCCCAGCATTGAAGAATATAATTTCAACAGCTTTTACCCACTTTTTATTAATTTACCAGGTATCTCTTATTTTTCTGACACCTATTCTCTGTTGTTATAGGCAGATGCCGTTTTGCAATAAATAGTCGCCCCTGAAATATAGCTAAGCCCATGATTTCATTGTATAATACAGCATTATAAACCATGCAAATCCTTTAATAATACGCCTTGTCAGGCTGTTTCCTGGGGGATCTAATAATAATCATGACC
>Ga0265293_10000181_pt1 | contig 156205 bp, 138 predicted proteins | sample Munlanlewell138R_FD_192505 | JGI IMG/M metagenome (GOLD analysis project Ga0265293, IMG submission 192505) | Leachate microbial communities from a municipal landfill in Southern Ontario, Canada - Leachate well 138R | ecosystem: Engineered > Solid waste > Landfill > Unclassified | place...
CTCCACGGCTACCTCGGGGACGTGCCACCTGCGGAGTTCGAGGCCAAGTTCTATGCTGGGGTTACCAGCGCCAAAGAACTGGTAGAAATCAAATGAGCTGAGTCTCCACTAAACCCAGGGCGCATCAAGGCTTCGCTCGTCGCCGGCTACGTGGGGCAAACTGCCCTGAAGACCAGCGAAAAAATCGATGAGGCGATGGGCGGCATCCTCTTCATCGATGAAGCCTACGCCCTGGTCGAAGACCAGTTCGGGATCGAGGCGGTCAACACGCTGCTCAAGCGCATGGAGGATGATCGCAACAAGTTCCTCGTGATCGCCGCTGGCTATCCAGACAGCGTGGAGACCTTCATGCAGGCGAACGTCGGCCTCGCCCGCCGCTTTCCGACAAAGATCGAGTTCACCCCGTATTCCGCCGATGAGCTTGCGCGCATCGCTCAGGTGATGTTCGAGGCCAAGGGCCAAACGGTCGCCGAAGACGGTGCGACCCTCCTCAGGGAGCGTCTTGACCGCGCACAGCGCGACGGACTCTTCGACCGTAAGGATTGGGGCAATGCCGGCTCGGTGCGCAACATCGTCGAGGATGCGATCAATATCCGCAACCTGCGTCTGTTCGGCGATCCTCAAGCGACACCGAGCGCAGGCGATCGGGTGACGGTAACGTCCGACGACCTGGGGCAGGCCGCCGACAAGGTGCTCGGCACGGCGGACTCGGGAAGCGAGCGCGTTGAAGACGTGCTGGCCGAGCTGGAGGCTCAGATCGGCCAGCCAGAGCTCAAACAGCAGGTGGCTGGGCTGATGGCGGGCGTGCGCGCCCGCCAGGCCAAGGAGGCGCAGGGCATCGCCTCATCCGAGAACCTGATCGAGCACATGGTGTTCACCGGGCCGCCCGGCACCGGCAAAACAACGGTAGCCAGGCTCCTCGCGCGCCTCTACCGCGCGCTCGGCGTGCTGCCTCAGGGGCAGGTGATCGAAGTCGACCGCGCCGGCCTCGACTCACGGTTCACCCAGAAGATCGATTTCTCCTCGTACTCGGCTGATGAGCTCGTGCAGATCGCGGTGAGTATGACGCGGGCGAAGGGCGAAACGCTCACTCCCGATGCCGTGGCTCTGCTCGCCTCTCGCCTCGACGATGCCGAGCGCTCCGGCCGTTTCAGTACACGCGACTGGGGCAACGGCCGCTCGGTGCGAAACGTCATGGACAAGGCGGTTCGCGCCCGCAACGCACTGCTCTACGCCGACCCTTCTGCTACGCCGAGCGGCACCGAACTCGTCACGATCACCGTCTCCGACCTGGCCCGAGCCTGCGATGAGGAGCGATTGTTCGGTGCTCCGCCAGAGCCGCTCACGCCGGAATCGGAGTGAGCGGCCAAGGCCGACCCTCAAGCCAGAAATCGGAGTCAAGCGCTCGCGATAATTGACCGGGCCAGCCCCCGCAGGGCCTCGCATCTACCCGGCCGCGAGTGCCGCCTCCAGCGCGGCCTTCAGCCGCTCATCGGCCTCGCCGTACGCGGCCCAGTCACCGTCCTGCATGGCCGTGTCACGATCCCGAAGCGCGGACTGCATCTCACGGAGTGCAGCCTCCAGTGTCGCGTTCGCGCCGGAGCCACCCGTGGTTGTCGTCCCCTCGTCCGTACCGGTTTCCGGCTCCTCCACGCCCTCTGGCGTCTCGGTTTCCTCGACCTCGCCATCACCCGCGCTGGCACCCGAGTTCCCACCGAAGAGCTCGTCGAGCGCCGCATCGAGCGTGTCCTCGAACGCGATCTTGTCGCCGAAGGACACGAGTACCTTCTGCAGCAGCGGGAACCGCGTGCCGGAGGAGGCCTCGATATAGACCGGCTGCACATACAGCAGGCCACCACCGACCGGCAGCGTCAGCAGGTTACCGCTGATCACGCGCGTTTCACCCTGCCGCAGCAGGTTGAGCTCGGTCGAGACCTTCGGATCGGTGTTGAAGCTGTTCTGTACCTGGCCGGGGCCGGGGATCGTGTCGCTCTTGGGTAGCGTGAGCAGCCGCAGCGTGCCGTAATTCTCCGAAACCTTCCCGGCCTCGCTACCCGCGTTAGCGTCGGCTGCGAGGTATCCGGTCAGGATGTCTCGAGCCCCCTCGCCCTGCGCATCGGGAATATACGTCGAGTAAATCGAGAAGCTCGGATCGACGTTCTCCCCGGCAGAGAGGGTGAGGTAGTAGGGCGGCTGAGCCGGAGCCTGGACGCCATCGCCGGCCTGAGTCACCGGGTTGGCCGGGGTTCTCCAGGCATCCTCCTGGGAGTAGAACGCGCCCGGATCGGACACGTGATAGGTCGCGAGCATCTCACGCTGCACCTTGAACAGGTCAGTCGGGTAGCGCACGTGACTGAGCAGGTCACCGCTCATTTCCGAGACATCCTTCAGGGTGTCCGGGAAAATCTTCCCCCACGACTGCAGCAGCGGATCCTCGGTATCCCACGCGTACAGCGTGACCTTGCCGTCGTACGCATCGACGGTGGCCTTCACGGAGTTGCGAATGTAGTTCACTGGCTTCGGCAGGATGCTCACTCGCTCGTTATCGGCGTCGACGGTGAGCGCGTTCATATCCTGCACCTCGGAGTAGGGGTACTCGGAGGATGTGGTGTAGCCGTCGACGATCCACACCACACGCTTGTCAACAACCGACGCGTACGGGGCCGAGTCGAGCGTGAGGTACGGTGCAACTTTCTGCACTCGTTCCAGCGGGTTGCGATCGTAGAGTACCTGCGAGCCGTCAACGACGGCTCCGGACAGGAGCACCTCCATGTCCTGGAACTTCAGCGCGTAGATGAGCTTCGTGAAGATGTTATTGAGTTTCGGACCGCCGTCACCGGAGAAGGTCGTCAGGTTCTGTCGGGAGCCCGACGAATCCTCAGCTGCTTCCTCCTCCACGACCTGTTCGTCAGCCTGGGTCTCTTCCTCCGTGGCGGACTCGCCGGAGGATTCGCCCTCGGCAACTTCGGTCTCGGTCTCGGTGGCCTCGGCTTCTTCCGCGACTGCGGGATCCTCCTCCGCAGCGGCCTCGGCCGTGCTCTCAGCATCGGCCGGGTAATCCACCTCGATGGGACGGTCGCGTTCGCCGCCGACGATCGAGTACTCGGGTGAATTTATCCCGAAGTACACGCGCGGCTGGAATTCTCCGAGCTTGCCGCTCGTCGGGATGCCGCTCTCGAGGAAGACCGGTTCGCCTCCCGGTGAGCGCTGATTGCCGTACGCTGCGACGAGGCCGTAGCCGTGCGTGTAGACGAGTGTGCGGTTGTACCAACCCTCCTGTCCCGAAATATCGATGTCGCGAATCGCCGAAACCGTGTCTTCGACCTGACCATCGATTTCGTAACGGTCAACGTTGAGCGAGTTCGGGAACTTGTAGTATTGGCGGCTCTGCTCGAGCTGGGCGAAGGTTCGCGAAATGACTTCCGGATCCATGATGCGAATGTTCGCCGTCGCTACCGCATCATCGCGGAGCGCACCGGGTTCTGCGGTCGTGACTGCGTCGTAGCGTTCGACCTCGACCTCGTCGATGCCGTACGCGGTCCGCGTCGCCGCGAGGTTTCGTTCGATGTACTCAGATTCGAGGCTCTTCTCGTCGGGCCGCACCTGGAACTGCTGCACTGCCCAGGGATACCCCATCCCGAGCACGAGGCTCGACACCAGGAACAGCGCGGTGCCGATCACGGGCAGCCGCCATTTACCGGTGAACGCCGTCACCAGGAAGAGCACGGCGACGATTGCCGCGATCCCCGCAAGAATCTGCTTACCCGGAATCACCGCGTGCACGTCCTGGAACATCGCACCCGTCATGAGCCCGTTCGGATCGCTGAGCAGGCGGTACTGGTCGAGCCAGAGGCTCACCCCCTGCAGCAGCAGGTACACGGCTGCGAGGATCGCGGCCTGAATACGGGTCGACTTGGAAACACGCACATCGCGCCCGGAGAAGGAGATCCCCCCGTAGAGGTAACTTGTGGCCACACCCGCGATGAGGGCGACGAGCGTGACTGCCGACGCGAATCCGATCACCCCTTGCCAGAACGGCAGGTCGAACAGGTAGAACGCGATGTCCAGCCCGAATTGCGGGTCGGTTTCTCCCGTCGGCTCGCTGTTGAGCCACAGCAGCACGTTCTGCCACCGGGCCGCGGCCGCGAAACCTCCGAAGAGGCCGATCACTGCGGGCAGCACCCACTTCACCACGCGCCGCAGGGGCTCGAAGAGTTCCTGGTACCGGTCGAGCTGCGCCGTCAGGCGGGCGTAGACGGGGCGCTTACGGTAGGCGATATCGATGGCGAGAAACACGGGGAGTGCCATCGCGAGAAACCCGATGATGAACATCAACCCGGCGGCGACCCACTGCGTCACCAAGACGGGCATGAATCCCAGCTGCTGGTACCAGAGCACCTCGGACATCACGGCGGCGAAACCGAGGAACCCGAGGATCAGGACGACGACGAGCACGACGGTGATCGCGAGCGGTGAGACTCGGCGTCGGCGTTCGGGTTGAGCGGCGTTCTGGTCGGTCACGTGCCTCTACTTTCCTATCCGTACGACATGTGTGCGGGGCGTTCGGTCCAGCCTAGCGGGCGCTGCTGACAGCACAGCGTTCCAATCCCCCCGGTGCGTTTTCCTCTGCGGCTGCGTCGATAGATTCGAGGGCCTCCCCGAGTGTTGCGACGGGAAAGACGTCGAGTCCGGGAGGGATGGTCGACGGCACGTCCACGCAGTTGTCGAGTGGCATGAGGAAGGCTCCACCGCCGGCCCGAGACGCGGCCCACATCTTCTGTTCCAACCCCCCGATCGCCCCGACGGCCCCGCGATCGTCGATGGTGCCGGTCCCGAAGACGCTGGTGTCGCCGAGACGAGTGTCGGGCGAGAGAAGCTCGACGATCCCGAGTGCGAAGATCAGCCCCGCGCTCGGTCCCCCGATGTCGTCGAGCGCCACCTCAATCTCCGCGGGAAGCTCGTAATCCACCGCAATGGTCGCACCGATCATGGGCGAAATCCCGCCCTCGGGAATCTGCGGATCCAACAGAACCTCCACGGCCTGGTTGTCTCGCTCGACCTGCACCGTCAACCCGCGTCCCGCTTCCGTCGCACCGATCCGTTCCCGCAGGTCGGTGAAATCCGAGACCGGGTGACCTGCCGCGGCGACGATCACGTCGCCCGACTGAAGAATGCCGTCTGCCGGGCCGGATTCAACCACCGAGGCGACGCGCAGAGTAATCGAGACGTCCTCGCCGATCTCTCGGAATGCGGCGGCGGCCGCCTGCGTCTGGGAATCGACCATGAGCGCCGAATTCCACTCGGCCCGATCATCAGCCGTTGTCTCGCCAGGAAAATATTGTTCCAGCGGTGCGATCGACTGCGACGGATCGACCACGGCGCGTGCGATCGCCCACCAGTTGCGCGGCCGATCGGGGCTGCCCACTACTGAGACCGTAGTGAGTCGCAGGCTGCCGTCGCCCGCGTAGGCGGGCACTCCGCTTACCGACAGCACCGGCTCGCTCTCGCCGTCGACAATGGTCTCACCGAGCACGTCGACGGTGGGACCAGGTTTCTCCACGATGAAGGGTGACGGCAGCAGACCGATGACGACAATCGCGCACACGACCAGCGCAATAACGAGCGAGCGACGAGAGCGCCGCCGTTCTCCGATCGGGGTGAGGCCGTCTCCGGGATGATGCACGCTGCTCCTCGGACGGGGCCGTCATCGGCCCCGGAGTTGTGGCGCCGTGCGAAGGAGGGTGTTCGCAGCTGGCGCAATGGAATCGTTTGAGCGACGGTCAATCTAGCAGGTGCTTCTGAACGTCGTGCCGTAGCGTGGGATGCGGACGACGACGAGGAGATCCGGGATGGGCGCGAATGAGCAGAGCGACGATTTCGAGGAGCTGCAGCGCATCCTGCGGGAGATGCTGTCGGGGCAGGGTGTGCCCGAAGGAGCCATGGACCCCGCGGAGTTTGCGCGGGCAGCAGGGATCCCTGCGGATCCAGCAGCCCTGCAGGGGCTCTTCGCGACCCTGCAGGGCGCGATGCAGCAGTCGGGTGACGGCATCGACTGGTCCGTCACGAGACGGACGGCGATTGATGTGGCGACTTCCGATGGAGAAGTTGCCGACCCGTCGCCCGCAATGCGCGCCTTCCCTGTCGCGACGCTCTGGTTAGACGAGGCCACCGAGATCGGTGCGACCGCGGATGCACCACGCACGCTGTCGCGCATCGAGTGGGTGCAGCAGACCGTGGACACCTGGGTGTCCGTCGCCGAGCCGGTGGCGGAGTCGGTGAGTCAAGCGCTGATGACGGCGCTGCAGGAGCAGATGCCTGAGGAGCTCTCTGGGGCTCTGCACGGGGCCGCACCGATGTTGCGCAATGTCGGCGGCGCACTGTTCGCGGTGCAGCTGGGAACGATCATCGGCAAGCTTTCCGGCGAGGTGCTCTCGGCTGGAGAGATCGGCTTTCCCCTGATGTCGGGGCCTGGCCGGGAGGGCGGCGCACTGCTGCCGAGCGGTGTCGCCGCGTTCGCGGACGGCCTGGAACAGGACACGGAGGCCGTCACGCTGTATCTCGCGGTGCGGGAACTCGCTCACGCGCGTCTGTTCCGTCACGCGAAGTGGTTGCGACTGCACCTCATCACCGCCATTACTGACTTTGCTCGCGGGATCCGCATCGACACGGATCGCATCGAGGCCGCCGCGCGTGACCTGGACCCGTCGCGACCGGACGAGATTCAGGCGCTGATCTCATCCGGGTCATTGATCCCGCCGAAGACGCCGGCACAGGAAGCGGCGCACGCGCGGCTGGAGACGATGCTCGCGCTCGTCGAGGGCTGGGTGGATGTCGTCACCGCCGACGCGGCCCGGCGCATCCCCGGAGCGGAAGGGATCGCCGAGATGGTGCGCCGTCGCCGCGCGACCGGCGGGCCCGCCGAACACGCGCTGAGCGCCCTCGCCGGGCTGGAACTGCGACCGCGCCGTCTGCGAGAGGCCGGGGCTCTCTGGCGGCTCGTCGCCGAGCGCAGCGACACTGCGACGCGAGACGGGCTGTGGGCTCACCCCGATCTGCTTCCCACGATCGATGAGCTCGACCACCCGGCACGGCTGCTCGAGCGTCTCGGGCTTGCAGGGGCCAGCCCGGAACCAGTGACCGACGGGTTCGATGAGGAGCTCGCACGGTTGCTCGACGGAGAGCTCCCCCCTCACTCCGGGGAGGGATCGGAGGAGACCGACGGGGGCTCAACTCCCGAGACATAGACCCCTCGCGTCTTCCTCCACAGCACGCCAACTTTGGTCAGTTCCTCGCTGGCCGCGGCCCGATGCTGTGGAATACCCTCCATCCCGTGCGGTGGGGAGGCACACTCTTCGCATGAGAAGCACCACACGCATCAACCCAGACCTCCCGCTCTGCTGGGAAACCCCCAGCATCGTCAGAATCGGGTTCGAGCGTGCAGTGGCCCGCGTGCACTCCCCCACTGCGGGGATGCAGCGACTCATCGGGTCGCTACTGTCTGGCGTCGACTCCAACCGCCTGCCCGATGAGGCGCGACGACTCGGCGCGACTCCAGCTGAGCTGCAAGCCGTGCTCGAAAGCCTCAGGCCCGTGCTCGTGGAGCAGCACGACAGCACGTCCGTCGCGGAATCCTGCGGGGAATCGCAGCGGCCGCTCCCCACTACGATCGCGGACGACGGCCGAACCGCACCGGGTCTGCGACGGGTGCTCAGCACGATCGAGGTCTTCGACATCGACCCGATCCGCACACCCGAAGAGTGTGAGTTCGTGATCGTCGTCGAGCGGTTCCTTGAACCCCTCGAGCGGGTGCAGCGCTGGCGCGCCGCGGGCATCCCGCACGTGCTCTTGCGCTACACCGACCGGTCGGTGCAGGTCGGCCCTGTTGTGGAGCCCGACGGCGCCCCATGCCACAGCTGTGTCTCTCTGTCGCTCGTCGCCGAGGACCCAGCACTCCCAGTACTGTCGATCCAGCTCAGCGACCGGATCCCGCAGAGCGAGACCGCCGCGGTCGGCGAGTTCGCCGCCGTCTACGCGGGGCTTTTGGTGCGAGACTGGCGGTCGGGTCGACGCGCTGCTCGAAGCACGCGCTGGCGCATCCCCGTTCTGCACGGACGCCCATCCGCCGCCCCGTTTCTCGAGTCGGTTCCGGCGCACCCGGAGTGCGGCTGCGTCTCGAGTCTGGAGCCGGCATTCGCGGGTCGCGTCAACCGATGATTCCTGCTTCGGCGAGGAAACGGGAGGGTTGCCTGGCTGCACGCCCCGTCCCAGCGACTCCAGATATCCGCAGGAGATCCTTCGCCCGGGTCATGGCGACGTAGGCGAGACGGCGCTCTTCATCCACTCCCTCATCATCGGCAGCGTGTGCGATCGGGAGGATACCCTCGGTGGCTCCAACAAGGTGCACGAGCGACCATTCGAGGCCCTTCGCAGCGTGGATCGCGCTGAGCGTCACCGCTTCCAACGTTGGTTCGTGGTGGGCGCGCTGCCGTGCGAGAAGCTCCTCGCTGAACTCGCCGATCCCGGCGCTCTCCGGCATTTCGTCGACTAGCGCGAGCAGCGCCGAGAGAGCCTCCCACCGTTCCCGCTGCGCGGACCCCGTCGGCGGGTTCGCGGTCCAGCCGATGGCTCGCAACGCGTCGCTCACCACCTGGAAGAGCGGCCGATCATCCGCGACCTTCGCTTCACCGCGAATGAGCATGACTGCCTGACGCACATCTGCGCGGTCGAAGAAGCGCTGCGCCCCGTGCACGCGTACGGCGATCCCTCGCTGCCGCAGCGCCTCCTCAAATCTCGCAGACTGTGCGTTCGTGCGATAGAGCACTGCGATCTCCGACGGCGCTGTGCCCCCGTCGATCGTGCTCGCGATGGAGTCCGCCACGCCGACTGCTTCGTCGTGCTCAGACGCGAACCATTCGAAGCCCGGCTTCTCCCCCGGCTCCTCGCGAAGGGCCTGCAGTCGCAGCGCACCTGGCCGGTCGCGCATGAGGCGGTTCGCCGAGCGCACGATCGGAGAGCGCGAACGATAGTTGCGTTCGAGCCGAATCTCACGGGCGTTCGGAAACTCCGCCCCGAAACGGAGGAGAAAAGCGCTCGTGGCGCCGGTGAAGGAGTAAATCGTCTGACTCGCGTCTCCCACGACGCAGAGGTCGTCACGGTTACCGAGCCAGGCCCGCAAGAGCGTGTGCTGCAGCGGGGAGACGTCCTGGTACTCGTCGACGGTGAAGAACCGGTACCGTTCTCGCACCTGCATCGCAACACTCGGCTCAGTCTCGAGCATCCCGGTGAGCAGGATGAGGACGTCCTCGAAGTCGATCTGGCGGCGTTCCTCCAGTAATCCCGCGTACCGACGCTGGATCTCCAGCAGTTGCTCCGCCGTGAGCCCCTGAGGGATCGACCGCGTGCCGAGGCGTTCAGCGTACGCGTCGAGACCGAGCATCGACACCTTGCGCCACTCGATCTCTCCGGCAATATCGCGCAGCGCTTCCCCGCCAAGCCTCAACCCGAGGGCCTCGACGGCCTGCGAAATGGCCGCTACCTTTCCCGGGAGCACCTGTGGCGCTGGACCACCGACGACCTGTGGCCAGAAGTGGCCGAGTTGCGCAAGTGCCGCCCCGTGAAAGGTCTGAGCACGCACACCGTCCGCGCCGAGTTCACGCAGCCTCCCTTGCAGCTCACCAGCGGCTTTCCGCGTGAACGTCACTGCGAGCACGCGCTGCGGATCGTAGACGCCGGTGCGAACACCGTGAGCAATCCGGTGGGTGATCGCCTGTGTCTTCCCGGTGCCAGCGCCAGCGAGCACGGAGATCGGACCGCGGAGCGCTTCGGCGATCTCCCGCTGCTCGGGGTCGAGCGCACCGAGAATCGGGTCAGTCCCGCGCGCCACCGAGGTCCTCTTCGGCCGCCCAGGAGTCCAGCATCCACCGCGCGATCGATGCACCGCCGGGCAGTCGAATGCCCGGGTCGGGTGTGCGCACCTGATCCCGGGTGAACCACCGCAGCTCGGAGATCTCACTGGTGTCGGGTACGAGTGCGTCCGGATTCACTCCCGGCGCGAGTCGCGCTCGGAACCCCAGCATCAACGAGCGCGGGAACGGCCACGGCTGCGAGGCGACGTATTCGACGTGCCCGAGCCGGACGCCGGATTCCTCGAACACTTCACGTCGAACCGTCTGTTCGAGCGACTCTCCGGCCTCCACGAACCCGGCGAGCAGCGAGAAGCGTCCACTCTCCCACAGCACATTGGATCCGAGCAGCACACGACCCTCGTGCTCCACGAGCACGATCACCGCCGGATCGGTCCGCGGAAAATGCTCGCCCCCGTGCTCGTCGTGGCGCGCCCATCCCCCCTGCGCCGGCGTCGTCGGGTCGCCGTCGCGGGATGAGAACCTCGCCGACTCATGCCAGCGGAGCAGCGCGGAGGCGACGACAACAATCTCGCGCTCCAACTCATCGAGCGCCTCGACCGCTTCGAACGGGTGCGACCAGGATCCACCCGCGGGGGCGGCAGATCCCTCGGCGAGTTTCGAAGCAAACACCGGTGTTCCGTCTGCACGGCCGACGTAGACGTGGCCTGCACGGCCGCCCGTTACGACCGGTTCGTATTCACCTTCCACCGGCTGCATCGCGAGGCGTGCGGTTCCGCGAGATTCAGTCGCGAGCGGCACCTCCTGCCCTCGAAGACGTAGCAGCTGCGCCCCCGGCTCGCTCCACGCCGCCGCCAGGAGCGCCGGGTCCATCCGCGTCGTAACGTCGCGGTCGAGACGACCGTTCGCAAAAGGCGGGCTGGCGATGACCATCTGCTCCTCGTTCCTCCGTGCACTCGGGCGCATCCGTGTCCGCGCAGGTGCGCGTGGCGCGGGGGCGCATCAGGCACGGGTGCTTACCCTGTGTACATGGCCAGTATCCCTTTCACTCTAGCCGCGCTCGCTACCTCCGCAGTGCCCGGCCTCGAGGTCACGGCAGTACGCGCTCACGACGTCGACGCGGGCTTCGCCGCGGCCCTCCTGTCGACGGACCGCGGCGATCTCGTCACTCGTGTACCACGGACGCAGGCTGCCGAGGTTCGTCAGTCCGCCGAGATCCTCGGCATCGCGGCCCTCACTGAGGGATCACGCGCCGTACTGCCGTTCGCCGTCCCAGAGACGCTCGGAATGACTCGCGCCGGTGAGACTCGAGCGGTCGTGTCGACCATGCTTCCCGGCGCGCGGTTCGACGTCGAAGACCTCACGGAGGATGCGGCGCTGCTCACGAGCATCGTTGAGGCAATCGCGGCGATCCACGACCTTCCCCTCTCGGTCGCTCAGCAGGGCGGGCTTCCGGTCCGCAGCGCACGAGACCTGCGCTTGCAGGCTACGCGCCTCGTCGATCGCGCCGCCGCGACCAGGCTGCTCCCGGGCACCGTTCGTGCGAAGTGGGAACGCGTGCTCGAATCAGCAGAGCTGTGGGATTTCGCCCCGACGATGGTGCACGGCTCCCTTGACGCGAACGCGTTGCTCGTGGATGACGAGCAAGTGATCGGAGTCGAAGGGTGGTCGGAGTTCTCTGTCGGCGACCCCGCCGATGATCTCGCCTGGCTTCTGGCAGCGGGCCCAGCGATCCTCGACGCCGTCGTTCCACGATACGGGCGTCAGCGCAGCGCCGGGTCTCTCCCCGCACTGCAGGCCCGAGCGCAGCTGTACCACGAACTCGGTATCGCCCGGTGGCTGTTGCACGGGGTGGAGACGCACGACCAGACGGTCATCGAGGACGCGATTGCGATGTTCGACCGCTTCGTCGATCGGATCGCCACGTCACCCCCCATTGCTCCGGCCGCAAGTGCTCTCGACGCCGATGAGGTCGAGGCGCTGCTCGCGGAGACTCCGGAGGTCGTCGATCATCTTTCGGACACGGCCGCCTATGAAGCCCTCGACGAGGATCGAATGTTCGGGGTGGAACCCGCCTTTGTCGAGGCACCCTCAGGATCATCGGAAGAACATGTCGAAGCGGGTCCGCAATCCGCAGAGGAGATCTCCGAGCAGGCGACCGTCCCGATCGACGAGGACGACCTCCCCCGCTAACTGTTCTCGGCCCCGCCTTCCAGTGTGTCGGCGGCGCGGGACCAGATCGCCTCGAGCTCCTCGAGGCTTCGGGAGCCGGTTCCTCGCAGTTCGATGCCTTCCGCCACGTAGAAGAGCGAGACGTCGATCTTCGACGGGTCTAGCCCCGCCCACAGCGCATATGCGTGGCGGTAAAGGTCGAGCTGGAAGAAACGGCTCTCCTGCTCGGTGTCGTTTCGCGGTGGTCTGCCTGCCTTCCAGTCGACGATCTCGTACCGGTCACCCTCGGCGTCATTCGTGCGGTAGACGGCGTCGAGTTTGCAGACGAGCGTGCGGCCGGCAAACGGTAGGGTCACCTCCAATTCGACCGCGATCGGTTGACGGTGCGCCCATCTTGACCGTTCGAACTCCTCGATGAGCGGGGCAAGCTCGCGTTCAGTGTCGAACTCTGCGCGTCCCGGGTCCCACTCCTCGGGGTCGTACCCGAAGAGCGGCACCTCCGTGCCCGGCGAGGTGGTGGAACGGCGCTCGACCCACTCGTGGAAGCGATTGCCGATGCGGGTGCGGCGGAATGGCCGTTGGGGAACCGGTCGCAACCGCGCGCGCTCGGCGGCGGCGGGATCTTCGATGAACTCGTGAAAGGTCGAGGCGGTGAGTCTCTCGGGGCGCCCCGCCCCCGTTCTCCCCGGTTTCCGCTGGGCCTCGCGTTCCGCGATCAGCAGGCGCACGGTCTCGTCGATTTCCACTCGGGGATCTTCCGTTTCACTGTCTTCCCGGGCATCCGCTGCAGACAGCCGAGACTGCACCGCCGCAGCCGCGGCGAGGACCTGTTCGGCACGGCCGCCGAGCGGGTCCAGCGGCCATTGCACGGTCAGTTCGGCCGCTTCACCCGGGTCTTCATCATGGCCGCTCCCCTCGGGCAGCGCAGGAAGGAGGCCCTGCTCCTCGAGGTCCGTGAGAAAGACTGAGGGCTTCCGCGGTCGAGTCTGACCGCCCCAAAACGAGCCGCTCAGCAACAGCCGGTCCGCCGACCTCGTGAGTGCAACATATCCGAGCCGTCGCTCTTCCTCCGCGTATCGCTCCTTCGATTCCGCGACGTATGCTGCGATGCGATCTCGTAGTTCCTTCTGATCGCTTGCGAGGCGCCAGTCCAGTCGTGGCCTCGCTGCAGCGTCACCTCGCAGTTCGTCGGGCAGTTGTCCCTTTCGAAGCCAGCCCACGCCGTTTCGTGGCGCCGCCGGGAATTCGCCGTCCACGAGGCGCGGTACCGCGACGAGATCCCATTCGAGCCCCTTCGAGCCGTGCGCGGTGATGAGCTGCACTGTGCCCGGTTCGGGTGGCGGGACATGCTCGTCGACCTCGTCCGATTCGATCGCGCGTTCAATCCACTCGAGCATCGAGGCGAGTGTCCCGCGGTCGTCGACCGCGAGATGCTGAGCGACGAGCTCGCCGAAAGTCTCGAGGTTGGCAAGCGCGGCCGCCCCGCCACCGTGCCCTCGGCTCTCGTTGGCTTCGAGTTCGATGTCGAGCCGAAGCGCGTTCACCGTCGCACGGATGAGATCGCCGACGTCTCCGCCAACTCCCTGCCGCAGTTCCGCGAGCATGCGGCCGGCCTCGCGCAGCCGGTCGAGGCCCATCGGACTGATTGTTGCGAGTGCCCGGTGGGAGCGGTCTCTGATCGTGGTGATCACGTCGAGCGCATCGATGAGGGTGACCCGCCGATCAGGGTCGGGCAGCACTCGATCCGCGGCACGGTCTTCCTCGCTGAGCCGCTGCAGACCCGTATCGCGTTCCGCGAACCACCGTGCCGCATCGCGAAGTCCGGCGATGTCCGCGACACCGAGACGGAAGCGCGGCCCCGCGAGCAGACGGATAAGGTCACCGCCGGCATCCGCGTACCAGACGCAGCGCAGCGCGCTCACCACGTCGGTCACCTCCGGCGTGGTCAGCAGGCCACCCAGGCCGACGATGCGATTCGGCACGCCCTCCGCGCTGAGAGCCGCTGAGAATCTCGCCATGTGCCGTCGATTGCGGAAGATCACGGCTGCAGTGGGGAGCTCACCGTGTTCGCGCCGGTACTCCGCACGTGAGCGGGCCATCCAGCCCGCCACCAGTTCCCGCTCTTCGTGCACGGACTCCGGATAGACGCACTCGACGACGCCCTGGGGCGCGCCGGGACGTGGGGCGAGGCGCGGCACTTCGACGGTCGATGCGGCGACGAGCGGCGCGGCGACGGTGTTCGCCGCCTCGAGCACGGCGACCGGGTTACGCCAGCTGGTCGACAGCGTCAGCGTGGTCGCCAGACCTCGCCTGCCTCCCGTACCGAAATCCCGGTGAAAAGATCTGAGCCCCTCGGCGGAGGCGCCTCGCCACCCGTAAATCGATTGGTGTGGGTCTCCCACGGCCATGACTGGTCTGCCCGCAAAGATCTTCGACAGCAGCCGGGTCTGCCCCACCGATGTGTCCTGCACCTCATCAAGCAGCACCGCGGCGTGACGCTGCCGCAGCGTCGGGATCGCGTCGGAGGCGGCGTCGAGGGTGCGGGTCGCGAGCGCCAACTGATCTGAGAATTCGACGAGACCCCGACGCTCCTTCGCCGCCGAAAATTCACGAGCAAGCCGCACGAGAAGCGGCGTCTCCGCAACATTGCCGACCGCCCTCACGATATCCGCGTAGTTTTTTCCTTCCGGTCCCCCGATGTGGTCCTTCTCGTTATACGGGAGGTCGATGACGCGTGAGAACTCCGTGACGACCTGCTCAACCCGGGCAAAACTCGCGAGGTTGTCGGCGACGGCGTGATCGATGGCTATCGTGTGTCGCACGAGCTCCGGGGTGCGGAGCGTGCTGGATACGAGGTCTGGATCGTCGCTCGCGAGGATCACCTCGCGAGCGAGACGCCAGGCTGAAGCCTCGTCGATCACCACCGCAGCCGATGCGACACCGGTCGCGGCCCCGAATTCCTGCAGCACCCACGATGCGAATGCGTTGTACGTTCCCACTTCTGGGAGGGTCAACCCGTCGCCGAGCAGTCGTGCGAGGTCGACCGCTCGTGCAGCTTCGCGGGCAGAAAGTCGACCGCGTTCCGCCGCGTGCTGAAGCCCCTCGGTGAAGCGTTCCAGTCGGGTCGCGATACGGTCGCGCAGCTCCCCTGCGGCCTTTCGAGTGAAGGTGAGGCCGAGCACATTCTCCGGGTCGACGAGACCGTTCGCGACGATCCAGACCACTCGATTCGCCATGGTTTCGGTCTTACCGCTCCCGGCTCCGGCGATGACCAGCGTGCTGCCGGCGACCGGCTGTTCGATGACGGCGCACTGCTCCGCCGTCGGCTGCAGTACTGTCTCGTCGGGTCGTGCGATGATCTCAGCGATGCGCCCGGCGGAGAACAGGGCCCCCTCGTGGGCAGTCGATCGGTTCATGCGCGACTCACCGCCGGGATGATGTGCAGGCGGCACGCACCCGGTTGGAAGCGGTCCGAGCAGTGGTGCTCGACGCGTGCGAGAAACGCGTTCCCGGCCATCGTCTCGGCAGCGTCAAGCACCCGAGAAACCAGTTCCTCTTCTGCTTCTGCCGAGAGCGGCTGCTGCACGCGCTCGATGAAGCCGCGATCCTTGGCTGCGTCGGGGTGCACGAAGAGCAGTCGCGCCCCGCCGCTTCGTGCACCGTCAAGGTCAGCGTCGCGTTCGATCGCAAATGCGGCACGGATGATGCCGAGCTGATACGCCTGCAGTTGCGGATGCAGTTCCGCCTGCGGCTTCGACGGGGCCGTAGCACCGGTCTTGAGGTCGAGCACGGTGATCTCCCCGCCTGTCTCGGTGCGGCGCAGTTCGAGCCTGTCGGCTGTGCCGCGGAGCTCGGCGATGCCGAGCTCGATCGAGAACCCGGTCTCCCTACCGAGAAGTTCACGGTCTGAGGATTCGAAATCTTGCAGATACTCGGCGAGCCCCGCGGCCATCCTCGCTGTCGTGATTCGCATTCGCTCGGATTCCCATGTCGCGTCGAAGTCGAGCTTGTGCCACTGCTCGTCGATGACACGGAGTAGTTCGTCGACGTCCGCGTCTCGAGCGGTCTCGAAGGCGTGATGGACGAGCGTGCCGAGACTTGCTTGCAGCTCTCCTCGGTCGCCCCCCAGCACAGACACGACCCAGTCGAGCGGACAGCGCTCAACCGTCTCGAGCTGTGACGGTCGCACGGGCACCGGCTTGTCGCCTCCGAGCTCAACGAGTGGCGCCGACGTGCTGGGCGGGAGCACTCCATACCATTCGTTCGGGTGTGCGCCGGGGGCCCCGGCTTCAGCGATCACCGCGAGTGATGCGAGCGCGGCAGTGTCATTCAGATCTGAGGTCAGTCTGCGTCGCATGGTTGCGGTGACTCCTCGGAGGGTCAACCGCGAACTCGGCAGGCTGTCGCGTTGGTGGGCCCGCCCCAGACGGAAGAACGGGCTCGGGTGGTGTTCCTCATCGGAAATGGCGACGACGAGAAGCTCGCGCGTGGCTCGCGAGCACGCTTGCGCGAACAACCGCAGCTCATCGTGAATGGTGTCCTGGTATGAGGGCGACGCGGCACCGGCCCCTCGCATCCAGCGTTCGAATGCGACACCACCGATGAGCGACCCGCGGGCGCGGGTGTTGGGCCAGACACCATCCTCGGGCCCGATGATCGCGACGAGCGCAAACTCGCGGCCGATCATACCCTGCGGTGTGGTGATGGTGACGCTGTCTCGCGCGCTGCGCCTCGCCAGTGAATCCTCCGCGACCGAGCTCTCCAGCAGCTCCGTCAACAGTTCGCCCACTGGCTGATCGCTGTTCTGCTCCTCGTGGCGCTGCAGCACGAAGAAGAGCTCCATGACTGCGTCCAGAGATCGATGCGCCTCGTCGGCCCGCGCTCCGCGGCCCTCCAACGCCGCAGTCTGCCACCTCGCCGAAAGTCCCGTGCTGTCCCAGATCGCCCAGAGCGTCTCGCGCGCAGTCCCCCCGGCCGCGTTCACCCGCTCGCCCGCTGCCGAGATCCGGCCGAGCCGTCGCAGGGCGCGTCCCCCTGCGCTGTCGATCGCAGGGGCGACCCCGGGATCCCGGAAGGCTTCGAGCAGCACATCATCCGTGCTCCGTGGTTCTCGTTCCTCGTCACGGGCCTCTCGCCGCTCCTGCAGCAGCAGAGCCCCGCGCAGGCGCCGCACGGCGATCGGATCAATCCCGCCGGCCGGTCCGCTCAAGAGCTGCAGCACCTCGGGTGCGGTCATGGGCTGCAGCTCCAGGGCTGCCTGCAACAGTCGGATCAGGTCCCTGACGATCTGATGCTCGCGCAGCACCATGCCCCCGGCGGAGGCGGATGTGGGCACCTGGTGCCCCGCAAGCCCTCGGGAAACGCGGGCGACGTCCGTGCGAGAGCGGCACACCACCGCCATTTCGTTCCAGTCGACCGCTGGGGTACCGTCCACTCCGAGACGCCGGGCCCGCATTCGATGCGCGACGATGCCGATCTGCTCGGCTGCGGACGTCGCGGCCACGAAGTCGATCCGTTCCTCGCCCGCCGTTTCCGCGGAGACCGCGGCCCGATGTTCCCCGGTTCCCGCAGTTCCAATACGTGCCGTCAATTCCCGTGTGAAGCCTCGAAGTAGTTCCCCGTGGCGGTGCACAGTGCGCAGTGTCACGGTGTTTTCAGACTCCGTGGTGCCGAGCGAGGGGTTCCGGCGGGCCAGCTCGGAAACGAGTCCCGACGTGATCCGCGTCCGTTCCCCTCGGAAGACCGAGGTCGCGGTGTCGGGATCGCCGAAGGCCCAGATTCGGCTCCCCGCGGCCGCGCACGCTGCGAGTAGCCCCAGTTCGCCCTCCCCGACCTCCTGCGCATCGTCGACGAGGAGGAGCCGCGGTGCGGCAACCCGCCCCTCACTCACGTCAGCCGCCGCTGCACGAAGAAGCGCACTCGAACTGAGTTCATCCGGCCGCCCTGCGGCGAGAGCGAGGGACAGGTCGGTGACGATCGACACCGCCTCCTGCCAGCGCTCGATGAGCTCGTCGGCGGGCAGCTCGGTCTCCACGAGACGCGTACGGCGCGCATGGATTTCTGCCAGCTCACCCGGAAGCGTTTTCAGGTCGAGGCCGCAATCGTCGATCACTCGCCAGAACTCACGGATCTCCGCCCGAAACATGGGGCTGCGGAGCACTTCCTCACTGAATCTGCCGGTCGGGGCCGCGCCCGAAGCGCGCGTCGCGATGGCAGATTCGATCACCGTTTGCAGCACTTCATCCTGCACCGTTCCCGTGAGCAGGCGCGGGGTATTCGTTCCCTCAGCAGCCGCGACCTGCGCGAGAAGCGCGAATGCGAAGGACACGAAGGTGCGCACCGGAGTGCCCCCGATCGCGCGGTCGACTCGCTTCTCCAGCGCAGCACGCGTGATTCCGGCAACCATCCGGTTCGGTGCGAGCACGAGCACGTCGCGCTCGTCGAACCCGTGCAACTGCCGGGTGCGCGCGTATGCTTCGACCAGCACCGTGCTCTTTCCTGTTCCTGGCGCACCGAGCACGCGTGCGTGCTGCCGCGGGTTGAGCGCCAGTGCCGCGAGTTGCGAGGTATCGAAGCCGATCATGCCCTCAGACTACTGAGCACCTCCGACGTTGCTCTCCGCGTCGCGCTTCAGGCGCCGCAAGCGCTGCGCTGACGGCGAACGGTCGCAGCCGCGACAACGGTCCTCGGGCGCCTCCCCCTAGACTCGTACGTAGTTGCACATCGTCAGCGTCCGCGGCTCGCGCCGCGAAGATCGAGGAGGCCCTCCGTGGAAGTCCGCATCGGCATCAAACACTCGCCCCGTGAGCTCGCATTCGAGACCGCCTCGACCGCGGACGAGGTGCGGGCGCTCGTAGAAAACGCCATTGCCGATGAATCGACGCTGCTGGCGCTCGCCGATTCGAAGGGTCGGCAGTATCTTGTCGACACCGATTCCATCGCCTACATTGAGCTCGGTGGAGACGGCGGACGGAAGGTCGGCTTCATCAGCTGACCCGGTGCCGTTCGTGGCGTCGTCGCAGTGACGCCCGTGTTCAGATCGGCTGCTCTGCCCGCACGGCAAGCACGGCGTCGAGAAGCGCATCGGCGGCTTCGCGTTTCGTACCTTCGGCAATCCCGAGCAGCTCGCCTTCGGCGCCGAGCATGTGCAGGGTGTTCTCCGCTGCTTCGAACCCCTCGTGCCACCCCACCGCATTGACCGCGAGAAGATCGGCCCCCTTTCGGGCAAGCTTTCGCCTGCCGCGCTCGAGGAGCTCGGGCTCGCTCTCGACAGTCTCTGCGGCGAACCCGACGATCGTCTGCCCAGGCGTCCGACCGCGCACGAGTGAGACGAGGATGTCGGGGTTCTCGGTGAGGGTGATGGTCGGCGCGACGCCGGGCGCATCCTCCTTGCGGATCTTCCCCTCGGCAACCTCGGCGACCCGGTAGTCGGAGACGGCAGCTGCCATGAGCACGACCTCGGCACCCGGTGCTGCCGCGTGTGCCGCCTGTTCAAGCTCCGCCGTCGTCGTCACACGGACGACCCGAATGCCGGGGCGCTCCGCTTCGATAAGCACCGACTCATCGATGTTCGCCGCGAGGAGCACCACCTTGGCGCCGCGGTCCGCCGCGGCCGCGGCGAGCGCGACACCCTGCCGCCCGCTCGAGCGGTTACCGATGAAGCGCACAGGGTCGATCGGTTCGCGCGTCCCTCCCGCGGTGACGAGCACGCGCAGATCGGCGAGGTCGCCTTCCGGGGTGTGCTCCTCGCCCACCGCAGCCCCGGCTTGGGTCGCCGCCGGGGAGCCGTCGCGGTGCGGCGTGTCAAGAAGTGCGGTAACCGCATCAGCGATCGTCTCGGGTTCGCTCATCCGGCCGGGTCCGCTGTCATCGCCGGTCAGCCGGCCGCTGTCGGGGCCGACGACATGAACTCCGCGGGAGCGGAGAATTGCGATGTTGTCCTGCGTCGCCGGGTGCTCCCACATCTCGGTGTGCATCGCCGGGGCGACGAGCACGGGGGCGCGCGTGGCGAGGAGGGTGGTGCCGAGCAGGTCGTCGGCGAGACCCGCGGTCATTCGTGCGATCGTGTTTGCAGTTGCCGGTGCCACGACGACGAGGTCGGCGCGCTGGCCGAGGGCGACATGGCGAACCTCGGGGACATCCTCGTGCACGGATGTGGTGACGGGGTGGCGGCTGATCGCTTCCCAGGTGGGACGGCCCACGAACCGAAGCGCGTCGTCCGTGGGGATGATGTGCACGTCGTGCCCGGCTTCCACGAGGAGGCGAGCAAGCAGCACCGACTTGTAGGCGGCGATGCCGCCTGTGACTCCGAGCACGATATTCATGGCTTCATCATCCCATCCTCATGCAGCATCGTGTTGCCGGAGCATTTCGGTGAAGGGATCATCCCACTCGCTGGAGGAGTACCGCCACTTCGAGGTGGCGCGTGTGGGGGAACATGTCGAAGACCCGTGCGTACTGCACTCGGTACGACGGCATTGCCGAGAGATCCCTTGCGAGGCTTTCCGGGTTGCAACTCGAGTAGATGACCTGCGCGACCGACGCCCGCTCAAGCCAGGCGGAAAGTTCCGGGCCGATACCGCGGCGCGGAGGGTTGACGATGACGAGTTCTGGAATGGTCGAGCGGTCGGCGTCGCGCGCATATTCCGTAGCGTCCGCCGCGACGAAGCTCGCATCGATCCCCGCGTCGCGCGCGCTGCGTCGCGCCGAACGCACCGCTTCGGAGGAGAGCTCAACACCGAGCACGCGACGGGTCTGACGCGTGTTGCCCGTCCCTGCGCAGTGCAGCGCGAAACCGCCGACACCGCAGTAAAGGTCCCAGAGCGAGGCGGGGTCGACCTTGTCGACCCACGCAGCAGCCTGCGCGTAGAGGGCACGGGCGACCGCCGTGTTCGTCTGGAAGAAGCTCTGCGGGCGCAGGTGCAGCGACACCTCATCGAGCCGCATGGTGAGTGCACTGCCGTGGAGCAGTTCCTCACGCTCGCCCTCGAGCACGGCCTTGTGCTCTGGGAGGAGGTTGACAGAAATCACTGCCGCTTCTGGAAGCTCGCGTCTCAGGTCGGGAAGCAGTCGGCGGATCGCTGCGAGCCCGCGTTCGCCACGGGTGACGAAGCGGAGCATGAGCGCGCCGTCGGGTGCCGCTGTGATGTGCACAAATTTCAGTTCGCCGCGTCTAGTCGGCACGTCGTAGGGCACGATTCCGGCTGTCTCGATGAGCTTCGCGATGCGAGGGATTGCCTCGCGGATGACCGGCTCATGGATCAGGCAGTCGCGCAGGTCGATACCGTGCCCGTCCGGGCCGAGGATACCCAGCGCGATGTGCCCGGCTCGTCCCCCGACGACGAGCTTCGCCCGATTACGGAAGTCACGAGTGCCGCCCGGTACCGACGGCAGCCAGGCCGATTCGGGAACCGATGGGAGCAGTTCGCGAGAGCGGTCCTCTTTTTCGCGCAGCTGCGCACGATACGGGGTTTCGATCAGGACGCACGACCGGCACTTTCCGGCTTCGAAGTAGTCGCAGTGAGGGGTATCCACGAGCTGCAGTCGGGTGCCACCGGTCAAGCGGTCAGCCCCAGCCCATCCATGCGTCGGATGTGGTCGGCGATGAGTTCCGTGAACACCGGTTCGACCTCATCGGCGTCGAACTGTCGCTTCTCGCTGAGTGAGAGCACCGCGCGTGACATGAGCAGCGTGTCTCCCACGAGTCTGCGGCCCCACAGTGCGAGCCAGCTCGACAGGTTGGGGTTGTCGGTGAGTGCCAATTCGAGCAGGCGCCGCAGATCCGTTCGTCCGGTATCCTCGCGCAGGATCCCGATCATCTCTGCACGATACGGGACGTCGAGCCCGGTTGCGAGGCTTGCGAAGAAGTCGTCGAAGAGCCCGCCCACGAGATAGAGGGAGAGCACATGCTGATGCCAGTCCGGGGTCTCGATGCGCGCGATGTAGGCCTCGATCATGTCGTGGAACGGCTGCATAACGATGTGCGGCTCCGTGCCGCGCCTACGGATCTCCGCGGTCAGCCGATGGTGTTTGGAGAGCGTCTCCCCCGCGACTGTGGCGAGCACGTTCTTCGCTTTGAGCGTCGGAGCACCCGAGACCGCTCGAGTCGAGGCCTCGTAAAGTTCGAGCTGCAGGTAGGAGGTCAAGCCGAGAAACGGCATGATTCCGGGCGCGAACTCGGCAAGCTCGACTCGCTCCGCCTCGCTCGCCTCACCGCGGGCGCGCATACGTCGCGTCGGCGCGCTCTTCCTGCGCAGCCCCCGGAACCATTCGAACACTCTGCCAGCTTACCGTCGGCCGCCGCGCAGCCTGGAATAGACTGGGATCCGCACGACTCCGACGTCGTCGCCGTAGGAGCGACGACCGCTGCGCCCGTCTGAAGCCACGCGCAGCACTCCGCAATACGCACCACCACACAGCAACAGACAGGACGCGACGTGACGACCTTCGCAGAACTCGGCGTCGACCAGGACATGGTCGACGCGCTCGCAGAACGCGGCATCGTAGATGCCTTCCCGATTCAGGAGCAGACGATCCCGCTCGCTCTCACCGGCCAGGACATCATTGGCCAGGCGAAGACGGGCACGGGAAAGACCTTCGGATTCGGGTTGCCGCTGCTGCAGCGGGTGGGTGAGAGCCCAGAACCGGGAGTACAGGCGCTCGTGGTGGTGCCCACGCGGGAACTCGCGGTGCAGGTCTTCGAGGACCTGCAGCTGGCGGCGAAGAATCGGGCCGCGACAGTCGTTCCGATTTACGGCGGTAAAGCCTACGAGGGGCAGATCGAGCAGCTGAAGGCGGGCGCGCAGATCGTGGTCGGCACTCCGGGTCGACTGCTCGACCTTGCGAGCCAGCGCGTCTTAAACCTCGGAAATGTGCGCGAGATGGTGCTCGATGAGGCCGACAAGATGCTCGACCTCGGGTTTCTCGCCGACATCGAGAAACTCTTCTCGAAGACCCCGGCGACACGGCACACGATGTTGTTTTCGGCGACCATGCCCGGCACGATCGTCACTCTCGCGCGCCGCTTCATGTCGAAGCCGATCCATATTCGCGCGACCGATCCCGACGAGGGCGCCGCTCAGGCGAACATTGAGCACATCATCTACCGCGCCCACTCGCTGGACAAGGACGAGGTGATCGGTCGCATCCTGCAGGCCGAGGGCCGCGGCAAGACCGTCATCTTCATGCGCACGAAGCGCGCTGCCGCCAAGCTGCAGGAGGAGCTGAACGACCGCGGCTTCAACGCCGCGGCGGTGCACGGCGACCTCAACCAGGATCAACGTGAACGGGCCATGGCCGGATTCAAGGCGGGCAAGCGGGACATTCTCATCGCCACCGATGTCGCGGCGCGCGGCATCGACGTCGACGACGTGACTCACGTGATCAACCACACCGTGCCCGACGACGAGAAGACCTACCTGCACCGTGTGGGCCGCACGGGCCGTGCCGGACGCACGGGGATCGCAGTCACCTTCGTCGACTGGGACGATCTGCACAAGTGGGCGCTCATCGACCGGGCGCTCGAGTTCGGCATCCCCGAACCCGTCGAGACGTACTCTTCTTCGCCTCATCTCTACGCGGACCTGAACATTCCCGAGGGGTCGAAGGGGCGCCTGAAAGCGACCCCGGTGAAAGAGACGGGGGCACGTGCAGGTTCGCGGCGCAGCTCCGACGAAGGTGCACGCAGCCAGGGATCCGGCGAGGGCCGTACGCGCACCCGGCGACGGACGCGGAGCGCGAACCCGCAGGGCCGGGGACGCCACGAATCGCACGGACACGAGCAACACGGACACGACACCGAGGGTGGCGGCGAGCCCGGCGCACCGCTGCTGCAGGAACCGGGCGATGGGGTCGCGCCTCGGCGTCGCAGGCGTCGCCGCAGGGGCGGGTCCAGCGCGTCCGCGGGCGCACCCGCGACCGAAAACTCCTCAGAATCCGCGGAGTCGAGCGGTTCCTAACGCGGAACGGCGACGAGTGCGCGGAGCCGCTCGACAAGTTCGGGCGGGGACGTGCGCTCGCCGAGCCGATTGGGCTTGCCCGCGCCGTGGTAGTCACTCGCACCGGTGATCTCGAGCCCGAGTTCTCGAGCGCGCTGCTCGATTGGTGGCAGCCAGTCGGCCCGATTCTCAGGGTGATCCAGTTCGATCCCCCACAACCCTGCCGCCGCAAGTTCGGTGAGATCGCCGGGGGGCAGAGGCCCGCGCTGACGGAACGCCGCCGGGTGGGCGAGCACAGAGACGCCTCCCGCGGCCCGCACCAACCGAATCGCCACCGCTGTGTCGATCGCCATCGTGCCGATGTAATACTGGGAGGCCGGGTGCAGCACAGTCTCAAATGCGGTACTGCGATCGGACACGTACCCCGCAGCGACGAGCGCATCTGCGATGTGCGGCCGCCCCACCGTCGCCGCATCCTCGGCTCTGACGACCTCCTCCCAGGAGATCGCATAGTCGGCCGAGAGCAAGCGGACCATCTCGCGGGCGCGTCCGAGCCGATTCGCTCGCACTTCCGCGAGCGCCTCAAATAGGTCGCCGGCCTCGGGTCGCACGCCGTAGCCGAGCAGGTGTCGTGAGCGACCACGGTATTTGGTCGTGATTTCGATGCCGGGCAAGAAATCCAGCCCCGCGGCTCGGGCGGCCGCTCGCGCTTCTTCCCAGCCGTCGATCGTGTCGTGGTCGGTAAGCGCGAATCCAGCGAGTCCGATGTCGGCGGCCTCGATGGCGATCTCGGCGGGCCGCGTCGTCCCATCAGAGCACACCGAATGCGTGTGCAGATCGTATCCGCCCGTGCGCGAAGTTCCTGGCATTCCCCCAGTGTATGGTCTGAGACCGTTTCCACCTGGCGATGGGATGATGGGGATATGACCGATCATCCCACCCACGAACGTCGGATCGACAACAGCAGCCGTAGCACCACTCCTCGTTCAGCGTCGTTTCTCGAATACATCTCGGCGCACTGGGCGGAGCGGCAGGAGGTGCAGCCGGAGATGAGTCCCGCTGCGCCCTACGCGGCATCACGTCGAGTCGCCCTCGCACGCCAGTTCCCTGGCGAGCGTCTCGTGTTTCATGCGGGTCCCATGAAACAGCGCTCGAATGACACGTTCTTCCCCTTCCGCGCGCACAGCGCCTTCGCACACCTCACGGGGTGGGGGTCTGACAGCGAGCCGGGGGCGATCCTTGTCCTCGAATCACCGGGTGGCAGCGAATCCGAGCCGATTGCGACCCTGTACTTCCGCGAAGCGGCGGGCCGCGACAGCGACGAGTTCTTTGCAAACCCCGAGATCGGCGAGTTCTGGATCGGGGCGAGACCCACGCTGGATCAGGTCGCCGCGCTCCTCGATATTCGGACTGGCCCGCTCGCCGAGTTCGAAGCGGGAGACGAGGACCGGACCGTCGGCGCGCTCGCGGATGATGAGGAGCTGGCACGCGCTGCATCCGAACTCCGCCTCGTCAAGGATGCCTTCGAGATCTCCGAGCTCCAAGCGGCCGTTGACGCGACCGCTCGCGGGTTTGACGAGGTGCTCTCGGCTCTGCCGCGAGCAAGTGAGCATCCGCGCGGCGAGCGCATCGTCGAGGGGGTGTTCAACCAGCGTGCGCGTCTCGACGGCAACACCGTCGGCTACGAGACGATCGCGGCGGCTGGCCCGCACGCGTGCACACTGCACTGGGTGCGCAACGACGGTGCGGTGCGTGACGGCGACCTCCTGTTGCTCGACGCCGGTGTTGAGCTCGACAGTCTCTACACTGCGGATATCACGCGCACGGTTCCGGTGTCCGGCAGCTTCAGCGAACCGCAGCGACGGGTCTACGAGGCAGTGCTCGACGCGGCGGATGCGGCGAGGGCCATTGTTCGACCGGGAATCCGCTTCGGTGATGTGCACGACGCGGCGATGGCCGTAATTGAGGAGCGCACGCGGGCCTGGGGCCTGCTACCGGAACGCACCGCGGACGACAGCACCGCCTACCATCGCCGCTACATGGTGCACGGCACGAGTCATCACTTGGGTCTCGATGTGCACGACTGCGCGCAGGCGCGTCGTGAAATGTATCTCGACGGCATCCTTGAAGAGGGGATGGTGTTCACGATCGAGCCGGGGCTGTATTTCCAACCGGATGATCTCACCGCTCCGGACGAACTTCGCGGGATCGGGGTGCGGATTGAGGATGACATCGTGGTGACGGCGGATGGCTGCGAGAGCCTCTCTGCGGCTATCCCCCGCACCGCGGACGAGGTCGAGGCGTGGGTCCAAGCGATGCGCGGAGGGGGTCTCAACGCCTGACTCCCGGTATTCATCCATTGCAGGCCGAGCGCGTTGAGATACAATCGTTACACTGTGCCTTTTTCTCATACCTCTCTCGCGCGTTCGAGTCGCACCATTCGCTCCCGCCTATTCGGGCTCGGGGCCTCCACGACCGCGGTCGTCTTTTTCGGTGCGGTGACCCTCGCACCCTATTCGACGTCGACGGCCTTTGCGGCGGAGTCGAACGCCGCGGTCATCAACGCGCAGGGGTCGCAGGCGCTCGTCTCCGAGACCGCCACGGATCAGGTGCTCGGCCTCGAAGTTTCCACCGTGAGTGCTCCGGCGGCGGAGGTCGAGGCTCCAAGCCAGGCTTCGGGCCAGGCTGCGACCGCGGCGCTCTACACGCTGCAGCAGTTCATGTTCAGCGGGGTGGTGAACTGGGGCGGCTACAAGTTCACCTATTACAGTCAGCAGGTGCTTCCGGGCGGCGGTCTGCAAATTCCGGGCCGGCACGTAAGCGCCGGCGGATACGTCAGCGACGGCGACGGTTACATCGTGCTGGCCGGTTCGGCGCCGAAGGGCACCGTCTACGACACCCCGTTCGGTGCGCAGGGCAAAATCTATGATCGCGGCACCGTCGGAAATCACCTCGACGTCTACATCCGCTGAGGTGTCGCCGGCCGCTTCCACGATCCGCGATAGGATGTGAGGGATCGGCGCACCGCGCCCCACCGAATTTCGCGAGGAGACACAACGTGAAGATCCGCACCCGCATCGTCGCAGCCCTGACCGCCGCCCTGGCGACGGTCTTCATCGGCGCACCGGCATTCGCCCACGACGGACACGAGCACTCGATGTTCGATCACGCAGGGCAGCCGCTCGATGTCGTCGCGATCTCGATCGTCGGCGTCGTGCTGCTGGCGATTGTGCTCATCGGCGGCACGCTCATCGGCAACCTCTTCGAAAAGAAGTAACTGCCGCCGGTCCTCCGGTCTAGCGGTTTCCAGCAGCGCCCTTCGCCAAGACGCGGAGGGCGCTGATTTCTGCGTCGACCGCGCCGCGAACGACGCCGGTCGGCGAGGCAGCGACGGCCCTCAGGAACGCGACCGTGTCTGCCGTGATCTCCTCCCCCGATACGAGGTTCGGGATCCCCGGTGGATAGGCCGCCAGCGTGTCCGCCGAGATTCGTCCGACCGCATCGAGTGCGGAAACGATCTCACTGTCCCCGAAATATGCCTCGCGCGGAGACATGCGCAGCGCTCCCGGTGCGGGGAGTTCTGGGAAGGTGAGCGCATCCGCACGGCCCGAGGAGTGCACGGCTTCGTCGGCGACCGCGACAAGCGCCGCCATCACTCGGTCGATGTCCGGCGCACGCAACGCACCGATCACCGCGACCACGCTCGTCGCGGTCGCCATTTCACAGTAGATGCCGTGCGCCTCGATGAGTCGGCCCCGAAACCAGTGACCGGTCTGGCCTGTTCGCGAAACGTCGACGGGCACGCGCAGTCCGTCGACCGCGAAGATATCAGGGAAGGCGTCGAAGTCGTCGCTGATCACCGAGAAGCGGTCGTCGGAACGCAGGAGGCCCCGAAGCCGCTCGGCCGCGGCGATTGACTCTTCGATTCGCCGCTCACCCGTGACGAGCGCCCGTCGCGCGAGGTCGAGCGAGGCCATGAGAAGCGCGCTCGCCGAGGTCGACGCGGTCATCGTGTAGGCGCGCGCCACGTACTGCTCAAGCCTTGCGGCGAACGGACCGTCGCCGAGGTGCAGCATCGCCGACTGCGTGAGGGATCCGGCGAGCTTGTGCGTGCTCGAGACCACGAGGTCGGCGCCGAGACGCACCGGCGAGTCGGGCAGATCCGGATGGAACCCGAAGTGCGCACCCCACGCATCATCCACAATCAGCGCCGCCCCGTGTTCGTGAGCGACCCGGGCAAGTCCGGCGACGTCAGCAGTGGAACCAAAATAGCTCGGTGAGACGACATACACACTCGATACCGCACGGCCCACGGCAGCCTCGTCGGCAAGGGCTCCCGCCAGCCGCTCCGGGGTGAGTCCGTGCGCGATTCCGTGGCGCAGATCCATACTCGGCACCGCGAAGGCGGGTTGCAGGCCTGCCAGGAGAACCCCGTCGGTAAAGCTGGAGTGCGCGCTGCGCTGCACGAGTACGCGCTCCCCCAATCCGCGCACGGCGAGGGCTGCGGTCCGGTTCGCCTGAGATGCGCCGTTCGTCAGGAACCACGTGCGTCGCGCTCCCCATGCCTCCGCAGCGAGCCGTCTCGCCTGCGCCAGCGGGGAATCCTCACCAAGGTCGATACCCTCGAGCATCAGCGGAACGTCCAGCTGAGCCACACGACCCCCCAGGAGGTCAGCAAGGTGAGCGGCGCCATTGTCGGGATCGTTCCCGTGCCCCGGCACCATGAGCGACAGGGGGCCGCGATCTGCGAACCGCTCGAGTGCTTCCGCGTACGGTGCGGAGCGCTGAGCTGAGGAGGAGCGCAGGCTCGACGTGCGGGGCGCCGAGCGCTGCGAGGGGAGACGAACGAGCATGCTCCCAGCATGGCCGGGCGACCGGGTTCCGGGAACCCTGGAAAGAACTCTCGGTGACCATATACTGTATTGATCTAAGCCCGCCACAACCCCCATAGCACTCCACAGAATATTGAGGCCGAGGATGATCGATCTACGACAGCTCCAAGCCCTCAGCGCGGTCGCGGCCGAGGGGTCGGTCGCCCGCGCAGCGGTCAGGCTCGGGTGGAGCCAACCAACAGTCGATTACCATCTGCGCAACCTCGACCGGCTCGTCGGCGTCGAGCTGACCGAACGGAGCACTCGCGGCAGCAAGTTGACGGCCGCAGGACTCCTGATGCTCGAGCGCGGTGAGGAGATCCTGAACCTTTCCGAGCGTGCGCTCACCGACGTCAGGGACTTCGCTCAGCTGGGTCGGGTGAGACTGCGCTTCGGCACATTCCCGACAGCGGCCGCGCGCCTCCTGCCGGCGATCGTGCGGCGAGTCTCCGAACTCGGCATCGAGCTCGAAGCCACGCTCGAGGAGGTCGCACCGCTCGTCACACGCATCAATCAGCACACGCTCGATGCAGCACTCGTGTATACGGCGGGCGGGTACCGGCTGCCGTTCCGCACTGAAGTGCACACGACCCACCTCTTCAACGAACCGATGATGCTCGCCCTGCCGGCGAATCACCCGTCCGCCCGCCTCCAGAGCTTCGATCTCGACTCGCTCCTCACGCTCGCGGACGATTCCTGGGTCATGGGGTCCACGCCCGGAGACACGCTCGATGACCTCGTCCGAGAGGTCTTCCTGTCAGCGGGCCGAACGCTCGATGTGGCGATCCGCACCGATGACTACTCCGTCGTTCTCGGCCTGATCGCTGCGGGGCTCGCGGTCGCCATCGTGCCGCGACTGGTCGGCGTGGCCACGCCCGACGGCGTCGTGCTTCGTCCGGTGGAAGACGAGAGATTTACCCGCGAGCTGCTACTGGCAGCCCCCGGTGGCCCCGGCGGACCCTCGGCCGCGGTCCGTCAGCTCGCCGAAGCCGTCAGACGCTCAATCTCGGCGCTCGCCTGACACGGGCCGATCGGCACGTCGCCGTCAGGCTTCAGATCCGACGACATCGATCACCGGGCTGTCTTTGACGAAGCACGCGAAACCGATCCCGATCGTCCCGATAACGGCACCGACCACGAAAGCGACCTGCGTGCCGGCCGCGAGCGAGTGCACGTCGACCGCTTCCGCGCTTCCCGCGGCGGCCGTCGAAACGAGAGTCATGACGGTCACGAAGAGGGCAGTTCCCGCCGCACCGGCCACCTGTTGAACGGTGGAGATCATCGCGCTGCCGTGCGAGGCGAGCCGCGGTGGCAACGAACCGAGCGAGGCCGAGAACAGCGGGGTGAAGGTACCAGCCAGTCCGACGCTCAGCAACAGGTGCGACGCGAGCACCTGCCAGATCGACGTCGTATCGGTGAGAAGTCCCATCGACCACAGCGCGCACGCCGTAATAATGGTCCCGGGCACGAGAACGAAGCGTGCACCGCGCAGGTCGACTAGACGCCCCACGAAGGGTCCGAGCAGCCCCATGAGCAGTCCACCCGGCAGCAGCAGCAGACCGGTCACGAGTGTGCTCTCGCCGAGCACGTTCTGCACATAGATGGGAAGCAGAATCAGCGCCCCGAAGAGTGCCATTGAACTGAATGAGAACAGCACGGTCGAGAGCGTGAACGGTCTCGACCGGAAGGTGCGCAGGTCGAGCAGCGCCCGGTCCGCACGCTGCAGAACGAGCTGACGCAGCACGAATAGGACGAGCGCAACAATGCCTGCGGTGAGGGCGGTCCACGGCGGGATGAACGCGTGCCCGTTCGCAGCGTCACCGACGAGGCTCAGCCCGTACACCACCCCACCGAACGCGAAGACCGACAGCAGCACCGACCAGAGGTCGATTCGCGCGATGCGCTGCACGCCGACGTTGGGCAGACGGAACGCCCCGAGCAGCAGTGCGATCACGGCGACCGGGAGTACGAAAATGAACAGCCACCGCCAGTCGAGCACCTGCAGAATCAGCCCCGAGAGGGTTGGGCCGAGCGCGGGTGCCACGGAGATCACGATCGCGATGCGACCCATCAGCCGGCCGCGCTGCGTGGGCGGAACGAGCGTGACCACGGTGGTCATGAGCAGCGGCATCATGATGGCGGTGCCGCTCGCCTGCACGACGCGCCCGAGCAGCAGCACGCCAAAACCGGGGGCGATCGCGGCGATGAGTGTTCCGAGCGTGAAGAGACTCATCGCGGTGAGGAACAGCGTTCGCGTGGTCATCCGCTGAATGAGCATGCCGGTGATCGGGATCACGACGCTCATTGTTAGGAGAAATGCGGTCGTCAGCCACTGGCCTGCGGCCGCGGTGATGTTCAGGTCGTCCATAAGGCGCGGCAGTGCGACGCCCATGATCGTTTCGTTCAGGATGACGACGAACGCGGAGACGAGCAGCAGCCAGATCGCGAGCTGCTCCCGTCGACCGAACTCGCGGGCGGAAGGAGCGCCGGTGGCGGGAGATTCAGGCATCAGGAGGCAAGTCTATAGGTCCAGGGATCACTCACTACCCGTCTGCTCATCCGGCGTGTCCGCAGGGCAACTATCGGGTGTGCACTCCGCAGCTGCACCGCCGATCGTAGCGGTCAGACGGCGCGGTCCTTGCGGAGAAGTCTGCGCACCCGCGATGGCTTCGCACTCTGCTCCTGCAGCAGTTCCGTGAGATCCTTCTCAATGAGCTGCTGGATGCGGTCGTCGCGCGCGGCCCGATACTCCTCGCTGTCTCCTCCGGAGTAGTACGGGTGCGTTGCCCGCTCCTTCAGAGAATCCCCGATCTCGCTCCATGCGAGGTCCCTCGCACGCGCGGCGGTCTCCGAGAGATAGCGCTCGTCATCCGCACGGGCACGCAGTTCCTCGGCAACGCGCTCATAGACTTCGCGCCGATGCCGCAGCGTTCGATTGTCGTCGCTCCCGTAGTCCGATTCGCTCCAGGAGCTTCGACCGGTGCTCCGAATCTCGCCGAGCATGCGGGCGATGTGCTGCGCATCTCGTTCGCGCTCCACGGCGAGGTCAATCGTCGCGTCGCGCACCATCGCGACGATCTGGGCGCTGTCGTAATCGACGTGCCGCTTCAGCGCGTTCATGATGATGTCGTTCTTCACCGTCATCCGCACTGCGACGTCGGCGACCAGCAGGCCCTGCTCGACGATCTCCTCGACCGGGGCGAGCACGCGCTGGGGTAGCCGCCGAGATCCGGACCGACCTCCACGACGTTTCCGTCTTCGTCCCCAGCCGAACACCGCGCTCCTCTCGTGCGCGGACCAGCGCGCTGCAACCATTATCGCCGATCGCAGCCCCGCACGAACCCAAGACGGCATGAATCCGGCTCCCTCGCCGCGACGCCTCAGCCTGGCTGCGAGATGTCAGCCCCGCTGCGATGCCCAGATCGCTGAGGCCGCGGCAAGCCCGAGGCTGACCGTCCCCTCGTCACCGTGCACTCTCACGGTGACCGTCTCGGAGTAGGGTTCACCGGCGAGCACCTCAAGCTCGGCATCGACGACCAGTCCGCGTGACGCGAAATACTGCAGCATCGCGTTGTCCGCATCCGAGATCCGTTCCACCCTGACGAGTGCGGGCGACTTGATTTCCGAGAGCACGACAGCGTCGGGGCGGTGAACGCGCCCGTCGGCGGCAGGGATGGGATCACCGTGGGGATCCCTCGTCGGAAAACCGAGCACCCGATCAATCCGGTCGACAAGCTCGTCCGAGACGGCGTGCTCGAGACGGTCGGCCTCTTCGTGCACCTCATCCCATTCGTAGCCGAGCATCTGTACGAGGAAGGTCTCGAGCAGTCGATGCCGCCGAATCATCGCCACCGCGTGCCCGCGCCCGAGCTCCGTGAGCGACACGGTGCCGTAGCGGACGTGGCCGATGAGTTCGAGGTCCGACAGCTTTCTGAGCGCATCAGAAACCGTTGAGAGACGCACACCCGCTGCCTCGGCGATCGCGGAGTTCGAAACGGGCGCATCCGACCACTCCTGCAGGCTCCAAATGACCTTCAGGTAGTTCTGCATGCCCGGCGAAATCTCGTCAACGCTCACCCCGACAGGCTACCTCGTCCGCTGGCGCATCCGCCCGGATCGGCGCACACTGGAGGGATGGAGATCAGAATCAAGCGCGTGTATGCTCCCGCGGAGCCGGGAGACGGGTTCCGCGTGCTGGTCGATCGGCTGTGGCCGCGCGGGCTGTCCAAGTCAGATGCCCACCTCGACCGGTGGGACCGCGAGGTCGCACCGAGCGCGCAACTTCGGCGCGCGTGGCACGCTGAACCCGAGGGCCACTCCCCCGAGGGGTTTCGCGCCTTCGCCAGGGACTACCGCCGGGAGCTCGCCACGGACGAGGGATCCGCCGCACTGGAAGAGCTCATCGCGCTCGCCCGAGAGCACTCACCACTTACGCTTCTGTTCGGCGCGAAGGATGAGGAGATCAATCACGCGGTCGTGCTGCGCGAGGCGCTGCTCGATCAACTGAGTGGGTAACCCGCGCGACGCTCACTGTGCGGAGTCGAGCAGCGCGCCCAGGCGGTCGATCGCCGCGGCGAACTCCTCATCATCAGGTCCCCCCATCCCGAGGACGAGCCCGGCGACCCGCTCACGGCTCTGGTGCTGCCAATATGCGCCGAGGGCGGCGATCCCGAGTCCGTTCGGCAGTTGGGGCGTAGGTTCTGCAGCCCGGTCGACGAGGCGAGCCTCACGACGGAACAGCTCCTCCGCGGACGCCGTGCCGGCCGTGAACTCGATCACCGCGTGCAACCCGCCGCTCATGGGCCGCGGCCGCACGCCCGGAATGCCGGCGAGCCGCTCGGAGATGAGATCCCTCCGCACCGCGTGTCGCCGCCGCACCCGGGCGATGTTCCTGCGCAGCTCGCCGCTGGCGAGATACTCGGCCAGAGCGACCTGCACCACCGTAGAGACCGGCGCTCCGAGGTCGCGACGCACCGGCTCGAGCAGTGTCCGGATGCGCGCGGGTGCAAGCAGGAACCCCGCGGAGAGTGCGGGGCTCACGAGGCTCGAGAACGTGCCGAGTGTCACCACCGCACCCGAATCGGGGTCATCGAGTGCGGCGAGCGCCGGCAACGGTCCACCGATGCTGCGAAACTCCGAATCGTAATCGTCCTCGATCACGATGACCCCTGTGCGGGCCGCCCACTCGAGCAGTTCGCGTCGCCGCGGGAGCGGGAGTGACCCGCCGACCGGGTACTGGTGGCTCGGGGTGACGATGACAAGGTCGAGCACCCCCGACGGCAGCCGGTCGACCCGCAGGCCGTCCGCGTCCACCGGAAGAGATAGGATCCGCGCGCCGTGCCGGGCTGCCACCCCGCGCAGCGACGGGTACCCCGGGTCCTCGACACCGACCACGAGCCCGTGACCGCGCGTGGTACCGAGTGCCGTGAGGAGCAGGCCGAGCCCCTCCCGGGTACCGGCCGTGACGAGCACATCGTCCGCCGAGCGGCTGGTCCCCCGCACAAGACGGAGGTGCTCGGCGATCTCGTGGCGCAACCGCGCATCCCCGAATGGCGGGGCGGGACGGTCGACCCGCGCGGCGGCCTCCCGCCAAGCCGCTCGCCACGGCGACCTCAGTACGGCGTCGGTGACGGGGGCACCGGGAGCGAGCGGGGGGCGGGGAAGCACCGGGTCGGCACCGTGCTCCGGATCCGGACTGCTCGCGGTCTCCCGCCGGAGCGGATTCCCCTGCCGCACGCGAGAACCACGTAGTTCCGGATTCACGATCGTTCCCCGGCCACGCTCGGCGCGGAGATATCCCTCGGCCAGGAGCTGCTCGTACGCCGATACTACGACGCCGCGCGCGACACCGAGCCGATGGGCGAAGGGCCGTGTCGCCGGCACGGGCTCACCGGGGCGAAGCGTTCCGAGGTCGATCAGCTCGCGCAGCGCGGCCGCGAGCTGCACGGGAAGCGGACGCTCGGCATCTCGGTCGAGCACCACCGGGAACTCCCCCGCGGTGCGGGATGACGGGCTGCGCATGCCTCCAGTCTGGCACCGGGATTCAGACCACGTCGACGGCCACCCCGAGTTGATTGAAGCGGCGACGCATTACGGAGACCGCTTCCGGATGCTCGTCGATGAGCACGAATCGCCGCCCGAGTTCAGCAGCGGCCACGCCCGTCGTACCGCTACCGGCGAACGGGTCGAGCACCCAGTCACCCGGACGCGACGAAGCCTGGATGATGCGGCGCAGAATGCCGACCGGCTTCTGGGTCGGGTAGCCGGTGCGTTCCCGCCCCGTCGGCGACACGATGGTGTGCCACCAGGTATCGGTGGGCAGTTTGCCGAGCTCGGCTTGTTCTGGAGTGACGAGGCCGGGAGCCATGTAGGGCTCGCGGTCCACGGCCTCCGCATCGAAGTAGTAGTGGTCAGGCAGTTTCGCGTAGACCAGGATGTTGTCGTGTTTCGCCGGCCACCGACGCTTCGTCCGGGCCCCGAAATCGTAGGCCCAGATGATCTCGTTGATGAAGCACTCCGGCCCGAAGAGCGCATCGAGCAGCACCTTTGCGTAGTGCACCTCCCGATAGTCGAGGTGCAGATAGAGGAGTCCGTCCGGCGAGAGCAACCGCCACGCTTCCTCCAGTCGCGGTTCCAGAAAGTTCCAGTAGTCCCCGAAGCGATCGTCATATGCGTGGGTCCACTCCCGCGTCACCTGGTAGCCCTGGCCGCGGAAGCCGAGCCGGCCCGAAATCTCGGTGCCCGGCATGTCGGGTCCGTGTGCGTCACGTTCGAATGCGACTCTGCGCCCGCGGACCCGTTCGCCGCGCCGGGTACGACCGGTGTTGAACGGCGGATCCAAGTAGACGACGGCGAATCTACTGCCGGGGAGTTTCTGAAGCTCTGGCAAGTTGTCTCCGAAGACCACTCGATTGGGGCCCTCAGGGTCCCATCGTGCTGCCATTGCGTCACTCGCCGACATGCGTCGCTTCGCGGCGGGGATCGATCACAGTGCGAGCGGCGACTCGTCGTCCCGCAACTCCAGCGAGAGAATCCTTGCGAGCTCATCGCTCTGAAGCGCGGCAACCGTCGCCGGATCCCAGCTCGGGTTGCGGTCCTTGTCGATGATCTGTGCTCGCACCCCCTCAGCGAAGTCTGGGCGCGCGGCGAGCCGTCCGATCACTCGCAGGTCGTCGGCGAGCACGGCTGCGAGGTCGAGATCGAGTCGTCGTGTGCGGTCGATCTGCGCGAGCGCCACCGCCACGCTCGTCGGGCAGAGCGCACGAATGACGGCGGCGGTCTCGCGGGCTTCCGCCATGGCCGATGCATCGAGCGCAGCAAGGAGTCTGGCGAGCGTCCCCTTCGGATCCGTGCTGACATCCGTGAGCACCGGCGCCACCAGCGGCTCCCACCACTCGGCGGTCTCCAGGAGCGGCGCATTCGGTGCGGGCTCCGAGAAGCGAGCGCACGCTGCCTCCGGCGTCTCCCCGGCCACGATCGCGGCGGCGAGCGCCTCGAGCCGGTCCGAGGGCACGTACACGTCGGCGAATCCGAGCGCGATCGCATCGCCGGCGGTCATCTCGGCCGCGGTGGCCGCAAGGAAGTCTCCGAGGCGACCGTGCGCGTTCGCGAGGAGAAGGTTTCCGCCGACGTCGGGGGCGATGCCAATGCGGGCCTCCGGCATGGCGAGCCGGCTGCGTTCGGTCACGACGCGGTGGTCGGCGTGACCGGTGAGGCCGATGCCACCGCCCATGGTGACGCCGTCCATGAATCCGACGACCGGGATCGTGGAGTTCGCAATTGCGTGGTCGAGCCGGTATTCGACCGCGAGGATGCTTCTCGCGTCGGAGCCGGCGAGTTCCCGAATGTCTCCGCCGCCGCAGAATCCGCGCTCTCCGGCACCATCGAGGATGATCGCCGTCGAGCCGTCGCCCTGCGCGGTCGCGACGGCTGCTTCGAGCGCAACGTACATCTCGAGGTTCAGCGCGTTGATGGCCCGGGGTCGGTTGAGTGTGATCCGGGTGATCGGTCCCTCGCGACGGGAGAGAACGAGCGGAGCGGCCTCCCCGGCCGTGGCGCGCGCGGGTGACGAAGGGTTTGCTGCAGTGCTCATGCCAGCACCGTAGCAGGCTGCAGCCGCGCAAACGTTAGCTCGCGGCAACGCGCGCTATGCTCGGTTCCCGTGCACGATTCCAGGTACGACGGTGATCCGATCGCCCGGTCCCGACCGAGACGCGGGCCCGTGCAGCGACGCGACGTGACGCTCGCGAAGGGGCTCGTCATCGAGCACTCCGAATCCGAGTGGTGCGGAGCTGTGGTCGGGGCTCGAGAGGGCGTCGTGCAGCTCGAGGATTACAGGGGGAGTGTTCGGGCGTTCCCTCTGAGCGACGGCTTCCTCATCGACGGCGAGCCCGTTCGGCTGGTCATGCCGGCCCGCTCGCCGAGCGGTCGGCAGCGCACCGCTTCGGGCTCGTTCGCAGCGCCTGCGCAGCGCGCCCGGGTTGCTATGCCGAGCCGCATCTTTGTCGAGGGGCGGCATGATGCTGAGCTCGTCGAACAGGTGTGGGGCGATGATCTGCGGGTCGAGGGCGTGGTCGTCGAGCTGCTGCAGGGCGCTGACAATCTCGAAGCGGTTCTCGCGGATTTCTCGCCGGGCCGTGAGCGGCGGGCGGGGGTGCTGCTCGATCATCTTGTGCGGGGCAGCAAGGAATCCCGTATCGCGGATGCGATCGCGCGCGGCCCGCACGGCGCGCACGTGCTCATCGTCGGCCACCCGTTCGTTGACATTTGGCAGGCCGTGAAGCCGGCGCGGGTGGGACTGCAGCGGTGGCCGAAGATTCCCCGAGAGATCGAGTGGAAGGCCGGCATGTGTCGCGCGCTCGGTTGGCCGTCGGAAGAGCCCGCGGATATTGCGGACGCGTGGGCGCGTATTCGCGGGCGGGTGCGGAGTTACCGTGATCTCGAGCCTGAACTTGTGGGACGCGTTGAGCACCTCATCGATTTCGTGACGGTCGGCTAGCCAGCCGCGTATCCTGGGGTGAGGAGAACCGTACTGGGAGGTGCCATGTCGAACCCCGTATTCCTGCTGATGCCCCAGTGGCAGGGATCCGCCTCCTCACGCGCCATGCGTATCGCCGATGGCGCGGCGGTGATCCGTGAGGATCTGCCCCCACGGTCGACGGTTGATATCGCCGTGCCACTGGAGGCGGGGGATGCGATGGGCACGCCGATCGCACGCTTGAGCAGCCTGCTCAGTGCTCGCGATGCCGCTCGCGACGCACTCGAACGGACCGCCGGCCCGCACATCCTCGTCGGAGGCGACGGTTCGACGGCGGTGGCCGGAATCGAATGGGCGGTGCGGACGCACGGCGCCGACGGCCTCGCGGTGCTGTGGTGCGACGCGCACGCGGGCCTCGAGCATCCGAGTACGTCCCCCACGGGGGCAGCGGCGGGTATGGCGCTGCGGCACGTGCTCGGTGTCGGGGAGCCAGAGCTGTCGTCGCGTGCCCCGGCGTCTGCCGCAAGGGTGTCACTCCTCGGGACGCGCGCGACCGCACCGGACGAGGATGCCGAGATCACTCAGCTCGGTATTAGCCGGATGGCGGCCCCCGCGGCCGAGGAGGCCGCGGCATTCGCAGACCGGATCTCCGCGCACCTGAGTGCCAGCGGCGCAACGCGACTCTACGTCCACGTCGATCTTGACGTGCTCGATCCCGCAGAGTTCTCGGCCGTGCACGCGACCGTTCCGTTCGGCCTCGGCGTCACTCATCTCACCTCTGCGATCCGTGCGGCGGTCGCCGCGCTCCCCCTCGCCGGCGCGACGATCACGGAATTCGCGCCCGCTGACGCTCACGCTGCGGCCGACGACCTCCCGACCGTCCTGCGCATCCTCGGCGCGCTCACCTCAGGCGGCTCCGGTGCTGCGGGGGCGGCCGCGTGACCACGCGCGGAGCTCTCCCATTCGCCAGGGTCGGTTACCTGTATGCGACCGCGGTCGGGTTCGCCTGGGGTGCACTGTGGAGCACGGGCAGGGTCGAACGACGGGACGGCCTGTGGATTTTCCGGGGCATGCCGAAGTGGACCTTCGGCCGCGGCGGCAGCTGCGTGGGGGCCTGCTATCTCACCGACCGCAACGTCTCCGAACCGGTCCTGCGTCACGAGCGCGTGCACCGCGAGCAGTGGCGACGGTACGGGATGGCGCTACCGTTTCTCTACCTCCTCGCGGGCCGAGATCCGCTGCGGAACCGCTTCGAACGCGAGGCCGGTCTCGAGGACGGCGGATATCTCCCACGCGGCACGAAGCGGCCCATTCAATAGACTGCTGCAGTATGGGCATCGAGGCAGCAGCAGATAATGAGTTCCGTTTTCTTTCGAGCGATGCCGAACGGGTCGGGCGCGAGCGCCCCCTCCCCCGGGTCGCACGGTTCGAGACCGGCGTCGGTGGCGGTCGAAGGCTGAGCGGCCTGCGCTTCGCTGAGGAGGACGTGGCGCCGCGGCTCGTCGCGCTTCACGGCGCCGGCCTCAACGCGCACAGCTTCGATCCGATGCTCCTCGCACTCGACGAGCCCGCGATCGCGCTGGATCTGCCCGGTCACGGCCGCAGCGACTGGAGACCCGACGCCGACTACCGTCCCGATCACCTCGCCGACGATGTCGTCAGCGCCCTCGAAACCCTCGCGCCCGAACAGGTCGCGCTCCTCGGGCATTCCCTGGGCGGGCTCGCAGCGGCGCTCGCGGCAGCCGCGCGCCCCGAGCTCGTCGCGCGACTCATTCTCGTAGACATCACTCCGGGGGTGACTCCTGGCGGTGGCGGGAAGTCGATCGCGGAGTTCATCCTCGGGCAGCGCGACTACGGCACGGTGGATGAGATCGTCGACAGAGCAATCCGGTTCGGTATCGGCTCGGATCGCTCGTCGCTGACCCGCGGCGTCACCCTGAACACGCGTCGCCGGGCCGACGGAAGGCTCGAGTGGACACACCACCTCGCCCACCTCGATGCCCTCCCGACGGGTGCGAGCGACGATCCCTTCCCGTATGCTCCGATCTGGGCTTCGCTGCAGGCCCTCGAGGTCCCCGTTTCACTGATCGCCGCCGACGCGGGAATCCTGCGTCCCACGCATATCGAGGAGTGGCGGGAACAGCTCCCGGACAGCCCGGTCGTCACGCTCGCCGGACCACACAACCTGCACGAGGCCGTGCCCGGCGAGCTCGCCGCGGCAGTCCGGGATCTCAGCGCTTGAGAGGTTATTCGCCTCAGAAGTCGGCGCCTGCGAAGTCAGTGATTCATACCGAGTCCCGGCATGCCCGCTACACGCGGCTGGGGCCCTTCCCAAGCGCCCGGAGGATCGCATCGCGCAGCTCCTCTGGTGGGCAGTTGGCGTCCCGCTCGTCTTCACAGGCCCTGCGGACGACGTCTGTCAGACTGATACAGACCGCCTGTTCATCGCGGCAGTTCGGGCAGCGTTCGATGTGCTGCCGGATCGGCAGAGACTCCTCGGCGCACAACTCGCCCCGCAGCAGCTCGTAGAGGTTCGCCCGCGCCTCCTCGCATCCGCAGCCACTCATTTCGCTGCCTCCTTCGCTGATTTCTTCTTCTTGGGCTTCGACCCGTCCTCCAGTCCAACGCCCTGCTCCCGCGCGTATTCCCCGAGGGTCTTCCGCAGCCGGGCCCGGCCGCGGTGGAGCCGACTCATCACCGTGCCGATCGGGATCTCGGCGATGTCCGCAATCTCCTGATAGCTGAACCCTTCAACGTCGGCGAGATAGACCGCGATCCGAAAGTCCTCGGGGAGCGCGTTGATCGCGTCCGTCACGACCGATGCCGGAGTCCGGTCGATCGCTTCCGCCTCCGCAGACCGGGCAGACATCGCGGTGGTGGATTCCGCTCCGCCGAGCTGCCAGTCCTCGAGCTCCTCGACCGCGCCGAGGAACGGTTCGCGCTGTCGCTTCCGATACGTATTGATGTAGCTGTTCGTCATGATGCGGTACAGCCACGCTTTGAGGTTGGTGCCCTCCTGGAAGGACGCGAAGGCGGCGTACGCCTTGAGGAAGGTCTCCTGCACGAGATCCTGTGCGTCCTGCGGATTTCGGGTCATCTTCATGGCCGCACCGTACAGCTGGTCGAGGAGCGGCAGCGCCTCGTCCGCGAATCGCGCCTCGAGTCGCGTCTGTTCCGAGTCGTCCTGTTCTGATGCAGCGGTCACATCCCGATCCTATCCCGGCGTTCTCCGAGCACCCGGGCTAGACTCGAAGGCGATGCTGATCGCAAAGATGAACCAGGGTAAAGACGGAGACGAGACGCGAACGGGCGAGGGATCGGACGAGGTGGTTCCCTGGCCGGCTCCGGTTGCCTCCCGGCCGCTCGCCGCGAGAATCCCGCTGCCCGGTTCCAAGTCGCTCACCGGGCGCGAGCTCGTTCTCGCGGCGCTCGCCGATGGCCCAGGGGTGCTGCGACTCCCCCTGCACTCGCGCGACACCTCCCTCATGGTCGACGCGATCAGCGCGCTCGGCGCCACCGTCGAGGAACTCCCCTCGGACGGGCGATACGGGCCGGATCTCAGGGTAACCCCCGCCGCAGAACTCACCGGTTCGACGAGTATCGCCTGCGGGCTCGCCGGCACGGTCATGCGGTTCGTGCCGCCGATGGCCGCGCTCGCGCTCGGGCCCGTCGCCTTCGACGGCGACCCGTACGCTCGTAAACGTCCGATGCGACCGGTGCTCGACGCACTCCGCGCGCTCGGTGCTGACATCGCTGACGAGGGCCGCGGGGCGCTGCCCTTCACCGTGCATGGAACGGGGTCGTTGCGGGGCGGTCGTGTCGAGGTGGACGCCTCGCTCTCCAGCCAGTTCGTGTCGGCTTTCCTGCTCTCGGGGGCACGCTTCGACGAGGGCGTGCACATCGTGCACACGGGCGAGCGGGTGCCGAGCCTCCCTCACATCGGCATGACGATCGAGGCCCTTCGCGCCCGCGGCGTAATCGTGGAGACCCCGGCACCGGGCGAGTGGACGGTCGCCGCAGGGTCAATCGCGGCACGCGAGATCACCATCGAACCCGATCTGTCGAATGCGGCACCGTTTCTCGCCGCGGCGCTCGCGGCGGGCGGCCGAGTCACGGTGCCCCACTGGCCCGCAGTGACGACGCAGGTCGGCGATCAGCTGCGCACGTTGCTCCCGGAGTTCGGGGCGCGAGCCGAGCTGGAAGGCGATGCGCTGACCGTGTCGAGCGACGGCCAGCTCCGCGGGGTCCGGCTACACGTGCCCGAGGCTGGTGAGCTCGCCCCGACACTCGTGGGGCTCGCGGCGCTCGCGGCGCTCCCAAAGCCCGACGGCAGCCCGGGAGACGCGAGCGAGGTCACGGGCATCGGTCACATTCGCCACCACGAGACGGACCGGATCGCCGCACTCGTCACCGAGATCCGCCGACTGGGCGGTGACGCCGAGGAGCTCGAGGACGGAATCGCGATCCGCCCCGCAAACCTGCACGGCGGCCGCTGGGGCGCTTACGCCGACCACCGCATGGCGACGACGGGTGCGCTCATCGGAGCGCGGGTCGCAGGCGTCGAGGTCGACGACATCGGCACGACGGCGAAAACCTTGCCGCAGTTCACCCAGCTGTGGAGCCAGCTGCTCGGGCTCGCGGAGCCGACGAGCGGCGCCGAGGCACCTGCGGACGGCCTCGGAATCATCGGTTTCACGAGCGGTACCGTCGAGGAGCGTTGAGCGCGTGAGCTGGCTCCCGCCCGACGACGAAGACGACGTCCCATACGGCGAGTACGCCGACCACGCGTTCCGCCAGCGCCCGAACCCGAAGGCGAGCCGGCCGCGCACGAAGCGACGCCCCGAACACGCCGACGCCGTGACAGGAATGGTGACGGCCGTTGACCGGGGCCGATACACCGCGCTCATCGCAGCGGACGCCGACCCGGAGGATCCTCGTGAGCGCCAGGTGACCGCGGCACGCGCAAGGGAGCTCCGGCGGACTCCGATCGTCATCGGTGACCGGGTGCAGCTCGTGGGCGAAACGAGCGGCGTCGAGGGATCCCTTGCCCGTATCGTCGGGGTCGGCGAGCGCCGCACGGTGCTTCGCCGCAGCGCTGACGACAGCGACCGGCTCGAACGGGTGATGGTGGCGAACGCCGATCAGATGCTCATCGTTGTCGCTGCAGCGGACCCCGAACCGCGCGTGAGACTCGTGGACCGCTACCTCGTCGCCGCCTACGACGCAGGCATTCGTCCACTGCTGTGCGTCACGAAGGTGGATCTTGCCGATCCGGAGCCGTTTCTCGCCCACTTCGCGTCCCTCGAAGTTCCCATCTTCCGCTCCGCACCCGGCACGTGGCCGCTCCAGGAGATCCGTGAGGCCCTCGCTGGAACGACCACGGTGTTCGTCGGCCACTCCGGCGTCGGCAAGTCGACGCTCATCAATGAACTCGTACCCGAGGCAGACCGGGCGACCGGGCACGTCAATGCGGTCACCGGGCGAGGCCGGCACACGTCCTCATCGTCCGTCGCGTTCCGTGCGTCCACGCCCGGTGCAGCAGGCGGGGAGTCCGGCTGGGTCGTCGATACGCCGGGGGTGCGCTCCTTCGGCCTCGGGCACGTCACGAGCGATGCGATCCTGCGCGGGTTCACGGATCTGGCCGCGATCATCGACGGCTGTCCCCGGGGCTGCTCGCACGCCGCCGACGCCCCTGACTGCGAGCTCGACGTCGCGATCGCAGACGGACGATTGGACGCCGCCGGCAGGTCACGCGTTGAGTCGCTGCGCCGACTCCTCAAGTAGCCGGCGCAGCGACACCGCTCAGTCGGCTCGGTCTACAGCGAGTCGACGATCGTATTGAGCGTTGCGGAGGGGCGCATCACCTGTGCAACGAGTTCGGCGTCCGGGCGGTAGTATCCGCCGAGGTCCGCCTCGTGCCCCTGCACCGCAAGCAGCTCCGACACGATCTGATCTTCGTTCTCCGTCAGCTGTTCTGCGACAGGAGCGAAGCGTGCAGCGAGCTCGGCGTCGGCGGTCTGCCGCGCGAGCTCCTGCGCCCAATACAGAGCGAGGTAGAAGTGACTGCCTCGGTTGTCGATCGTGCCGAGCTTCCTTCCGGGAGAACGGTCCTCCTCGAGGAAGGTTCCGGTCGCCCGGTCGAGGGTATCGGCGAGAACCTGTGCCTTCGCGTTCCCGGTCGCTGCGGCGTGGTGCTCGAGGGACGCCGCGAGCGCGAAGAACTCGCCGAGCGAATCCCAGCGCAGGTAATCCTCCTCCACGAGCTGCTGCACGTGCTTCGGTGCGGAACCCCCCGCGCCGGTCTCGAAGAGCCCGCCACCCGCGAGCAGCGGCACGATCGAGAGCATCTTCGCGCTCGTGCCGACCTCGAGGATCGGGAAGAGATCGGTCAGATAGTCGCGAAGCACGTTACCGGTGACGGAGATCGTGTCTTCACCGCGGCGCATCCGTTCGAGCGAGTAGCGGGTCGCATCGGCCGGCGTGAGGATCTCGATGGTGAGGCCCTCGGTGTCGTGGTCCTTGAGGTATGTCTCGACCTTCGCGATGAGTGCGGCGTCGTGCGCGCGTGCGGGGTCGAGCCAGAAGATGGCGGGCGCACCGGTGGCGCGGGCGCGCGTGACCGCCAACTTCACCCAGTCGCGGATCGGAATATCCTTCGTCTGCGTTCCACGCCAGATGTCTCCGGCCTCGACGTCGTGGGTGATGAGCACCTCGCCGGCGGAGTTCACAACCTCCACCCGACCATCGGCCTGGATTTCGAAGGTCTTGTCGTGGCTGCCGTACTCCTCGGCGGCCTTCGCCATCAGGCCCACATTGGGCACACTCCCGATGGCCGCGGGGTCAAGCGGCCCGTTGGCGATCGTATCCTCGATCGTGGCCTGGTAGACACCCGCGTACGAGGAATCGGGGATCACGGCGATCGTGTCGTCCTCGCCGCCGTCGACGCCCCACAGTTTGCCACCGTTGCGGATGAGCGCCGGCATCGACGCATCGACGATGACGTCGGAGGGGACGTGCAGGTTCGTGATCCCTCGATCACTGTTCACGTAGGACAGCCGCGGTCCGCGCTCAAGCGCTTCAGCGATGTCGTCTGCGATCGTCTGCCCGCCCGGGATCTCGTCTAGACCCGCGAGGATCGTGCCGAGCCCGTTGTTCGGGGTGAGGCCGGCAGCTTCGAGCGCAGCACCGTGCTTCTCGAAGACGTCGGCGAAATACGCCTGCACCGCGTGCCCGAAGAGGATGGGGTCGCTCACCTTCATCATGGTGGCCTTGAGGTGCAGAGAGTAGAGCACGTCGTCGGTCTTCGCCTGCTCCAGCGTTTCGGCGAGGAAGGCGTCGAGGGCGGCTGCGGACATGAAGGTTCCGTCGATGACCTCGCCCTCGAGCACCGGCAGGCTCTCCTTCAGCACGGTCACCGTGCCGTCCTTCGCGACGAAGCGAATCTGCAGCGTGTCTTCCTCAGGAATGACGACCGACCGCTCATTTGCGGCGAAGTCGTTGCCGCTCATCGTCGCTACGCGAGTCTTGGAACCGTCGCCGAAGGGCTTGTTCAGGTGCGGGTGCTTGCGCGCGTAGTTCTTCACCGAGAGCGGAGCGCGTCGGTCGCTGTTCCCTTCGCGAAGCACCGGGTTGACCGCTGACCCCTTGATGCGGTCGTACCGTGCACGAATGTCTTGCTGCTCGACACCCTGCGGCTCATCCGGGTAATCCGGGATGTCGTACCCCTTCGACTGCAGCTCTTCGATTGCAGCCTTCAGCTGAGGGATCGAGGCCGAGATGTTCGGCAGCTTGATGATGTTCGCCTCGGGTGTCGTGGCGAGCGCACCGAGTTCCGCCAGTGCATCGCCGACCTGCTGCTCCGGAGTCAAGCGCTGCGGGAATGCCGCGAGGATGCGGCCGGACAGCGAGATGTCGCGCGTCTCGAACGAGACGTTGCCGGCGCGCCCGAAGGCGTCAACGATCGGGAGAAGCGAAGCGGTGGCGAGTGCGGGTGCCTCATCGGTGTGCGTGTAAATGATGGTGGGGTCGGTCACGTCTGGCATTTCTCCCATTCGAAAATCTCGGCGTAATTCAGACGCCAGTTTAGCCCAAGAACCCGAGATGTCTTGATATCGAGAGAAATGGCGGCCGCTACACTACAAGCTATGAGTGCACGCGAGATCCTCGAGCCCGGACAGCCCGCCCCCGATTTTTCTCTGCAGGATCAGGACGGAAACACGCGCTCCCTCGCAGAGTATCGGGGCCACAAGATCGTGCTCTTCGTCTATCCGGCGGCGATGACGCCCGGCTGCACGACAGAGGCCTGCGATTTCCGTGACTCGCTCTCGCCGCTCGAGGCGGCAGGGTACCGGGTTCTCGGGCTCTCGCCCGATCCCGTGGAAAAGCAGTCGAAATTTGCTGAGCGCGACGCCCTCACGTATCCGCTCCTCAGCGACCCCGAGGGGAAGACGCTCACCGCCTACGGCGCGTTCGGCGAGAAGAAGAACTACGGGCGCATCGTTCAGGGTGTGATCCGTTCCACCTTCGTGATTGACGAAGAGGGCCGGATCGAGCACGCCCTCTACAACGTCAAGGCGACCGGACACGTCGCCCGCGTCACGAAGCTCCTGGGCGTCGCAGCCTGAGTCGCTACTCCGGAACCGTCGGCGCGACGGTTCGTGCGACCAGCGCCAGGAAGAAGCCGGCCAGCGCGACCCCGATCACGGCGAATCCCAACCAGGCGGGGCCGATCTGAAGCTGCAGCATCCCTGTCCCCGCGGCAAAGAGCAGAACATGGATCGTGACGGCCGAACCGCGCGCCCATCCGGGCCGAGTCCTCACCGCGGCGACCAGCGTCACCAGCACCCACAGCAGCGCGATCGCCGTCATCGCTGCGAGGCTGAAGTTCTGGAGCGCCGCCCCGTCCGCACCCACCAGCGCGATGAGCGTGAGGACCAGCGTCCACGCGAGCAGCAGCGCCTCAAGCGCGAGCAGCACGCTCAGCAACCGCCAGGCGACCTGGCTGCGTGGGTGAGCAGCGGGTGACGGGCTCATTTCCAACACCTTTCGGATGAATTGCAGATTTACTATTGATTTGCTTCTAGTTCCGTGAAACTATATATCCCGTCGAGTTTCGCGCACACCGACGTGAGCATTCTCAGCCACGTATCAGGTAATTACGGCGCGAGATCCAGGCTACACGGCCTCCAAATGGTATTTCGCGTGCGTGCATGCAATTGAGGAGGACAAAGATGGATTGGCGTGAACAGGCTGCGTGCCTCACTGTGGACCCGGAGCTTTTCTTTCCGGTTGGCAACACCGGTCCTGCCGTTGAGCAGATCGAGCGCGCGAAGTCCGTGTGCGCGCGCTGCACGGTCACCGAGATGTGCCTGCAGTACGCAATGGACACCGGGCAGGACTCGGGCGTCTGGGGCGGACTCAGCGAGGATGAGCGCCGCGCCCTCAAGCGCCGGGCCGCACGCGCACGTCGCGCCTCTTGATCCCCCCTCCCGCTCACGCCGAGTCGCGAACGAGTGGGTGAACGCAAAGGCCTCGGGCGGAGCACCTGCTCCCCCGAGGCCTTTGCGTTTCCTGGCTAGTCGGTGCCCGCGTCGAACGCGGCCGCGAGCCCAAGCTCGTCCGCATCCGAGTCGATGCCGCCCACGGCATCGGCGATCTCGTCCGCGCCGCCCCGTTCGAGCTTGCCGACGAGTTCCGCTGTCGCGCCACCGACCAGGCCGATCGCGGCGTACTGCTCGAGGCGCTGGCGGGAGTCAGCGATATCGAGGTTGCGCATCGTGAGCTGGCCGATCCGGTCCTGCGGACCGAACGCCGCACCCACCGTGCGCTCCATCGACAGTTTCTCCGGATGGTAGCTGAGGTTCGGGCCCTCAGTGTTCAAAATCGTGTAGTCGTCACCGCGACGCAGTCGCAGAGTCACCTCGCCCGTGATGGCCGAACCGACCCACCGCTGCAGTGCCTCGCGCAGCATGAGCGACTCCGGGTCCAGCCAGCGCCCCTCGTACATGAGCCGACCGAGCTTGCGGCCGTCATTGTGATAGGAGGCGAGAGTGTTCTCGTTGTGGATCGCGTTCACGAGTCGCTCGTAAGTGATGTGCAGCAGTGCCATGCCGGGCGCCTCGTAGATGCCGCGGGACTTCGCCTCGATGATGCGGTTCTCGATCTGATCCGAGACCCCGAGACCGTGGCGGCCACCGATGGCGTTCGCTTCGAAGACGAGCGCCACCGGGTCGTCGTACTCGACGCCGTTGATCGCTACCGGGCGGCCAGCCTCGAAGCGCACCGAGACCTCCTCGGTTGCGACTTCGACGTCCTCGCGCCACGCGGCCACACCCATGATCGGTTCGATGATGTCGAGGCCCGCGTCGAGGAACTCGAGCTTCTTCGCCTCGTGGGTGGCACCCCAGATGTTCGCGTCGGTTGAGTACGCCTTCTCGGTCGAATCGCGGTACGGGTAGCCGTTCGCGACGAGCCACTCGCTCATTTCGTGGCGGCCACCGAGCTCTTCGACGAAGCGGCTGTCCAGCCACGGCTTGTAGATGCGGAGCGCGGGGTTGGCCATGAGACCGTAGCGGTAGAACCGCTCGATGTCGTTGCCCTTGTACGTGGAGCCGTCGCCCCAGATGTCTACACCGTCTTCTTTCATGGCGCGCACGAGGAGCGTGCCCGTGACGGCGCGGCCAAGCGGCGTGGTGTTGAAGTAGGTCTTTCCACCCGAGCGAACGTTGAATGCGCCGGTCTGCAGGGCCACGAGCCCCTCCTCGACCAGAGCGCGCTTCGCGTCGACGTGGCGCGCGATCTCCGCCCCGTACTCCTTTGCACGGTCCGCGACCCCGTCGATGTCGGGCTCGTCGTACTGCCCGATGTCTGCGGTATATGTGCAGGGGATCGCGCCGTTCTCGCGCATCCACGCGACCGCGCACGAGGTATCGAGACCGCCGGAGAAGGCGATGCCGACGCGCTCGCCTACGGGGAGAGAAGAAAGAACCTTGGACATGGCCTCTATCCTACGGCCCACGATCGGTGGTCGGTGACCAGCGTTGTCGCGCGGGCTCGCCGCCGCCGTCGAAGTCGGGGTACAGGATGCCGAAGACGAGATAATGGGTGTCGACATGACGAATTCCGCGACGCGCATCAACTTCCCCGCCGACCTTCCGGTCTCGCAGATGCGGGAGGAGATCACCGACGCGATCCGTGAGCACCAGGTGGTGATCGTCGCGGGTGAGACGGGCTCGGGGAAGACGACGCAGCTGCCGAAAATTGCGCTCTCGCTCGGCCGCGAGCGCATCGCGCACACTCAGCCCCGACGCATCGCGGCGCGTACGATCGCCGAGCGCATCGCGGAGGAGCTCGGGTCCGAGCTCGGCGGTCTCGTCGGCTACCAGGTTCGGTTCACCGACAGAGTGTCCGAGGCGACGAAGATCCGACTCATGACCGACGGGATCCTCCTCAACGCCATTCACCGCGACCGAGACCTCACCGCCTACGATACGATCATCATCGACGAGGCGCACGAGCGATCACTGAACATCGATTTCCTGCTCGGGTATCTGAAAACGCTGCTCCCCAGGCGCCCCGATTTGAAGGTGATCATCACCTCCGCCACAATCGACCCCGAATCGTTTGCCGCGCACTTCGCTGACCCGCAAACCGACGAGCCCGCCCCGATCATCGAGGTGTCGGGGCGTACGTACCCGGTGGAGCTGCGATACCGGCCGCTGGTGGAGCGCACGGAGGTGGCCGATCCGAAGGGCGGCGCACCGAAGGTCCGCACCGTCGAGCGCGACCTGTTCGATGCGATCGGTGACGGCGTGCAGGAACTCATGCGCGAAGCTCCGGGCGACATCCTCGTGTTCCTGAGCGGGGAAGCCGAGATCCGGGACGCGGCCGACGCGCTTGGGGGTCGATTCGCGAGGGATCGTGCCGGCGCCGCGCGTCCCCTCGAAATCCTGCCGCTGTACGGGCGGCTCTCCGCCGCGGAGCAGCACCGCGTGTTCGAGCGACGCTCGGGCTCGAGCACTCGCCGGATCGTGCTCGCGACGAACGTCGCCGAGACCTCGCTCACCGTGCCGGGCATTCGCTACGTGATCGACGCCGGAACGGCCCGAATCTCACGCTATTCCGCGCGCAGCAAGGTGCAGCGGCTGCCGATCGAACCGGTGTCGCAAGCGAGCGCGAACCAGCGCTCCGGCCGCTCGGGCCGCACAAGCCCTGGAATCGCCATCCGCCTCTACTCGGAGGAAGATTTCGAATCGCGCCCCGAGTTCACCGAGCCGGAGGTTCGTCGCACGGGGCTCGCCTCGGTGATCCTGCAAATGCTCGCGCTCGGTCTCGGCGACATCGCCCGCTTCCCGTTCCTCACGCCCCCCGATCAGCGAGGGATCGCCGACGGGCTCGGACTCCTGGCAGAGCTTGGCGCTGTTGAATCGACGAACAAGCGACACCGGATCACGCGCGTCGGACGGGAGCTCTCCAGGCTGCCGATTGAGCCGCGCTTCGCACGTATGGTGGTCGAGGCGAAGCGGCGCGAAGTCGTGCCGGAGGTGCTCGCGATCGTTGCGGGCCTCACAATCCAAGACGTGCGCGAGCGGCCGCAGGCCGAGCGGGGTCGGGCCGACCAGCTCCACGCACGCTTCAACGACCCGCAGGGCGACCTCATGACGCTGCTGAACCTCTGGAACTATCTCCAGGAGCAGCAGCGGGAACTCTCATCAAGTGCGTTCCGCAGACTGTGCAAGGCGGAGTATCTGAACTTTCTGCGGGTGCGCGAGTGGATGGACCTCTACCGGCAGATCGTGCGGATCGCGAAGGCCCCCAGGCAGCAGCAGAGCACCACGGGCGGTTCGAGCGAGGCCATCCACCGCGCCGTCCTGTCGGGGCTGCTCTCGCAGCTCGGTGTGCGTGACGATCGACAGGATCGCAGTGCGCCAGCCCGGGGTCGCGGTGCCGCGGGCGCAGTGAAGCGCAAACCCGCACAGGAGTATCTGGGATCGCGTGGCACCCGATTCGTGCTCTATCCGGGGTCGGTACTCGCGAAGCAGCCACCCGAGGTGGTGATGAGCGTCGAACTCGTCGAGACCTCACGGCTCTTCGCGAGATCAAACGCGGTGATCGACCCGGCGTGGGCCGAGGAACTCGCGGGCCCGCTCGCCAAGCGCCAGTATTCCGAGCCGCGCTGGGAGAAGAAGCAGGGCGCGGCCGTCGCCACAGAGCGCGTCACGCTCTACGGCGTGGCGATCGTCGCGGGCCGTCGCGTGCAACTCGCACGTTTTGATCGGCCCCACGCACGCGAGCTCTTCATCCGTCACGCGCTCGTCGACGGGGATTGGGATTCGCCGCAGGCCTTCGACCGCGCGAACCGGCAGTTGCGCCGCGAGCTGGAGCTTCTCGAGGAGCGCACGCGACGCCGCGACATCATCTCCGACGACGACGCCATCTTCGAGTTCTACGACGAGCGGATCCCTGCAGACGTCGTATCGACTCGCAGTTTCGAGGGCTGGTGGAAGCAGAAGCAGCGCACCGACCCTGACTTCCTGCGACTGCGCCGCGAGGATCTCCTCGAGAGCGAGACCGACACCGTCGACGACCGCGACTACCCGCGTGAATGGCATCACGGGGACCAGACACTGCGGCTGAAATACCGGTTCGACCCCACCGCGGAGGACGACGGCGTGACCGTGAACGTGCCGCTGCCGCTTCTCCCCCGCCTCGAGGGGGCTGACTTCGAGAAACTTGTTCCCGGGTTACGGCAGGAACTCGTCACAGCGCTCATCAAGACGCTCCCGAAAGCGATCCGCAAGCACGTCGTGCCCGCGGCGGACTGGGCAAGAACGCTACTCGCGAGCATCGAGCCCGCGCTGACTGCCCCCGCCGCAGCGGAGACCCCACCCGCGTTGACCACGCTGCTCGCCGATGAGATTCGGCGCCGCACGAGCGTGCAGGTGACCGCCGACGACTTCGATGCAGCGCGCTTGCCGGCCCATCTCACCCCGACGTTTCGAGTGATCGACGGTCGCGGCCGGGCGGTCGGGACGGGGAAAGACCTCGCAGCGCTGCAGGCGACCCACAAGCAGCAGGCCACCGCGGGTGTCGCGAAGGTCGCCGCGGCTGCGCTGCCGAAAAGCGACCTCGAGCGCACCGGCGTGACAACGTGGAGCTTCGAGGATCTCCCCCGGCACGTCGACTCGAGCTACGCGAAGGGTCGCGGCACCGGAGCGGGAGTGGTACGCGCCTACCCCGCGATCGTGGACCGGCGCGACTCGGTCGATCTCGTGCTCGTCGCCGACGCGGCCGAACAGGCACGGTTGTCGCGAAAGGGCGTCCGGAGGCTCCTCGCCCTGAGTTCACCGTCGCCAGCGAGCTACATCCGCGATCACCTCTCGAATCAGGAGAAACTCCTCCTCGGCGCGGGCCCCTACCGGTCCCTCGATCATGCGATCGCCGATGTCGCACTCGCGGTTGCCGACCGCGCCATCCGCAAGCACGCCACCGACGGACTCGTGTGGGATGCGGCGACATTCGATGCCATCGCGAATGAGTACGCGCGATCCCTCATCGACGACATCTACGCGGCCATCGCGCTCACGGCGCGCGTACTCGACGGCGCACGACTCGCGCGTAAAGCGATCGACGCGGCGAAATCGATTCAGGTGCTCAGCCAGGTCGCCGATGCCGCCGGACAGATTGATGGGCTCGTGTGGGCGCGGGCCGGCGGCGACGGCTTCGTCTCACGCACGGGCCTCACTCAGCTCAACCGGCTGCCCGTCTACCTTGAGGCGGCGCAGCAGCGCATGGGCGGCCTCATCGAGCAGCCGGGGCGCGACCGATCATGGCAAAACGACGTCGACCGCGTGCTCCAGGAATTCGCGGAGGCGGGCGGCACGATCCCGCTCCCTGCGGATGCCCCGGAGCGCCTCGTTCGTGCCCGCTGGCTCATCGAAGAGCTGCGGGTCAGCCTCTTCGCGCAGCACCTGCGCACCGCCGAGCCGGTGTCCGTGCAGCGCATTCAGAAGGCACTCGCAGAGCGCTGACCGCGCAACGCAGCCAGCGCGGACTACTGCGCGCGCACCGAATCGATGAGCGTCTGCCGAGCCTGGTGCACGAGCTCGGCCTCCGTGACGAGGTCGTAGCGCGTCGCAACCATCTGCATGACCGACGAGAAGTCGCGCCGATTTCGGTTGAGGGCGTACGAGAGTACGCCGAAGAGCATGCCGAAGCCCGCACCGATCGCGACGGCCGCGGCGAACACCCCGAGGATCGCCGAGTTGTCCGGCTGGAAGATGAACAGGAGCAAGCCGAGAAAGAGACCGAGGTATGCACCCGAAAGCGCACCCATGAGGGCGACGCGACCATAGGTGAGTCGGCCCGTGACTCGCTCGACGCTGCGCACGTCATTGCCGACGATGCTGATGCGCTGCACCGGAAAACTCGCGCGCGCGAGCACATCGACGGCGTGCTTCGCGTCTTCGTAGCGATCGTAGGTCGAGACGATCTCGCCCTTCGGGATTTCGGGCATCATCGGGACTCGGGATGAGGGCATGGGACCGGGTGTGCTCATACGATGATTCTCGCACCTTGCAGCAGAAACCGGGCATGGACTCCCCGGGGGCGATAGCGTAGTGGTGTGAGCAGTTCGAGGGTCTTCGTCGGTCGACTCGCCGGGCGCGGCGTGTTCGACCCCGTCGGCGACCGCATCGGCAAGGTCCGCGACGTGCTCGTCGTCTACCGTGCCGCAGCCGCCCCGCGCGTCGTCGGGCTCATCGTCGAGATCCCCGGAAAGCGCCGGGTATTCGTGCCGATCAGCCGCGTGACGTCGATCGGCTCGGGGCAGGTCATCACGACCGGGCTCATCAACGTGCGCAGATTCGAGCAGCGCGGCGGAGAAACCCGCATGATCGCGGAGCTCATCGGACGAGAGGTGCTGCTGCCGTCCGACCCGCGCCCCGGCGCCCCCTTCTCACCGGCAACTGCCACACCCGCGACCATTGAGGACGCGGCGATCGAACGCTCCCGTTCGGGCGAGTGGCTCGTCTCCGAACTGTTTGTGCGGCTGCCGAAACCGGCCGGCCCGTTCACACGGGGCGAATCGCGCATCGTCGGCTGGTCGGAGGTGCGGCTCCCGAGCTCAACCTCCGGCACGAGGTCGGCCGAACTGCTGCTCCAGACGCTCGTCGACCTCAAACCCGCAGACCTCGCCGAATCACTGCTCGAGCTTCCGCAGGAGCGAATGCTCGAGGTGATCGGAGAGTTGCCTGACGGCCGCGTCGCCGACGCCCTCGAGGAGATGAGCGAACCCGACCAGCTCGCACTGCTCGCGCTGCTGCCGTCGGGGCGGATGGCAGACATCCTCGACCGCATGGAACCCGACGACGCTGCCGACCTGATCGCAGCGCTGCCGGCCGCGCAGGGCGAAACACTCCTCGGCCTCATGGAGGACGAGGAGGAGCAGGCCGTCCGCCGCCTCCTCGAGTACGACGCCGACACGGCCGGTGGACTTATGAGCCCCGCTGCCATCGTGCTCTCCGGCGAATCCAGTGTCGCCGAGGGGCTCGCGATGATCCGCCGAGCCGAAATTCCTCCCACCATGGCCTCAGCGGTCTACGTCACGCACCCGCCGTACGAGACTCCGACGGGCGAATACATCGGCATGGCCCACTTCCAGCGCATGCTCCGCTTCCCTCCGCACGAACGTCTTAGCTCACTTCTCGATACCGAGATCGAGGCGCTTCCGGCGCACGCGAGCGCAGCCGAGGTCTCACGCAGACTCGCGAGCTACGACATGGTCGCGATGCCCGTCGTCGATGAGCAGCACCGCCTCGTGGGCGTGGTCACCGTCGACGATGTGCTGGATCACCTCCTCCCCGATGACTGGCGTCACGCCGACGACGAGGAAGGCGCACCGGCGAGTGAGGAGCGCGCATGAGACTCTTTTCACGTGACCCGGGGCTCGATGCACCGCTCGCTGCTGGTGCGCGAGCATCGAAGCCGCGTCGCCGCTCGGGCGGCACGAGCGACGAGAGGTTCGGCCGCTGGACCGAGAGCATTGCCCGCGGAATGGGCACACCGTGGTTTCTGCTGGCACTCACGCTCGTGTGCGCCGCCTGGCTCATATGGAACGCGTACGGTCCGGAAGAGTGGCGCTTCGATTCCGCTGCGCTCGGATTCACCGCGCTCACCCTCATCCTGTCGCTGCAGGCCTCCTACGCCGCGCCGATGATCCTGCTCGCTCAGAATCGCCAGGATGACCGCGACAGGGTACAGATCGAGCAGGATCGTCAACGCGCAGAGCGTAATCTCGCCGACACCGAATTCCTCGCGCGCGAGGTCGTCGCACTGCGGCTCGCACTCAAGGATCTCCCGGACCGGGACTTCGTGCGTGCCGAACTCAAAGCGCTCCTCGCCGAACTCGCCGACGAGCCGGAACCTGAATCGCCCGGCGCACGGCAGTCCGGGAAGGAGAAACCCGAGGGACCCCGTGACGAACACTGAAGCAGCCGTCTGGGCGGCGCTCTCCCGAGTAAACGACCCCGAGATTCTGCGCCCGATCACGGACCTCGGCATGGTCCGATCCGTCGACGTGGATGCCGACGGGCGGGCAGAGGTGTCGATCCTGCTCACCATCGCCGGCTGCCCCGCCGCGCGACGTATCGAGGAAGACGTAACAGCCGCAACGGCCTCCGCGCCGGGGGTGGTCGAGACGCACGTCGACGTCGGCGTGATGTCCCCTGAGGAGCGACGCGCATTCATCGAGCGCGTCCGTGGAGATCGGGCCTCCCGCCCCCAGCAGTTCGGCCCTGACTCCCTCACCCGCGTCATCGCGGTGACGAGCGGCAAGGGCGGTGTCGGAAAATCCTCGCTCACGGCGGGGATCGCCGTCGCACTCGCGCAGCGCGGACTTTCGGTGGGTCTCGTCGACGCCGATGTGTTCGGCTTCTCGATCCCGGGGCTCCTCGGACTAACGCGTGACGGGGTCACCGAGCAGCCCACCCGAGTAGACGAGATGATGCTGCCGCCGGTCGCGTACGGCGTGAAAGTGATCTCAATCGGCATGTTTCTCGGCGACGCAGACCCCCGAACGACCGCCGTGTCGTGGCGCGGCCCCATGCTGCATCGCACGATCGAGCAGTTCCTGCGCGACGTCTGGTTCGGCGACCTCGACATCCTGCTGCTCGACCTCCCGCCGGGCACGGGCGACGTCGCGATCACCGTCGGACAGTTGCTCCCGCAGGCGGAGGTCATCGTCGTGACGACTCCGCAGGAGGCCGCAGCCGATGTCGCCGTGCGCAGCGCCCTCGTCGCCCGCCAAACCGGTCAGCGGGTGACCGGCGTCATCGAAAACATGGCAGGGTTGCCGCAGCCCGACGGGACCGTTCTCGACCTCTTCGGGTCAGGCGGTGGATCGCTCGTCGCCGAGCGTCTGAGTGACGAGGAACACGGCACCGTGCCGCTCCTGGGGAGCGTGCCGCTCTCCCCGCGCTTCCGTATCGGCGGAGACACGGGCGAACCCGCCGTGCTGGAGGCCCCCGACGATCCGGCAGCCGCAGCGGTCATCGCGATCGCGGCACGCCTCGTCGAGGGCGGCCGCGGACTCGCCGGCCGGCCGCTCGGGCTCTCCGTCCACTGACTCGACGCTGAGAAGGGTCTGGCGGGCTCAGGTCGCTTCGTCGTCGAAGAAGAAGCCGACCTTCGGGTCCGGTGTGTTTGCCTCCGTCGCGGCATCGGCAGCCTGCTCACTCGATTCGGCCTCTCGTGCGGCCCGTGCGCGCGCGGCACGCGCGGCCGTGCTCCCGCCGACAGCGCTCGCAGCCGCCGCCTTCTCATCCTCGACCAGGGCGTCGCGGATGATCCGGCGCGGGTCGTACTGACGCGGGTCGAGCTGCCGCCAATCAACGTCATCAAACTCGGGACCCATTTCGTCGCGCAGACGATCCTTCGCTCCGTCGGCCATGCGCTTCACTCCGCGCACCAGCTCACCGAGCTTCTTCGCGTATCCGGGTAGCCGTTCGGGCCCGACGACAAATATCGCGATCACGAGGATCACGAGCAGTTTGTCGAAGGTGAGGCCCAGCACACTCCAATCGTAGCCTCCCGAGCAGAAGATTCGCCGCGCCCGAGCGTGTGCGCGCCGTCCCACGAGAAGCGCTCTACGCTAAGGTGAGGCGGATCCGAGACATCCCGGGAGGACGACGAGACGTGAGCAAGCTCGAACGCAACTGGCAATACGCTGAGCAATACCCCGGTGAGACCGAAGCGATCGCACACGCACGCCGACTCTCCCTCGAACTCGGCATCGAGCCCGTGGGGCTCTCGGTTGGCGCACACCTCTCTGCGCTCGCGGTGCTCTCCGCTGCGAAGTCGATCTGCGAGGTGGGTACGGGCGTCGGAGTGAGCGGTCTATCGCTGTTGCGCTACGCTGACGAGGCGATGCTGACCTCCATCGAGCTTGAGGCAGAGCACCTGCGCGAGGCGAAGCGAGTCTTCGCCGAGGCCGGCATTCCAGCGTCGCATTTGCGCCTGATCGAGGGCGACGCGCGGCACGTGATGCCCAGGCTGAACACCTCCGCCTACGACCTCGTCCTCCTGCATGCCGACCCTCTGCAGTTGCTCGAGCATTTCGAACACGCCCTTGGCATCGTCCGTCCGGGCGGCACCATCCTGGTTCCCGATGCGTTCTCGCGCGGGCGCGTGCCCGATCCCGCCTCGCGGGACGAGGGAACTCAGAACATGCGGGATCTGCTCGCGCTCGTTGCAGACTCCCCCGCGATCGCACCCGCGCTTTCGCCCGCCGGTGACGGCCTCCTCACCTTGGTCCGGCTTGACGGCTGATTGCGGGGACATCCTGCAAGCGAAAGGCCACGGATCCCTTGCGGGATCCGTGGCCTTTCCGCGGGAGATGCGAGCTCAGCCGTCGAGCACGCCCGCGAGTACATCACGAAGCTCCGCGGCTTCCTGGTCCGTCACCGAGACCACGATGCGTCCTCCACCCTCGACCGGGACGTAGACGACAATCGCCCGGCTCTCACGCACCGCTTCCATAGGGCCGTCTCCAGTCCTCGGTTTCATTGCAGCCATGGCGCCTCCTCACAGATCAGTGGTTCCCGTCCATTATCTCGCTGAACAGCCCGTTCCGCGAAATCACTCGGCGGGGCGCGCGTCTGTGAGCCACGAACGCAACGCCTCTTCCGACGCCGTAATCTGTTCCACGGCAACGCGTTCATCGTCGGCGTGCGCGAGTAGCGGATCGCCGGGCCCGAAGTTGAGGGCCGGGATTCCGAGCGCCGCGAACCGTGACACGTCGGTCCAGCCGAGCTTCGGCGCAGGGGCCAGACCCACCGCCTCGACGAACGCGCGAGCGAGTGGTGCGTCGAGCCCCGGCCGTGCGCCGGGGGCCGCATCGACAACCTCAATCTCGTCGGCGTCGGAGAAGTACGTTTCTACCTTCTCGACGGCTTCTTCGACCGATCGGCTGGGCGCGAATCGATAGTTCACCTCGACCGTGCATCGGTCGGGAATCACGTTTCCCGCAATACCGCCCTCGACGCGCACCGCGTTCAGCCCCTCACGGTACTCGAGCCCGTCGACGACGACACGCTCGGCTTCGAAACGGTCGAGTCTGCTCAGCAGGGCCCCCACGCGGTGGATCGCGTTCGTTCCCATCCAGCTTCGTGCGGAATGCGCACGGCGTCCGTGCACGGTGACCCGCACGCGGAGTGTACCGTTGCAGCCGCCCTCGATCGTGCCGTTCGAGGGTTCACCGAGAATCGCCAGATCGGCCGCGAACAGGTCTGGTCGATTCCGCATCGCTCGACCAAGTCCGTTGAGCCCCGAGTCGACCTCTTCGTGGTCGTACCAGACCCAGGTGATGTCGACGGCCGGGGCGACAAGCTCTGCAGCGAGCACCAGCTGCACCGCGACGCCAGCCTTCATGTCGACGGTGCCGCGCCCCTCGAGCATCAGCCCGCCCGTCTCAGGATCGACCCGCTCTCGCACCGGCAGATTCCCGTTGATTGGCACGGTATCGAGGTGACCCGCGATGACCACCCGCTGAGCTCGGCCGAGCTCGGTGCGCGCGATCAGTGCGTCCCTATCGCGCACCACCGCGAGATGCGGGGCGTGCTCGGCGAGTGCACCCGCAACCGCGTCCGCGATCGCGCGCTCGTCACCGGAGACCGAAGGAATATCGCAGAGGCGCCGGGTCAGTTCGATCGAGCCGACCGCCGGATCGATTCCCGCCGGGATCGGTTCGGGGACGCGGCCGGACGAGTCGTTGGCTGCAGAGGTCACGTCCTCCAGACTACGCCCTGCGGCGGTCGTCGCCGCGCTTCGCGCGGTACGCTTGCACCCATGAATGATTCACGCATCGCCTGGGCCGCTGGACTCGCGACGATCGCCGAGAACGGCGAGGTACTCGACGCCTGGTTTCCCGAGCCCTTGCTGGGTCTCCGACCCGAGCACCGCGATCCGTGGACGGCGCCGGCGCAACTCGAGGAGCTCGCGGGCACCGATGAGCAGCGCAGCGTCGAACTTCGGCCCGTAAACATCGAGATCAATCTCGATGCCGCGCCCGCCAATGTGGCCGACGCCTACCTCCGCCTGCACTTGCTCTCTCACTGCCTCGTCAGACCGAACACGATCAACCTCGACGGAATCTTCGCCCGGCTTCCGAATGTCGTCTGGACGACCAGCGGCCCGGTGCACCCAACCACCTATGCCGAGCGGCTGCCCATCCTGAAGCGCGCCGGAATCACCGCGGTCGGGCTCGATCGTTTTCCGCGTCTCACCGACTACGTGGTGCCTGCCGGGGTGAGGATCGCCGACACCTCACGGGTGCGGCTCGGCGCGCACCTGGCACCCGGCACGACCGTCATGCACGAGGGCTTCGTCAACTTCAATGCGGGCACTCTCGGTGCCTCAATGGTCGAGGGCCGCATCTCGCAGGGAGTGGTCGTGGGCGACGGCTCTGACATCGGCGGCGGCGCCTCGATCATGGGCACGCTGTCGGGTGGCGGCGCTCAGCGCATCGCGATCGGCGAGCGCGCACTGCTCGGCGCGAACTCCGGAGTCGGAATCTCGATCGGCGACGACAGCGTGGTCGAGGCCGGGCTGTACGTTACAGCCGGCACCAAAGTTCTACTTCCCGGAGGTACCGCAGGCTCGGCCTCGGCCCCCGTCGAGGTGAAGGCCGTGGCACTGTCGGGCGTGCCGAATCTGCTCTTCCGGCGGAACTCACGCTCGGGCGCGGTCGAGGCGATCCCTCGCGAGGGATCCGGTATCGTGCTCAACGATTCCTTGCACGCGTCCTGAACGCGCGCGACCGCGACGAGGTGGGTTGCTCAGCGCTCGAGGTGGCGCTGAGTTGAACCGATGTACAGCTGCTGCGGCCGGCCGATCTTCGTCTTGGGGTCGAGGCGAGCCTCGCGCCACTGCGCAATCCAGCCGGGCAGACGCCCGATGGCGAACAGCACCGTGAACATGCGGGTCGGGAAGCCCATCGCCTTGTAGATGACGCCCGTGTAGAAGTCGACGTTCGGGTAGAGCTTACGCTCCTTGAAGTAGTCGTCCTCGAGCGCGATCTGTTCCAGCTCCTGCGCGAGACCGAGCAGCGGGTCGTTCACGCCGAGCTCTTCGAGTACGCGTCCGGCGCTCTCGCGCACGATGCGGGCGCGAGGGTCGTAGTTCTTGTAGACGCGGTGACCGAAGCCCATGAGCTTCACGCCGTCTTCCTTGCGCTTCACCTTCTCGACGAACGTCTCCACGCTCTGACCGGAATCCCGGATTTGCGCGAGCATATCGAGCACCGCCTCGTTCGCACCACCGTGCAGCGGGCCCGACAGCGCATTGATCCCGGCAGAGATCGACGAGAACATGTTCGCCCCGGTCGACCCGACGAGTCGCACCGTCGACGTCGAGGCGTTCTGCTCGTGGTCTGCGTGAAGAATCAGCAGCTTGTCGAGCGCGTCGACGAGCACCGGGTTCATCTCGTATTTCTCAGCCTTGTTGCCGAAGTTCAAGCGCAGGAAGTTCTCAACGAAACTCAGCTCGTTGTCCGGGTAGAGGAATGCCTGGCCAACCGACTTCTTGTGCGCGTAGGCCGCGAGCACCGGAAGTTTCGCAAGCAGGCGAATCGTGTTGACCTCGACGAATTCGGGCACCGTCGTGTCGAGCGAACTCTCGTAGTAGGTCGACATCGTCTGCAGGCCGCCGGAGAGCACCGCCATCGGGTGCGCGGTGTGCGGAACCGATTCAAAGTAGTAGCGCATGTCCTCGTGGAGGAGTGTGTGGCGTGTGATCTCGCCGTTGAACGACGCCAGCTGATCTGGAGTCGGCAGTTCACCGTAGATGAGGAGGTAGGCGACCTCCAGGAAGGTGGAACTCTTCGCCAGATCCTCGATGGGGTATCCCCGGTATCGCAGGATCCCTTCATCACCGTCGATATAGGTGATTTCGGATTTCGTGGATGCCGTATTCACGAACCCGTAGTCGAGGGCGGTATACCCGCTCTGCTTTGTCAGGGTACTGATGTCAATGGCGGCGGCGCCGTCGCTGGACTCGAGGATCGGGAATTCGGCGGATCCACCAGGGAACGTCAGCTGTGCTGTCCCCTGGTTCTGAGTCGATTCGGTCACGTCGTCTCCTCGTGAGATCAAATGCGGGCGACAGTCGGGTGCGACGCCGCAACTCTTCCACCCTATCGGCTCCAGAGAGCCGAGGGCTGCCACAGCTGGTCGCCGTGGCCGATCACCAGATTATCTCGACGTCGAGCAAAATGCGATTCCGCCACGCAACCGTGCGGCGGCCTCGGCGACATCCGTGTCACTCGCAGTGAGCGCGATCCGCACGTGCTTCGGCGAGGACGCACCGTAGAAGTGGCCGGGCCCAACCACAATTCCGAGCGCCGCGAACTCCGCCACGCTCTCCCAGGCGTCGACCCCCCGGGTCGCCCAAAGGTAGAGCCCCGCCTCGCTCCCGTCAACGCGATATCCCGCCGATTCAAGCGCAGGCAAGAGTTCGCGCCGTCGCGCAGCGTATCGCGTCCGCTGATGGGCCACGTGCGTTTCGTCGGCGAGCGCCGCGATCATCGCCGCCTGCACGGGCGCCGGCTGCATGAGGCCGGCGTGCTTGCGGACCGTGAGGAGCCGCTCGATCAGCGACGGATCCCCCGCAACGAATGCCGCTCGGTATCCCGCGAGATTCGACTGTTTGCTCAGGGAGTAGACGCCCAGCACATCGGTGTGGTCGCGGCCGGTAACGCGCGCATCGAGGATCGATGGAATTGGTTCGGCATCCCACGGGGCCGTCCACCCGAACTCGGCATAGCATTCGTCGCCGGCAATCACGGCACCCAACTCTCGCGCGCGCTCCACTGCGGCACGAAGCTCAGCCACGTCCTTCACACGGCCGTCAGGATTCGAGGGTGAATTCACCCACACGAGCCGCGTGTTCTCCGGCCAGTCCGCAGGATCATTTGCCGCCACAGCCTCGGCACCGACGAGCGCAGCACCCATCGCGTAGCTCGGGTAGGCGATCTCCGGAAAGACGACGGCGTCGCCGCTGCCGATCCCGAGCAGGAACGGCAGAAGTGCGACGAGCTCTTTCGACCCCACCGTCGGCAACACCGCCTCGGGCGAGACCGTGACGCCTCGACGACGCAGATACCACTCCGCCACGGCTTCCCGCAGCTGACTCGTCCCACCAGTCGCCGGGTAGGCGTGCGCATCGGTCGCTGCGGCGAGCGCCTCGCGCACGCTCGCGGGGCTCGGGTCGACCGGAGAACCGACGGACAGGTCGAGTGGACCATCGGGGTGCCGAGCCGCCTCGGCGGCGTACGGCTCCATCGCGTCCCAGGGGTATTCGGGGAGCGGACCTCTCACGCGTTCACGCACCCTGAGGCTGGGGTGGCAGCGCAGCGATGATCGGGTGATCGAAGTCGTAGACGCCGACCTTCGCGGCGCCCCCCGGAGAACCGATCTCGTCGAAGAACTCGACGTTCGCGTTGTAGTATTCTGACCATTCCTCGGGCAGGTCGTCCTCGTAGTAAATCGCCTCGACCGGGCAGACCGGCTCGCACGCCCCACAGTCCACGCACTCGTCGGGATGGATGTAGAGCGAGCGCTCACCCTCGTAGATGCAGTCGACTGGGCACTCGTCTACGCATGCGCGATCTTTCAGATCCACGCAGGGAAGAGCGATCACATAGGTCACGTTGCCCGCCTTTCACTCGGAATGACCCCATTCTACTCTCGGCGGTCTGCGCGCCTGATCACCCGTCGTGCAGGCGCGTCGGAATGCTCGTCGTGACAACGGGCACCTCGGTGATCACCTCGCTCGTGACCCCGGGTTCTCCCTCGCGGGGAAGGATCCCGGCAGACAGGCCATGGAATGCACCGAGGTCGGGCCCCTGGTCCAACAGGGTGACCTCCTGGGGTGCACCGGGGGTGATCTCGATCGTTTCCCCACGCACGGAGATCCGGACCGGCTGATCGCCCTCGAGCAGGTCGAAGCGGATGCTGCGCTGGGCCAGCCGAATCTCGATGCGTCGGCCGCGCCACGCGATGGTGAACCGCATCGCCCCCCAGTGGGTCGGGAGTCGCGGGTCGAAGCTGAGCCGACGCCCCGCATCGCGCATACCAGCAAACCCTTGGACGAGCATCATCCACACACCCCCCGCCGAGGCGATGTGGACACCGTCGACCGAGTTCTGGTGCAGGTCCGCGAGATCGACGTGCAGCGCGTGCTCGAAGTAGCGGTAGGCGAGTTCTCGGTAGCCGACCTCCGCGGCGATGACCGACTGCACAACGCCCGAGAGCGTGGAGTCCCCCGTGGTGAGCGCGTCGTAGTATTCGAAGTCGCGCCGCTTCTCGTCGCGGCTGAACTCATTACTCGCCAGCAGCAGCGCGAGCACCACGTCGGCCTGCTTCAGCACCTGGAAACGGTAGATCACGAGCGGATGGAAGTGGAGCAGCAGCGGCTTCTGCTCGGGTGGCGTGGCCTCCAGGTCCCAGACTTCGCGCTCGAGGAAGTGCGCATCCTGCGGATGAATGCCGAGCTCATCGGAGTAGGGCACGTGCATGCCGTCGGCCGCCCGTTCCCAGGCCTCGATCTCCGCCGGGTCGAGGTCGAGCCGTTCCACGAGTTCCCCGTAGTATTCGGGCACCTCTTCCGTCAGACGCCTGGCGACCTCTGCGGCGAAGCGCAGGTTGAACCTCGCCATCACGTTGGTGAAGAGGTTGTCGTTGACGACGGCCGTGTACTCATCCGGCCCGGTCACCCCGTGAATATGAAAGCTGCGCGAGCCGTCGGAGTTCGCACGCCAGAACCCGAGGCTGTTCCAGAGGCGCGCCGTCTCGATCGGGATTTCGGCGACGCCGCTGAGCATGATTTCGAGATCGCCGGACGCCGAGATGTAGCGAGCGAGCGCGTACGTGATGTCCGCGTTGATGTGGTAAGCGGCGGTGCCCGCAGCGTAGTAGGCACTCGCTTCCTCACCGTTGATGGTCCGCCACGGGAAGAGCGCCCCCTCCTCGCTCAGCATCTGCGCGCGGTGCCGCGCCTGCGTGAGCATGCGCTCTCGGGCTCGGAGGGCGTTGCGCGCCCACTGCGGGGTCGTATAGGTGAGAAAAGGCAGCACGTAGATTTCTGAATCCCAGAAATAGTGGCCGCTATAGCCTGAGCCCGTCAGACCCTTCGCCGGGATCCCTCGCCCATCCGCACGCGCCGCAGCCTGCGCCACCTGAAAGAGGTTCCAACGAATGGACTGCTGCACCCCCGGGTCTGCGTCGACCTCGACATCACTGCGTTCCCAGAAGTCCGCGAGAAACTCCCGCTGGCGCCGCCAACGATCGGCCATCGGCGCCACCTCCGCCTGCTCGAGGGTGTGCACGCAGCGGTCGATGAGCTCCGGGATCGCCGCGGTCTGCGACGAGTGATAGGCAATCGTCTTCACGAGTGACACGGTCTCGCCGCGCCGCGCCGTACCCTGGAAAGTGCGGCGGACACGATCGGGCGCGGTCTCGACCCGAGTGTGCCAGGTGCCGGGCTCCTCGATCGTTTCCCGGCTGGAAGCCGCCGCGTCGGCCCCCGCCGGGGCCTCCCCCACATCACCAATCCCGGTGACGCCGTGGAAGATGTTGGCCGGGGGCGCCTCCCCCACCTGGAACTCATGGTCGACTCCCACCGCGAGAGTCATCCCCGAATTGCGGACGCGATAGCCGAGCACGCTGCGGGTCCGTCCGTGCACGGCGGGGCCAGGCTCGAGCACCCGCTCCGTCAACTGCTCGCTCTTTCGCGGATCCGCCAGGCCCAATGGCGCGGTCGCCGGTTGCTCGCTATTGACCCGGCTGAGATCCTGCCGATTGATGATGAGGCTCGAAACCGTGACCTCTGCGTCGGCGTCGAGCACCGTAATCCGCATCTCCTGTGTCGCGAGGTGCCGCGACACGAACGAGACCATCCGGCGCGTTTCCACCCGCACCCGTTTACCGGTCGGCGTGCGCCACAGCAGCGTGCGCGTGAGGGTGCCCTCGCGCAGGTCGAGCGTGCGCCGCACGTCGATGAGATCGGACGTTTCGAGGTTGAGCCGCTCATCGTCGACATAGATCCGTGTGGTCTTCGCATCGGGAACATTGACGATGGTCTGCCCCTGCTCCGCAAATCCGTACGCGCTCTCGGCGTGATTGATGCGCCAGGTCTCGTGCAAGCCGTTGATGAAGGTACCGTGCGACCCGAGCGGCAGACCCTCCTCGTGATTCCCGCGCATGCCGAGGTAGCCGTTGCCGAGGGCGAGCAGCGTTTCGTCCTGTCCGGCAAGCTCGGGGGTGATGCCGTGCAGCACAATCCGCCACGGGTCATCGCCAAAGTCGCGACGCAAATCCATGACGTGACCGTCGAAGAACTTCCACATCACAGCGCCGCCTCCCCGAGATCGGTCACGACCGCATCCGCCCCGGCAGCCCGCAGCTTGGAGCCACCAGCACCGCGATCCACACCGAGCACGAAGCCGAACCCGCCCGCACGACCCGCGGCGACGCCGGACGCCGCATCCTCGATCACCACCGCCCGCGCAGGCCTGACGGCAAGTAGCTCCGCGGCGCGGAGGAAGGTATCCGGCGCAGGCTTACCCGCGAGACCCTCACGCTCTGCCACGACGCCGTCGACCACCGCGACGAAGCGATCCCGCAGCCCCGCAGCCGCGAGCACGGCCTCCGCATTCTTCGAGCTCGACACGACGGCGAGCGGGATCCCTCGCCGCTCGAGCTCGTCGATCACGTCGAGGGAACCGGGATAGGGGTCGATGCCGTCCCGCTGCAGCACCTCGGTGAACGCCCGATTCTTCTCGTTACCGACCCCGGCGACGCTGTCGAAGCCGAGCTCGTCCGGCTCACCGGGGTCGAGAGTGATACCGCGAGCTTTGAGCAGCGTCGCCACCCCCGCGAAGCGCGGTCGACCGTCGAGCGACGCATAATATTCAGCCTCACGGTACGGCGGGAGGCCGCGGCTCGCGAAGAACCGGTCGAAGGTTTGCGCCCACGCTCTCATGTGGAGTTCGACCGTCGGGGTGATCACCCCGTCGAGGTCGAAGAGGATGGCCTCGTACGATGCGAGGCGGTGGTCCGGCTGCGTGTCGACCATGCTTCGAGTCTAGTCACCAGACGTGCTCGACTTCAGCCCGCACCGGTCAGCCGCAGCACCTCGCCTGCGATGCGCTCTCCCCGTGGGTCGTACCGGCTAGGGGGTGACCTCGGTGCCGATACCGCGCTCGGTGAAGATCTCGAGCAGCACCGAGTGCGGTTCGCGGCCGTCGATGATCGCCGCCTTCGGCACGCCCGCACGCACCGCGTCGAGACAGGCCCGCATCTTCGGAATCATCCCGCTTTCGAGCGATGGTAGGAGTTCCTCCAGCTCCGCGGCGGTGATCGATGACACGAGCGAACCCCGATCGGGCCAGTTCGCGTAGAGCCCGGCAACGTCCGTCAGGATCACCAGTTTCTCTGCGCCGAGCGCGGAGGCGAGCGCCGACGCCGCAGCATCGGCGTTCACGTTGAGGGAGTCGCCCGGCCGATCGGCGTCGGGAGCGATCGAAGACACCACAGGGATGAGCCCCGCGTCCAGGAGCGCGAGCACGGGTTCGGGCCGGACATCGATGACGTCACCGACGAGGCCGAGGTCGACAAGTTCGCCATCGACCGGCATGGGTGGCCGCCGCCGGCCGACGAAGAGCCCCGCGTCCTCACCGGTGGTGCCCGCGGCGAGCGGGCCGTGCGCGTTGATCTCGTCGATCAGCTCCGGGTTGACCTTGCCGGTGAGCACCATCCGCACGACGTCCATGGTCTCCGGCGTCGTCACCCGGTAGCCGCCCTTGAACTCGCTTTCGATGCCGAGCCTTTCGAGCATCGCACTGATCTGGGGACCGCCGCCGTGCACCACGACGGGCTTGATTCCCGTGTGACGGAGGTAGACGACATCCTCGGCGAACGCTGCGAGCAGCGCCTCGTCGACCATCGCGTTGCCGCCGAACTTGATCACCATGATCCGGTCGCGGAACTTTTTCAGCCAGGGCAGCGACTCGATGAGCACCTGAGCTTTCGCTGCAGCCTGCTCGCGGTCGATCGTCCGCGTGGTGGTGGTCATGCGTTCTCCTAGCTCGAGTAGGCGCTGTTCTCGTGCACGTAATCATGTGTGAGGTCGTTGGTGCGGATCGTGGCGGCGTGCTCACCGGCGAAGAGGTCGATCTCGACGTGGGTGCGCCGCGGCGTGAGGTCGCACTCGTCGACCGGACGGTCGGGACCGCCCGCGTGACACAGCCGCACCCCGTTGAAGCTCACATCGACCTGATAGGGATCGAATGCCGCCTCCGTCGTGCCGATCGCTGCGAGCACGCGCCCCCAGTTGGGGTCATTTCCGAAGATCGCGGTCTTGAAGAGGTTGTTGCGCGCGACGGATCGCCCGACCTCGACCGCGTCCGCCTCGCTCGCCGCGCCCCGAACCTCGATGTCGATGTTGTGGCTCGCACCCTCGGCGTCGGCTTGCAGCTGTCCCGCGAGATCGTTGCACACCGCGATGAGGGCAGCGGTGAAGGTTTCGAGGTCCGGAGTGGCGCCCGACGCCCCGCTCGCAAACAGGGTCACCTGATCGTTCGTCGACATGCAGCCGTCGGAGTCGAGTCGGTCGAAGCTCACCTGGGTGGCTCGGCGTAGGGCGGCGTCGAGTTCGTCAGCCCCGAGTCGGGCGTCGGTGGTGATCACGACGAGCATGGTTGCAAGGCCCGGCGCGAGCATGCCCGCACCCTTCGCCATGGCGCCGATCATCCAGCCGTCGCCACGAACCTCTGCAGTCTTTTCCACGCTGTCGGTGGTGAGGATCGCTGCCGGTGCTGTCGAATCGTCTGCGGCGAGAGCGGTGACGAGAGCGGGGACACCGTTCACGATCTTGTCCCTGAAGACTTGATCTCCCGTACCGATGAGCCCCGTCGAGCACACAAGAACGCGTTCGGCGTCAGTCTCGCCGAGCGCTGTCGCGACGGCCTCGGCGGTGAGCCTAGTCGTCTCGTAGCCGAACTCCCCGGTGAAGCAGTTCGCACCGCCCGAATTCAGTACGATCGCGCGCGCCGACCCGTTCTGGACGGCCTTGCGGCTCCAGAGGATCGGATTCGCCTGCGCGCGGTTTCTCGTGAACACTGCGGCGCTCGCCGGGTACGGCCCGTCATTCACAACGAGGGCGAGGTCCGGCGCCCCGCTGGTCTTGAGCCCCACCGGGATGCCCGCCGAGCGGAACCCCGCGGGCGCTGACACGCTCACTGCTGCATCCTGTTCTTCGCTATTCCGTTCATCGCAATCTCAACCATTGCTGCCTCCTACGCTCGCGCAGTTCCATCGATCGTGTTAGGGTGCGACGCCGTTCACGGGCAACCCGGTCTCTTCGGGGAGACCGAGTGCGATGTTCGCGGACTGGATCGCCGCTCCCGCGGTCCCTTTCGCGAGGTTATCGAGCGCGGCAACGACGACGACGCGTCCTGCAGCCTCGTCGATCGATAGGCCCATGAGGCACGTGTTTGCACCGAGCGTGTCGGCCGTGCGCGGAAAGATTCCCTCGGGCAGGAGCTGCACGAACGCCTCGGACTCGTACGCTTCGGCCCACGCCCGGCGCACCTCGGCGGGTGTCGTTCCTGGCGCGATGCGCGCGGTCGATGTCGCGAGGATCCCTCGGCTCATGGGCACGAGCACGGGCGTGAAGCTGATCGTCGGCCGAACCTCCGCCCCCGCCCCCCGCAGCGCCTGCTGAATTTCCGGGATGTGCCGGTGGGTACCTCCGACCGCGTATGGGTTGGCGGTGCCCATGAGCTCGGCGCCGAGCAGGTGGGTCTTTGCCGCTTTCCCGGCGCCCGAGGGGCCGACCGCAAGCACCGACACGAGGTCGAGCGGCTCAATGACGCCTGCGGCGATCCCCGGTGCGAGGGAGAGCGCAACCGTCGAGGCGTTGCAGCCCGGAGCCGCGATCCGCGTCGCACCGCGCAGGGCCTCGCGCTGGCGAGAGGGTGCAGCGGATCCCTCTGCAGCGGGGGCCGCGACGATCAGCTCGGGCACTCCGTAGGTCCAGGCGCCGTGGTGCTCACCACCATAGAAGTCGGCCCAGTCGGTCGGATCCGTCAGTCGGTGATCGGCGCCGCAGTCGACAGCGAGGCGCACGTTCGTGAGCTGCGCCGTGAGTTCCCCCGACGCGCCGTGCGGCAGGGCAAAGAAGACAACATCGTGCCCATCGAGAATCTCGGGTTCGGTGGGCTGCAGCGTGAGGTGGGCAAGGGATCGCAGGTGCGGTTGCGTCTCGATGAGTGGCCGCCCCGCCGACGAGTGCCCCGTCACCGTTCGAATCTCGAACTCCGGATGTGCAGCAAGCAGTCGAAGCAGCTCGCCTCCGGCGTAGCCGCTTGCTCCGGCCACCGCCACGCTGTAAGTCATCGACGCTCCCCTTCCGCGAGTGAAAACCTCTCTATTCTGGCATCTCCCGTCAGCGGTGCTTGAATTCGGGGGCGCGCTTCTCCACGAATGCCCGCATCCCCTCCTTCTGGTCGGCCGTCGCGAACGCTGCGGCGAACGCCTGGCGTTCAAAACGCAGGCCCTCGGCGAGCGAGGCCTCCTGCGCAACCTGCAGCGCCTCCTTCGCCGCGTAGACCGCGGGAAGAGATTTCTCGGCGATCGTCTGGGCCACCCGTCTGGCTTCTTCGAGCAGCTCAGCTGCCGGCACGACGCGAGAGACGAGCCCGCTGCGCTCCGCCTCTTCAGCACCCATCTGGCGGCCGGTGAGCACCATCTCGGCCGCCTTGTACTTCCCGATCGCGCGCGGCAGTCTCTGCGACCCGCCGAAGCCAGGCAGGATCCCGAGATTGATTTCGGGTTGCCCGAACTTCGCAGTGTCCGCGGCGATGATGATGTCGCACATCATCGCGAGTTCGCATCCGCCGCCGAGCGCGAACCCGGCGACGGCTGCGATCACAGGAGTGCGCATCCGTTCGAACCCGCCCCAGCCGGGGAAGGGACCGCCGAGGTACATGCCCGCGTAATCCTCTTCCACCATCTCTTTGATATCGGCGCCCGCTGCGAACGCCTTCTCGGATCCGGTGATGACGATCGCTCCCACCTGCGGGTCCGCATCGAAGCCGACCGCGGCATCGATGAGTTCTCGCACCAGCACCGAGTTCAGCGCGTTGAGCGCTTCTGGGCGGTTCAGGGTGATCGTGGCGACACGGCCCTCGCGGCGCGTGAGAATGGTCTGATATTCGGACATGGCATCAGACTACTCGGCGATCAGTCTGCGGCTTCAGCCGCCCGCTCGGCCGCGGCGAGCGCTGCAGCATCGGGCACATAGCCGTCGATGTGCCGTTCGTCGACACCGTTGTATGCCGACAGCGGGCGGATCAGCGCGTTCGACGCCGCCTGCTCCATGATGTGCGCAGTCCACCCCGTGACACGAGAAGCGATGAACAGCGGAGTGAAGGTGAGCGTGTCGAAACCGATGAGGTTGTATGCCGGACCCGACGGGTAGTCGAGGTTCGGGTAAATGCCCTTGCGTGCCACGAACTCGCTCTCGAGCTTCGTGTACAGCTCGGCAACGTCAGGTCGATCGTAGTGCTCAATCAGCGTGTCGAGCGCGGTCTTCATCGTCGGGACGCGCGAATCACCCTTCTTGTATACCCGGTGTCCGAAGCCCATAATCTTGCGCTTTTCGGCGAGCGCTCGGTCGAGCCAGGCCTCGACGTGCTCGGCAGACCCGATCTCCTTCATGATGTGCAGAACTGCCTCGTTCGCTCCACCGTGCAGCGGTCCCTTCAGCGCGCCGATCGCGCCGGTGACTGCGGAGTACAGATCCGACAGCGTCGACGTGATCACACGCGCCGTGAACGTCGAGGCGTTGAACGAGTGCTCCGCGTACAGAATCATCGACCGATTGAACGCGTCGATGACGACCAGTTCCGGCTCCTCACCGAATGTCATCCAGAGAAAGTTCGCGGAGTAGTCGAGGTCGTCGCGCGGTGCAACGACCTCGAGCCCGCGACGACGGCGCTGACCGTAGGCGACGATCGAAGGCAGCGCGGCGTAAAGCCGCACACTGCGCTCAAGGTTCTCCTCGGGGCTGCCTGAGGCGTCGAGCACCGACCCGCTTCCGGAGGCGTCAGAGGCCCCAATGACACTCACCGCCGTCCGCACCTCGTCCATGGGGTGCGCATCGAGGGGCAGCAGGTCGATCGCGGCCTTGACGTTTGCGGCGAGCGGTCGGTGCTCCCGTTCCTGGGCGCGCAATGCAGCGAGCTGTTCCGTGGTCGGCAGTTCACCGTGCCAGAGGAGGTAAGCGACCGCTTCGAATGGCTGGGTCGCCGCAAGCTCCTGCACCGGATATCCGCGATAGAGCAGGCTGTTGGTCTCGGGGTTGACCTTGGAGATCGCAGTGTAATCGACGACCACACCGGCGAGCCCCTTCTTGATCTCGATGTCGGTCATGATGTCTGCCCGTCCTCTCGGCTGATGTCGAAGTTGAAGACACTGGTGTCGAAGTGGTTGTATTCGGCGTAGTCGACGAGTTCGTAGAGGTCTGCCCGGTGCTGCATCTCGTCGAGCTTCGAGGTGAGCTTTCCCTCCTCGTTCAGCGTGTCGAGCGCACGGCCGGTCGCGCCCATCGCGATCCGCAGCATCGACACCGGCCAGATGACGATGTTCATCCCGACGTCGGTGAGCTGCTGCGTCGAGAACAGGTCGCTCTTGCCGAACTCAGTCATGTTCGCGAGCAACGGCACGTCGACCGCTCGCCGCATCGCTTCGAACTCCTCGAGCGTTCGCATTGCCTCGGGGAAGATCGCGTCAGCTCCCGCGTCGACGAGTGCTTTCGCGCGATCGACAGCGGCGTCGAGGCCTTCCGCGGCACGGATATCGGTGCGTGCCATGACGAGGAAGTTCTCGTCGCGACGCGCATCGACGGCCGCACGAATGCGTTTGAGCGCTGTGCGCTCGTCGACGACGGCCTTGCCATCGAGGTGACCGCAACGCTTCGGGTTCACCTGGTCCTCGATGTGGCAGCCGGCGACGCCCGCGTCCTCGAGCGTCTGAATCGTGCGTGCAACGTTCATTGGCTCGCCGAAGCCGGTGTCAGCGTCGATGATCGCTGGCAGCTCAGTCATGCGGGCGATCTGCTGGCCGCGGCCGGCCACCTCGGAAAGCGTGGTGAGACCGATATCGGGAAGGCCGAGGTCCGCGGCGAGCACCGCGCCGGAGATGTAGACGCCGTCGAACCCTTTCCGTTCGATGAGTCTCGCCGAGAGGGGGTTGAACGCCCCCGGGAAGCGCAGCAGTTCACCGCTCGCGAGTCGAGCTCGCAGGTTGCGCCGCTTGTCCGCCGGCGGGGTGCTGGCGTACAGCATCAGAACAGCCCCTGCGGTGCTGCGGCGAGGTCGATCAGGCCGGCCTTCGCGACGATGTTGAGCTCGCGCACCTCTGCCGGGGTGAGCTCCGGCAACCGCTGCACGAGTTCGAGGAAGCGTTCGATCTCTGCGGGCTCGAGCACGGGTTCCGCGAGAATGCGGAACTTTCTGATGTAGTTCTCGCGCACGAACGGCCGCGCACCGAGCGGGTGCGCGTCAGCAACGGCGATCTCGTCCACGATCTTCGTACCGTCGGTGAGTTCGATCTCGACCCGACCGCCGAAGGCCTTCTCGTCGGGATCATCTGAGTGGTACCGGCGGGTCCATTCGGCGTCCTCGGCCGTGGTGATCTTGTGCCACAGCTCGACCGTGTCGGCGCGACCGGCACGCTCCGGTGCGTACGAATCGACGTGGTGCCACCCGCCATCCTGCAGCGCGACCGCGAAAATATACGGGATCGAGTGGTCGAGCGTCTCGCGGGAAGCCTTGGGGTCGTACTTCTGCGGGTCGTTCGCGCCCGAACCGATCACGTAGTGCGTGTGGTGGCTCGTGTGCAGCACGATCGCCGTGATGTTCGCCGGGTCCGCGAGCTCGGGCCGCTCGTTGTGGAGCTTCCGTGCAAGGTCGATCCAGGCCTGCGCCTGGTATTCGGCCGAGTGCTCCTTCGTGTAGGAGTCGAGAATCGCGCGCTTCGCCTCACCCGGGGCGGGCAGCGGCACCTGGTAGGAGGCGTCGGGTCCGTCAAGCAGCCACGCGATGACGCCATCCTCGCCCTCGTAGATCGGGCTTGGCGAGGTCTGTCCGCGCATGGCGCGATCCACCGCTTCGACCGCCATCTTGCCGGCAAAGGCGGGCGCGTGCGCCTTCCAGGTGGAGATCTCGCCCTTGCGGCTTTGACGCGTGGCAGTGGTGGTGTGCAGCCCCTGCGAGACCGCCTGATAGATGGTCTCGGTGTCGAGCCCGAGCAGGGTGCCGATGCCCGCGGCGGCCGACGGTCCGATGTGCGCGACGTGATCGATCTTGTGCTTGTGCAGGCAAATCGACCGCACGAGGTCCATCTGGATCTCGTACCCAGTTGCAATGCCGCGCACGAGAGCCGCACCGTCTTTGCCGACGTGCTGGGCGACGGCGAGGATCGGCGGGATGTTGTCACCGGGGTGCGAGTACTCGGCCGCGAGGAACGTGTCGTGATAGTCGAGTTCGCGAACGGCGACGCCGTTCGCCCAGGCCGCCCACTCCGGGCTCGTCCGCTCGTCCAGGTCGGAGGCGGGCAGACCGAAGATCGATGCGCCGGCACCACCTCGCGAGACGGGGTGCGCGAGTGCCTGCGCCCGGGCCGCGATGATCGGGCCGCGGTTCAAGGATGCTGCGGCGACGGCCGCATTGTCGATCACCCGGTTGATGATCATGTCGACGACGTCGGCATCGACGGCGACATCATCGACAGCGACCTCGGCGATCTTCCAGGCGAGCTGTTCTTCCCGCGGCAGGTGTTCCTCGCTCTTGTAAACGCGTACGTGGTGGTTGATGGTCATTGCGGTCCTTCCGGATGAGCGGCCCCGATGGACCGCAGGATTGAGTCGAGTGCGTGGTGCAGGTGGATGTGGGTGGCGTGCGCCGCGAGGTCGGCATCGCCGGCGGCGATCGCTCGGGCGATGAGCGCGTGCTCGACAGCGGAGCTGCGCAGACGCTCGGCATTGTCGCGGGCGAGTCGACGCGCGCGGGCGAGGTGGGTGCGGATAGTGCGCAGCGCCTGGCTGAGGTATCGGTTGCCGACGGCCTCGTCGAGAGCGGCATCGAAGCGTTCGATGAGCGCGTAGTACGCGTCGGCCGCGACGGGGCCCGTGTCGGGCATGGCGCTTGCGAAATCCGCTGCGAGCGCGTGGAAGAGCGCGTGCTCGCCACGCTCCGCCGCGAGCCGGGCACAGGTCTCTTCAAGCGCACGCCGCGCTTCGAACAGCGATCTGATGTCATCGGCGTCAAACCCGGACACCGTGAGTACACGTGGAGATCGTTGGCCGACGAGCCCGTCTGCGACGAGTCGACGTATCGCTTCCCGCATGGGAGTCCGGCTCACCCCGAGCCGCTCGGCTTGCTCGACCTCGGCGACGACCGCCCCGGGTGGAAGCACGCCGCTCTGGATCTCATCCAGCAGGGCCGCGTAGGCCCGGTCGCTCGCTCGCATGCGCACCTCCCTGCCAGCAGTGTATACATTAACCCCGATCACAGGCAAGCATTACCGAAAACTGGGCCTCTACGTATACACAATCCGCCGGCAGGGTCCCAGGCCGCGTCAGCCCGGCTTCAGAAGTCGTCGATGACGATCTTCCGCATGCCCATGAGCGCCGCGTATGCGCCAGGGCGCGCCATGAGCGCCTCAATATTCTCCGGTACGACCTGCCAGGAGACACCGAATCGATCCTCCAACCACCCGCACTGCTCGGCCCGCGGCACCGCGGATAGGGCACTCCACAGCCGATCGATCTCGGCCTGATCGGCACAACGAACCTCGAGCGACACGCCGCAGCTAAAGCCGTGATCCCTCCCCGAACCGTTGTCCGAGACCATGAAGCACTGCTCGCCGACACGAAACTCCCCGAACGCGAGCGCCTCCGCGGTCGCCGCGCCGGTCGGCTGTCCGTAGGGGTGCAGCAGACCGACTTCTGCTCCCCCGAACACTTCCGCGAAGATTCTGGCGTACCGCTCTGCCGCGGCGGCGGCCTGATTCTGCGCCGCACCGTCGAACATGAGCGCGGGAACCACGAAGGGGCGCGGATCCCCCGCGGGGTCCGTCAGCATCAGCTGCCAACTCACACCGAAGCGATCCTCGAGCCAGCCGTAGCGTGCACTGAACGGATACGAACCGAGCGGCATGAGTTCGCGCCCACCCTCGCACAGGTGCCGCCAGGTCACCCCCAGACGAGATCGAGTCTCGGCCTCGTCACCGCCAAAAAGGAGCGGATCGAAGTTCAGCATGAACGAGAGCGACGGGTTCGGACGGAACTCATCACCGGCGTTGATGAGGCGAATGCGGTACCCGGAAATATCGAGCGCCACCGTGAGCGGCTCGCCAGCGAATTCTCGCTGGAAGTCGAGCAACCCCTCCGTCGGGTACCGTGATTCCACCGAGGCTTCCGCGTTGGGGAGCGCCTCGGCGTAGAACCGGCCCGCCTCCTCCGCGTTGCGATTGCACCAGATGTTCGGGATGATCCGTTGCGCGCACATCCGCGTTCCTCCCTTGGAATCGAGGCGGCAGGACCGCCCACTCTCAGGGTCGCACGCGAGCGTGAAGGCCAGGTGTGAATCCGGTGGCGCGGGTTACTCTCGGAGCTTCGCCCCGAACTTCGACGCCGCCTCGACTCCGGCGAGCTTCGCCTCGCTCGCCTCTTCAGCCTTCAACGTGCGATCGTCTGCGCGGAAACGCAGCGCGAAGGTGAGCGCCTTCTCTCCTTCAGGGATCCCGCTACCACGGTAGTCGTCGACGAGATGCGCCTCTTCGAGCAGCGACCCGGCTCCTGACACCACGGCTGCACGTACGTCCCCGGCCGGGACGTCGACGGGCAGCACGAGCGTCAAGTCCTGCGTCGCCGCGGGGTATGACGACAGGGGGTGGGTCTGCGGCTCGCAGGGAGCGATCTCGATCAGCCGATCGAGATCAAGTTCGAACGCCGCCGCGCGGCCAGGCAAGTGATGACCTTCGACCAGCTCGGGCAGTAGCTCGCCCGCGACGCCGACGACCTCGAGCTCGCCATCGGCGTTGCGCACGGAGAGCTCCGCGGTCCGGCCGGGGTGGAACGCGCGGTGCGCACCCTGAGACACGATGAGCTCGACCGACACCGCACCGGCAACGGCGCGCGCCGCATCCAACGCGTCGGCCCAGTCCACTGCACGCTCGGGCGCCCCGGGCTGCTTCAGCTGAACTTCTCCGAGCAGGAGGCCGGCGGCATGACGAGGCTGTTCAGGGATCGAGCTCTGCAGCTGCGCGAGCACCTCGGAGCCCGGGTGAATCGCGAGCGGAGGCACCGTTTCGGTTCCTGCACGCCGGCCAGCGACCTGGGCGAAGACTGCTCCGAACTCGACGAGCGCCAGATCGGTGAGCCCCCGGGAGACGTTGCGCTGCGCGGCGCCCACGAGCCCCGGCAGCAGCGACCGACGCAAGAACGGCGCATCCCCGTCGAGCGGGTTCGCAAGGCGAAGCGCGTGCACCGCGTCCGTCGCCTCCGAAGTGGTTTCAGGGCCCGCGCCGAAGGCGTCGAGCTGGCGACGCGACACGAATGGCGAGCACTGCACCTCGTCGAGCCCGGCAGCCGTCACGATGTTCGCAGCCCGCCGTCGCAGCCGCTGCTCCCGTGTGAGTCCGCGGCCCGCTGGCGCCACCGGGAGCATCGAGGGGATGCGGTCGTAGCCGACGATGCGGGCGACCTCCTCGATGAGATCGGCGTCTCGTGTGAGGTCGGAACGCCAGCTCGGCGGCGTCACCACGAGATCATCCGCGGCACCCGCGGCCACCTCGCACCCGATCGTGGTGAGCGCCGTGCGCACTTCCTCATCCGTGTAGTCGGCGCCGGTGAGCTCATTCACACGAGCATTCCGCAGCGTCACCCGGGGCGCGTCCCAGTCCGCGACGATGTCTGAACCGAGGTCGTCGGCGGCGCCCCCGGCGAGCTGTACGAGCAGGTCGACCATCCGCTGCGCAGCTGCCCGCGACACGAGCGGGTCGACGCCACGCTCGAACCGCCGCGAGGCTTCGCTCGGCAGCTTGTGCCGGCGCGAAGTTCTGGCAATCGACACGGGGTCGAACGTTGCCGCCTCGATCAGGATGTCGGTCGTGTCGTCGTCGGTCTTCGTCGACTGCCCGCCCATCACGCCTGCGAGACCGATGGGGCCCGAATCGTCAGTAATCAGCAGGTCCTCGGGGTGGAGGGCGCGCTCCTGTTCGTCCAGGGTCACGAGGGTCTCGCCGGCGACCGCTCTGCGAACGGTGATGCCGCCCTGCAGCTTCCCAAGGTCGTAGGCGTGCAGCGGGTTTCCGAGTTCGAGCATGACGTAGTTCGAGATGTCGACGGGTAGCGAGAGCGAGCGAATCCCCGCGAGCTGCAACCTGGCGACCATCCACGGTGGGGTCGGGCGCGTGGCGTCAATCCCCCGCACGACCCGAGTCACGAAGCCGCTCGCGCCCGCACTGCCGCGGATCGGCGCGTCGTCAATGATCTCGACCGGGAAACCGCTTGCGGGAGCCGGGGTGACCGCGAGCGCCGGATCACTGAACGTGGCGCCGGTGGCGTGGGCGACCTCGCGGGCGACGCCGCGGATCGAGAAGGCGTACCCGCGATCCGGTGTGACGTTGATCTCGACGGCGGTGTCGGCCATGCCAAGCAGCGGCAGTGCGAGAGCTCCGACCTCGGGGTCGAGGCCAAGCCGCGACAGCACGATAATGCCCTCATGGTCCTCACCGAGGGACAGCTCGCGCGCCGAGGCCATCATGCCGTCGGAGACGTGACCGTAGGTCTTGCGGGCAGCGATCTCGAATTCCCCAGGCAGCACTGAGCCGGGGAGCGTCACAACGACCTTGTCGCCGACGTCGAAGTTGTGGGCACCGCAGACGATCCCTCGCACGTCCTCGCCACCGTCGGCCGCGCGCTCACCCGCGGGGGCGACGCGCACCTGACACCAGTTGATCGTTTTACCGTTCGACTGCGCCTCGGGCTCGCACGACAGCACCTCGCCGACCACGAGCGGGCCGCGCACGTCGAAACGCCGGATCGACTCCTCCTCGAACCCGACACGCACGAGGTCGGCGTGGACCTGCTCAGGGGTAACGTCGTTCGGCAGCGAGACGAACTCACCGAGCCAGCTGAGTGGAACGCGCATCAGACCAGTCCTCCGAACTGACGATTGAATCGGGTGTCGCCCTCGACCATGTCGCGCATGTCGTTCAGGTCGTGACGGAATTGCAGCGTGCGTTCGATGCCCATACCAAACGCAAAACCCTGATACTCGGCAGGGTCGATCCCCGTCGCGGCAAGCACGTTCGGGTCAACCATGCCGCAGCCGCCCCACTCCACCCAGCGCGCGCCACCCTTGGCGTTCGGCTGCCACACATCCATCTCCGCAGACGGCTCCGTGAATGGGAAGAAGTTCGGCCGCAGTCGGATCTTAGCCTCATCACCGAACATCTGACGGGCGAAGTGTTCGAGCGTTCCGCGCAGGTGCGCCATGGTCAGGCCGCGGTCGATGGCGAGGCCCTCGATCTGCTGGAAGACCGGAGTGTGGGTCGCATCAAGCTCATCGGTCCGGTACACGCGCCCCGGGGCGACGATGTAGACGGGCAGCTCCCGCTCAAGCAGGGCACGGATCTGCACCGGGGAGGTGTGGGTGCGAAGGATGAGGTGCCGCTCAGCCGGCTCGAGGAAGAAGGTGTCCTGCATCGCACGGGCCGGGTGGTCGGGGTCGAAGCCGAGGGCATCGAAGTTGAACCACTCGTGTTCGAGCTCCGGGCCCTCGGCCACCTCCCAGCCCATGCCGATGAAGATGTCGGAGGCTTCCTCCTGGAGCTGCGCAAGTGGGTGGCGGGTGCCGATGCTGCGGCGCACGGGCGCGGCCGTCACATCGACGGCCTCAGCGACGAGCCGATCCGCGGCCTCCTTCGCCGCGAGCTCACCCTCGCGCTTCTGGTAGGCGCCCTCGATGCGGCCGCGTGCCTGCCCCATGAGCTTTCCCGTCGCGGCCTTCTCCGGCTTTGGGACGGCGCGCATCTGCGCGTTCAACCGCGCGATCGGCGAACCGTCGGCCGCGTGCTCGGCACGGGCCACTTTCAGCTCGGCGGTGGTCGTCGCAGCTGCGATCGCTTCGAGCGCGGCCGCAACCGCCTCGTCGACCGCTTCCTGAGTGATGGGGTTCGGGGCCGGCATACCCGTCTCGTGCGGGTTCGATTCGCTCACTGACACGATGCCCTATCCTACTGCGTCTCCTCCTGCGTCGCGGGCGAGGGATCGCAGCAGCTCCTCCCAGAACGCCGCCGCGCTCGCGTGGTCACCCTCGACGCGGGCCCGGTCGAGGGCGGCAGCGAGCACGCCCGGCACGCGCACCTGCCGGCGGAGGCCGTCGATCTCGATCGCGAAGGCGACCGTGTCGGGAAGGCGTTGCGGCCAGACGGGCAGCTCGCCAGGGTCATCGGGGTCGACCGCCACGAACCGAACCTCTGCGCCCGGCGGGAGCTGCGCTGCCCGGTCGAGGTCGGCATCGATGACCGTGCCGATGACCGGATACCCGCCCGTAGTCGGGTGGTCCGCGAGGAATAGCACCGGAAGCCCATCGGGTGGCACCTGGACCGAGCCGGCCACCATCCCCTCGGTCGGCAGCTCGCCGCTTCGGGCTCGCGCAAGCGGCGGCCCCTCCAGTCTCAGACCGACCCGGTTCGAGCGCGGGCTGACCACCCAGGTGGCCTGCTCGAACGCGACGAGCGATGCAGGGTCGAACCAGTCATCGCGCGGCCCCGGCACGAACCGGAGCGCCGATCCCTCGTCCGCGTGCGATCCCTCTCCACCAGCTCCCCCAAGATTTCTCCCCTCTGCGGGGGATCTCCCCTCTGCGGACTCATTCTGCGGCGTGTCGAGTACGCAGAGGAGAGATCCCCCGTCCGCGGGAGTTTCCGCGTCAGGCATAGGGATCAGCGACAGCCCGTCCCCCGCACGCAGCGGCGCGACCCCGAGCCCGGAGAGCGTGTCGTGGGCGAGACTGCCGAGCACGCTCCCCCCGGCGATGCCACCGCGCAGGGCGACATAGCTGCGCAGCCCGCGAAAGGGGCGACCGACAGTGAGCTGTTCCCCCGCCCGCAGCATCAAGGCCCGATCGGTCTCCGCGACGCGCGACAGCGCAGAGTCGTCGGCTCCTCCGGCGGCCTCGATCCGCAACTCGCACTGCGCGCCGGCGACCGCAATGCACACCGTCTGCTCCGCGCGCAACACGATCCCACCCGCGAGCACCTCGAGACCCGCAGCCCCGGGCGCATTGCCGACCGCACGGTTCGCGCGGGCCAGAGCTGCCCGGTCGAGGGCACCGGCGCCAGTAACGCCGAGTGCGGCGTGACCGTGCCGACCGAAATCCTGTACGAGCGTCAACATCCCCGGACGGATCACCGTGAGTGCGCGGGACGAACGCGCCCGTGTCTCGCTCTCAGTCGCTACCGGTGCCGCCGGTGCCACAGACGCCACCGACGCCGCGTCGTTCGCGCGCATCCGCACGCTCTCGCGCACCGCCCGAAAGCGCACCGTATCGCCGGGTTGGATGAGTGCAGGGCTCGCCCTCGTCACATCCCAGACCGGTGCCAGCGCACGGCCGAGCAGTCGCCAACCACCGGGAGAAGCCCCAGGGTAGACGGCAGAAAACTCGTCGGCAATCGCAACGGCACCCGTCGGAACGGAGGTCCGCGGTGATGACAGGCGTGGAACGATCAGTCGCGGGTCGCCACCGGAAAGATAGACGAACCCGGGCGCAAACCCGCCGAAGGCCGCCCGCCAGCTGCTCCCCGTATGCGCGGAGATCACGGTCTCCGGCGCGAGCCCGGTCAGCGCCGCAACGGTCGCAATGTCCTCGCCATCGTAAATCGTGTCAATGCGCACCTCGCGCTCGGCCGCCGAGTCGATGCCGCGCCCGGGGTCACGTCTGACTTCCGCTGCGAGCCCCTCCGCCTCGGCGGCGAGCCGCCGTGCGGCGGTCCGGTCTGCGCAGACGACGAGCACGGTGCGCGCCGCAGGAACAATGTCGACAATTTCCGGGTCGGCGAGCGCCCGAAGACGCGAGGTCAACGCGAGCACGCCATCGAGGTCCGGCAGATCGACGATCCACGCACGGTCACCGACCGGGCGCGCTGAGCCTGCGTGAGTGCCAGACACGCTAGACGAAACTCCTGATCTCGACCCCGACACGCTCCAGTCCGCCACGGATCTCGCCGGCGAGCTGTACCGCCGTCGGGCTGTCGCCGTGCAGGCAAATCGTGTCGGCCTCAATGTCCAACGTCGTTCCATCGACCGCGATGAGTCGACGATCGGTCGCAATCCGGACGGCCTGCTCGACGGCACGCGCGGGATCGAGCAGCGCACCCGGTTGCCCGCGAGGCACGAGCGTGCCATCGGGAAGGTAACCGCGATCTGCGAACGCCTCGGTAATCGTCGCGACGCCAGCCTCCTGCGCCACCCGTTCAATCACCGAACCGCGCAGCACCAGAAGCGGCAGCGCGCCGCCGTCGAGTTCGACGAGCGCACGCACCACGGCGCGCGCCTGATCCTCACGTACGGCGATCGCGTTGTACAGCCCGCCGTGCGGCTTGACGTAGCGAATCTCGCCGCCGACGCTCCGAGCAAGCGCCTGCACGGCTCCAACCTGATAGATGACCTCGTCGGTCAGCTCGCCGAGGTCGAGGTCGAGAATTCGGCGACCAAACCCCTCGAGATCCCGGTATCCGGGGTGCGCGCCGACGACCACCCCGCGGTCGACCGCGAGCCTGCACGTGTCACGGATCCCTCGCGGATCACCGGCGTGGAATCCGCAGGCCACGTTCGCACTCGAGACCGCCGCGAGTACGGCGGCGTCGTCGAAACGTCGCGCGGCAGAGGACTCACCTAGGTCGCTGTTGAGATCGATCCGCATCATGTCCTGTTCCCGTCTTCCACCTCCATTCTCCCCCGTGAATCTGCGCACGCGATCCGCCCGTCTGGGACCGGCCGCGCAGGAACCTTGGAATTCTGGTGGATAGACTGAGCCGCATGAACGGAACTCGACGCGCACCCGCCGCGTCGTCTCCGCGTGTGTCACGGCCGGTCCGCACCCTCCGTGGCTTCCTCGGCGCCACCGTCGCCACCCTCTTCGCAGCAGCATCGCACGCGCTCGCCGGCGGCGATATTTCAGGGCTCGGTATCGTCGTGACCGGCATCCTCGCACTGCCGCTCTGCGTGCTGCTCGCGGGTCGCATTGCATCGCTGTGGCGCCTTACGCTCGCCGTCGGTGCGGCCCAGTTCCTCTACCACTGGGCATTCGCGGGGCTCGGCGCCGCGTCGGTATCTGGGGCGTCCGCCGAGACGGGCCCCGTTTCTCCCCACGCAGCGCACCTCGCCGCCATGCAGTCCTTCACCCCGGACGGCCTCGGAGCAAGCCCCGATGCCGTCATGTGGCTGAGTCACGCCCTCGCTGCTGCCGTAACGGTCGCCCTCCTCTATCGGGGAGAGCGGGCCGGGCTGTCGCTGCTTCGGATATTCAGTCGCGCGGTTCCCCTGGTCGTGGGCTCGCTGCGCATGCCGACACCCGCCCGGCCACGACTCACCCTGATCAGCATTCCCAGCGCCGCGATGCGCCTCCGGGATCGACTTCTCACCGCTGCCGCGATCACGCACCGCGGCCCCCCGCTCAGCGTCTGAGTCGACCCGTTTCGCGGTGCAGCACCATGAGGTGCCGAACGTCTCGTTGTCGACTCGCTCCGTTCTTTCCCTCCCCTTTGGCGCCCGCTGCGCAGAAGTACCCCGCAGCGCCGAGCGCCCAAATTCCGGCGCTCGCCGGAGAACCGGAGAAGTCCATGTCGCGCACCCCACTGCATCGTGTAGCCCGCGTCACCGCATCGGCGCTCATCTGCGCCGGCGCGGTCCTCGGCGTGTCTACCGTAGGCGCTGGTGTTTTTGCTGCACCCGCGCACGCACACGACGAACTGATCGGCCGCGAAGTTGTGACCGACGCTGACGGTGCGCCTGAGGCGATCCGTCTGAGCTTCAACAACAGCATTCTCGAGGTCGGTACCGAGGTCATCGTGACCGCTGCCGAAGGGGGTGACATCACCGATGGGGCACCGCAGGTTGTAGGCCCCGACGTATTGCTCCCCCTCGCGCGCGATCTCGCCCCCGGTGAGTACGCGGGTGCGTGGCGAGTGGTGTCGAGCGACGGGCACCCGATCGAGGGCCGCTTTGTCATCGTCGTGGCTGCCGACGGCAGCGCGACGATCGGCGACGCCGCTGCAGATCCCGCACCAGACGAAACCACCGCGGCGGAGACGAGCGACGGTGAGGGCTCTGATTCGGGCCTCCCCGTCGGGGCGCTCATCGCGGTCGGTGTGGGTGGCGCGGCGGTGATCGCGGGCGGCATGGCCGTAGCGACTATCGGTCGCCGGAGGCGTGCACAAGGGATGGCGGCAGACGCGGAGCAGCAGGACCGCTGAGCGCGAAGCGCTCACGCCGGTCCGCACCAAACACACCCCACTACGCGCCGTTTGGCGCGCACAAAACATATTGGAGACCACAAATCTCATGAATCGCAAGCATTTTTCTCTGACCGCGCTGCTGATCGCTGCGCCGCTCGCTCTCGTCGGTTGCGCGGGAGCATCAGCTGATACGACCCCGGCACCGGCGAGCGAGCAGCGCTCGTCGGGGGCGCTCGACGCTGCCACCGTCACCATGATCGACGGCTGGGCGAAGTCCGCTGAAGAGGGCGGTATGACCGGCGTCTTCGGCACCCTCGAGAACTCCGGCGACGAGGATCTCGTCATCGCGAGTGTCGAAAGCCCCGCGGCGGGCCTCGTCGAACTTCACGAGGTGCTTGAGTCCGGCACGATGCAGGAAATTGTCGGGGACGTCACAATTCCCGCTGACGGTGCGCTCGAGCTCGCTCCGGGCGCCAACCACATCATGCTGATGGAGCTTCGACACAATCTCCTCGCGGGAGAAGACGTCGACTTCATCGTCACCTTCACCAACGGTGGCAGCATCGAGGTCACGGTTCCGATCAAGGACTACTCGGGCGCGAACGAGGAGTACGGGGACCTGGCGCACCACGACCACGGTGACGGTGACCACGGTGACCACGGTGACCACGAACACTGATTCCACGGCCGCACAGCGGCAAGGGATCGGCCGCCGCGCCCTCCTCACGGGCGGGGCGGCCGGCCTCGGTGCGCTCCTCGGTGTGGGCGGCACGCTCGGCGTCCGAGCGATCGGTGAGGCCGGCGCGCCGGCCTCACCCGGCGCGGCCGCCGCGGCCGAGACGACGCCCACCGCTGGTGCCGGCGCGGCGCTCCCCGGTTTCGGCTCCGAGTCACTTCCCTGCCACGGACCCCACCAGGCCGGCATCATCACGGTTCCCGCCGCGCACGCGCACTACGCGGCCTACACGCTGCGGCCCGACACGGATGCTGCAGCCCTTCAACGCATGTTCCGCGTGCTCACTGATGATGTCGAGGGGCTGACTTCGGGTGCGGGTCCCCTGGCCGACCCCGAAGTCGAGCTAGCGGCACGACCCGCCCGACTGACCATCACCGTCGGTGTCGGTCCGGCGCTCGTTGACCGCGTTGGACGCGAACGGCCCGACTGGCTCGCACCGCTACCGGCATTCACGCTCGACCGCCTCGATGGCCGGCACGATGGCGGCGATCTGCTCCTGCTTGTGCAGGCCGACGATCCCTTGCCGATCGCGCACGCGATGCGGATGCTCAATCGCGACCTCGCGAGTTTCGCCGAGCCGCTCTGGACACAGCGTGGATTCCGTCAGGCGCGAGGCGCCGAACCCGACGGCACCACCATGCGGAATCTCATGGGTCAGGTCGATGGAACGGTGAACCCCAGCCCGTCAACCGATGACTTCGATGAACTCGTCTGGCTCGGCTCTGAGGCGGACTGGCTCGAGGGAGGCAGCGCGTTCGTGCTGCGGCGCATTCGCATGGAGCTCGACACCTGGGACATGGTGGACCGACCGGGACGGGAGGAGACCATCGGCAGGCGACTGAGTGACGGGTCTCCGCTAAGCGCTCCAGCCGACACCGCGACCGAGCACACCGCAGTTGATTTCGAGGCCAAGAATTCGCTCGGCCTGTCCGTGATTTCGACCGCGGCGCACATTCGCCGAGCCCACTCCACGGACCCCTCCGAGCGCATTTTTCGGCAGGCACTGAACTATGAGGACGTGGACGAGTCTGGGTTGCTCTTCGGCTGCTACCAGCAGAATCCGCTCACCCAGTTCGTGCCGATCCAGCAGCGGCTCGATGAGGCGGACCTGCTGAACGAGTGGGTGACACACGTCGGTTCGGCCGTCTTCGCGATCCTTCCCGGGTTCCAGTACGGAGAGCTTCTGGGCGCCACGCTGTTCGACTGAGTGGCAGTCGGCAGCTCCCAGTCGAGTGGGTGAGGCCCGTGTCGGCCAACACGGGCCTCACCCTATGCTCGCTGCGAGAACGCAGTCTGGTACAGGAGGACGCTGGCGGCAGTCGCAAGATTCAGCGACTCGGCACGGCCGTAGATCGGCAGGCGCACGGCTCGATCGACCTGAGCGAGCGCCTCCGCGCTCAACCCTCGGGCCTCGTTGCCGAATACCCAGGCGACGGGGCCCGCAAGCGCAGCAGTCGAGGCTGTCAGATCCTCCCCGCCAACGTCCGCGGCGATCACTGAGAGCCCGGCCCCGCGCGCGGTCTCGACAACCTCGGTGAGGTTCGGGTTCACGACCACCGGGAGGTGGAACAGTGAGCCGGTCGTCGAGCGCACCACCTTCGGGTGCCACGGGTCAATACTCTCCCCGGCAAACACCACCGCATCTGCGCCGGCCGCGTCGGCCGCGCGCAGCACGGTGCCGGCATTGCCCGGATCCCGAACTTCATGCAGAACGGCGACCAGCCGGGCGCCCGAGAGCACCTCGCCGAGAGGCGCCTCCTCGATACGCGCCACGGCGACAACGCCCTGCGGATGCACCGTCTCGGCCATCGCCACGATCACTGGATCGGTCACGCGCTCGATCACGACACCGTGTTCGGAGGCCAGACGGTCAAGCTCGTGCTGCCAGGGCTCTGTGCCCATCGTGGCATACACGGTCTCGGCGAGCTCCGGTCGGTGTGCCAGCAGCTCGCGCACGGCCTGCGGGCCCTCGACCAGGAAGCGCCCGGAAGCCTGCCGTTCCTTTTTTCGGGCGAGTGCGGCGATGCGCCTGACTCTGGGGATCTTCGGGTTCTCGATCACCCGACCACCCTACTCCGAAGCCTTTGCTCTGAGCGCATTGCTCGCGCTATCTTGGACGGCAACGCTCTCGAAGAAGATTGGCAGATACGCATGGACCTTCTTGTCGACATTGCCGGCTGGGCAGGGATGGTGCTTCTGCTCGGGGCTTACACGTTGCTGACGCTCAAGAAGCTCCGCGGCGACGGATGGCGCTACCAGCTCATGAACCTGCTCGGCGGGCTGGGGCTCGCCACCAATGCCTACTACAACGGTGCGATCCCGGTTGCGGTACTCAATATCTGCTGGTTTCTCATCGGCGTGTTCGGCTTCATCACCGCGCGCAAGAAGCGCCAGACAGAGCGGAGCGAGAACGCAGAAAGCCCCGCCACCTCAGGTGACGGGGCTTTCGTGAGCAATTCTTAGGCAGCAGCCTTCGGCGCCGACGTGTCTTCGGGGAGCGCCTTCTTCGCAACCTCGACAAGCGCGGTGAACGCAGCCTGATCGTTCACGGCAAGCTCGGCGAGCATGCGGCGATCAACCTCGACACCCGCGAGGCTGAGGCCCTGGATGAAGCGGTTGTAGGTGAGACCGTTTGCGCGGGCGCCAGCGTTGATGCGCTGGATCCACAGGCGACGGAAGTCGCCCTTCTTCTTGCGACGGTCGTTATACGAGTAGACGAGCGAGTGGATGACCTGCTCTTTAGCCTTACGGTACAGGCGCGAACGCTGTCCGCGGTAGCCCTCGGCGCGCTCGAGGATGACGCGACGCTTCTTGTGGGCGTTGACGGCCCGCTTGACTCTTGCCATTTCAGTATTTCCTTACGGGAGAAAGTGTTGGGGGTGTGCCGGATTAGTGACCAAGAAGCTTCATCGCCTGCTTGGCGTCGCCCTTGGCGAGCACCTTCTCAGCGTTCAGCCGGCCCTTGCGCCGCGAGGACTTGACCTCGAGGTTGTGGCGCATACCGGCCTGCTGCTTCATCAGCTTTCCGCTCCCGGTCATCTTGAAGCGCTTCTTCGCCCCCGAGTGGGTCTTCTGCTTGGGCATCGTTCTCTCCTTGTTGTGGTGCGCGCCGCACTAGGCGACTGCGGTATTCAGCGGTCAGCACGAAGCCGCCGCAGATCTGTGTGCGCTACTCGCTGGGACGTTCCGAGCGACGCGTGGCTTTCTCTTCGGCACGGCGGGCATTCTGCTCAGCCTTCGCCTCGGACTTGTTCCTCAACGGCGCGACGACCATGACCATGTTGCGGCCGTCGATGCGGGGGTTCGACTCGACCGTGCCGAACTCGGCGATGTCCTCGGCGAACTGCTGCAGCAGCCGCACCCCCATCTCGGGCCGTGACTGCTCGCGACCGCGGAAAAGGATCATCGCCTTCACCTTGTCGCCCTGCGACAGGAACCCGATTGCCCGTTTGGTCTTCGTCTCGTAGTCGTGCTTGTCGATCTTCAGGCGGAAACGGACCTCCTTGAGCACCGTGTTCGCCTGGTTCCGACGGGCTTCCTTCTGCTTCTGGGCAGCCTCGTACTTGAACTTCCCGAAGTCCATGATCTTGGCGACGGGAGGCTTCGAGTTGGGGGCCACCTCGACGAGATCGAGATCCGCGTCCGCAGCAAGGCGTAGCGCAGTATCGATCGGGACGACCCCGACCTGCTCGCCACTGGGTCCTACCAGTCGCACCTCGGGGACGCGGATTTTGTCATTCGTACGGGGATCGCTGATCGCCGGCTCCTCTGATCTCAAAAAGTTCGGCCGCTTCTCGCGAAGCGTCGGGAAGAGATCAGGACCGCACGCAGCCCTGCACCCTTTCGAGCTGCCCGTGAGGGCGGGGTGCCAACTACCCGGTAACCTTAGAGGCGGTGCCGGGTGGGAGTATCTCCTCTTCCGTATCCCGGCAAGACGCCGAGAACCGAATCAACTTTACCACAGACCCGCGAAATCACCCAGAACAGTCAGGACAGCATGAGCGAGAACACCGCCGATCAGCCGCACGACAGCACTCAGATGGACGCCGCCACGCAGGCCGCGCGTGACATCGCGGAGGTGCCCGCGGTGGAAATCATCACCGCGGCGGCGGTGAACCTGCTGAGCGCGGCCGCGATCAAGTGCGGCCTCTCGGACGACCCCGAGAACGAGACCGACCTCGACGAGGCGCGTAAGCTCATCAACGCGCTCGCGGGCCTCATCACTGCCGGCGCGCCGGAGATCAGCGATTCTCACGCTCGCCCGTTGCGTGACGGCCTGCGCTCGGTGCAGCTCGCTTTTCGCGAGGCGTCGGTGATTCCCGACGCACCGGGCAAGGGCCCGGGCGAGAAGTACACCGGTTCGGTCATCTAGCCGTTGGCAGGGGTCCAAGATTCCGTAGACCCCGAGCGCCGGGGCCAGGTCCGCCGGGGCCTCGTCGACTCGCTCGGCGTCGGTCTCGGAATCTTCCCCCTGGGTATGGCGCTCGGGGTGCTCGTGGTGCAAGCGGGCCTGCCGTGGTGGCTCGCACCGGCGCTTTCTGTCGGGATCTTCGCCGGTTCAGTCGAGCTCCTGCTGGTGAGCCTGCTCGCAGCCGCGACGCCGCTCTTCACGATCGCCGTGACGGTGTTCGCGGTGAACTCTCGGCACGTCTTCTACGCACTGTCGTTTCCCCTTCATCGGGTACGCCGTGGGCTTCCGCGTGCGTACTCGGTGTACGCGCTTATCGACGAGGCCTATGCAACGTACGTGCTGATTCCCGCGGAGCGGCTCACCTCGGCACGAATCGTGTCTGGTCAGCTCGCTATGCAGGCGTACTGGGTCGGCGGAGGGCTCGTGGGCGTCCTCATCGCGCACACCCTCCCGGAACCGATCCAGGGGTTCGAGTTCGCGCTCGTCGCGCTCTTCATCGTGATGACGCTCGATGCGGCCCGCACTCGGCGTGAGGTGCCTTCGGTGCTGCTCGCGGGGCTCTCCGTCGGTATCGCGATCCTCGCCGCACCCGACCAAGCGCTGCTCGCTGCCCTCGTCCTCTACACAGCGCTGCTCACCGTGCGTTTCTTCATGACACGGCGCGGGCACACGGAAGAGGCCGCTGCGGAACCCTCCGTCGACCCCGCGGGAGATCACGAGGGATCAGCCAGTGACTGACACCGCCTACCTCCTCGCAGCCGTCCTCGTCGCAGGGCTCATCACGCTCGCGCTGCGGGCGCTCCCCTTCGCAATTCTGAAGCCGCTGCGAAAGTCCCGCTTCATCCAGGCACTCGGCCGATGGATGCCCGCCGGCATCCTGCTGATCCTCGCCGTCGTCGTGTTTCGAGGCGAGATCGTCGCGGACCCGGGCCGCGCGTGGGCGGTCGTCATTGCCGCGGGAGTGACCGTCGCCGTGCACCTGCTGGCGAAGCGGCGGGCGCTGCTCAGCATCGCCGCGGGGACCGCCTGCTACATCCTGTTGCTCGCCATCATCTGACACCGAGCCTCCGCATCGATCACCGAGCCTCCAGATCGATCACCGGGCAACCGGCTCGAGCATCGTGCAGCCGGATCGAACATCCCGCAGTCGGCACCGCGCAGCGGGTTCCGCGAACGGCGGTGGGTCAGCCTCGCAGGCCCGCGGGCCGCACGCGCATCGAATCGACGCGTGCCGCGATCGTCTCCTGCGCGGCCCAGCGTCGCTGCAGTTCTTCGAGCAGGCGTTGCAGCTCTACCTCCGACGTGCCGGCCGCAAGCAGCAGGTGCACCTCGGTCTCGGGCTGGAGGAGTCGCCCCTCAGGGTCGCCTGGCATGAGCGCGATCGCTTCGAGCGCGTCGTCGACGCTCACCGCAGCGAAGGCCCCCCGCACGACTGGATCTGCCCACGCTGGGAGGATCCGTTCGCCGAGCGCCATCGCCCGGATCGCCGGTCTGCGCACCCCGAACTCCCGCTCCGGGTTTCCCGGGTCGATGATGATGAGGTCGGTCTCCTCCTGCGCGGCGGCGAGCGCGAGCTGCGGGCCGGGAACAGGTATCGGCCGCGCCTCGGCATTCCACTGGCGCATCGCTTCCGTCGAGCTGAACGCCGGCATGACGCGGCGGCCGTCCGGGCCGGCCACGGTGACGATCGACAGCTCCTGAGATTTCTCGACGGTTCGCCCTTCGGGTGTGACACCGACGTCTCCGGCTTCGGCGAGCAGTGGGATGAGTAGCCGGACTTCAGCGAGCGTCGCAACCGCTTCGGCATGGGCTTCTCCGAGCTCGGCCAGAGCGGCCGGCTGCGCACCGGGCGCAGCTTCGGCGAAGCCGCGTGCGGCGTGCCTCACGCGCTGGATCGCACGGGTCAGCGCCTCAGGGGCGGACCCGTCGTCGTTCTCGAATGCCGTGCCGTGGTGGTCGAAGGTACGCCCCTCCCAGGGAAACCCCGCCGAATCGGCGTCGCCTCCGGGAACGAGGCTGTCGGGAACGCCGGTCGCGCGAGGCGCATCGCCCGTGGATGGGAGCTTCTTGATCGCCATGAGGGATCGGGTTATCTCCCGGCGACGTCGAGCGCGGCGGGCAGCGTGAACGCTCCGTCGTAGAGCGCCTTTCCGATAATTGCGCCCTCGATACCGTTCGGCACGACCTCGCGGAGGGCGGCCAGGTCGTCGAGGCTCGAAACTCCACCGGAGGCGACGACCGGGCGTTCGGTGCGCGAGCAGACCTGCTTCAGCAGCTCGATGTTCGGGCCGCGGAGGGTGCCGTCCTTCGTCACGTCTGTGACGACGTAGCGCGGGCACCCGGCATCTTCGAGACGCTCGAGGACTTCCCAGAGGTTTCCGCCTTCCTCGGTCCAGCCACGGGCTGCGAGGGTCTCGCCACGAACATCGAGCCCGACCGCGATCTGCTCGCCGTAACGCGCGATGACGGCGCGGGTCCATTCCGGGTTTTCGAGCGCGGCCGTGCCGAGATTGACGCGGGTCGCACCCATTTCAAGGGCTGCTTCGAGGCTCTCATCGTCGCGGATCCCGCCGGAGAACTCGATTTTCACGTGCCCGGATCGCTTGATGATCTTTCGGGCCACCGAAACGTTGCTGCCGCGACCGAAAGCTGCATCGAGGTCGACGAGGTGGATCCATTCGGCGCCCTGATCGATCCAGTCGAGTGCGGCGTCGACGGGACTCCCGTAGTTGGTCTCGGTGCCGGCCTCGCCCTGGGTGAGTCGGACAGCTTTCCCATCGACCATGTCGATGGCGGGCAGCAGCAGCAGCTTGGGGCCCTCGGCGAGTTCGGTCATGTTGGGTGCGCTCCTTGCGGGTGATGCGGGTTCGTTTCCGCGGGTTGGTGTCAGAGGGTGGAGATCCAGTTGCGCAGCAGTCGGATGCCGGCGTCCCCGGATTTCTCGGGGTGGAACTGCGTTGCTGAAAGGGGGCCGTTTTCGACGGCGGCGACGAAGCGCTCGCCGTGTGTTGCCCAGGTGACGAGCGGGCGCGTCGCCCGACCCCGCCCTTCCAGCGTCCAACCGGTTGCTGCGTTGCTGTGAACGAAGTAAAAGCGTTCGTGTTCGACCCCCGCGAAGAGTCGCGAACCGGCGGGCGGTTCGACCTCGCTCCAGCCCATGTGCGGCAGGGTTGCGGCGCTCAACTCGCGAACAACTCCGGGCCACTGCCCGAGCCCCTCGGTGTCGATCCCGCGCTCGATACCGCGCTCGAACATGATCTGCTGCCCAACGCAGATACCGAGTACCGGGCGCCCTCCCGCGAGACGGCGGTCGATGAGCTCGTCACCGCGGACCGCGCGCAACTGGCGGATCACCGCGTCGAAGGCTCCGACACCGGGCACCAGCAGCCCGTGTGCGGCCGCGACTGCGGCGGGATCCCTCGTGAGGAGCGGCTCGGCTCCGGCGCGTGCAAGCGCCTTGACGACCGAGTGCACGTTACCCGAGCCGTAGTCGAGAACGACCACGCGCTTCAAGGTCACAGAGCACCCTTCGTGGATGGAATCCCGGATTCGTGCGGGTCGAGCGCCTTCGCCTGGCGGAATGCGCGGGCGAACGCCTTGAATTCGGCCTCGGCGATGTGGTGAGGGTCGCGACCCTCGACGAGGCGCAGGTGCACCGTGAGGCGGGCGTTGAGCACGAGTGCCTCGAAGAAGTGCCTCACCATAGATCCGGTGTAGTGCCCGCCGATCAGGTGGTATTCGAATCCTGCCGGCTCGCCGGAGTGCACAAGGTAGGGCCGGCCCGAGATGTCAATGACCGCCTGCGCGAGAGCTTCGTCGAGTGGCACGAGCGCGTCACCGTACCGGGTGATGCCTCGTTTGTCACCGAGCGCCTCGAGGATCGCCTGGCCAAGCAGGATTCCGGTGTCTTCCACGGTGTGGTGGATGTCGATGTGCACGTCGCCCTTGGCGTGGACCGTGAGGTCCGAGAGCGAGTGCCTTGCAAATGCGGTCAGCATGTGGTCGAAGAACGGCACGCCAGTGTCGACGTCTGCGATGCCGCTGCCGTCGAGGTCGATGCGGAGGGTGATCTGCGACTCGCTCGTGTTGCGTTCGAGGGAGGCTGCGCGGGGTGCGTTGCTCATGCCCTCCAGTTTAGCCGTCGGTGGGTGATAGTCGGCCCCGGCGACGCAGCGAGGCGACAGTGACGCCGATTCCCCCGAGCAGGATGAACAGGGCAATCACGATCCAGTCGGGCACCTGTGCCGTCCACTGCATCACCGCGGACTCCAGCCGGGCCTGATCCGTCGCCCCGAGTACTCCCCCGAGCGAGGTGGTGCCGCGTGTGAACAGCAGCAGGACGCCGATCCCCGCGGTGAGAGCTCCGCCGACGACAGCGGTCCAGGTGTTGCGCCAACGCCCGATTCTGATCTCGCGTGGACGGACGAGTACGCGCACGCCGGGCAGCACGTTCCACAGCAGAGCCAGAATAACGAGTGGCACCACCATGCCGGCCGCGAAGACGAGTAGCACGAGACCGCCCGCCACCGCGTTGCCCCCGAATGCGGCGAATGCGAGTGCGGCGCCGAGCGCAGGGCCTGCGCACACACCGGCCAGTCCGTAGACGGTCCCGAGGGCAAACACGGAAAATCCGCTCGAGCTGCCCGCGCTGCGCTGCTGGAGGAGCCCAGGAATGCGCAGGCCGACGATCATGGCGACGCCGAGCAGGATCACGATGATCGAGGCGCCGGTGACCAGTTCGAAGCGGAAGCGGTTCACCCACGCCCCGAGCGAGCCGGCGAGCATGCCGAGCGGCACGAGCGTCGTTGCAAGACCCGCAAAGAACACCCCTGTTCGGGCGAGCAGTGCCCCGGGGCTCGTGAACGCATACGCGAAAAAGGCGGGCAACAGCATCACCGAGCAGGGGCTCAGCAGAGTGAGCACGCCACCGAGGAACGCACCGAGCAGGCTCAACTCCACGTGACCGCTCCGTCTTTAGAGGTGCTGGTCGAGGAGCTGCCGAAAGTTCTCGATCGGCTGCGCGCCGCTGAGCGCCTGCCCCCGGACGGCGAAGAACGGCACCGCGCTCACTCCCAGTTGCTGGGCGTTCGCCGTGCTCTCGCGGACCGCAGCACGCAGTTCATCGTTTGCGAGGTCTTCGGTGAAGCGGGGAATGTCGGGGACGCCCACCTGGGTCGCGAAACCGACGAGTTCCTGCTCCGAGAGGTCGGGGTGCCCGGACTCTGGCGCTGCGGCGTAGACCGCTTCGAGGAACTCAAAATACATGCCCTGCTCGCCTGCCGCGCGGGCCGCGACCGCTGCCCGTTCGGATTCTTCACCAAAGAAGGCCACATCGTGAATTTCGATGCGCACGTCTCCAGCGTCGACGTACTCTTGAACGATGCGCGGGAACGTGTCGCGCGAGAAGACCGCACAGTAGGGGCACCGGAAGTCGATCCACTCGCTGAGCACAACGGGTGCGTCGAGGCTGCCGATCGCCATCGGGTCGCCCTCGACGCGTCGTTCGATGGAAACCGTCTCGCCTGCAGCCTCACCGGCGGATTCTTCGGCCTCCACCTCGACGGACTGTCCACCGCTCGCGCCGGCCTGAGTCCACTGCACAGTGCCGAACACGACCGCGACTACCGCGACCGCACCCAGGAGCAGGTTGAGCGTTCGGGAGCGACGCAGCCGGCTCTCGAGTTCTCGGCGGGGCAGTGCTTCAGGTGGAAGTGACATACCCCCCAGGGTATCTCATGTATCTCCGCGCGCTTCTCAGGATGCCCCGTGGCCGGGTGTGAGTTCGACGATCGCCTCGATCAGCATTGCCGTCTCGGCCCGCGTACCGACCGTGAGCCGCAGGTGGCCCGGGATGTCGAGATTGCGCACCAGAATTCCCCGAGCACGCAGCGTTTCGAACACGCCCGCGGGATCCGCGAACCCTCCCACGAGCAGGAAGTTCGCACCGGAGGGGTGCACCTCATACCCCAGCACGGTGAGCGCATCAGCGAGGTGAGCACGCTGCTCTCGAATGTCCGCCACAGTCGCGAGCATCTCGTCCGCGTGCCGGATCGCCGCCGACGCGGCGGCCTGCGTCAGCGCCGAGAGGTGGTATGGCAGGCGCACAAGACGCAGTGCGTCGACCACGGCGGGATCCGCGGCGAGGTAGCCGAGCCTCACCCCGGCGAAGGCAAATGCTTTACTCATCGTGCGCGAGACAAGGAGCCGCGGGCGCCCGGGCAACAGCGCCACAGCGCTTTCCCGCTCCGCATCGAACTCGTGATAGGCCTCGTCGACGATGAGCATGCCGTCGAACGCCTCATACGCGGCGACCACCACGTCTCGTTCGAGCGGAGTTCCGGTCGGATTGTTCGGACCGCAGAGGATGACGATGTCGGGCTTGTGCTCTCGAATCGCTGCCGTCACAAACTCCGGTGTCAGCGCGAAGCCCTCGGGGCGCGGTACTCCCACCCATGCCGTGTCCGTCCCGTCCGCCAGAAGCGGGTACATCGAGTACGTGGGCGTGAAACTGAGGAGCGACCGCCCGGGACCGCCGAAGGCCTGCAGTATCTGCTGAAGCACCTCATTCGAACCGTTCGCAGCCCACAGCTGATCCGCGGTGAGGCCGTGACCCAGGTACCCCGCAAGAGCTCCACGGAGTTCGAGAAACTCTCGGTCCGGATAGCGATTGACCCCGCGAACGGCCGCTGCGAGCGAAGCCACGACGTCTTCGACCACGGCCTCCGGAATCGGGTGCGTGTTCTCGTTCACATTCAGGCTGATGGGAACCGGATCCTGGGGAGCTCCGTAGGGCTCTTTGCCGACGAGGTTGCTACGAAGGGGAAGGTCACTCAGACTGGTCACCGCACCATTCTACGGGTGCCCGCTCAGGGACGGAGCCCCAACTCCTCGGCGGAGATGACGGCCTCGCTCCCCGAGTACCGAAGCGGCACCGCGACCGGCTGCCCCGCTTGCACGCCGGACCCGTCCAGCTGGTTCAGCCGCACGATCTCGGCCACAAGGTCACGCGGATCCATCGCGGGATCGAGCTCCGTCGCGACGGTCCACAGGGACGAACCCGGTTGAGGAATCACGTAGTGGAATTCCTGCGCCTGCGCAGACTCGATCGAGGCCTGGGCCTGCGGCGCCGCAATAGCTGCCACGAGGGCGAGAGCTGCAGCGACAATCACCGTGGAAAGCGCACCGAGCACGATACGGCCTCGACGCGTCAGGCGGAGTCGCACAGTGTCGGTGGTGATTGCAGCGCTCATCTTCGGATCCTTCCCTCATGCCACCCCCGGGGTGAACACCTGTTTCGAATATATCTTCGATTACTCGAAAGCTCAAGCGATATTTTCGAACACCCGTTCCGATGAGATTGGGTGACACTCGAACATATGTTTGTCGAGATTCGAAAACGAACGCTATGGTTTCGGCAACGGGATTACTGAATCAGCAACCACTGACATTCATCGGTCCCGGCCGCCCCCATCGAAGGGTGGGACCGCATCACCGCGACGGAAGGACCGCAATGAGTTCGACGGATGCACCACGGCAAACCCGGCCGCTGAGCGAGAAGCAGCGGGCGATCCTCGAGTTCATCTGCCGCTCCGTGGAGTCGCGCGGCTATCCGCCGAGCATGCGTGAAATCGGCGATGCAGTAGGGCTCTCATCGCTTTCGAGTGTCACTCACCAGCTCAGCCGACTTGAACTCGGCGGGTACATCCGCCGCGACCCCAACCGGCCGCGCGCACTCGAGATTCTCGTCGAGCTCGCCGAGACAAGCGCCGCAGTCGCCGATGATCACGCACAACAGCCCGAGGAGGCCGCGTACATCCCACTGGTGGGCCAGATCGCAGCCGGCGTGCCGATCACGGCCGATCAACAGGTCGAGCAGGTCGTGCCGCTCCCGCGATCGCTGGTGGGTGACGGGCAGCTCTTCATGCTCAAAGTCGTCGGAGACTCAATGATCGACGCGGCGATCTGCGACGGGGACTTCGTCGTCGTGCGTCAGCAGCGAGACGCCGAGAACGGCGATATCGTGGCGGCCATGCTCGACGGCGAGGCGACGGTCAAGGTGTTCCGTCGTCGTGACGGGCACACCTGGCTCCTCCCCCGAAACAGCGCCTTCGAGCCGATCATCGGCGACCACGCCGAGGTGCTCGGCCGCGTCGTCGCAGTCTTCCGCGCCGTGTAGCGTCATGCAGTTGCTCCGCGTAACATCGCGCAGCAGCTCAGCAGCAGCTCAGACCAGGAACGGCTCGACCTTCGCGTACATTTCCGCGGTCACGTAGGCTCGCACCCTCGTGCCGCCTTCCAGGTACTCGGTATCGAGCACGCGGTTGCGTTCGTGCATCTCCGCGACGAGTTCGCCTCGATCGTACGGGACCACCACGGTCACCTCGCGGTCCGGCACCGGGAGCGCCGCATCCACTCGCCGCTGTAGTTCTTCGATGCCCTCACCCGTCCGCGCCGAGACGAAGACGGCGTCGGGTACGAGACCGTGAAGCACGAGGCGCTGCGACTCGTCAATGAGATCCGACTTGTTGAAGGCCACGACTTCGGGAATCCCCTGCGCGTCAACCTCGGCGATCACATCGCGGACGGTGCGCAGCTGAGCTTCAGGGTCGGGGTGCGAGCCGTCGACCACGTGCAGAACCACGTCGGCCTCACCGACCTCTTCGAACGTGGATCTGAAGGCCTCCACGAGCTGGTGCGGCAAATTCCGCACGAAACCTACCGTGTCGGTGTAGGTGAAGGTGCGCCCGTCGTCGGTCTCGGAGTGGCGGACGGCGGTATCGAGGGTCGCAAACAGCTGGTTCTGCACCAGTTCCTGGGTACCGGTCAAGCGGTTGAGCAGGCTCGACTTCCCCGCGTTCGTATATCCCGCGATCGCAACCGAGGGGACCTCTCCCCGCTTCCGGTTCGCGCGCTTCGCCTCGCGGGCCGGAGCCATCTGTCGGATCTCACGTCGCAACTTGGCCATGCGGGCGTGGATCCGGCGACGGTCCAGTTCAATCTTCGTCTCGCCGGGTCCACGCGATCCCATGCCTGCGCCGCCGGAACCGACCTGACCGCCGGCCTGTCGCGACATCGATTCACCCCAACCGCGCAGCCTCGGCAGGAGGTATTCCAGCTGCGCGAGTTCCACCTGCGCCTTGCCCTCGCGGCTCTTCGCATGCTGGCTGAAGATGTCGAGGATCACGGCTGTGCGGTCGATGACCTTCACCTTCACCACGTCTTCGAGTGCACGGCGCTGGCTCGGCGCAAGCTCGGTGTCCGCGACAACCGTGTCGGCGCCGAGCGCGGCGACGAGTTCCATGAGCTCCTGCGCCTTCCCCTTGCCGAGATAGGTCGCGGGGTCCGGGTGCACGCGCCGCTGCAGCAGCCCGTCGAGAACTCGCGCTCCCGCGGTTTCGGCGAGTGCCGCGAGCTCTCGGAGGGAGTTCTCTGCTTCCTGCTGTCCGGCGGCACCGGTGCCGGAGTACACGCCGATGAGCACGACGTTCTCGAGTCGCAGCTGCCGGTACTCGACCTCTGTGACGTCTTCCAGTTCCGTCGAGAGACCGGTCACGCGGGTGAGAGAGGCACGCTCTTCGCGCTCGAGCCGAATAAGGTCGTCGTCGTCGGCAAGCAGGTCGTGCGACGCGTCTCCGAGCGCCTGTGCACCACTCGCGAGAAGGTCTCCGGCGGCGTCTCGAATGACGGTTGCCGAGTCGGCGCTCTGAGTTCGGGCGAGGAGGCGGTCCAGCGGATCGTCGGCCGCTATCGGGGCGGTCGGCTCGCCAGCAAACTCGTCGTCGAATTCCGCGGCGAAGTCATCGAGGTGGTCACTATCGTGGGTGAAGCGTTTCGTCATCTGGCCTCCAGTGTACGTCTGCGGCGTCACGGGGTCACGGTTGTTCGCCCAGAGCGCGGGGCGGCCCTCCAGCGCGGGTGCTGAGATACTGGGTCGGTGGCGCAGCATTATTTTTCAGAGTCCCCCGAGAGCGACGGCACTCCGCGCGAGATTGAAGTGTGGCTCGCGGGTGAAGCACGCACGGTAAGGACGGCCGCCGGGGTGTTTAGCCCCGATGGTCTGGACCGCGGCACGGCCGTGCTGCTGCGCGAGCTGCCTGATCCCTCGCTGCTCGAATCAACTGGCCCGGACGGCCCGATCCTCGACCTCGGGTGCGGTTGGGGCCCGATCGCGATCTCCGCGGCGGTCGAGCACCCCGAACGCGAGGTCTGGGCAGTCGAGATCAACGCCCGATCACGGGAGCTGACGCGTGCGAATGCCTCGAGCCTCGGGCTGCCTCACCTGCGAGTGGCGGCTCCTGACGAGGTGCCCGTCGAGCTGAGTTTCGCCGAGATCCGCTCGAATCCGCCGATCCGCATCGGAAAGGCCGCACTGCACGATCTCCTCCGGCAGTGGCTCACCCGTCTCGCACCGGGGGGCGCGGCGTACTTGGTGGTGGCGAAGCACCTTGGCGCAGATTCGCTGCAGCGGTGGATCGCCACGGAATTCCCTGGTCTCGAGGTCACTCGTTTCGCTCGCGACAAGGGGTTCCACGTCATCCACGCCGTCAGGCGGGATCAGGGTAGCTCGATCACCCCGCGGTAGACGATCTCGGCCGGCCCGCTGAGCGAGACGTGCTCCCCCTCTTCAGTGGGGAACATGCGGACCGCGAGTCGGCCTCCCGCCGTGTCGACGCGCCAGTGATTCGGCATGTCCGCGCCGCCCCAGTGTCGGAACGCGAGCGCCGCAGCAGCGGTTCCCGTGCCGCAGGAGAGCGTCTCCCCCACGCCACGCTCATGCACCCGCATTCGAATCCTCGCGACCCCGTCCTTCACGAGCGGCTCCTCCGTCACCACGAATTCCACGTTCGCCCCGTCCGCAGGGGCGGGGTCGAGCGCCGGCGGGCTGCTCAGGTCGAGCGCATCGAGCTCGCCCTGGTGGGCGAGAGCTGCCACGAGGTGCGGGTTGCCGAGGTCAATACCGAGGCCCGGCCGTGCAACGTCGAGTCCGTGCGCCGCGACAAGACGCTCCTCGGTCAGCCTCCAACGACCGAGATCGACCGTGTACCCGGAAACACCGGCGAGGACATCGCGAACTCCCGAACGCGTGCCGATCGGGAGCGTGTCGCGACGCTCTGGTGCGACGAGCCCCTCCGCGATGAGGTAGTGCGCGTAGACGCGGATGCCGTTCCCGCACATTTCGGCCGGGGTGCCGTCGGCATTCCAGTAGTCCATGAACCACTCTGCTTCAGGCTCCTCAGCCAGGATGGCTCGTCCCTCGGGCAGCTCGGCCGAGCGCACTGCCCGGATGACCCCGTCGGCACCGATACCGAACCTGCGATCGCAGAGGAATCTCATCTGCTCGGGGCTCAGGTCGACTTCACCCTCTGCGTCAGTGAAGACCACAAAGTCGTTGCCGGTTCCGTGGCCCTTGGCGAATGCGAGCGTCGTCATGGGCTCCAGTCTACGAAGCTCGAGACCAATGCATTCGCCTTCGACGCTTGACGTACTATGTCAGGCGTAGTACGTTACATCCACGACCTGCAATCCAAGGGGGTGCCCATGATCAGCGCCGATGCCATTCGCGGCTACGTCGACCTCATGATCCTCTCGCTGCTGCGCACGGATCCCTCATACGCATACGAGCTCGCGCAGCGCATCAGCACGACGAGTGCAGCGGAGTACGCGATCAAGCAGACAACGCTTTACTCCGCGGTCAAACGCCTCGAGTCTGGCGGGCTCGTGAGTTCGTTTGCCGCCGCCTCACCCACCGGAAAACCTCGCACCTACTACCGCATCACACCTGCCGGCCTCGAACATCTCGAACAGAAGGTGACCGAGTGGCAGCGCACGAGGTCCGTCGTCGATCGATTCATCGGAGGAGTCGCATCATGAACGTCATCACCGCCTACCTGGACACCATGTTCAGCGCCTATCCGGCTACGCCACGCATGCTCGAGGCGAAGGCCGAACTGCGCACCATGATGGAGGATGCGTACACGAATCTCATCGCCGCGGGCCGGTCAGAAAACGAGGCGGTCGGCCAGGTCATCCGAGACTTCGGGAACATCGCGGAGGTCGCGCCTGTGCTCGGCATCACCTCGGAGATCGCTCCGCAACCCGCGCCCGCCGTCGGCGAGGTTTCCACCGCCGAGGGTACGGAGCCCGCAAGCCCCGGGGTTCCTCGTGCACCGCAGCACCCCGCGATCACCATGGAGGAGGCGCGGGGCTACGCGGATGCGCAGCACCGCATCCGATTCCGTGTGAGCGTCGCGGTCGCTCTGTTCGTCCTCTCACCAATCCTCTTGATCGTGCTCCCGGCCGCCGCCGAGGCCGGAGCCGTACCGTTCGCGAGCGGCGCTGCGACCGCGATCGGGCTCCTCGTGGTCCTCGTCATGGTCGCGATCGGAGTCGTGATGATCCTGAGCACCACGCGCGAAATGGCGCCGTACGCTCGGGTGAGCGAGGGCCGTTTCAGCCCCGATCCCGAAGTCTCACAGTGGGCGGAGCAGCTCGCTCAAGAACACGAGCGCGGCCGCATCCGGGCGCTCCAGGTGTCGGTCGTGCTCTGGGTGCTCTCACCTGCACCACTGCTCGCCTTCGCGCTGCTCCTCGAGGGCTCGGAACGTCAGGGCCTGTGGAGCGTTGTGGGCGTCGCCCTCGTGCTCATCCTCGTTGCGGCCGGGCTTGCAATATTCCTGCCGGCCGCCTGGGCGCGGTCGGTGGCGGATCGAATCGGGGGCTCGAGCAGCACCCGGTCTCCCGCGAACGATGAGCGGAGCATCGTCAGCGTGATCGCGGCCATCTACTGGCCGCTACTCACCGCGATCTACCTCGCCTGGAGCTTCATCGGTAACGCCTGGGGCATTTCGTGGGTGGTGTGGCCGATCGGCGCAGTGCTGTTCGGCGCGATCGCCGCGGGAGCGAGTGCGTGGGAGAAGTACCGTCGAGACGGGCGCTGATCGCGGACCGGTTACCGATCAGGGCAGCGCGTCTCCGGGGTCCAGCCAGCGCACACCCGCGTAGCGTTTGAACCAGCTCACCTGTCGCCGCGCGTATCGACGCGTGAGCACCTGCGTCTCGCCGATGGCGTCGGCTTCGCTCGACTCGCCGCGCAGCTGCGCGAGCGCCTGCGCATAGCCGATCGCCCGGCTCGCCGTCTTGCCGCGCTCGATCCCGCACGGAATGAGGCCCTCGACCTCCGCGAGCAGCCCCGCCGCCCACATCTCCACGACCCTGCGGTCGAGCTGCTCGACGAGTTCGGCGCGTTCGCGACGCACGCCGAGAATCACCGTCTCTTCCTGCCAGAGCGTTGGTTCCGTCGGCAGCGTCACGCGGGCGTCTCCTCCGAGGAGTGCGACTTCGAGCGCGCGCACCACTCGTCGCGGGTTCCGCACGTCTACGGCCGCCGCAGTCTCGGGGGCGAGCGACCGCAACTGTTCGAGGAGCCCCGATACCCCGTCCGAGGCGAGCTCGCTCTCGAGCCGCCTCCTCAGCTCATCGTCCCGTGGCGGGAACGCGAAATCGTAGATCAGGCTGGAAACGTAGAGCCCCGAACCACCGACGATGATCGCGTCAGCGCCCCGCTGCAAGATCTCCGAAACCGCCTCTCGCGCGAGCGGCTGATACCAGGCGACTGATGCCTCCTCCGACGGTTCGAGAAGGTCGAACAGGTGGTGAGGGATCCCTCGCCGCTCGGCCTCCGGAACTTTTGCCGTGCCGATGTCCATGCCCCGGTAGAGCTGCATTGCGTCCGCGTTCACAATTTCAGCCGGCCGGCCACGCTCGGCGAGACGCTCGGCGAGGTCGAGGGATCGAGCGGACTTGCCGGTGCCGGTTGCCCCGATGACCGCCCACAGCCGCGGGGCGCGCGTCATCGCGGGCGAATCGTCGGCATGCCGAGCCCGACGGCCCGCGCCGCACCGCCCGCTGCGGGCGCGGGAACACCACAGCTGTCAGCTTGCCGGCGATCCCACGCATCGCCGGCGCGTGTCCGCCTCACCGCGTAGGTTGCGGTGAGGTCTGCAATGAGGAAGTGAGGCGCGGCGGCGGTCACCTCGACGGTCACGACGTCACCGGGGCGCGGTTCTTCCGCGCCCTCAGGAACGGCGAAGTGCACGAGGCGATTGTCTTCTGCTCGACCGGAGAGTCGACGCGTCGCGGCATCCTTCTTTCCGCCACCGACGGCGACGAGCACCTCGACCGTACGCCCGATCTGCGCCTCGTTCTCCTCGAGCGAAATGCGTTCCTGCAGCGCGAGGAGGCGTTCGTACCGCTCCTGCACGACTTCCTTGGGCAGTTGATCGGGCATCTCGGCGGCGGGAGTTCCGGGGCGGATCGAATACTGGAACGTGAATGCGCTCGAGAAGCGCGATGCCTCGACCACGCGCATCGTGTCTTCGAAGTCCTCGTCGGTCTCGCCGGGGAAACCCACGATGATGTCCGTTGTGATCGCGGCGCCAGGAATCTGCTCGCGGACGCGATCGAGAATGCCGAGGAATCGCTTCGAACGGTAGGAGCGGCGCATCGCCTTGAGCACGGCGTCCGAGCCCGACTGCAACGGCATGTGCAGCGACGGCATCACGTTCGGGGTCTCGGCCATCGCCGCGATCACGTCGTCGGTGAATGCTGCGGGGTGGGGGCTCGTGAACCGCACCCGCTCGAGGCCCTCGACCTCCCCCATCGCCCGCAAGAGCTTCCCGAATGCCTGCTTGTCACCGAACTCGACGCCGTACGTATTGACGTTCTGCCCGAGCAAGGTCACCTCGACGGCACCGTCGTCCACGAGCGCCTGCACTTCTGCGAGAATCTCGCCCGGCCTGCGATCTTTCTCCTTGCCTCTCAGTGACGGCACGATGCAGAAGGTACAGGTGTTGTTGCAACCGACCGAGATCGACACCCAGCCGCTCGACGCCGACTCCCGCTTCGTTGGGAGAGTCGAAGGGAACACCTCGAGCGCCTCGAGAATCTCGACCTGCGCTTCGGTATTGTGCCGTGCGCGTTCGAGGAGCGTCGGCAGCGACCCCATATTGTGGGTTCCGAAAACGACATCGACCCAGGGCGCCTTCTCAACAATCGTGCCCTGATCTTTCTGGGCGAGGCAGCCGCCGACGGCGATCTGCATGCCCTCTCTCGATCGCTTCACCGAGGCGAGTTGTCCGAGGTTGCCGTAGAGCTTGTTCGCTGCGTTCTCTCGCACGGCGCAGGTGTTGATGACCACGACGTCAGCGGTCTCCGGGTCGTCGGCCGCGACGTAGCCGGCGGCCTCGAGCGAACCCGACAGCCGCTCAGAATCGTGCACGTTCATCTGGCACCCGAGCGTGCGGACGGTGTAGCTCCGCGCGCCGCCGTCGGGGCGGAGCGCCGCGGGCGAGGGTTCGATCACGGGCTGGTCGAGAACTGCGGAACTCATGGCAGTGATTCTACCGCTGAGCGCGCCAGCCCCCGCCCACCCCGTCGGCGGGCGTTCACTCGCCGGTTACCGACCGTCCAATCACGGTCACTACGCTGCCGAGTGGCGGTGCCGTGGCGGAACGCGAGCGGTGCCGGTCCCGCCCAGCGACGAAAAGGGATCCCTCTCACTCATGAACGCTTCCAGCGCTGCGGCGCCGGCGAACCGCACCATCGCGCAGATCCGAGCTCTCCTGCCGTCACTCATTCCGAGCGAACAGCGCGTGGCGCAGGAAGTGATCGGGGACCCGGAGGCCGTGAGCGTCATGTCGGGAGCGGACCTCGCGGCCCGCACCGGAACGTCAGCAGCGACCGTGAGCCGAACCTGCCGGAACCTCGGTTTCAACGGATTCCAGGAGCTCAAGGTCTCGCTCATCCGCGAGTCGATTGTTCAGAAGTACACCTCCGTCGATTCGAGACTCGAGGACGAAACGCCGCTCGGACGCTACGCTCAGACGATGTCATCCGCCACGGGAGACATGTTTCTCGGCGTCGACGAACACGAGCTGGAGGCGTGCGTCGAGGCGATCGCTCGCGCACGACGCATCCTCGTGTGCGCCTCCGGCGGGTCGACCATGATCGCGCAACTCTTCCAGTTCCGGTTCCTCACCGCAGGTATCGTGTGCGAAGCACCCGTGGATGCCGTTGCGCAGGATATGCACGCCCAGTCGCTCACAGCTGATGATGTCTGCGTGGTCATCAGCCAGAGCGGCTCGAACCCGGTAACGCTGCAAGCCGCAGAGATCGCACGGAACGCGGGAGCGACCGTCGTGGGTATTACCTCGTACGCCAACTCCCCCATCACTCGGGTCACCCACCACATCGTCTCCTCACCCGCCTCGCTCGTCGATGACGACCCGGGATCGATCGTGATGAACACGATCAACACCCTGCTCGTCTCTTTTCTGCAGCTCGAAGTACTCAGATGGAAACGTCGTCACGGGGAACGGATCTTTGACGCACTCGGCCCGGCCACCCAGGAGGGGTCGCTCGCGGTGAGCGACGTCGCCCCGCCGCGCGAGCGCCGCGGAGTCCAGCGATAGTCCGGTCTCGCACTGTTCATCCTCCTTCGGCGCGCATTGCCCGTCCCGTCACGCGGAATTCATTTTCCGCGTGGAACATGATTTCTGGAAGCAACTTCCAAGAGAAATTCTCTTGGCGTTCGAACCCTTCCGGGAAGCGTTTCATGGCAACGATTCAGCTGTCCGGCATCACCCGGACCTTCAAGACCACGACCGCGGTAGCCGACGTCGACCTCACCATCGAGGACGGCGACTTCCTCGTGCTACTCGGTCCGAGCGGATGCGGGAAGACCACGCTCCTGCGAATGATCGCGGGACTCATCGAACCCACGCAGGGCACGATCGCTCTCGACGGCGCGGATATCACCCGCACGCCCGCGAAGCAGCGCGACCTCGCGATGGTCTTCCAAAGCTACGCACTCTACCCGCACCTCAGTGTTCGTAAGAACCTGGCGTTCCCACTCACCATCAAGAAGCTTCCGAAGTCGGAGATCGCAGCCCGAGTCGAAGAGGTCGCCAGGTCGCTCGAGATCGATCATCTGCTCGACCGGAAGCCGAAGGAGCTGTCGGGCGGTCAGCGGCAGCGGGTGGCCGTCGGTCGTGCACTCGTGCGCGAACCGAAGGCCTTCCTGATGGATGAACCGCTGTCGAACCTCGATGCCAAGCTGCGCACGCAGACCCGCCGGGAACTCACCGAGCTCCACCGCAAACTGCGTGCAACGTTCGTGTACGTCACGCACGACCAGATCGAGGCCATGACGATGGCCACGAAGATCGTGGTACTCAACGCCGGCAGCATCGAACAGGTCGGCACACCCGAGGAGGTTTACGATCGCCCCGCCTCCACCTTCGTCGCGAGTTTCGTCGGCAGCCCGGCGACCAACCTGATCAACGCTCGCGTTTTCGCGCAGCACGGCAGCATTCGCGTCGAGGCCCCGGGTCTCTCCGGCGATCTGTGGCCGGGCACCACCGACCCGTTCGACGCCACGCTCGGCATCCGCCCCGAGCACCTCCGTATCAGCGACGAATCACCCGGGTCACGGGGTGTCACCCTCGAGGCCCGCGTCGCACTGGTCGAAAACCTCGGCAGCGAACTCATCGTCGACACCTACGTCGGCGACGAACGAGTGCAGGTCCGCGCCGAGCGCGGAACGTCGCTCTCACCGGGCGATCGAGTGGCGCTTCACACCGACACGGAGCACCTGCACCTGTTCGACCGCGCAACCGGGCAACGGCTCGAATGGGTCGACGATTCGAAGACCCCCGCCGAGCTCGACTCTCGGGCGAACCTGGCCGCGGTGTGAACCGCCGGATCCCGCGCACAACTTTTCTTTTCCCCTCTCCAGCCACCATCACAGATCGGACCCCACGCACATGAACATGAAACGCCGAACCAGCTGGATCGCCCTCGCGGCGGTCGCGATGCTCGCGGCCTCCGGCTGCGCCACCGCGAGTTCCGCGGATGACTCGGTCGCCGAACTCGACCCGAACGAGCCCGTCGAAATCGTCTTCGAGTCCTACAACATCGGCCAGGCCGGCGTCTGGGAAGAGACGATCAACACGCTGATCGATGAGTTCGAGGCCGAGCACCCGAACGTCACCGTCACGACGCAAGCGCCTTCCGCAGATATCTCCGGAGGCAACGCGCTGACCGTCGCTTCCGTCCAGCAACAGCTGCTCGCAGGCAACCCGCCGGATGTCGCGCAGCTCACCTTCGACACGCTCGACTTCGTCGCGAACGAGCTGCAGCCGAAGGCCGTCGAGGACATCGCAGGCCGCGATGCCGTCGACGAGCACCTCACCGGTGGCGAGTACCCCATGCACGAGCGCGCGGCGACCCTCGCCGACTGGGACGGTCGTCACGTCGGTGTCCCGTACGTCTTCTCGACACCCCTGATGTGGTACAACGCGACCGCCTTCGAGGCCGCCGGCATCGACCCCGACACGGTCGATCTGTCCTCCTGGGAAGCGATCGAAGAGGTCGGCCTGCAGCTCGCGGATTCGACGGGGAAGGCTCCGCTCACGGTGTCCTGCCTGTCGAAGGTCGGCAACTGGTGCATGCAGGGCATCGTCCGTTCGAACGACGGCCGCGTGCTGAGCGAGGATCGCAGCTCGATCGAGTTCGGCGAGGATGGCGCGGTCGGTGCAGTGCAGGCGATGCGCGACCTCTACGACGCGGGCGTCATCGAGAACCTCGACTCCACCGCGCAGTACGAGGCGTTTGCGCGAGGCGAGTCGCTCATGCAGCTGCAGACCTCGGTGATGCAGAGCACTTTCATGGCCGCGGCTGAGGCCGGTGGCTGGGAGCTGCAGGCCGCTCCAATGCCCGGATTCGGCGATCAGAGCGCCGTTCCCACGAACTCCGGTTCGGCGCTCTTCGTCTTCAGCGAGGACGAGGCGAAGCAGGCAGCATCGTGGGAGTTCATCAAGCACATGACAAGCCCCCGCGCGTACGAGCTGATCACGAGCGGGATCGGATACGTTCCCATCCGCACCGGCATCGTCAACGAGGGTGGCCCGCTCGCCGACTGGGCCGCCGAGAACCCGCTCGTGTTCCCGAACATCGAGCAGCTCGACCGCCTCGAGCCGTGGATCTCCTACCCGGGCAACAGTTACGTGCAGATCGATGACCTGCTGTGGACGGCGATCGAGGAATCCGTCTTCTACGGAGCGGACGTCGAACAGACCATGGCTGAGGCGCAGGAGCGCGCTCAGGAGCTCGTCCCGTGAGCCTCGATACGGCCACGCCCGAGCGCCTGATCCCGGTTCCCGGCACCTACAACCTGCGTGACGTCGGAGGATACCGCGCCGGCACAAGCGTGACCCGCTGGGGCAGGCTCCTGCGGTCCGACGCGCTGCACAGTCTCGACGAGATCGGCCAAACCGAAATCGCACGCATCGGCATCGACCACGTCATCGATCTGCGTAGTGACGACGAACGCGTCGCTGCGCCGAGCCGCCTCGCCGCGTCGACCGTGGTTCACCATCTGCCCGTCTTCTCCGGTGCGGCCCCATCGGCCGTGCAGAGCCCCGGAATCACGCTCGCAGCGCTGTACGATCACATTATCGACCACCGGGCGGACCGCCTCGCCGCGTCGATCGGCGTGATTTCGGAAACGCGCACCGACGAGACGGTGCTCGTCCACTGCACCGCAGGAAAGGACCGCACGGGTCTCGTCATCGCCCTGGTGCTCTCGGCCGTCGGTGTCGACCGGGATGAGGTGGTCGCCGACTACGCTGCCACCGAGGCGAACCTCGCCGGCGAGTGGGTCGAGCGCATGCTCGCGAGCCTCGCCGAGCGGACCGATATCGCGGTCGACCCGGCGGCCGGACAGATCGCGGATACACCCGGAGTCATCGAGCTCGTGAGCGCGAGCCCCGCGCAGGTGATGAGCGACCTGCTCGACCGTGTCGACCGTGAACACGGCTCGGCCGCCGACTACCTCATCCGCAACGGGCTGCCCGCCGACCGCATCGATCGGCTCACTTCGTCGCTCGTCAGCTGAGCCCGGATCTCTCACCACACCTGTAGAAAGGAACCCTCATGGCGCTTGGACAGTTCCCGGCCCCGGATCACTTCATCCTGCACATCTCCGACACCCACTTCGTGGGAGACGACGAGCTGCTGCACGGCAGCATCGACTCCGACTCGCAGCTGCGGCGCATGTTCGACGGCTTCGCGAAGTCGAACACCCTGCCCGAGGCGATCGTCTTCACCGGCGACCTCGCCGACACCGGTCAGCCGGAGGCGTACGCGAGACTTCGCGCGATGGTCGAACCGGAGGCCGAGCGCCTCGGCGCTCAGCTCATCTGGTGCATGGGCAACCACGACGAACGCGTGGCCTTCCGCAAGGGCCTGCTCGACCAGGAGGCCGACGACAGCGAACCGGTGGACCGGGTCTTCGATGTCAACGGCCTGCGCATCATCGCCCTCGACTCGACGGTGCCGGGAAAGCACCACGGTGAAATTTCCGAGTCACAGCTCGAGTGGCTCGCCCGCGAGCTGGAGACTCCGGCGCCCGACGGCACGCTCATCGCCCTGCACCACCCGCCCGTGCCGAGCCCACTCGGGCTGATCGCGCTCGTCGAGCTGCAGGATCAAGAACGCCTCGCCCGCGTGATCGAGGGCACGGACGTACGCGGTGTGCTCGGCGGCCACCTCCACTACTCGACCGTCAGCACCTTTGCCGGGGTGCCTGTGTCCGTCGCCTCGGCCACCTGCTACACGCAAGATCTGCAGGTGGAATACCCTGCCGCGCGCGGGCAGAACGGCGCACAGTCGTACAATCTGGTGCACGTCTATCGGGACCGGGTCCTGCATTCGGTGGTTCCGATCGGCGCCTTTCCGACGGTGTACGAGGTCGAGGGCGCGCAGCTCGAGCGGCTGCTCTCGATGACGCCGGACGAGCAGCTCGCCGCCGTCGCCGCGTCCATCGAGGCCGCCCCCGAGCCGGCAGTCTGATCGGCGCGGATCCACCCATGTTTGTCACACTCGCATCGCCGACGGGGACCGGGGCAACCCGGAACCCGTCGGCGGACGGTACGAGAACCCCGCCCGAGAAGCGGCCTCGCCGCGCTCGCTCGTTCACCCCGTACCTGTACTTGTTGCCCGCAGCGGCCCTCCTCATCACCTGGACCTACAAGCCGCTGCTCGAGACCTTCCAGCTGTCCTTCGTTGACTGGAACCTCATTCCGACCTCACCGCAGACATTCGTCGGGCTGGAAAACTACGCCGAGGTCGTGGCGCTTCCGGAGATGCACACGGCGATCTGGAACACCATCGTGTACATCGCGGCGTTCTTCGTCTTCTCCCTGGTGCTTCCCATCATTGTCGGGCTCCTCGCCCGCCAGGTTTCCGGCCCGCTCAAGGCCTTCTACCAAGCCCTGATCTTCGTTCCTTTCCTCGTCACGCCGGTCGCGACCGGCGCCGTCTGGCGCTGGCTCTTCGCCGAAGAGGGAATGATTCCCGGGATTCTCGGCGGACTCGGGGTCGAGATGGGGAATGTGTTCCGGGATCCCTCGACCGCGATCTGGGCGGTGATCGTGATCGTCGGCTGGCAGATGCTCGGCTTCGGCGTGCTCGTCGTCGCCGCGGGTTTCGCGGGGATCAATCCGGACTACGGTCACGCGGCATCGATCGATGGCGCTAGCGGGGCACAGATCACGAGGCGGATCACGCTGCCGCTGCTCTCGCCCACCATTGTCTTCCTGTCGCTCATGACCATCCTGTTGTCGGCGCAGTGGACGTTCCCGATCATCGACATGCTGACCCAGGGCGGCCCACTCAATTCGTCGACCAACATCTACTACCTGCTCTACCAGTTCGGCTTCCGCAACTTCGACGCCGGCCTCTCGGCCGCGGCGGGCGTGCTCTTCTTCGCAGTCTTCGGGATCATAGCGATGATCTTCATGGAACTGCAGGAGAAGCTGAGCTTCTACGACAACTGAGGATTCGAAATGGCATTTGTCGCACTCCCCTCCCCCGCACGCGGCCTCGACCCGTCGCGGCCGGCCACGCACCGGTCGGCAGCGCCTGTCGCTCGCGCGTCGGCCGATGCACCGGTCGGCTCCCGATCCCGCGTCGGGTTCATCGTCGGCAACGCCGTGCTCGCGGCTCTCGCCCTGTTCAGCATCTTCCCCGTGTACTGGATGTTCGCGACGTCCCTGCGCGCGCCGGAGGATGCGCTCTCGCAGCAGCTGCTGCCCTGGCCAATCAGCTTCGAGAACTTCGCCTATGTGTGGGAGACGATCGCGTTCGACCGCATGCTGGTGAACACTTTCCTCATGGCGACGGTTCTGTCGCTCGCCCAGCTCTTCATCGCGATCCTCGCAGCCTACGCGTTCGCGATGTGGAGTTTCCCCGGGCGGCGGCTGCTCATGTTCCTGTTCATTGGATCCTGGCTGGTCCCGTTTCAGGTGACGATGATTCCAAACTACCTGCTGATTTCGCAGCTCGGACTGCTCGAAACCGTTGCCGGCGTCGTGGTGCCGCAGTTATCGGCCGCGTTTGCTGTTCTGTTGATGGTGCAGCACATGCGGTCGTTTCCACGGGAGCTGCTCGATGCGGCAAAGATCGATGGCAGGTCAGGCTGGTCGACGCTTTGGCGCATCGTCGTACCGAATATGAAGCCCGCACTCGCGGCGCTCGCCATCATGGGTTTCATTTCGGCGTGGAACGAGTATCTGTGGCCGACCATTGTGATGCGTCAGAGTAATGATCTTGTGCAGATCGGGGTGCGCAGCTTCCTTGGGCAGGAGGGGAATAACTGGGGGGCGACGATGGCTGCGGCCGGTCTCGCCACTATCCCGGTGCTGCTGATCTACATCTTCCTGCAGCGTTATGTGGTCGACGCATTCGTCCGCTCGGGGCTGAAGTAACGGTTCGCGGGGCCGGCTACCGGGTGAATCGCACCCCGGAGCCGCCCCGCGTTGTCGACCTGGTGCGGCCGTTGCCATCGTCTACGGAATCCACCTGGTCGAGCGCGTCTCGCACGGCACGGATCGCGGGTTCGCCGGTCCAGCCGCGGCGGGCGAGGAATCCGAGGAGCCGGCGCTCGGCCGTCTGCCGGTCGAGTCCACCCAGTCTGCGAGCGCGATCGGCAGCGGTGTGCCTCAGCAGTTCCGCTTCCTCATCCGCGTCGATCTCCGACACGGCGAGCTCGATCACGCCGTCCGGCAGCTTCCGCTCCCGGAGTTTCCTTCGGATCTGGGCGCGGCTCGCGCGCTTGCTCGTCCGCAGTTTCTCCGTGACCGCCCGGGCAAGACCTTCATCGTCGAGATAGTGGCTGCGTTCGCACTCGTCGATGACCTCGGCGACCACGTGAGGCTCGTGCCCCAGACGCCGGAGCTCATCCTCGAGTTCACCGCTCGATCGCGCCCGCCGTGCGAGAATGCGCACCGCATCCTCAGTGCAGTCTCGCTCGGCCGCTTCGTCGGCCTCCGCGGCTGCTTCAGCCGCTTCAACCACTGCCGCTTCGACCGCTACCGGGTCGGCCGCGTCGGGGTCGGCCGCTGCCCAGCCAGACGCTGCCGGGTCAGACGCTGCCGGGTCAGACACGGCCGGGTCAGACGCCGCTGTGTCGACCTGATTCGCACTGTGCACGTTCCGCGGGAGCTTCGCGCGCAATTCGATCACCTCGGCGAGGTCTGCGCGATCCTCATGCTGCACGATGCCGCGCTCCTCGGGCACGGGCAGAAATCTCACCGCCATAGATTCAGGCGGTCGCCCGCTGCGCGGGAATCTCTGCCACTGTGCCAGCGCCACCGGGTTCGCCCTCGGCTTCGCCCGGCGCCTGCGCACCACGACCGTTCACCCCGAGCTTTGTGAGAATCTTCTCCTCGATCTCGGCGGCCATCTCTGGGTTGTTGATGAGGAAGCGTCGCGCGTTCTCCATGCCCTGGCCGAGCTGGTCACCGTCGTAGGTGAACCAGGCTCCGCTCTTCTTGATCAGCCCCTGTTCCACACCGTAGTCGATGAGCGACCCCTCACGAGAGATCCCGACGCCGTACAGAATGTCGAACTCAGCTTGCTTGAACGGGGGCGCCATCTTATTCTTGACCACCTTCACCCGGGTCCGGTTGCCAACCGCGTCGGTCCCATCCTTGAGCGTTTGAATGCGTCGAATGTCGAGACGCACCGATGCGTAGAACTTCAGCGCCTTGCCACCGGAGGTCGTCTCCGGGCTTCCGAAGAACACCCCGACCTTCTCGCGCAGCTGGTTGATGAAGATGCAGGTCGTCTTCGTCGCGTTGAGACTGCCAGTGATCTTCCGCAGCGCTTGCGACATGAGTCGCGCCTGCAACCCGACGTGGCTGTCCCCCATCTCCCCTTCGATCTCGGCTTTCGGTACGAGTGCGGCAACCGAGTCGATGACGACCAGGTCGACCGACCCCGAACGGATCAGCATGTCGGCGATCTCAAGCGCCTGCTCACCGGTGTCGGGCTGCGCAACGAGCAGCGCATCGATGTCGACGCCGAGCTTCTTCGCGTACTCGGGGTCGAGTGCGTGCTCCGCATCGATAAAAGCTGCGATGCCACCCGCACGCTGCGCGTTCGCGATTGCGTGCAGCGTCAGCGTGGTCTTGCCCGAGGACTCCGGGCCGTAGATCTCAATGATGCGCCCACGCGGCAAGCCGCCAATGCCGAGCGCCACGTCAAGTGCGACCGACCCGGTCGGGATGACCTCGACGGGCGCGCGCTCCTGGCTACCCATGCGCATGATTGCGCCCTTACCGAAGTTCTTATCGATCTGTGCGAGTGCGGCCTCCAGTGCCTTCTCGCGATCCTTGGGTGCGGCCATCACTTGCTCCTTCATATACGCGGCTGCGCCGCTCGGTTGCTGCCCACCGGCTGTCCCACCCCACTGGGGCGGACAGGGCACCGGCGTCTGATGGTTCACACCATAGATCGCACGTCCGACACTCACTGCCGAAAGCGACGAAATGTGGATAAGAATTCCCTCAGACCGCCTGTGGACGACGATAGCACCGTTCGAACACACCTTCGAAGCCGCGGGGTCGGCGTGTCGAAATCAGCCGCTCAGCGCTCCGGCTCGAGCAGGCCGCGCCCGTGTCGACGATCGACGGGTACCTGCAGGTCGACGCAGAGCGCCTCCCAGACCTCTCGGGCCGCCACACCACGGTCAAGGGCCTCCTGGCTCGTGCCGCCGAGCGCCCCCAGCCAGTGATCACGGATCAGCACGCGCGCATAGTCGACCCCGAACTCCTCAGCGCAAGCACGCTGGAATTCGCTCAGCCTCACGCGGCCCTCCACCCAATAGCGCGGCGGGGCGCCCGGACTTCGCATCCGAGCGCCCCGCCGCGACCGTTCAAGAGACGAGCTCGGGCGAAAAGCCGTTGACGAGCTCCGCCGGAACCGTGTCGGGCACCGGCATCGCGAGTCCCTCGAGCACCGCCAAGCGCTCGCTCACCTCGCCCATGATCACCGAGAGCGGCGTATCCAACGCATCGGCCACGGCGGCGAGAATCTCACTCGACGCCTCCTTCTGGCCTCGCTCAACCTCACTCAGGTATCCGAGGGCGACACTGGCATCCCCGGCAACCTGACGCAGCGTGCGCCCCTTTTGCAGACGGAAGTCACGTAGCACATCGCCGATCTCCTGACGCATCAGCACCATTGGATCCTCCTTCGCACTCGCACGTCTTGTGCATCCACCATACCCGCCGACGGCGCCTCGCACCGCCGCAGATACGCTCACCAGTCTGGTGAGCTTCACTGGGAGTAACCACGAGACTAGCCGGTGCATTCCTGAGACTTCACTGAACCTGAGTGGATTCGACTCAAGTTTCAGCTCAAACCTGCTCGATTCGCCGGATCAGGACCCGCAGGGCCGCCACCACAGAGCGCCGCCGAATCTCCTCTCGCCGCCCCTCGAACCGATGCAGCTCCGACTCCTCCCCCTCCGCGCTGCTCGCCCCGATCCACACGGTGCCCGGCGGCTGCCCGGTCTGCGGATCGGCGCTGGGCCCGGCGACTCCCGTCGTGGAGACTCCCAGGTGCGCCGGGGCCAGGGACCCCTCGTCACTCGGCACGGCGCACGCTCGACGCACACCAAACGCCATCTGCTCCGCAACCCGCTGATCCACCGGCCCGCGCTCGCGCAGCAGCTCGGCATCGACGCCCAGGAGCGTGCCCTTCACGGCCGTGTCGTACGCCACGACACCCCCTGAGAACACTGCGGAAGCCCCCGGAACGGATACGATCGCGGCCGCCAGCATGCCGCCCGTCAACGACTCTGCGACCGCAATGCGCAGCCCCGCGCGTGTCGCGAGGTCCACCGCCTCACCTGCGAGGCGTTCAAGCTTCGTCACCGCGCACTCCGCCGCACACTCCGCCGCGCGCGTACGAACGCGAGAACGTAGTCGATACCGCTGAGCACGGTGAGCACGACGGCAATCGTCATCGTGACGATATCCACCCAGGTCGCGACGGGCGCCGCAGCCCCCAGAACACTTCCGAGCGGCAGCAGCGCAAGCGTGATCGCAACAGACTGAGCAACCGTCTTGAGTTTCCCCATCCACGCCGCAGCGACGACCACGTCGTGCGCAATCACGAGGCGATGGATGGTGATCCCGACCTCGCGGACGAGCACGAGGGCCGTGACCCACCAGGGCAGCTCCCCCAGGATCGACAGGCCGATCAGCGCCGCCCCAGTCAGCACCTTATCGGCGATCGGGTCGAGCAGCTTACCGAGATCGGTGATAAGTCCCCGCGAACGGGCAAGGTGCCCGTCCCAGGCGTCCGTGGCGATCGCGATCACGAAAAACGCGGCGGCCACCCATCGCCAGGGCCCGTTCTCGCCCCCGTCCGCGAGCAGCATCCAGAGGAAGAACGGTGTCGCGATGATTCGCGCGACCGTGATGACGTTGGGTGCGTTCCAGTTGCTCGGTTTCACGGTGGACGCATCGCTCGCTGTCATGTCAGCAGCCTACTCGACGCCGACGTCCACGCGCCCGTCACTCGCGACCGGTCAGCTGCCAGGCGTCCTCATCCTCGTCGTCATCATCGTCATCGCGCGAGGCGTTGCTTCGTGCGAGCGGATCGTCGTAGCGGTCATCCCCGAACCCACTCTCCGTGAGCGGTTCGACGACGTCGGTAACCGTGGCATCGGCCGCTGAACCCGACTGGTCACCGGAAACCGGCGACGAGGGATCCGCCGGCGCGGGTGCGGGCTCAGACGTCTCCGCGAATGCCGGCGAGGAGGCTGCGGCCGGGCCGCCCTGGATCCGGGCGATGACTTCGGGGAGCTGTTCAGGGGTCACCAGGACGTCACGGGCCTTGGACCCCTCGGACGGCCCGACAATGTCGCGGGACTCCATGAGATCCATCAGCCGACCCGCCTTCGCAAAACCGACTCGCAGCTTCCGCTGCAGCATCGAGGTCGAGCCGAACTGCGAGGTGACGACGAGATCGACCGCCGCGAGCAGCACCTCCAGGTCGTCGCCGATGTCCTCATCAATTTCCTTCTTCTCGACCGCCTGGGCGACGTCGGCGCGATACTCCGGCTGAGCCTGACTCTTCACGTGGGTGACGACCTGAGCGATTTCCGCCTCGTTCACCCAGGCGCCCTGCACCCGCATCGGCGACGATTCGCCGTTGAGCAGCAGAAGCCCGTCACCCTGACCGATGAGTCGTTCGGCGCCGACCTCGTCGAGGATCACGCGCGAGTCGGTGCCCGACGCCACAGCGAACGCGTAGCGGCTCGGCACGTTCGACTTAATGACACCCGTCACGACGTTGACCGAGGGTCGCTGTGTTGCGAGGACGAGGTGAATACCGGCCGCGCGTGCAAGCTGGGTGATTCGCTGGATCGAGTCTTCGACGTCGCGAGGCGCGACAAGCATGAGGTCGGCCAGCTCGTCGACCACCACGAGGAGATACGGGTACGGCTTGAGCACGCGCTGGCTCCCCGCGGGCAGCACGATCGAGCCAGAACGGACGGCCTCGTTGAAGTCATCGATGTGACGGAAGCCGAAGCTCGCGAGATCGTCATATCGCATGTCCATCTCCTTCACGACCCACTGCAGCGCCTCCGCGGCCTTCTTCGGGTTCGTGATGATGGGAGTGATGAGGTGCGGCACGCCCTGGTAGACGGTCAGCTCCACGCGCTTCGGGTCGACGAGCACCATGCGCACCTCTGCGGGCGTGGCGCGCATGAGCAGGCTGGTGATCATGGAGTTGATGAAACTCGACTTGCCCGACCCGGTTGCGCCAGCAACCAGCAGGTGGGGCATCTTGGCCAGGTTTGCGACGACGAACCCGCCCTTCACGTCCTTTCCAACCCCGATCGTCATCGGGTGGACGCTCTTGCGAGCCTTCGCGGAACGGAGCACGTCGCCGAGTGCCACGTTCTCGCGATCCTTGTTCGGAATCTCGATCCCGATGGCGCTACGGCCCGGAATCGGCGAGAGGATCCGCACCTCGTTGGAGGCAACCGCGTACGAGAGGTTCTTGGACAGCGCAGTGACCTTCTCGACCTTCACCCCAGGGCCGAGCTCGACCTCGTACTGCGTGACCGTGGGTCCGCGCGAGAAGCCACTGACCCGTGCATCAACTTTGAACTCCTCGAAGACGCGGGCGATCGCGGCCATGATCTGATCGTTCGCCTCCGTATGCGTCTTCGGCGCGTCGCCATGAGAGAGGGCGCTCTGGTCGGGCAGACGGTACTCGGCTGCCACCGGCACGTGCGGTGGGGCAACCTCGAACTGGGTGGTGGCTGCCCCGGCATCCGGCTCGGTTTCGGAGACCGCGTTTCGACGCTCACCAACCGCCCGGTCCCCCGTCCAGGAGTCATCGCCGAGCCCCGAGGCCGGCGCGAGCCCGGCCTGTTGCACCGCCGCCTCCGCCTGCGCCAACTCGTCAAAGAGCTCTGCAGGGAAGGCGTCGGTCGGCGCGTCCGGCGCAAGCGCGGATTCGAACGCGCCCGCTGCCGGTTCCTCCCCCACCCCGTCCAGCACGGAGTCAAGCGCTGCGTCGTCCGTGACGTAGGGCGGTTCCTCCTCGCGCCCCGAAGCATTGCGTCGCCACCACGGGAGCGCCGTGTCGTCGTCCTCCGCTTCCAGGTCGAAGAGGGCGTCGTCCGTCGATGCCTGCCGCTTCGACGATCCCTTGCCCCGCTCAGACGTACCGTCCGCATGCTCGTCAGTCTGCTCCTCACCGACGCCGAAAAGGAACAGGTAGGCCTCTCGCAGCCGGCGCACGATCCGACCGGGCGGCGTCTTCGTCACGATGAGGATTGCGAACACGAGCAGGATCACGAGAATGGGTGCGGCAACCCAGACAGTCAGCACGGCAAGCGGCGCACCCACCATCCACCCGAGGAGCCCTCCGGCCTGCGCCAGCGCGGGCATCCCCTCCTGCGGATTCGGCAAACCACCGAAGACATGACTGAGCCCCGAGATGCTCGTGATCGCGAGGAACAACCCAATCGCGATGCGGCGATTGTCATTCACGCTCGACGGGTGGTTGAAGAGCCACAGCGCGAAACCGACCATGATGATCGGGAAGCCGAAGGCGACCCGACCGAAGAGCCCCCCGAACGTCCACGCGTCGAGCTGTACCGCGACGGGGTTGCCAATGAGGAACCACTCGACCACGGCTCCGATGATCGCGAGGATGACGAGGAGCAGCGGGATGCCGTCACGACGATCGGCCGGGTCGAGCGGCTCGGTGCGGAAGACTCGTGCGGCCCCGCCGACCGCGTGCGCGAGGCCGTTCCACGCGCGAACAATCACGCCTTCACTCGGCTCGGGCTCCACGAGCACGCGCGTGCGCGCGGTCCGGTTCGCGGCCGTCGACTGCGAACCGCGAGAGCCCCTGGATGGAGTCTTCCCGGTTTTTCCGCGCGTCGAAGCTTTATTCGCCATGCTTCGAGGGTACGTTCGACCCCGCACAATCGCGAGGTGACGCTCCGGGAGCAGCGGCGAAAGGCAGGAAAACGCCCCGATCACGCGGCTGAGGGGCCGTTTTCTGCCACTCGCGGCCATGAGGGCGAACGAGCAGAGTAGGGCCCGGAGACCCCGCTATCGGCGCCGCAGTGCACGCACCGCGCGCTTCACGAGCGGGAGCCCCTCCGTCCAGATCCGGTACCCGGGGCCGGGGAGATCCCAGGATCCGGCGAGCAGGTTCTCGTGCGAGGCCCAGCCCTTCTTGAAGGTCGTCACGCCGTCGTTGATGAGACCGCCGAAGTCGTAGCGCACGATCCCTCGCCGCTTCATCTCGCAGATCACGTGCCACTTCAGCGCGTAGTTCGCGCGCAGGCGCTGGCCCGTCTCATCCATGCCGCCGTACAGTTCGAATGCGGTTCGAGAAGACTGGGCCATGAAGAGGAACGCAACGGGGCGATCGTCGACGTAGGCCGCCCACACCGGGGCGTCGTCGCCGAGCATCGTGAAGGCGTCATGGTAGTAGGAGTCCTCGTGCAGCCCGAAGTCGGCCCGCTCGCTCGTCTCGCGATACACCTCGAGGCAGGCATCGAGCTGTTCGAGCGTTTCGACCGGGCGGATCTCGAGCGACTCCTCGCGGCCCGACTTCCGCACGTACTGGCGGTGCTTCTTCGACATGTCGGCCATCAATTCATCCTCCGAGCGGCGGAGGTCGAGAATGAGCGTACGCGCCGGCAGCACCGGGGTCTTCGCCTCGCGCCAGTCGGGGCTGAGCGGGAACTCGCCGGCGTCTTCGTCGGGTTCGATCGACACCGCGACGGCGCGACGCGAGCGCCGCACGTAGCCGCCGACGGCATTTGCGACCGCAGCGGGTGAGGGGTCCGCGGCGGGCCCGTCACCCTCCGCCTCCCGCGCGATCACCGGCCCACGCGGCGCGTAGACGAAGCCGCCGAGCGGGGCGGGAAGCGCGCGGGTGAGCAGCTGGCAGGCACCCACGACGCGGGCCCCAGCGCCCGATCCCTCGCGGACGAGCACGCGCTCCGCACGCCAGCGGTGCGCCGACTTCAGATCGCCCCACCCCCACAGCTGCAGGGGGTGCCCGCCGAGCCGCTTCACCGTCGCATCCCACTCCTCGCGATCGGTGCACGGGGTGACGACAAGCGCTGCGGTGGACGAATGAGGTGCGCTCACGAGCGGCTCCTTCCGAGTTTGCGGGCGATGAATGTGGTGAGTTCGGCGAGTTCCGCGGAACGGAGCAGTCGCAACCCGAGCGCATAGCCGACGCCGACGACGAGGCCTACGACCGCCGCGAATACGATCGCGAGGAGCGCATCGTAATCGGGGGCCGCAATGCTCAGCAGCCAGGTCGCCACGAGCCCGAGCAGCGCGGCAGGGATCGCGGCCAGCACGAATTTCACGAGGCTCTGCGCGATCCTGTGCCCGTCGATCGAGCCGATCTTGCGCCGCAGCAGCCAGGTCGCGATCAACGCCTGCACGATCGTGGCGAACGACCACACGAGCGCGAAGAGCATGCCGATGAGCGCATCCGGTGCAACGACGAGCACGAGCGAGAGCACCACGACGATCGCCATCTGGATCGCGGTGAAGACGAACGGGGTGCGGGTATCCGACAGCGCGTAGAAGGCGCGCTGCACGATGAAGAGGAAACTGTAGGCGGCGAGGCTCACGACGTAGGCCTGCAGCGCCTGCGAGAACTGGTCGACCTGCAGCTGTGTCGCCCCAAAGTTGATGATGCGCGCCACGAACGGAGCCGCGGCGAACAGGGCGACCGCAGCGAACATCATCACGAGCGCGATCTGACGGGCCGACGCCGAGAAGTCCGCACGGAATTCCCGCATCTGCCCGGTCTGCCCCCACTCTGAAAGGCGCGTGAAGTATGCGGTGGCGAGCGACACCGCGATGACGGAGTGCGGCATCATGAAAATGAGCCACACGTTCTGCATCGCGCTTGTTGACGGGCCAGCACCCGACCCGAGCGCGACGACGTTGTTCGTGATGAGCCCACCGACCTGCATCACGCCGATCGTCGCGAGGCTCCAGGCCGCGATCTTGGCGGTGCGGCCGAGGCCCATCCCGCGCCACTTGAAGTCCGGCCGATACCTGAGGCCGGCAGCCCTCCACGAGACGAAAAGTATGAGAGCCTGTGCGATCACCCCGAGCGTTGCGCTGCCCGCGAGGACGCCGATCGAAAGCCCGTTCCAGTCGAGCACCGTGCGGTCCCCCTCGGGGTCAGCGCCGAACATCCAGATGAAGACAAGAATGCCTGCGATGCCGATCACGTTGTTGAGTACGGGCGCCCACGTGAAGGGACCGAAGACGCTGCGCGCATTGAGCACCTCGCCGAGCACGGTGTAGAGGCCGTAGAACACGATTTGGGGCAGGCACCAGTACGCGAAGGCGGTGGCGAGTGCGAGTTGCTCGGGCGGCCAGGCGACTGCGGTGAGCCACACGATCCACGGTGCCACCAGCATGGCGATCACCGCGATCACGATCATGCCCACCGAGATGAGCGTCAGGATCTTGTTGATGTACCCGGCGCCACCGTCGGGATTCTGCGCGGCACGCACGATCTGCGGCACGAGGACCGCGTTGAGCATGCCGCCGAGAAGAATCATGTAGAGCGTGTTCGGCAGCAGGTTGCCGTTCGCGAACGCGTCGGCGGAGACCGAGCCGACGGAGCCGATCGCATAGGCGAGCAGCACGGCTTTCACGAGTCCGAGGATTCGCGAAACCATCGTGCCCGATGCCATCACCGCGCTTGCGCGCATGAGCCCCGCGGCCATTAGTAGTAGGGATCCTTCCGCACGGCGAGCGACAGTCGTCGCGCGATCCGGTCGCCGGTCTTCGTCCACACCGCATAGGCGCGCGGCCGCAGGGGAAGATCGAACGCCCCTGCATAGTCGGTGATGTCGGGCGCGAACGATCGCTTGAACTGGCCCACCCCGAAGAGCGGGTGATCGCGGTCGTCGGCGCGGTCCGAGGGTGGGGCTCCGCAGAGGTCGTGCAGGACGGCGCCGCGCTCCTGAGCCCAGCGCAGCACCTCCCACTGCAGTGCGTGCGAGGCTCCGTATGCGGATTTCGCACGCACCGAGGCGCCATCTTTGTACGTGGTCTTCGCGCCAAGTCCCATGGCGTAGGCGCCGGCGATGAGCACCTGGTCGCCCTCTGCGTCAGGCCGGTACGCGAGGAACATCTGCCCCGCGCCCTGCCGCTCGAACTCCTGCCAGTATTCACGGTAATAGCGTTCGGAGCGCAGCACGAACCGCCCCTCGGCGGTCTCACGAAGCAACCCGAAAAGCGCTGCGCAGTGTTCGTCGGTCGCGGATACACGCACGACCTCGATCCCGTCACGCCGGGCGCGGTTGATCGAGTTGCGAGCCTTCTTTCCGAGACTCGCGAGCAGCGCGGCCGCGTCGGAGTCTGGGTCACCGGCGGCTTCTGGCAGAGCCACGAGCACAGTCGACGGGTTCGGCACGATCCGCACCGTGTCGCGATACCCGGCAGCGCGGAACGCCGGAGCGGATTCCGGGCCGGTGCGCGGCTCGATCTTCAACAGGAATGCACCGTTCGCACGCGCAAGATCCGCGACGGCTGCGGCAACCTCGAGCATGGCCGCGAGGTCCTCCCCCGCCGGCCCGGCGGGCAGGTGCCACCACTCGCCGAGGAATGGCACGCGCTTTGCGAGCACCCCCACTGCAACCGGCTCCCGCCCGGCACGTTCGACGATCACCCTGCGGTCGAGGTAGCGACCCTCGCGGTGCTTGATCTCGAGGTAGGCGTCACCCATCCACACCTCGCCGCCGCCCGGGTTTGCGGCAACTCGCGCATCCCAGTCGGCGCGCTCGACATCCGTCGCGAAGCGGGCGGTGACGCCGCTGGGCGATGCGATGCCCCCGGAAGCGAGGGATCCCTCCACGCCGCTACACCACCACCACGACGGGCACGATCATCGCCTTCCGGCGCAGCTTCGTGCCGACCCAGCGGCCGATCGTGCGTCGCACGATCTGCTGCAACTGGTGGTGATCGGTGACCCCGTCACGCATCGCGGCCTCGAGCGCGTCCGCGATCTGCGGTTTGAAGCGCTCGAACACGGCCTGGTCTTCGGCCACGCCCTTCGCGTGAATGTCGGGGCCGGACACGATGTGCGCGGTCGTCGGTTCGACGACGGTAATCACCGAGATGAACCCTTCTTCGGCGAGCGTGCGGCGATCCCTCAGGTCATCATCGGTCACTCGGCCCACGCTCTTGCCGTCGACGTAGATAAATTCGGTGTCGAGCTGCCCGACCGGGCGTGCGACGCCGTCAGAGAGATCGACGACCGTACCGTTCTCGGCGATCACGGTGCGGTTCTGGGGCACCCCGGTTTCGATCGCGAGCGCCGCGTTTGCGACGAGCATCCGGTACTCGCCGTGGATCGGCATGACGTTCTTCGGGCGCACGATGTTGTAGCAGTACAGCAGCTCACCGGCCGCCGCGTGGCCCGAGACGTGAACCTTCGCGTTCCCCTTGTGCACCACGTTCGCACCGAGCTTGATGAGCCCGTCGATGACGCGGTAGACCGAGGTCTCGTTGCCCGGGATGAGGCTCGAGGCCATGATCACCGTGTCGCCCTCGCCGACTTCCACCTGGTGCTCGCGGTTCACCATGCGGCTGAGCACGGCCATCGGTTCGCCCTGCGAGCCGGTGGACATGTAGACGATGCGATGGTCGGGGATGTCGCCGCTCTTCTTCAGGTCGACGAGCACCCCCTCTGGCACGTCGAGATAGCCGAGGTCTGCGGCGATCTTCATGTTCCGCAGCATCGACCGGCCAAGCAAGACGACGCGTCGGCCGTTGGCGGATGCGGCATCGAGCACCTGCTGCACGCGGTGCACGTGGCTCGAGAAGCTCGCCACCACCACCTTGCCGGGCGTCTTCGCGATGACCTGTTCGATGACGGGGCCGATGTCCTTCTCCAGCGGCGTGAAGCCGGGCACGTCCGCGTTCGTCGAGTCGGTCATGAACAGATCGACGCCTTCTTCGCCGAGCCGAGCGAATGCGCGCAGATCGGTGATGCGGCCGTCGAGCGGCAGCTGATCCATCTTGAAGTCACCGGTACCGATCACGAGTCCGGCATCGGTGCGAATCGCGACAGCGAGCGCGTCGGGAATCGAGTGATTCACCGCGACGAATTCGAGGTCGAACGGACCGTACTCGACACGGTCTCCCTCGGCGACCTCGCGCAAGATCGGCCGAATGCGGTGCTCCTTGAGCTTTGCCGCGACGAACGCAAGCGTGAGCTTCGATCCAACGAGGGGAATGTCCTCACGGAGCTTGAGGAGGTACGGGACGCCACCGATGTGATCCTCGTGGCCGTGCGTGAGCACGACGGCAACGATGTCGCCGAGGCGATCCTCGATCTTCGTGATGTCGGGCAGGATCAGGTCGACGCCCGGGTGCTGCACTTCGGGGAAGAGCACGCCGCAGTCCACGATCAGCAGTTTGCCGTCGATCTCGTAGACCGTCATGTTGCGGCCGACTTCGCCGAGCCCGCCGAGCGGGGTGATGCGAAGCGTGCCCGGCTCAAGAGCGGGCGGGGCGTAAGGGGGGTTGGGCACTGGGCCTCCTGTTGTTAGCGGGTGGTGCCTGCGATCTTGGGCAGGGCACCGCCGGCAGCCGCGTTGCGGTCCGGCCTGAAGTTTGAAAGGTCGACACCCGGCACGTCTCGCACGAGCGCGAGATCGTCCTCGATGAGGGCCGCCTCCCACTCCTCGGGGCCGACGAGCGGGAGCCGGACGCGGGGGCTGCCGATACGGCCGAGGCCGTGCAGGATGTACTTCGCCGCGACGGTTCCGGGAACGTGCGTCATCACCGCGCGCACGAGCGGCTCGAGGTTTTGGTGTGCCGCGCGAGCCGAACGGAGGTCGCCCGCGTTGACCGCGTCGACGATCACGCGGTACGGCGCCGCAGCAATGTTCGCAGTCACCCCGATGAGGCCCGTCGCACCGATCGCGAGCTGCGGGAGCACGTTCGCGTCGTCTCCGGAGAAGTACATGAGGTCGGTTTGGTTGAGCACACGACTAACCTCGCTGAAGTCGCCCTTGGCGTCCTTCACCGCGAGGATGTTCGGATGCTTCGCGAGTCGCAGGACGGTCTCGTACATGATCGGAACGCCCGTGCGCCCCGGAATATCGTAGAGGATGACGGGGAGGTCGGTCGCGTCGGCGACCATGCGGAAGTGAGTGAGCAGCCCTGCCTGAGTCGGCTTGTTGTAGTAGGGGGTGACGATCATCACACCGTCGGCCCCGGCCCGCTCGCTCGCCTGGTAGAGCTCGATCGCGTGCGCGGTCTCGTTCGAGCCGCCGCCCGTGATGACCTTCGCGCGGCCACCGGAGACCGACTTTGCAACCTCCACGAGCTTGATCTTTTCGGGGTCGGTGAGCGTCGACGTCTCACCGGTCGTGCCAGTGACGACGATGCCGTCGGCACCGCTCGTGATGCAGTCATCGATGTGCTGCTCGGTCGCCGCCCAATCCACTTCACCGTCCGCCTGGAACGGGGTGACGAGCGCGACAAGGACCTGCCCGAAAGGATTCTCTACCTGTGCCACCTGTCCAGGGTACCGGACGCGAGCGCGGAGCGGGCTCAGGCGGGCTGACGCGCGAGCGTCGCGACCCGGGTCACACCCGGCGCAGCCAGCGCTCGAAGCGGTAGCCGTGCCCGTTTTCCGCGACACGGGGCTCCCCGGCGTCGGCGAGTTCCCAGTCGCCGCCGAACTCAGGGGCGAACGTGTCGGCGCCCTCGACGTCGAGGGCGATCCGAGTGACCGATAGCTCGTCGGCGAGGGGCAGCGCCGCCGCGAAGATCTGCGCACCCCCGATCACCCAGATGCGTTCCGGTGAGAGTTCGCGGGCGACTTCCAGCGCGGCGTCGAGCGAGGTGGCGACCCGCGCACCGGGCGCAACAGCTTCCGCGTCACGTGAGATGACGATGTTCGCCCGGCCCGGCAGCGGCCGAAATCGTTCCGGCAGCGAATCCCAGGTGAGGCGGCCCATGATCACCGGTGCCCCACTCGTCACGCGTCGGAAGTGGGCGAGATCTTCGGGCAGGTGCCACGGCATCCCGCCGGCCCGACCGATCGCGCCGCCGTGCGCTTCCGCCCAGATCAGACCGATCGTCGGTGCTCCCGCTTCGCGAGGTGTGCTCACGCCAGATCCTCCCGTGCCATCGTTCGGTACGTCACACCGCAACCGGTGCCTTGATGCCGGGGTGGTGCTGGTAGTCGATGACTTCGAAATCTTCGAGCTTGTAATCGAGGATGGAGTCGGCCTTCCGGATCACGATGCGCGGATAGGGGTAGGGATCCCTTGCGAGCTGCCGCTCCACCTGTTCGACGTGATTGTCGTAGATGTGGCAGTCGCCGCCGGTCCAGACGAACTCGCCCGGTTCGAGACCCGTCTGCTGCGCAACCATGAGGGTGAGGAGCGCGTAGGAGGCGATGTTGAAGGGCACGCCGAGGAACATGTCGGCAGAGCGCTGGTACAGCTGACACGAGAGCCGGCCGTCGGCGACATAGAACTGAAAGAAGGCGTGACAGGGCGCGAGCGCCATCTCGTCGAGATCGGCGACGTTCCACGCGGACACGATGATGCGTCTCGAGTCGGGGTTGTCGCGCAGCTGCTCGATCACGTTCGCGATCTGGTCGATGTGCCCCCCGTTCGGGGTCGGCCACGACCGCCACTGCACCCCGTAAACGGGGCCCAGTTCGCCGGACTCATCGGCCCACTCGTCCCAGATCGTGACGTCGTGCTCGGCGAGGAACTCGATGTTGCTCTCGCCTCGGAGAAACCACAGCAGCTCGACCGCGACCGATTTGAAGTGCACCCGTTTCGTTGTGAGCAGCGGAAACGACTCCGAAAGGTCGAATCGGATCTGCTTTCCGAAGAGGCTGCGCGTTCCAGTCCCGGTGCGATCGCTCTTCGGAGTGCCGTGCTCGTAGACCTCCCGGAGGAGATCCTCGTAGGGCGTCGGGATCGGGTTCGCAGTCACGCACCCGATCCTACCTCGGTCGCGGTGGAGCGACCTTAACGCCCCTCGGGCGCACCGATTCCGTCGTCGAACACCTGAAGTGTCGAGGTGTCCACCGATGCGTCGGCCTTCTCGAGCACGCGGCCCTTGAAGAAGTCCGGAGCGACCCTCGCCTGCAGAAGCATGAGCACGATCCCGAGACCCAGCACGACGATGCCGATAATGCCGACGAGCCCGATGCCGCCAATGTTGCTCCCCGAACCGAACTCGGGGTCCAGGCTGTCGATGGTGGTCTGCACGAACACGATAAGCAGCAGCACGCCGCCGAGGCCAGGCAGAATGACCTTTGCGAAGAGCTGCCCCGCCCCCTCCTTCATCGCGGTCTTGCGGAAGTACCAGGGGCTCGCGAGCGCCGTAATCCCGTAGTAGAAGCAGACCATCATGCCGAGCGCGGTGATCGTATCCCACAGCACGTCTTCACTCAGGAAGCGCATAACCGCGTAGAACACGGAGGCGACGATCGAGGACCACAGCAGGGCGACGTAGGGCGACTTGTACTTCGGGTGGATCTTCTTCATGGAGGCCGGTAGCGCGCGATAGTGCGACATGGCGAGAAGCGTGCGCGCCGGGGAGATCGCGGTCGAGTTGATCGATGCCATCGCACTCACGAGGATCGCGATCGAGAGGAAGATCGCCGCCGGCCCCATGACGGGGTGGGCGAGCGCCGCAAAGACGTTCTCCGCGATGTCCGGGTTGTTGAGCCCCGTGCCGGTCTCACCGAGGCCGGCGTAAGCGACGGTGGCCGCGGCGGTGCCGACGTAGAGTACGACGAGGATGACGACGAGAATCATCGCGGCCTTGCTCTCGGTCGACATCCGCCCCTTCGAGGGCTTCGTCTCCTCACCCATCGTGAGGATCGTGTCCCAGCCCCAGTAGACGAAGATCGAGACCGCGATGCCGGCGGCGAATGCGCTGAACGTATCGACCTCGAGCGGGTTGAACCAGGAGAGCTGCGGCATGCTGCCCGCGGTGTTCTCGGGGTTCGCCGCGCCGACGAACATCGCAATGATGAACCAGACGAGCACCGCCATCTGGAAGAAGACGGTGATGTACTGGAACACCTTCGTCTCCGTCATACCGCGATAGGAAATGAGCGTCGCAACCGCCATGAATCCGAGACAGACGATGATGTTGATCAGGACGTTATCGGCGAGTTCTGCGATCCCCGGGTTGCCGGCAAGGATACTGATCGATTGGAACAGGAACTCGACCGCGATGCCTGCGAGGTTTGACAGCACGAGAACGGTCGCGGCGATGAGCCCCCACCCGGCCATCCAGCCCACCCAAGGACCGAATGCTCGGGTCGCCCAGGTGAAGGAGGTGCCGGAATCCGGCATGGCCGAGTTGAGCGCCCGGTAGCCGAGTGCCACGAGCAGCATCGGAAGGAACCCGACGAGGAAGATCGCGGGAGTTTGATACCCGACCTCGCTCGCAGCCGGCCCCACGGCCGCGGTCAAGGTGTAGGCGGGTGCGCAGACGGACAGGCCGATCACCAGGGCGCCGAGCACGCCGACGGTGCCCTGCGGCAGCCCCTTCTTGCTGATCCCTCTGACCGAGTCGAGCGTTCTCGTCTTGGGCTCCGAGGAGCTGAGGTCGTACTTGGACATCGGACACCGTCCTTACACTCGTCCGCTGCGCCGGGTGCAGCGGTTCCGCTGTGCCCGGGTGACGCACGATGGCGGTGACAGGGCTGCGATGATTCTATGCTGAGCTCAGTGAATGCCCTAATCCAATATCGAAAAGAATTCAGCGCTTTTCGTTGCGGCTGAGACGAATTGCTTCTCGAATCGCAGCTCTTGCGCGCTTTCTGTCACCGGATGCGTCGTAGACGACGCCGAGACGCATCCACGCCTCCCATGACGAGGGATCCGCCTCGACCTCGGCCTTATACTTGGGGAATGCCGCGTCCGCGTCTTCACGCAGCGGACGCCCTGACGGGCGCGTGGCGACGACCTCGTCGGGCAACCTGCCGTCGGCGTCGAGTCGATCGGCGAGCCTCGTCGAGTCGCGCCCGAAACGGAGCTCACGCCACAGCGCCCACAGGCCGATGAGCGGCAGCACGAGGAGTGCGAGCCCCATGATCGTGGCGAGCGGCACGCCCGAGCCGAGCAACGCAACACCTCGCACGCCGACGAGCACGAAGTACAGTACGAGCACAGCGCTCATCACCAGCACCCCGAGAAGGGTGCGTACTCGGGCGCTCATGCGCCGATTCCGAGCAGCGCGTCGAGGCCGACGGTGAGTCCTCTTGCGTCGCTTGCCGCCTCGAGCGCGGCGCGGATGCCGGCGCGGTAGGCCTCGTTGGAGTGCGTGTCGTGCGTGACAGAGAGCACCTCGCCCGGTCCGCCGAAGCGCACCTCCTGCTTCGCGATCACACCGGCAAGCCGCAGGCTGTGCACGGGAATTCCGTCGACGAGCGTGCCTCGCGCAGGCTGTTCGGCGAAGGGCGCCTCGACGGGTCGGCCCTGTCGCGCGCTGGCGATGAGTTCTGCCGTGCGCACCGCCGTCCCCGACGGCGAGTCGACCTTCGCCGGGTGGTGGGCTTCGATGATCTCCACGGCATCGAAGTAGGGGGCCGCAATCCTCGCCAGCGCGGTGCCGAGCACCGAACCGAGGGAGAAGTTCGGCACGACGATCACCCCGGCGCCGGGCGTCTCGTCGATGAGCCGCTCCAGCGAGGCGAGACGTTCGGCCGACCAGCCGCTCGTGCCCACGATCACCTTCTGCCCTCGTCCGATCGCACGTCGTACGATCTCGCCCGACGCGTCGGGGTGACTCACATCGACGAGAACTGTCGCGTCTCGCCCCTCCTCCACCCCGGAAGCGCTCGTCAACCGAGCCACGAGTTCGAAGTCGGGGTGTTCCTCCACGACCTCGCAGACGAGGGATCCGAGACGCCCGGTCGAACCCGAGACTGCGACACTCACCACCATGGTCAGATCCTAACGCTCGCCGGTCGCAGCGAGGCCGGAACGCGACGTCTCTCCGACGGCGACGGTGACGAGCGGGCGGGCCGCGATCAGCGCGGCGACCTCACGGATCTCCTCCGCCGTCACGGCCTCGTAGCGCTCGAGCGAAGCGTCGAGGTCGTATAGCTCTCCGCTTCCGAGTTCGGCGCGAGCGAGGCGCCCCATTCTCGTATCGGAGTCTTCGAGGGCGAGAGCAGACGAACCGGCGATCTGCCCGAGTGCACGTTCCCGCTCCTCCTCGGTGATCCCGAGATCCGCGATCTTGCGCAGCTCGTCCTTGCTGAGCTCGAGAACCTCCAAGGCGCGTTCCGGCGCGGTGCCCGCGTACATCCCGAAGAGGCCGGCATCGGAGTAGCTCGCGCCGAATGAATACGCCGTGTAGGCGAGCCCCCGCTTCTCACGGATCTCCTGGAACAGTCGACTCGACATCCCACCGCCGAGCACTGAGTTCATGAGCCCGAACGCGAACCGGCGCGGATCCCTCGCGGAAAGCCCCTCCGCACCTACGAGCAGATTGATCTGCTCAGACGGACGCTCCGTGAGATGCACGCGGGCTTCACCGGTGCGAGCGTCTCTGGACGACTGACCGCGCCGCACCGGCGTCGCGGTGCGTGAGGTGCTCCAGCGCTCCTCCGGCGACAACGAGAGCGCCGAAAGCACCTGTTCGACAAGCCGCTCGTGATCGACGGCCCCCGCCGCAGTGACCACGAGGGTCGAGGGATCGTACTGGTCGCGATAGTGGCGGTCGACCGCGTCTCGCTTCGCTTCCTTGATGGTTTCGGGGCTCCCACCGATCGGTCGTCCGAGCGGGTGGTCACCGAGCACCGCCTCAAAGAACTTCTCGTGCGCGACATCGACAAGATCGTCAGAGGCCATCGCGAGTTCCTCAAGGATCACGCCGCGCTCGGTTTCGAACTCCCCCGCTTCGAGCGTGGAGTTCGTCACCATGTCGGCGAGCACGGTGACCGCGAACTCGACGTCCTCGTCGCGCACCTTCGCGTAGTAGCAGGTGTATTCCTTAGCGGTGAGCGCGTTGTGCTCCGCACCGATGCGATCGAAACTCGTCGCGATTGAGTAGGCGTCTCGCGTGGGCGTGCCCTTGAACAGCAGATGCTCCAGGAAGTGTGTGGAGCCGAGGCTACCGGGCGCGTCGCCGCGTTCGGCCTGCTCGTCACGCGACCCCACGCCAACCCAGAAGCCGATCGACGCGCTGCGTGCCCCCGGCATATGCTCGGTGAGTACGCGCAGCCCGCTCGGGTGCACCGTCCGTCGCATCGTCGCACCGCCGAGATCGGAACGAAGCTCTGCGTGGTCGAGTGGAAGAAGGATCGGATCTCGCATCCCACCAGCCTACGGGTTCTCGCCTGGACCCTCAGCCCGCCTATACTGAGGGGAGTTGTTGTTCCGTTCGCGCTCAAGTCAAAGCGAGGCCATTCTTCATGTCGCACACCGAGACCACCGATCAGGCGAAGCACACCGCGATCTTTGCGCCTTCTCCGCGCCCGCGGATCACCTTCGGCACTGCGATCCTGGTACTCCTCACCGTGATTCTCGTTTTCGGTGGCTTCTACCTCATGGGGGCCGCGTTCTCAGTGCCCGAGGAGCAGGCGTTCTGGGTGTTCGCTGCAGCCCTGGCGCTCGATACGATCGGCTTCTGGATCGCCTTCGGCATCATCCCGAGCCGCGAACGCTAGACTTCTTTAGCGCAAATAGCAAACAGCGCCCGCCAACCCGTTACCGGGTGGCGGGCGCTGTTTGCTGTCGTAGCGGCTACTCCGCTGCGGGAACCTCCGGCGCTGCCTCGGCCTCGTCCGCGGCTTCCACCACGGGTTCGAGGGAGAGCTTGCCCCGGTCGTCGACCTTCGTGATCTTCACGAGGATCTTCTGACCGATCGAGAGCACCTCGTCGACGGAGTCGATGCGCTTTCCACCGACGAGCTTGCGCACCTCAGAGATGTGCAGCAGGCCGTCCTTGCCCGGCAGCAGTGAGATGAACGCGCCAAACGCTGCGTTCTTCACCACGGTGCCGAGGTACTGCTCGCCAACCTCGGGGTTCTGCGGGTTCGCGATCGCGTTGACCTGCACCCGAGCAGCCTCAGCCGAGGGCCCGTCGACCGCACCGATGTACACGGTTCCGTCGTCGTCGATCGAGATGTCGGCCCCGGTCTCGTCCTGGATACCGTTGATCGTCTTGCCCTTCGGGCCGATGAGCTCACCGATCTTGTCCACCGGGATCTGCACGCTGATGACGCGGGGCGCGGTCGGCGCCATCTCGTCGGGCGTATCGATCGCCTGGTTGATGACGTCGAGGATCGTGTTGCGCGCATCCTTCGCCTGCGAGAGCGCGCCCGCGAGCACGTCGGAGGGGATGCCGTCGAGCTTCGTGTCGAGCTGCAGCGCGGTCACGAATTCGGCGGTACCTGCGACCTTGAAGTCCATGTCGCCGAGCGCATCCTCCGCACCGAGAATGTCGGTGAGGGTGGCGTAGCGGGTCTCGCCGTCGACCTCGTCCGACACGAGCCCCATCGCGATGCCCGCAACGGGAGCGCGAAGCGGCACTCCAGCGTTCAGCAGCGAGAGCGTCGAAGCGCACACCGACCCCATCGACGTCGAGCCATTCGAGCTGAGGGCCTCGGAGACCTGACGGATGGCGTACGGGAACTCCTCGCGACTCGGCAGCACCGGCACAAGTGCACGCTCGGCCAGGAAGCCGTGTCCGATCTCGCGGCGCTTCGGGCTGCCGACTCGTCCGGTCTCGCCGGTCGAGTAGGGCGGGAAGTTGTAGTGGTGCATGTAGCGCTTGCTTGTCGTGGGCGACAGCGAGTCGATCTGCTGCTCCATCTTCAGCATGTTCAGCGTGGAGACACCGAGGATCTGGGTCTCACCGCGCTGGAAGATCGCAGACCCGTGCACGCGAGGGATGACCTGCACTTCGGCGTCGAGCGCGCGGATATCGCGGAGCCCACGACCGTCGATGCGTGCACCCTCGGCGAGGATGCGACCGCGGACGACCTTCTTCGTAACCGCCTTGTACGCTCCAGAGACCTGGCTCTCAACTTCCGCGGGAAGTTCTCCGGCCTCCACCTTCGCAGCGATGGCTTCCTTCACACGCGCCTTCAGCGCGTCATCGGAGTCCTGGCGCGTCTGCTTATCGGCGATCTGGTAGATGCCTGCGAGCTCGGACTCGGCCAGCGCCTCGACGGCGGCGTAGAGCTCGTCGGTGTACGGCAGGAACACGGGGTATTCCTGAATCTCCTTGGCCGACTGGGCAGCGAGCTGCTCCTGCGCCTTCACCAGCTGGGTGAGGAACGGCTTCGCCGCTTCCAGTCCCTGCGCGACGACCGCTTCGTCGGGCTTCGTGGCACCGGCCTTGATGAGGTTCCAAGAGACCTCGGTGGCTTCGGCCTCAACCATCATGATCGCGACGTCTTCGGTGCCGTCTGCCTTCGTGACGACGCGGCCGGCAACCATCAGGTCGAAGACAGCTTCCTGCAGCTGTTCGGCGTTCGGGAAGGCCACCCACTGGTCCGCGGCATTCCCGGAACCCGGGATGAGCGCGAGACGGACGCCAGCGATGGGGCCGGAGAATGGCAGCCCGGAGATCTGGGTCGACGCCGATGCGGCGTTGATGGCGAGCGCGTCGTAGAACTCGCCGGGCGCGATCGACATGACGGTGACGACGATCTGCACCTCGTTGCGCAGTCCGTCGACGAACGACGGGCGCAGCGGGCGGTCGATGAGGCGGCACACGAGAATCGCCTCGGTCGACGGGCGGCCTTCGCGGCGGAAGAACGAACCGGGAATCTTGCCGGCCGCGTACGAGCGCTCCTCGACGTCAACGGTCAGCGGGAAGAAGTCGAAGTGATCCTTCGGGTGCTTCGATGCGCTCGTTGCCGACAGGAGCATCGTCTCGTCGTCGAGGTAGGCGGCAACGGCGCCCTGCGCCTGTTGCGCGAGCCGGCCGGCCTCGAATCGGATGGTGCGCTTACCGAACTTGCCGTTGTCGAGCACGGCTTCGGCGAACTTGATTTCAGGACCCTCCACGGGGACTCCTCTACTCGAAAGGAGCACGCGGCGGGCAGCCCGAGGCCCTGCGAGCGAGTGCTGCGGCAGGCCACGGAGCTGATGTTCAGTAGACGACCACTCTGGTGCTCGCGGCCGTGAGCCGCGCAGAGGGATCCACCACCGAAGACCAGCCCGCCAGCCGACGTGCTCGGTTCAACAGTGAATGTGGACAGACGTCCACCGGATCAGCGTATCACTCGAAGCCGCGCGGTGGGCGGCGGAGTGAACCGTCACCTTCAAAGGCTGCCGCATACGAGAGCAGCGAGGGATCGGAGTATGCGCGCCCAGCGAACGTCAGCCCGACCGGCACCCCGATGTCATCCATGATCCCCATCGTTACCGTGGCGGTCGGGATTCCGAGGTGGCGCAGCGCATAGTTGCCGTTCGAGAAAAAGACGCCGTTCGCCCACGCGTGATCGGCCGCGTCCGGGTCGCGTTCTGCGTCCTCCGTCGCAACGTCCGCGTTCGCGGGGAACACGACCGCGTCGTAGCCGTGCTCGTCGAGCCAGCTCTCGAACAGTTCTTCACGGAGCCTGATGAGCGCCTGAAGGCCCGCGGCGAGGTCGGGGCGGTCGCGAGGATCCGGGATCCCTTGCCGCGCAGCCGCCACCGTCGCACGGTAGCGGTTCTCGTAGTCCTCGACCTCTTCGTACCGGTCGGGCAGCGTCCCGGGCGGGCTCGGGAAGATGAGGTCCGGGTCCACGCCAGCGAGCGACGGGCAGGCGGGGTCGGCATTCGCGCGCAGGAAATCGTCCCATCCGAACGCGAGAAAATGCGTGAACTCGGTGTCCATCCACCCGTCGGGGAGCACGCCGAGCGCGCCAACGTTCTCCTGCCCGGGCCGATCGCCCTCGTAGCGTTCAATGAGCGGGAAATCGGTCACTACCACCTCCGCACCGAGTCGTTCAAGGCGATCGCGCGCGAACTCCCAGCGAGAGAGAATCGACGGCCGCACCGAGATCGGGAAATTGGGGTCTTCCCCGAGGTACATTCTTGGGACCGCGAGGCGGCGGCCGCGAAGCGACTCGGCATCGAGAAGTGACAGGTAACTCTCCGGTCGGTGTTCGCTCGCCGCCGGCAGCTTGACGACGCTCTGCCGCCGCCAGAAATCTCCACGTGTCACCGGGTCATCTCGCACGAGCACATCGAGGATCCGCAGCATGTCGGGCATCGATCTCGTGTGCGGAACGATGACGTCGCGCGCGGGAAAGAGCGGCCAGTTGCCGCGGATCGACAGCAGGCCCCAGCTCGGCGTGTAGGCGCAGAGGCCGGTGTTCGATGCCGGGCTGCGCCCGGAGGAGACCGTCTCCTCCCCCATGCCGAACATTGCGAGGTTTGCGGCGGTCGACGCCCCGGAGCCGTTGGACGATCCCGAGGCGTAGGCGGCCGCAAGGAATGCGCGGTTGTAGGGGTTCTCGGCTCTCCCGTACAGGCCGCGCTGCATGCCGCCGTCCGCCATCGGCGGCATGTTGGTCTTCCCGAGGAGCACCGCTCCGGCTTCGCGCAGGCACGCAACCGAGAACGCATCCCACTGCGCGACGAGCCCCGCGAACGCCGGCGAACCCGCCGCAACGGTGAGCCCCTGGACCATGTAGGAGTCCTTCACGGTGAACGGGACACCCTCGAGCGGGCGTGCCGTCCCCTCACTCCACCTCCGATCAGATTCCGCGGCTTCCTGGGCGGCGTGCGGGTTCAGCACGACGATCGCGTGCAGCCCGTCGTCGCCGCGGTCGTACTGCTCAATCCGGGAGAGATACTGTTCGGCGACCCGGCTTGGTGACGTGAGTCCGCGTTGGTAAGCGTCAAGTAACGCAGCGATGTCGGCCTCCACGAGGTCGAAGCCGACATCGGCCTTCGGCAATTCGCTGTCGGCTCTCCCAGACATGATCCTCCTCGATGCAGCGCTGGAACGCGGTACCCCGAGCTTAGTTCTCCGGCCCGGCTGCGCGCCGGAAGCGTCAGGCGAAGGCCGAGAGCCCCGTAATCTCCCGCCCAATGATGAGCGCCTGCACTGTCTCAGTCCCCTCGTAAGTGTGGAGGGCCTCGATGTCGGCGAAGTGACGGGCAACCCGATGCTTGAGCAAGATCCCGTTTCCGCCGAGCAGGTCGCGCGCGTCCGCAGCCATCGCGCGGGCAGTCCGGGTCGCAGTGTACTTCGCGAGAGAGGCGCCCGGCCCGGTGAGTTCGCCCCGCTCCTCCGCTCGAGTCATCTCCATGAGCAAGGTCTGCAGCGACGTCAGCCGACTCAGCATTTCTGCCAGACGGGCCTGAACGATCTGCGAGGCTGCGAGGGGCCTACCAAACTGAATGCGCTGCCTCGCATAGTGCACCGCGGTCTCGTAGACTCCGGTCGCGTGCCCGAGCGCTCCCCAGGCCACACCGAGCCGGGTCGCCTGCAGCACCCGCGCCGTGTCCTTGAAACTCCGCGCACCGGGAAGCTTCGCGCTCTCAGGGATGTGGACACCGTCGAACTCGATCGACGCCTGCCAGATGGCACGCAATGAGACCTTGCCCTCGATGGTGGTGGCGCGGTACCCCGGCGCGTCCTGCGGCACGAGAAACCCCTGGACCTGCCCGTCGTCGCCGCGGGCCCACACGACCGCGATCTGCCCGACACTTCCAGACCCGATCCACTTCTTGTGCCCGGTGATCCGGTAGCCGCCGTCGACCGTCTCGGCGCGCGTCTCGAGGCTCACCGAGTCTGACCCGTGCGTGGGCTCGGTCAGAGCGAAAGCTCCGAGCTCGGTGCCCCGAGCGAGCGGCTCAGCCCAGCGCGCGCGCTGTTCCTCGGATCCGCAGTCCATGATCGACCGCAGGGCGAGCGCACCCTGCACCCCCACGATCGTCGCGATGGAGCCGTCGCCGCGAGAGAGTTCCATGGACACGAGGCTGGCCGCTAACAAGCTTTGGTGGGGAAAGCCCGGCACATCTACGCCGTCGCGCAAAAGATCGAGTTCGCCGAGCCGTCTCGCGAGTGCAAGCGGGTACTCCGCACGCTCCCAGATGTCGTCGATGACGGGGCGCACCTCGTTCTGCACAAAGTCGCGGGCCCGGTCACGATACGCGAGGTCCTCGGCAGACACCCCGCGGAAGACCCCCGTAACGTCGGGATCCAGTGGCTCCCAGAGATCGTATGTCGGTTCTTCGGTCCCGGGTCTCGCCGGTGCGCTCACGTCGGTCATCGCGCTTCCTCTCTCGTGGGATCAGGTCGTCACCGGTCTCCCGGCGCCATGCTTCGAGGATGCCTGAGACTGCGTGTCAGGTCAAGGGCGAGATGGCTGGCAATTCCTTGCAGGACAACCCCGAGACGGAGAAACTCAGTCCCAAATCCGGTGCCGGTGTGCTAACTTGCTGACATGGTTACCGGCAGAGTCACCTCACCTCCGAGCGAATACTCCGCGGCCGCGATCCGCTGCATCGCGGCGCGCGGCTACGAAGCGACGACCGCGGAGGATCTGGCCGAGGCGATCGGGGTGAGCCGGAGCACATTCTTTCGACGTTTCGGAAGCAAGGATGACGTTGTGTTCGCGGAGCACGACCACGCGCTGAGCCACCTCGACGACTTCCTCGCGTCGACGAACGCACCGCCGGCAGATGCGCTCGTTCAGGGGGCCAGCGATGTCCTTCGTCACCTCATCCGAGACCCCGAAGCGGCTCGTATCCGTTTCGAACTCGTGCGCAGCACACCCCCGTTGCGGGACCGCGAGCTGGTCATCACGCACCGCTACGAACGCGTGTTCGCGCGTCATCTGCGTGACAACCTCCCAGTCGGCACACCGGCGTGGGTCGCGGGCGCCATCGCTTCCTCGACCGTGGCGGTGCACAATGCGACGTTGCGCGGCTGGCTGGTGGGCGAGATCGACGATGCCACACACCACGCTGCGAGGGATCTCAAGCATCTCCTCTGCCTCTACGACCGGTGGCTCTCACCCGACCGTCCGGCCGAACGCAGCCGAGTGCTCGTCGCCGTCTACGAAACCGAGAGCTCACCGGAGTCGGTGTACGAAGCACTCGCCGAACAGCTCGGCCGGGAGGGCTAATCTGCCTCGCTTTTCCACGCCACCGCGCGTTCGATGAGCCGCAGATATCCGGAGAGCGCCGCAACCCCGCCAGGACTGGTGGGGAGCCCGTCGCCGAGGCGGTCGGAAGCGATCAGGTGCGCCGACCACTGTGCGCGACTGATCGCGACATTGAGCCGGTTGCGCATGAGCAGGAACTCGAGCCCTCTCGGAGCGTCTTCTGGGCTCGATGCAGCGAGCGTGACGATCGCGAAGACCGCCTCCTGCCCCTGGAATCTATCTACGGTGCCGACCCTGATCCGACCGAGTCCCGCGGCGGCGAGCGCTTCGGAGACGCACTCCACCTGCGCATTGTAGGGTGCCACCACGATGATGTCGGCCTGGTCCACTGGCCGCTCGGCGGTATCACCGTCTCGAACACGGCCGCGCAGGAGCCGTTGGGCGCAATCTACGACGGCCTCGGCCTCTTCGATCGACGAGGTCGAGTTGCCACGGTGGCTCACCGGATGGGCGACAAGCCCAGGCGGGCCGGCGTTCAGTGCGACTCGATTCGCCGCGGTCGGATGCGAGCGTAGTCGCCCACCGTACGCGAGCTCGGAAACGACCGCGGAAAGTTCCGGCCGGAGTCTTCGCGTTTCGGCGAGGAAGAACCCCTCGCCCGGTGGGATCGTCTCGCGATCCCCGAGGAGCCACGCGAGTGCCGAGGTGTCGATCGGTTCGGGGTGCGACCCCTGCGATACCTGGGGAAGCTGCTGAGGGTCGCCGAGCAGCAGGATCCGGTGAGCCGAGACCGACGCGGCGATCGTCGGCGCGAGAGCGAACTGGCCGGCCTCATCGACGATGAGGAGGTCGAGCGATCCTCGCTCGAACCGTGACGGATTGCTGAGATCCCAGGCCGTTCCGCCGACGACGCAGCCCGACCCCCGCTCCCGATGGCTTGCAAGAAACGCGGCTTGCCCGTTCCGCGGGAGCACGGTGAAACCGGGGTCTGCCCGTTCCTCCCCGAGTGTTCCGCTCTGCGGCACCTTGCCGACGCTCGCCGGATCGACGCCTGCCGCCACGACTCCTGTCAGCACGTGTTCGATCACCTGGTGCGACTGCGCCGTGACGCCGATCCGCCAACCGCAGTCTTCGACAAGTCGTTTGATAACCCCGGCCGCGAGGGTGGTCTTGCCCGTGCCGGGCGGGCCCTGGATTGCGAGGGCGCTGCGATCGAGAGCGAGTACGCTCCGCATCACGGCCTCAATCCGGTCCTCAGCAGGTTCCGCGGGGTCGAGCGCGTTCGCGATACCCGAGGCACCTGGCGTGGAGTCATGCGGATTCCGCCCCTCCACCGACCGAAACACGGGGGTGGAGCGGCGAAGCAGATCGACCGCCGGGTCTCTCGGGAACGCCCCGCGGTCCAGCGCTGCCGCGAGCGCCTCGCCCCACTCCTCGATCGCGCGCTTCTGACTCCCTGCCGGGGGCGGTGGGCCGGGAGTGACGGCGACCGGGAGAGTCGAATACTCGTGGCCGTCACCGGCTGACTCCTCGACGAGCACGCCTTCTGCGACGGAATCGACGATGCGGGCCCGACGCGCGCCGCGCGCCCCCGGAGCCGTGCCGCTGTGCGTGAAGGGTGCGGGGTGCGCGTACAGCAGAAAGATCTCCCCGCCCGGGCGCAGCCGACTCCCGGGGGCGATCTCCCCGCGCAGCAGTACCCGCCGGCGCCGCACCCTCGCCCGCTGCGGCAGATGCCAGTCCTCCACGACGCGACTCGAGTCGGCGTCAACCACCAGCACGTCCCGTGTCTGCGCCCAGTCCTCGATGGGATCAACCGTGCGCGCATAGTGGGCCCACCAGAAGGCTTTCTGCTCGCGCTGGTGATAGTCGATCGCGCTCGCAGCCAACGCGATCGACTGGCGATCCCCCGCATGCGGCGAGCGCTCCGCGTGACGCTCGAGCGCCACGGCCACGGCACTGGGTTCCTGTTCGACACCCTCGTCGAGGCTGTGCGGCTCCGGTGCTCGGGGCGTGACTCCGTGCCGGGCGGCCTGCCCGAGTAGCCAGTCTCGAAGGCGCAAAGTCGACAGGCAGTCGTACCGGTTGTAGTCGGCGATTGATTCGAGCCTTCGACGCCCTTCGTCGCGTGTCGCCGAGTCCGCCGCTGCGAGTTGCGCGGTCGCCTCCGCATACTCGGTCACCGACTCTGCACCGCTCGTCACTCCGTCTTGGTCGCGCAGCTCACCTCCCATGTACAGGGGTTCGAGCTGCTTGATGGAATACGACCGTGTGCCAATACGCAGTGCCGCGCGCACTATCGGGTAGAGGTCGACCAGCACGTGCTCGCTGAGCAGCCGGTCGACCTCGGCCTCACCGACGCCGTGGCGAGCAGCGATCGAGAGCAGGTGCGTCCGCTCGTAGGCGGCATAGTGGTAAATCCGCATACCGGGGTAACGTGCGCGCCGCTCCGCGACGAACGTCAGGAAATCAAGAAGGGCCTTCCGCTCCCCGTCGAGGTCGTGCGCCCACATGCAGCGATACTGCTCCTGCGTGTCGACCATGCCGAAGAGATAGTCGAGCCCCCAGCGCACGCGCACCTCTCCATAGGCTAGAGCGCCCGCTTCAGGCCCGCGGTCAGGTTCTCGATACATGGGGTCGCCTTCGAAATCGAAGAAGAGATCACCCTCGTCTGGTTGGGGAAGGGCCGCGAACCCGCTGGCGTCGACGACGCGCACGGAGAGGTCGCCCGCATGCGCCGTCGCCACCTGCGCGGCGGCCTGCTCGGCGATCCCCTCGAGCGCACGGGTGGACACCCCCGGAACCGCCATCGACCTGTCGGCCCGCGCGATCGCATCGATGGTCGGCAGCCCGGCAGCCACGAGTGCATCGCGCTGGGAGCGGCGAATTCCAGCAATGAGTAGCGGATCCCGGGTGCGCTGCACTTCGGGTTCGCAGACCTCGCACCGCCCGCACGCCGCAATATCATCCGCATTCCACGCCACAGGCGCCGCGCTCTCGCGTCTGCCGTCTGCCCCGCGGGCAGCGATTCGTTCCCGAAGGATCCGGTGCAGCCGCGCACGACGAGCCCGGAAAACCGGTGCAATGTCCGCCAAACGGTGACGGGAGCGGGCACCGTCGCCGAGAAGGAGGACCGCCTCACCGGCGACCGGAACGTCGAGTCGCTCCAGCTGCTCGGCATATGCCGCTAGCTGCATGAGCGCCGTCACCCGTGCTCGACGCGCGAGCTTCGCATCCTGCACCTCGAATGCTCCGTCGGCCGTGCGCCTGAGAAAATCGGCGAACCCCAAGAATCCGATCTGTGGTTCATCTGCAGCGCCCTCGACTGGAGCGTGGGCTGGGTCGAAGAAGGTCGCCTGAAACACGACGTCGGCCCCGCCGCGCAGCGCGCGAATTGTCCGCTCGGCAGCGGCAGCGAGGTCCGCCTCACTGCGCGGATCACATCGAGGGATCGCAACGACCCCGCCCCGAGCGCCCGCGGACCCCCTGCCGAGTTCTCGGCGGTACTCCTCCAGCACCCGCTCTTCATGCTCGTCGCCCAGCTCCGCGGCGCGCGCGAGCATCGCGTCGTCATCGGGCGGCACGATCACCGCCCGCCCGAGCCGCAGGTCGACACGCCGCAGAAACGCGAACTCACAGGCGCTCGCCGCGGTGAGGTCGCTCGCGCTCGTCATCACGCGTTCGCCCGCCCCATCAGCCCGAATCTGGATGAACATCGCGCCTCCTCTCGATGGGAAAAGACCATAGCGGGTACCGGTGACAGGCTATGCTGGAAGAACGGATCGGTCGCTGAGCCGATCCTATCGTCGCTGATGTCTGCGGGGCCTTCGTATTTTGCTCCGCTCCGGCGCCCCGGCTCCGACTCACTCCGCGGCGAACGGTTGCGCGATCCCGCGCACTCGCCGACACCCGCAGCAGATCAGCTCTGTCTTCTCTCAGGTCGACTACGCATGCTGCCTCAACACGAAAGGTCCACGTGACCGACCAGACCACTCCCACGCCATCGTTCCTCGATCTCGGCGTTCCCGAACCCATCGCCCACGCGCTCGAGAAGAACGGTAAAACCTCACCGTTCCCCATTCAGCGCGACACGCTCCCTGACACGCTCGCTGGCCGCGACGTGCTCGGTCGTGGCCGCACCGGTTCAGGAAAGACCATTGCCTTCGGCATCCCGCTCGTTGCAAACCTCGCGGGCGGCGAAGCGGGCATCGCGTCCCATGCGGCGGCGAAGACGCGCCGTCCCAATCGCCCGCGCGGGTTGGTGCTCGCCCCGACTCGCGAACTGGTCACGCAGATCGCCGAGACGATCAAGATGCTGGCTGACCCGGCGGGAATCAAAGTCACGACGATCTTCGGTGGGATCCCTCAGCGGCGACAGGAAGCCGCGCTCGAGGGCGGAATCGATATCGTGGTCGCCGCACCCGGGCGACTCGACGATCTCATGCGCCAGGGGCTGGTGAGTCTCGAGGACGTCGAGATCACCGTGCTCGACGAGGCTGACCACATGGCCGACATGGGCTTCCTCCCGGTCGTTACCCGCATTCTGAATCAGACGCCCAAGCAGGGGCAGCGTCTTCTGTTCTCAGCCACCCTCGATAACGGGGTCGACAACATCGTGAAGCGATACCTGCACTCCCCGGTGATGCACTCGGTCGATGCCGCGGAATCACCGGTGCCACAGCTGACCCACCACGTCTTCGAGGTCGCGGGCAAGTCGGAGAAGGATGCTCTGATCGAAGCGCTCGCCTCAGGTACCGCCCGACGCATTTTCTTCACTCGGATGAAGCATCAGGCAAAGAAGCTCGCGAAGCAGCTGACGGCCCGCGGTATTCCCGCGGTCGAACTTCAGGGAAACCTTTCGCAGAATGCGAGGGATCGGAACCTCGCGGAGTTTGTCTCCGGCGAGGCTCGAGTGCTCGTCGCAACCGACGTTGCGGCCCGCGGAGTGCACGTTGACGGCGTCGAGCTTGTCGTGCACATCGATCCCCCGGTCGAACACAAGGCGTATCTCCACCGATCAGGTCGCACGGCTCGCGCCGGGAACGAGGGTGACGTAGTCACGATCGTGCTGCCCGAGCAGCGGGGCGAAATGCGGCAGATCATGCGTGCAGCGAAGATCAGGGTCACCCCGAAACCAGTGAACCCGATGGCCTCGAACATCGATCCGGAGGTGCTCGCTCTGATCGGCGAACTCGCCCCACGCGTCGACCCGAAAGAGACTGAGCGTCGTCGCGCTGAGGCACAGGCGGCACAGCAGCGGGCTGCCGGCCACGCACCGGCGGGAACCGGCAAGTCGCAGGGTGCGAACGCACGGCGGAAGCGCTCTCGCGGAGGCCGAGGCAGGAGCGGCCAGGGTCAGGGCCAAGGGCAAGGCGGCCAGGGTCAAGGTGGCCAAGGTCGGAACAGCCAGGGCCGGGGCGGTCAGGGTCGGGGACGTGCCCCTGGGTCGGGTGCGCCCCGGCCTCCCCGCAGCTAGTTCACGAGGGGACGGGAGGCGCCGAGCGCTCACCTGGCCGTTCAACGAATTCCTTGTGTCTTTGGCGAATTTGCCACTGATTTCGACCTTATACTCGCCTGATGGGCGTATATCGGGCACTCGGCCGCAACGCGGGCGTGTTTCGCGTGCTCGGCTCGCAACTCATTGCCCGGTTCCCGTTCGGGATGATTTCTATCATCATGCTGCTGCACATCGAGCATCGGTACGGCGACTACACGTCCGCGGGAATCGTGCTCGCCGCGCAAAGTGTCGGTCAGGCCGTCTCGGGACCGCTGAGTAGCCGACTGATGGGCCGCTGGGGCATGCGTCCCGTGCTCACTGTCACGTCGATCCTGTGCGCTTCTCTCCTGCTCGTCGTCGCGTATGCGGCTCTTCCGCTCGTTGTTGTTGCCGTGACTGCCGTGTTCCTCGGTCTCACGACTCCACCGATCACGCCGGCCGTTCGCACCATCTATCCCAGGCTCGTGCCTTCGTCTCAGCTGTCGGCGCTCTTCTCCCTCGACGCCGCGGCGCAGGAGCTCATCTGGGTCGCGGGCCCGGTGGTCGCCGTGTTCGTCTCTTCGCAGTTCGGGACCGCTGCGGGACTCACTGTGGCCGCAGCGTTCATGGTCGTCGGCGGCGCGTGGTTCATTATGAGCCCGCCGCTCGGCAGGGTGAAGCTCGTCGCACCGAAACGGGGGTTCGGCGCGGTGCTGCGAATTCCAACCGTGGTGATCACCACCGTGATCAGCTTCTTCTTCGTCGCCTCGTTTGCGGCGCTAGAAGCGGCGATCGTTGCTGCCTTCGCAGGCACTGGCACTGCGGGCGGTCACGGCAGTATCGAATCGGGCGTGGTGCTCGCGGTGTTCGCGGCGGGTTCCCTCGTCGGCGGTCTGCTCGTCGGGCATCGCGAGTTGAGGCCGTGGTCACTGACGCTGCGGGTGCTGTTGGTGCTCGCAGGCACCGTTGCGTGTCTCGTGAGCCTCGACATGTGGTGGCTGTGCGTGGTGCTCTTCATCGGGGGGCTCGGCACGGCTCCGGTGTTCGCGGCGATCTCGAACATCATTGCTGTCACGGTGAAGTTCTCCGAGACGGCCGAGGCATACGGTTGGATCGGCACGGGCCAGCTCGTCGGGGTGGCGGCGGGTGCGGCGCTTGCGGGGGTGGCGATCGACGTATCTGGCGCGGGCGGCGCGATCTGGGTGTCGGCTTGCCTCCTCGCGGCATGCCTCCTCTTCGCGGTGGCGACGGTGCGGTGGGTTCCGGACTTGCGGGGCCGCGTGATCGAACCGCCGCCAGAGACGGGAGCGCTCGCGCTCCCGTTGAATTGACGCCGTCGGGGTTCGTTTGCGCGGCTTTTGTTCCTTGATCGGCCGAATGCTAGTGCCTTGGGTCGTCTGAGGTTTATGGTGAGTGCATGTTGCACCGTCGTTCTTCTCGCCGTGGGCTCGCCACGTTCGCTGCCGCTGGCCTGTTGCTGTTCTTGTTGTCGGGCTGCTCGTTCGGTGGTTTCGATGCGGGGAGTTCAGCTCCGTATTTGGGAACGTCGAGTGAGGCGGCGCTGGATGGGGCGGTCGCGGGCGCGGAGGGCGCAGCCGGTGTGGCTGGCCTGGAACGTTCGGTGATCACGACGAGTCATCTATCGATCGAGGTGGATGATCCGGATGCTGCGGCGGATGAGGCGGTTGAGGTCGTTCGGTCGATGGGCGGCTCGGTGGAGTCGTTGACGGTTCATCAGCTCGGTGAGGGGACTCGGGCAGATGTCACGCTTCGCGTGCCGTCTGAGCGTCTTGATGAGGCTCTCGACGCTCTCGAGCAGGTCGGCACGGTGCAGTCGGAGAGTCGGTCGTCGGTGGATGTAACGATGGAGCACACCGATTTGGAGGCGCGTGTTGGTGCGCTCGAGGATGCGGTGGAGCGTCTGCGGGGGTTGATGGCTGACGCTTCGACAACTTCTGAGTTGCTCGAGGCGGAGGCGGTGCTCACGGAGCGTCAGCAACAGCTCGACGGGTTGCGTGCGCAGTTGGAGGTATTGGAGGGGCAGGTGGATCTCGCCACGGTGTCGCTTGCGTTTTCATCGAAGAGCGCGCTGCCGGGTGGCGGTCCGGCGAACTTCTGGGAGGGCCTCCTCGCGGGTGTCGGCTCTCTCGGGGTGTTCGCGGCGGGTGCGCTGGTGGTACTTGGTGTGTTGCTGCCTTGGGCGCTGCTCATCGGGGTGCTGGTGCTCGTCGTTGTGGGGATTGTGCGTTGGGCGAGAAGACGGCGGCGTTCGCGCCCGTCCGCACCGTCGATTCATGCCCCCAACGCGGTTCCCTCGTCGCACCCGGCTCCGGATCCCATCGAGCATCCTACGGAGAATCCGGAGCGGGGCCCACTTCCCTGACACGCACAAGAACGACGAAATCCGTATGAATATCTTCATGCGGGTTCGAATTCCGCCATCCAGAAGCGCAGAGTTTGCGCATTTTCTGTGCTTTCACCGCTAGTGCCGGCGGCGCTCGTGTGGAAGACTGGGCGATACCGACACACCGGCAGAAATCACTAAGGAGTGAGGCTTTTATGGGCACGTTCGCAGTTGTCAATCCGGCCACGGGCGAGACGGTCGCAGAGTATCCCGAAGCGACCGCAGCCGACATCGACTCAGCACTGTCCTCTGCGCAGCAGGCGTACGGGGAGTGGGCGCGTAAGACCACGGTTGCCGAGCGGGCAGCCTTGGCGCAGCGCCTCGCGGATCTGTTCGTCGAGCGCAAGGATGAGCTCGGTGCGATCATCAACCGTGAGATGGGTAAGCCGCTCGATCAGGCGGTCGGCGAGGCCGAGTTTTCGGGGGCGATCACCGAGGCGTTCGCGAAGAACGCGGAGGCGTGGCTTGCCGATGAGGAGCTTGAGGTTGAAGACGGGTTGCGTACGTTCTTCCGTTTCCAGGGCCTCGGCGTCATCCTGGGCATCATGCCCTGGAACTACCCCTACTACCAGGTGGCACGCTTCGCGGTGCCGAACCTGATTCTGGGCAATACGATTATCTTGAAGCACGCGGCACAGTGCCCCGAATCGGCACTCGCGCTCGAGCAGATGTTCAAGGATGCGGGGTTCCCGGAGGGTGCCTACGTCAACGTGTTCGCGAGCCACTCGCAAGTCGCCGACATTATCGCTGACGAACGCATCCAGGGTGTCTCGCTCACCGGTTCGGAGCGCGCCGGCTCAATCGTGGCGGAGCAGGCGGGTCGCGCGCTGAAGAAGTGCGTTCTGGAGCTCGGCGGCTCCGACGTGTTCCTCGTGCTCGACACTGACGATCTCGACCACGCTGTCGAGCACGCGGTCGGCGGCCGGATGGAGAACACGGGGCAGGCCTGCAACGGCTCGAAACGCATCGTCGTCATGGACAAGTACTTCGACGAGTTCAGTCAGAAGTTCACCGCCGCGATCGCCGGTCAATCGTATGATTCGGGCGATTTCGGTCCGCTCTCCTCGGTGGGCGCGACGAAGACGCTGACCGCGCAGGTGCAGGGCGCGCTCGAGCAGGGTGCGGAGGTACTTGTCGGCGACAATGAGCCGGAAGGCAACCTCTACACTCCGACGGTGCTGACGAATATCACCCCGTCGATGGATGTCTACAGCCAGGAGCTGTTCGGCCCGGTGGCCCAGCTCTACCGGGTATCGAGCGATGAGGAGGCTATCGCACTCGCGAACTCCTCGCCGTACGGCCTCGGTTCCGTCGTAATCTGCGATGATCTCGAGCGTGCCGAGCGGGTGGGCGACCAGCTCGATGTCGGCATGGTGTTCATCGGGGCCGCCGGCCTGGAGGGCGCCGATGTCCCGTTCGGTGGCGTCAAGAACTCCGGTTACGGGCGTGAGCTCGGGAAGGTGGGCATGCTCGAGTTCGCGAACAAGAAGCTGTTCCGTTTCGCGGCGAAGTAGCCCCCGCTAGACGATGCGGCCCCGGGTCCCTCAGTGCGAGGGATCCGGAGCCGCATTCGTTCGAGGCGTGTTACTGCTCGATCAGGAATCCCTCGAAGAATTCGGCCGCCAGCTCCGGGCGATCGAGCGGGAGCACGGCGGAGACGTAGTGGTCGGGCCGAACGATGACCACGGCGCCGCTTCGGCTGATCCCTCGCAGATCGAAGATGTCTTCTCCGGGCTTCGCCGCATAGATCTTCTCGTAGTCCGGCAGACGGAACGGACCTGACAGCGGCATAAAGAGTTTCGATGCCCGATGGACGTCGAATTCGTGGTGCTCCTGCTGATAGATCGCTTTCACGTCGAGTACCGCGTCGAGGTCGGCGTTCGCCGGCGTGAATCGACGCACAGGCGACGCCCGGTTCTCGAGCATCCATTCCGCCCAGCGGTCGAGCTGCTCCCCAGACTCGTCGGCGAAGGCGTAGACACGGAAGCGACCATCTGCACGGTGGTGGTGCCCGATGTGCACGTCGACCGCGTCGGCCACGCGAGTTGTGAGGACCGACTTGAACCGCTTACCGATGGTGAACCCCTCGGCGAGCGCCTGATGCTCGTCGCCTCCGGTGATCATCGACGGCTCGTAATGGGTCATGAATCCGGCGGGGAACTCCGCCGTGCGCACGTAGAACTCTTCGACCTCGGTGGGGTTCTCGAGCTCCTCAGGCTTCTTCGCCATGAGCGTCGACCATTCGCGGTCGAAGTCGATGAGGTTCTTCGCGGTTACGCGGCGCTCGTCGGAGTAGGTTTGCAGCAGCGCGTCGGGGCTGAGCCCCTGCAGAGCGTAGCCGAGTTTCCATCCGAGATTCCAGCCGTCCTGCATGGACACGTTCATGCCCTGCCCAGCCTTTGCGCTGTGCGTGTGGCAGGCGTCGCCCATCAGAAAGACTCGACCCTTCCCGTCGGGCGACGTCGCGGCATCATCGAAGCGGTCGGTGAGCCGGTGCGCGACCTCGTACACGCTGTGCCAGGGCACATCGCGAACGTCGAATGAGTACGGGTGCATGATCGCGTTCGCGCGGCGGATGATTTCCTCGAGTGTGGTCTCCCGGACCTTGCCGCCGTCGCTCTCGTCCGTCTCGCCGAGGTCGACGTAGACCCGGCATAGGTGGTTTCCCTCACGCGGGATGTAGAGGATGGAGCCCGCCTCCGAGTGGATGATGCTCTTCTTCTTTGCATCCGGGAAGTCGGTTGCCGCGAGGATGTCCATGACACCCCAGGCGTGCATCGATGTGGTTCCGGAGAGGGATCCGCCGATGGAACGTCGCACGGCCGAGCGGGCGCCGTCGGCGCCGACCACGTACTTCGCGTGCACGACGACTTCTTCGCCCGATCCCTCGCCCTCAGGGGTGACCGTGTTAATGCCGGCGCCCTCGTAGCCGCTGACTTTTCGCAGGGTCACCCCTACCGGGTACTCCCCTTCGCCGACCTCGAGGCCAACGAACTCGTACCCGTAGTCCACCTCGCCGCGTGCGGGCGAACGGCGTGCGAACTCGGCGAAGTAGTCGATGACGCGGGCCTGGTTCACGATGAGGTGGGGGAACTCACTGATGCCCGTCGGATCGTCCGGGGTGATGCCGGTCAGCACGATCTCGGCGGGGTTCTCGGCGCTCGGGGACCAAAATGCCGTCTCGGTGATCTGGTAGGCCTCCTGGATGATCTGCGGCGCGAAGCCGAACGCCTGAAAGGTTTCCACCGTGCGCGCCTGGATCCCGTCGGCCTGCCCGAGCACGAGCCGGCCGTCGCGACGCTCGACGATGCGGGTGACGACACCGGGGAACTGCGCAAGCTGCGCAGCGGTGATGATGCCGGCGGGGCCTGAGCCGACGATGAGCACGTCCATCTGTTCGGGAAGGTCCTCGGGGCGATCGATCCCGACGCCGGCCGCAGGTTGAACTCGGGGGTCGCCCGAAACATATCCGTGATGATGGAACTGCACTGTTGTCTCCTCACCGATTCATCAGGGCCGACTTGCGCACCCACGATGTTCATTAGTTGAATCTTCCATTCAACTATTGCACATACACCCCGGTTTGCGCCAGTAGCGCCGCAAGACCCACCACATGGTGCACCCTTGAATCTCCCCGGAAGCATCCGCCAGTCCCGTACGATGGAGAGGTCCAGCCCGGTCCGCTCCTGCACCGATCAGGCCGGCGAAGGCGCACGAAAAAGGCGCGCTGCTGTCGGGTCGCTCCGACGAGACACACATGATTCCCACCCCTCCCCCTGAAGGATCTGTGATGTCCGCTCCTACACTCGCCAACATCCTGGCACTCAGCCTCGCTCGACACACGAAGCGTGCCTTCGGCCTCATGGGCAACGGCAACGCGCACCTTATCGATCAGCTCTCTGAAGCCGGGATCGTGCACACCGAGATGCGCCATGAGGCCGGCACCGTTGCCGCAGCCGACGCCTACACTCGCGTCTCAGGAGAGATCGCGATCGCGACAACCACGTACGGGGCAGGGTTCACGAACTGCCTCACGGCGCTCGCGGAAGCGGCCCAGGCACGCACACCGCTCATTGTGGCTGTCGGCGACGCGCCGAGCACGGGCCCGCGCCCGTGGGATGTCGACCAGGAGACACTCGCAGCCGGCCTCGGCGTGCGCACCTACCGGCTCGCGACGACCGACATCGCAAACACGGTCGATCACGCTGTTGACTATGCACACCGCGCGCGACGCCCCATTGTGCTCGCGATTCCCTACGATCTCGCCGCGGCCGTGACGGGACCTGATGAAGCGGAAGCGACGGGTCCGCTCTCAAGTACCGAGGGCATCGACCTGGATGACCCCGCGGTGCGCACGGCGCTTATTGCCGCCGTGCTCGACTCGCCCGCCCGGCAAACTTCCGGAATCGTCGACCGTGGCCGGCGACAGGCACCGATGGCACCCGACCTGCAGCAGGTGCGGGCGGCCGCGCAAACCCTCGCAGCCGCCCGCCGACCGCTCATCCTCGCCGGTCACGGGGCGCACCTCTCGGGAGCCGGGCAACAACTTGGTGCGCTCGCCGACCGCCTCGGGGCGCTCACCGCGACCACCGCGCTCGCACGAAGCATCTTCCCAGAGCCCAGGTTCGACCTCGGGGTCACCGGGGGCTTCGGCCAAGAACTCGCGATGGCGAAGATTGCACAGGCCGACGCGGTCGTCGTCGTCGGCGCGAGTCTCAACCAGTTCACCATGCGATTCGGTGAGCTGTTCGGCGCCGGCACCTCAGTGATCCGGATCGACGTCGACCACGTTCCTGCCCCGAGGTCCGCGCACCCGGTTACCTACCGTCTGCTGCGCGGCGACGCGGCAGCCACACTCACGGCACTCCTCACGGAACTCTCGGGAACTGTGCCGAGCCTGTGGCGGGAAGACGTCACAGGTCTCGAACCGAACGGCGCACTGCGATGGCGCGATACGGGGCTCACCTCCCATCCGGACGGGATCTGCGCGGACGGCCGGCTCGATCCGCGCGCCGTGGCGTCAGAACTCGCGCACCGCCTGCCATCGGATCGCCACGTCACGACCGACGGTGGGCACTTCATCGGCTGGGCGAACACCCGCTGGGAAGTCTCTTCCCCCGAACGCATGATCATGGTCGGCACCGCCTATCAGACCATCGGTCTCGGATTCGCCACCGTCGCCGGAGTGGCCACCGCCGCGCCGGGCTCGACCGTGGTGCTCAGCACGGGAGACGGCGGAGGCCTCATGGGGCTCGCCGACCTCGAGACCGCGATCCGTACCGCCGCGAGCTGCGTCATCGTGGTGTGGAACGACGGTGCGTACGGCGCCGAGGTACACTTGTACGGGACGATGGGGCTGCGGCAAAATCCGATGCTCATTCCAGAGGTCGATTTCGCCGGCCTCGCCACCGCGCTCGGCGCCACCGGCATTCGCGTTGAGCGACTCGAGGATCTCACGGCGCTCGACGACTGGCAGGCTGCCGGAGCGCACGGGACACTGCTACTGGACTGCAAAATCTCACGCTCCGTCGTTGCTGAATATCAGCGCGAAATCCAGCGAGTGAACGGCCTCGATCCGCACTGAGTGCCGCGCCGACCACCTCCCTTCGGGGCGCCGTGTTTGAATATCGCACAATGCGTGCAACGATATTGGCGATCGCGGGCTGGCCGCGCCGACCACTCAACAGGGGGACGATTCAGGGCGATGAGCAAGGCTGAAGCACGGGCGACAACGGGCTCGCAGACGCTGTCACGCGGGCTGCAGGCGCTCGAACTCCTCGCAGACGCGCAGGCTCCGCTCTCCATCAACGAGCTCGCCGAGGGGCTCGGCATTCACCGCTCGAACGCCTACCGCATTCTGCGCAGCCTCGAGGAGCGCCGCTTCGTCGTGCGTGACGAGAGCGGCCGCATCAAGCTCGGCCCCAAGATCTCGGCACTGGCACGCGGTGTGGCACCGGCGCTCCACACCGCCGCAACCCCCGCGATCACGGAACTCGCCTACGCCCTGGGCATGACCGCGTTCTTCACCGTCCTCGACGGCGACGAGGTCGTCACGCTCGTGACCGTCGAACCCTCGAATGCCACCGCGATCGCACGCAACCCCGGCGTGCGCCACCCCGTGGACCGTGGCGCACCCGGGCACGCGATGGAGGCTTCGCTCACGGCGCTTGAGCGGGAACGTTTTCTCGGCAGCTCGGACTTTAGTTCGGCGGCGATCGAGGCGCAGCAACAGGGCTACTCGGTGAGCCGGAATGAGGTTGTCGACGGTGTCATGGCCGTCGCCGTCCCGCTGCGGATCCCGGGTGAACCCCCGGCCGCCGTCGCCATCACCCACTTCCTACTTCCGGACCCGCTCAGTGACACCGTCGCGGCACTGCAACGCGCCGCACGGCAGATCGCACAGGACTACTCCTAACATCCACAAGGCCAATCGAGGCGCTCGCACCCCGCGGGCGCCTCGATTGCGTGCGCCCGAAAACCCTCACTTCCCACCCCTAGTGGGGGCGACACGAAAGATTACAGATTGGACACGATCCCCCGATCTGGTTCAATAGTTGATCTCAGTGTGTAGATAATGAATACGTTTCATGGAACCGCGCGCGGTTCCGGGTCGTGGACCGGGGCTCCCGGGCACATTTCAAGGAGGAAACAATGACCGTAGGACGTCGCATGAAGTCGGCGCTCGCAATCAGCGCGGCCGGCCTGCTCGCGCTCACCGCGTGCAGCGGGGGAAGCGGTGGCGCCAGTGGGGGCAGCTCCGCCGAAGGCGAGAGCATCACCATCAACTCGATGACGATGGTGCTCCCGAACACGCCGACTGCCCCGGCCGTCGAGTGGTTCTTCAACGAACTCGAGGAGCGTTCGGACGGCCGGATCACGGTCGACCGCACGGAACCGGAGTCCATCTGCAAGGCCCCTGAAATCGCGCAGTGCGTTATCGACGGTCGCGCCGACATGGGCGTTTCGATCTCCGACTACTCGGCATCCCTCTTCCCCTCGGTCGCCGTCGCCGGCATTCCGTTCATGGTCGACAGCCCGCAGGCGCTGATGTCTGCGCTCTACGAGGTCAACCAGAACAACGAGTCCGCTGTCGCACAGTGGGAGAACAACGGCATCGAGTTCATGGGCGCCTGGAGCCCGGGCACCACGATCATGGGCTCGAAGGGCGCAATCGACGGAGTCGACGACCTCAAGGGTCTGAAGCTCCGCGCGATCGGCTCATCGCTGCCGTCGGCATTCGACATGGTCGGCGCGAACGTCGTCTCGATGCCCGCGGCCGAGTCGTACGAAAACATCGAGCGCGGCGTCGCCGACGCGGTGGCCTGGACCATCGACGGCGCAGTCGACTACAAGCTCATGGAGCAGCTGGACACCTGGACCGACCCGGGAGTCGGCGCATACACCACGTTCGCCCTCTGGATGAACAAGAGCTTCTACGACGGAATGCCTGACGACCTCCGCACGATCGTCGACGAGGTGCGCGACGAGTTCAACGCCGGCAAGGCCATGGAGGAGTTCAACAAGGTGACCGAGCAGCAGTGCTCCACCCTCATCGACTTCCCGAACACCGCGAACCTCACCGCCTGGAGCGAGTCGGCAACCGATGAGTGGAAGGATCTCGTCCAGGAGCAGCTCATCACCGACTACATCGCGCAGTCCGAGACTGACGGACTGACCGACGCGCAGAGCTACTTCGACGACTACGTCGCAGCTCTCGACGCCGCCGCGGCTAGCGCTGAAGCGCAGAACCCGTTCGCTGCCTGCATCGACCGGTTCGACGCGAAGTAAGCGCCACCGCCACGTCTGCGCGGGTTCGGGAGGCACGGCCGCACCGAACCCGCGCAGACCGGGTCTCCCACAAGGTGGATTCATGAAAAAACTTGTACTCGGGCTGAGCTCGTTCTTCGGCGTGCTCGCCACACTCGCGACCATCTCAATGATGATCGTCATCGCGCTCGACGTGGTCGCGCGCGCCTCGTCGGGAGCCTCCATTCCCGGCGTACTCGAGCTCGGTGAGACCGTGCTCGTCGCCGCCGTCTTCCTCGGCATGGCCTACACCGGTGCAACGAACGGGCACATCGCTGTCGACCTCGTCACCGACCGACTCCCCTGGCGGGTCAGCCGGTGGCTCATCGCATTCGGTTGGGCGTGCACGACGGCGATCCTCGTCTGGATGCTCTACGCGACTGGAGAGCGCGCGATCGCCTCCCTCGCCTCCAACGAGAGCCGCATGGGCATCGTCAACTGGCCGATCTGGCCAGCCCGCTGGCTCATCGTCATCGGCCTCGCCGCGATGCTCCTCATCGCAATCGCGAACGTCATCCGGCTCGTGAGCGGCAAGGAAGTTCTCGGCTTCCAAACCTTCGAGGTCGTCGTCACCGACACGAGCACCCTGCAGACGGCCGCCGAGGAGCGAGAAGATATCTCCGCCATCGCGGCAGCTAATGAACCCGTCGTCACCGTCGATGACGAACCCGATGGAAAGGTCTCGCGCGATGGATAACGGCACACTCGTTCTCGCGATCGTCATCCTGCTGCTGGTGCTCCTCGCGACCCGCATGCCGGTCGCGTTCGCCCTGGCGCTCTCCGGTGCGGTCGGGCTGCTGCTGCTGCGCGACTTCGATTTCGCCACGAATATGCTCGGGGCGATCCCGTTCGACGACACCGCGAAGTTCACGCTCACCGTGATCCCGATGTTCATCCTGATGGGCATGTTCGCGATGAAAGCGAGGATCGCCGAGCAGGTGTTCGCGCTCGCGGCCGTCGCGTTCCGTAAGCTTCCCGGCGGGCTCGGTGTTGCCACCGTCATGGCCTGCGCGGGTTTCGCTGCGGTCTCCGGGTCTTCGCTTGGCACGACCGCCACGATGTCGAAGCTCACGGTCGGCGAGATGCGCAAGCACGGCTACCCGGCCCCGCTCGCGACCGCGAGCGTGGCGGTGGCGGGCACGCTCGGCGTCCTCATTCCTCCGAGCATCATCCTGGTGCTGTACTCGATCATGGCGAGCGAGTCGGTTGCGAAGATGTTCGCCGCAGGAATCATCCCGGGCGTCATGTCCGCCATCGCCTACGCGATCTACATGATGTTCGCGGGGCACCGCGCACTGAAGAATCGTGCGGAGTCAGGCAAACCCACGGCGGCTCAGGCTTCGCTGGAGCAGGCGCTCGACGTAGCCTCTGGTGCAGCCGCCGGCGCGGGTGGCACCGCGGTGAAGACCGCCCCCGCGAAGGTCGAGACCGAGGTCGCGGCACGGCTGAGGGATCTCCCGAAGCGCGGTCTCGTCTACGTCATCATCCTCTTCGTAGTAGTGCTCGGCGGCATGTACTCCGGCATCGTCACCCCGACGGAGTCGGCGGCCCTCGGTGCGATCGCGGCGATGCTGATGCTCATCATCGAGAACGTGCGCAGCGGCCCCAAGCAGACGATGCGGGCGATCATCGATGCACTGAAGGAGACCGCGGGCACGACCTCGATGGTGTTCGCGATCATCGTGGGGTCGGCGATCCTCTCGGTCTTCTTCGTCGCGGCGGGTGTGCCGCAGATGATGACGCGAGGGATCGTCGACGCCGGCCTGAATCCGCACCTGACGATCGCGCTGCTGCTCCTGGCGCTCCTCCCCCTCGGGATGGCGCTCGAATCACTCTCGATTCTCGTGATCACCGTGCCGCTCATCGTGCCGGTAGCCGCGGAGCTCGGCTTCGATACGATCTGGATCGGTATTCTCATGGTGAAGATGATCGAGATCGGCATGGTGACCCCGCCGGTCGGGATCAGCTGCTTCGTCGTCTCGGGTACGTCCGGGGTAAAGGTGACCGAGGTCTTCAAGGGCATGACGCCGTTCGTCTTGATCGATCTGCTGCTCGTCGCGGTGCTCTTCGCGATCCCGCAGCTGACGCTCTGGTTGCCATCACTGGTGGTCAACTATTAGCGGGGAAGATCTGAACAGCGGGGCGGGCCGGAGCTTAAACTCTCCGGTCCGCCCCGCTGTCATTCAGTCCCGGATAAGCTTGCATAGTTCACGGTCGCGCATCAGGGTAAATGGGCTCTTCGTAATTGACGGTGTGGTCGGGGTGTCCGGAGTGGCGGCATAGATAGAGATCGAGGTCTCTCGATGATGGAAGTTCCTACACCGTCCATCCGAAAGACCTCGACATGCTCCACGCTACCTTCCAACCCGCTGACCTGACCACGTTCTGCCGGCTCGATGAACTCGGATTGACCGTGACCGGGCAACGGTTCGAGCCCGGGAAAGTCGTGCTTGAGTGCCGGGTCAACCAACCCGATCC